>LQAG01000018.1_pt1 | contig 111988 bp, 133 predicted proteins | sample 1535801 | NCBI WGS metagenome assembly LQAG01 (sample SAMN04331584, study PRJNA305678) | bioreactor metagenome | isolation source: bioreactor_3 inoculated with Wadden Sea sediment 1st replicate of a... | place: Germany:Bremen
AGCAAAATTAATTAGATATAGATTTGATCGTGAGGACATAGAATTTTTGATGAAATATGAATGGTGGAATAGAGAAAGGTCATGGATTGAAAAAATGCTGATGCATTTGTTGACATTTCTATACTACGTAATACTACTTGAGATTGCTAGTTCTTCATTTGATTACATTAACTAATACAATTTTTGTGAGAAAAGAGGATTGGTTTTGAAGTTTGAAATGAAATTACAAGAAAAAGTTATTGATGCTTGTACTACTATTTTTGATAAGCTTGCATTTTCTTGATTTAGGTTATCTGTGGATATCAATTCTTATGTTGAGTTGTCTCAGATTCATAAAGTATAAAAGTCCTACTTTAAATAGTGAGTATTTTACTCTAATTATTGCTCTTGCATCTTATTATTTTATAGTAAATTGTTATGCGAGCTTAACAAATAGACAATTACTAGAGGGAATTGCTGGTCCAATAATTGGATATATTTCAGGTTGGAAACTTATTGAATGTACGAATGAAAAGGAATATATACTTGAGAAAGTAATCAAAGTTATAATAACGGGAAGCTCAGTATTTGCAATGTTGTGTATTTTTAAGAAAAGCATGAGTATGTTAACTTTTACTTCACATTTCAATATTTCTGGAATATACGAAGGGATGCGTAGTAGATATGTTCTCAACTTCTGGAACGGAAATTTATATCATCCGACAAACTTCAATAGTTTACTAGTTTTTACAGCAGCAAGCATTCCTTACTTTGTGAAGAAAAACAAGACTGCAATTGAGAGAGTATGGTTAATTCTAGTAGCAACAATAATGTTGATAGCGGCATTATCAACATCTACAAGAACTAATTTGTTTGTGCTGATAGTAGTATTTTTTTCTCATGCATTTTAGTGTTATTCAAATTTTTAAGGTTAATGATATTAGAATTCATAGGGATAGGTTGTTACACTTCTCAATTTTTTATGATAATTGTCACGTTTATAGTCGGGATTGCATTATTCTACTCTGATATAGTTATTGATTCAGTGCCATTATTAAAAAGGTTGTTTTCTGAGAAACTTAGGATTTCTTCGGATGGGCGTTGGATTAGGATGTATACAGTACTTAGTAATATTAATTCATATCCATTAGGAGATATGCCATTTACATATGCACATAATTTTTTTCTTTGATATTGCACGTCGTGCTGGGATTATACCTATGTTATTAATGGCTATATATTATGCTATGATAATTATTGATTTGTTTAAGGTGATTACGAATAAAAGGACAGCTCACTCCTTTAAGAATCTTTCTTTTTGTAGTCTATTTGGGCTTAACTATTTCATTTATGATCGAACCAGTACTTGAGGGGAGGCCATACAATTTTATGCTTTTTTGTGTTCTTAATGGGATAGTTGCAAGTTATAGGCATAATCAAGAAAGTAAAGTTGTATTAGATCATAGATCGCTTGGTAGTAGTTTGATAACTCTTAGATCAAGTAATTGACTTGGTTGGAAAGTATTGTTGTGAAACACGTGATAGATCTAGATTAATTAGGAGTGCGAGTATGGATAAGTTGGCAGTAGTAGTGGTAGGTTACAATCGAGTCGATAGTATATCAAGGCTTTTAGGTTCATTATGTAATGCAAATTATGGGGGCGATCATGTCGATTTGATTATTAGTCTTGATAATTGTGGGAAAAAGCATGTGGAAAGGTACGCAAAAAAGTTTGAGTGGAAGCATGGTAATAAAGTTGTAAGAACATTTCCTAGCAGACAAGGCTTGCGAAGGCATATTATATCATGTGGAGAATATCTGAAACACTATGATGCCATAGTAGTATTAGAGGATGATATAGTTGTATCTCCCGAGTTTTATAACTTTACGAAGCAAGCTGTGGATTTTTATAAGGAAAGTAGTGAAATCGCAGGCATATCCTTATATAAGCATCAATTTAATATTAACAACCAGATGCCATTTATTCCTGCTCCTGGAGCTCATGATGTTTTCTTCATGCAGATTGCACAATCATGGGGTCAAATATGGATGAAGAAACAATGGACTGAATTTTACGAATGGTACTGCAAAAATTACCGAACAGAAATCGCAAATGACAATGTACCTAATACAATCTCGAGTTGGCCTGAGAGTTCATGGTTGAAGTACCATATTAAATATTGTATTGAAAAAGGAAAGTATTTTGCTTATCCATATAATTCGTTAACAACATGTTTTAGCGATGTTGGGGAACATTGTTTAGAAAGCAGTAATAGATTTCAAGTTCCATTGGTAATTGAGTGGAAAGACAAATACAAGTTTGTTGACCCTGACAAGAAAGATGTTATAAGATATGATTCGTTTTTTGAGCGAGAAAATTTAGATTTTTCACCCTGAAATCACAAAATCTGAGATCTGCATGGATTTGTATGGTAGTAGAAGTGCATATTTAGATAAGAGATATATACTGACAACAAAGAAGATGAACTATGAAATTGTTACCAGTTATCAGTTATCAATGAGACCTCATGAACTCAATCTACTATATAAATTAGATGGGTGTGATATTCATCTCTATGATACACAAATGTGTTAAAAATAATACTATAGTTCCACAAACTAACAGTATAGTAATTCTGGAATATTACTTCAATGTATCAACTAAATTAACAAATATTATTGAGTATTTTTTCATTAAACTGAAAAAGAAACTCTCAGTAAGCTTAAGGATGAAATAGACAATGGAGAATATTACAAGTATATTTAGAAAGCATCAAACTGTTAAAAAATTCGCTAGTAATACTGGGTGGATGATTGCTAGAAGCGTATATTCTATGTTGTTGTCACTAGTATTAGGTTCGTTATCGGCAAGATTTTTAGGGCCATCAAACTATGGTTTGTTAGGGTATAGTGCTTCGCTTATAAGTTTCTTCACAATTATAACTAAATTAGGTTTGGATAGTTTTATAGTTGCAGAAATGGTTAGGACTCCCCAAAAGTGTGGTTCATATTTAGGCTCTGCAATTTTGTTAAGACTAGCTCTTTCTTTTGTTGTCGATTATTCTAATGTACTTGGTATTGAAGATTAATAATTCTGAGAGTTCGTTATTGCTGAAAGTAACATTATATCAGTCTTTTGCATTACTCTTCCAGTCTGCAGAAGTATTATACTATTGGTTTCAAAAAAAATTGGAAATGAAGTATGTTACTATAGCAACTACATTTGCATTGACGATAACTGCAGTATGGAGAATTTTATTGCTTGCTAGTAGTGCAACTGTGGAATGGTTCGCTCTGTCAGGATCGGTTTCCGCATTTATTAGTTCGATAACGATTGTTTATTTTTTTTCTAGAGATAGAGTATCGTTGAATGTATCGTTGACTGATACTAAATTCTTACTCGGAACAGGGTATCATTATATGATTTCCGGATTAGCGGTGACCGTTTATACACAAATTGACAGAATAATGTTAGGAAATTTTTCTGGACCTCAAGAAGTTGGATACTATTCAGCTGCAATGACTTTGGCAGTGATGTGGCAGTTTATTCCACAAGCAATGATTAACTCATCCCGGCCCTTATTAATAATGAAACACTCTGAGAATAATGACAGATTCATTCATTCATTCCAAAAGCTTTTATTAATCGTGACTTTACTAGGGGTTGGCGTATCAATATGTTTTCAGATCTTTGGCGGTATATGTATCAACATATTATTTGGTGAGGGATATGTACCTGCAAAACCAATGCTATCAGTGCTTATTTGGTCTACCTCTTTTGCTATGATAGGTGTGGCGCGTTCAATTTGGATTTCAGCTGAAAAATTAAATAAATATCCTAAATACATGACAGTACTAGGCGCTATTTTTGAATTGTGTTCTTAACTTTTTTTTCATCCCCAAATGGGGAGGCGTTGGCGCAGCATATGCTACATTAACAGCGCAAGTGTTTGTCTCACTCCTAGCGCCCTTGTTTTTTGTAAAAACAAGAGGTTTTGTTAAAATATTCTATGATTCATTTGGCATATTGCATAAGTTATAACTATTGATATTTACAAGAGAAAGTTGATATGATAATAGACGTACCTTGCTAATTAAGGACTATGTGATTATTGCAATACCTTCTAACTAAGATCTTGAAAAAATTGGACTGTCAACATTTTTCTAGACAACTTTATTGAGATGTAAACCTTTGTAATCAACCTGAGATAAATATCCCAGTGAAGAGTGTAAGCAGATATTGTTATACTAGTTCAAGTGGCCGAATAGTTCAAGTTTCAGTTGATCAAGTGACTCAAAATAATTGGGTTAAACAAACTCTATTTAAAATATTTTGAACGTAGCTTTGGTAAAGGCATTATTATATGAGCGACCTTTAAGACTTAGAGATTTTCGGTACCAAAATGTCTCAAAAATACCTTCAATGGTGTTATTAATAAACTTATTGCCACGATCAGTATGAAAAATTGAGATTTTTTTAGTTTATTCTTGATAGATGTAAAGAATTGATAAACAAGGGTTGCATTTTTCGGTTTATGCACTAAACTCGATAATTTCACGATTATGAAGGCCAACTATAAGACATACATAATGCCATTTAACATTGACCCTAACATACATCAAAGCGCTGACCATAATTTCGTGAAAGGTTAAATTATTTTGTCTCGATTGACTGTGTTAGCAATAAATGCTTCATTACATTTATTCTTTTGAGTTTTTAAAGAGTGATTGTATAGTTTGATACTAATCCTTTTTCTTTCATAATTGTGTCAATGCGATGGCGTGAGATATTCTTGCCTACTTTTGCGAGTTCTTTCTTTATTCGATGAGTTCCATAGCTCTACGAATGGCCTTGAAAATAAGTACGATATCTATTTAATAAAGGCTCGTCTAAAATTCCGGGTTTTGCCTGAATAAGTGCTTCGTGGAATGTTTAGGACGGTGCACATTGCTGATACTGGGTATTTCTCACTATACGGCGGATGACTTATACTTTCGTCCTATGATCAGCGTTGTTTGATGCCTGTGTCCTATGGGTAAAAAAATCACTCTCCATTTCAAGTTGTATATTGCGTTTTTGGAGATTCATATTTTTTTGCTTTTCACTAATGTTATCCTTTTTTTGAATGAACCACTTTTGTTGATGCTGCTTTATAGAACGATCGAGCGTGGATGCATGAAGATCATATTACTTGAGTATTTCCGATTTGCTCTTTCCGTTTAGATAGAGTTATACCATTTACTCTTTGAGTTCATCAGTAGGCTTTCTCTTTGACCATGCTTAGACATATCGATCTCTACTTTAGTTGTTAGATTCATTCTATATAACCTCAAGAAATCTGTCTAACTAAGTGTAGCCCATTCAGTAAAGGACATTGAAGTTGTAGTCTATGAACCAGTACTATTGGGAAGTGGGTTTTACAAATTATATGCTTAACTGATTTAGATGATTTGAAAAACACAACTAACATAATATTGCGAATACAATGTCTGATCAACTAGAACACATTATGGATAAAATATACACAGGAAATTAGCGTTAAATTAACAGTTTTATATGAGTATTCAACACGAACTATCGGGGATACATGTCACGGTTTAATTAATGCAATCTTTCTTATGAAACAATAAAGAAAAGCAAAACGAGGTGATGATATGTATCCTTTTAAATTTGACTTCGATATTTTTAGACAAAATCTGGGGTGGACAAGCTCTAAGAGAGTATAAAGCGAATATCCCTGAAGGTCTTATAGGTGAATCATGGGATATCTCTACACATCCAGTTGGTGTATCAAGTATTAAAAAATGGCTATATGAAAGGCCAAGACTTCAAGAAGCTTCTCCTAGATAAGAAGAATGACCTGGTGGGAAGAATAGAATGTGGCAATAAATTTCCTTTACTTGTAAAATCATCAGCGCTGCTGATAACCTATCTGTTCAAGTGCACCCAGATGATGTGTATGCCCTAAGAAATGAAAACTCATTAGGAAAGACAGAAGCTTGGTATATTTTAGATGCTGAAGAAGGTTCAGAAATAATCTTAGGAATGAAAGCATGCTCGATAATAGATTTTGAAGAGGCTTTAAAGTCTGGAGCTATACTTGAAAAGATGAACAAAATTCCAGTCCAACCAGGTGAGGTCTACTTTGTTGAGCCGGGATTAGTACATGCAATTGGTAAAGGCATAACCTTATTAGAGATCCAGCAAAGCTCAGATGTAACTTATAGATCTACGACTATAATCGAGGTCGGCCTTTACACATTGAACAGGCTCTAGATGTCATAGACTTTGGAAAGCAGGGCCACCGATCAATTGGAGAAACATATTTTGATGAAAACATCCTTAAATTAAATTTCGTAAGAAGTCCCTTCTTCAATATTGACAAGCTCTACATCAATGATCGGTATATCTCCAAAAGCAATCCAACCAGCTTCAGAATACTAACATGCGTTGATGGCAGTGGTAAGATCTTTTCTGACAAGCATATAGATACACTTCGCAAAGGTGAGAGTGTCCTCATACCAGCGAGCATGGGCGCATTTGCCATCGAAGGACAACTTGATTTGCTAGATACCTGGATAGATTAACTGACGATAAGAAAATAAATACCAGCTATAAACAAAATTGAAACCAAGCTTGATATGATAAATAGCCCTCTCCTTCTGAGAGGGTATTCTTCTTTTTTGGCTTTCATAACAACGAAAACCGTTGAGAGTATAGAAAGTGCCACACTTGCTCCAATAAGCATTAAACCAAAATTCATAAGACATCCTTTCGGCTATTTAAAACCAAATCATGGTTGAACGCACCAAGACAGATTTCATTATATTGTAAAAAGCTATAATATCCCTAGTTTGAATACGTTTCGTCATTGTGCTAGGGACACTTCACTGGATTACTGAACAAGAATTACGATGAGTCAATAAGGACTGGTATAGCAAGAATACTAAGGGTCAAACGAGTTGTTGTTTCTCTTTCTTATTCAGAAGTGCATCAACCTCGACATACTTTCCTTTATTTTTTTGAAGGCGCAGGGCCTTTTTTAATGTCCGTGACAATTTAGGCATTTATATTATCCTTTCGTATGTGGTTCACAACATTAAAATTTTACCAGATTCAGCAAATGTATTCAACATGACTATATGCTCTAAGTGCAACAAATGGGAATAATGGGAGGCAACAAAATGCAAACAATTGAATTGCGTGATCTTTACTACATGATCACCCGGAGACTGTCACTGATCCTTGTTGTGACACTTCTTTCAGCTGTGGTTAGTGGTATTGTCAGTATTTACTTCATCACACCAGAGTATGAAACCTTCACAACCCTCATGCTTGGCAAGCCAGCAGATTACGAGGAAAACAGCCAGTACACCTACCAGGATGTGCTCACAAATCAAAAGCTCATAGGGACCTATGCTGAAATAGCAAAGTCAAAAGTGGTTATGGATGAAGTTCTTAGCAGTCTTGATTCAAGTCTTAATTCAGAAGAGCTCCGTGAAATGGTGAGTGTGACGCTTTTAAACAACACGGAAGTCATAAAAATTACTGTGAAATCCACAAATCCAAGTGAGGCACAGGCTATTGCAAATGGGATTGCTGATGTTTTTATGAGCAATGTTTCACGAATTATGCAAATAAACAACGTACAAATCATTGACAAGGCAGGCTTACCTGAGGAACCTGTCAGTCCTAGAATTAAGCTAAATATTGCCATTGCTGGTGTGGTTGGTCTTATGATGAGTGTTTTCATAGTCTTCCTAATGGAAGCCCTAGACCAAACAATAAAAGTACCAGAAGACATAGAAAAATCCCTCGGAATCCCTGTCATAGGCATGATTCCAGAACATATTAAATAGGAGGCCAGGTCATGAACCGTAGACTTTATATATCAGAAAATCCAAAGTCGCCTGTGGCTGAAGCCTACAGAACACTGAGAACAAATCTTCAATTTTCAAATATCGATGGCACCTTAAAGCGAATCGCAATTACATCACCAGGTGCAGGGGCTGGCAAAAGCACAACATCTGCCAATCTGGCTTTGGCACTTGCCAAAAGTGACAAAGGTCTGCCTTGTTGATATTGACTTAAGAAAGCCAAGACAACATGAAATCTTTGATGTGTCTAATAGATTTGGTTTAACAAATGCCCTTTTAGATCCTACGGATATTACTAGGCATTTAAAGCGTACAGAACACGAAAATCTTCAACTTATGACAACGGGTCCCATACCGCCGAATCCTTCTGAACTGATTGGGTCAAATGCTATGGATGCTGTTTTAGGAGAGCTGGAAAAAGAGTTTGATGTGGTTATATTCGACACCCCGCCAGTGGGCATGGTCACTGATGCCGCGGTTCTATCACCAAAATGAATGGCGTCATGCTTGTGTGTGCCGCTGGTGAAACAGATATAAAGGGTGCTGAGTACGCAAAAAACTGCTTGATAATGTAGGTGCAAGAATACTAGGAGTGGTTCTTAATAAGATTCCAGTCCATCAAGGCGGATATTACAAGTACCATTACAATTCATATTACTCAGGCTACTATGAAGACCAGCCAAAAGAAAAGAAGGGGCTTTCTAAGTTATTTGGCAGTAAAAAAGGAAGCAGGTGAGTGCATTTGATTGATATGCATAGCCATATACTGTATGACATCGATGATGGCTCAAAATCGTTTGCTATGAGTTGTCAAATGATCGATGATGCAGTGGCGGCAGGCGTTAAGCAGATGTTTGCCACGTCTCACTTCATTGCCCACGACAACAACTATTCGGTGGATGATTTGAAAAATAGGGTGGCAAACCTAAAAGAATACATTGATGAAGAGAAATATGATTTTGATATTATTCTAGGTCATGAAATACTCATTGACCACTTAACCATAGACCACTTAGAAAGTGGAAAGGCCCTAACAATGGGAGACAGCTCTTATGTCCTTATAGAGTTTCCCATGTATGACATTCCTGTTTATACAGACCATGTTTTCATGAGTTGAAACTAGCAGGTTATGTGCCGATTATTGCCCATCCTGAGCGGAATAAGAAAATTATTGAAGATCCCAATAGACTCTATAGCCTTTTAGAAAAAGGAGCATTTTCTCAGCTCAATCTTAAAAGTCTGACAGGGAAGTTCGGAAAAGAAGCCCAGTCGACAGCAGAAATACTCTTAAGACACAATATGTATCATTTTGTAGGCTCAGATGTTCATCGCCCTACAAGTGAGCAGTCTTTCATGGGAAGAGAAAGAAACCGCCTGAAGGAGCTGGTATCTGGAAGCACATATGATGAAATGACAGTGGCAAATCCATACGCGGTCATGATCGATTCAAAAACAATATCTTCTAAACACACAAGATATGAACCCTTAACCTTTATACAACAAATCTTTGGAAAATTCAGGAGGGTGTCTGCATGAAGCGGTGGTTGAAAATATTTTTAATAGTTTTTGCAGTTTTAGTCATAGGTGGCGCTGGTGCCTTCTTGTATGTTGATTATAAAATCACACAAACTATGGTCAATATGGCTAAAAAGCAAGACCAAATGAAAGTAAAAAAAGACACACTTACTGTTGATAATGAAGACATTCCAGCAGGTTCGTCAAATAAGGGGAAAAGCCAAAGTGAAGAAAGTTCACTGCATAATGATTCAGAGCTTACCCACTCAGAAATTGACGACCAAGAAAGTGAAACCCCAGGTTCTAAGTCTGATGAGACAAAAGTTGACGAAAGAGCTTCTAGTAAAGATTCAAATGATGAATCAAAGAAAGGTTCGAAGGCCTCTGCCTCTCAAAATCAGAGCAGTGGAAATAATAAGTCCACTCAAGCTCAGGAGAGTGAAACATCAGCCGGTGAATCAGTGGAAGAGCAATCACATGGAAGTGAATCAGATAATGAGACACTTGAAAATACGGTGACAACAGACTCTCATTCTCAAGAGACTCAATCTGAAGGGATTCAAACAGAAGCGACTCAAGCCGCTTCAACTGATGAAGACGTGCCAAATGCTGACAAGGAAACAGAAGCCGAAGACACAGAAGCCGAAGAGACAGAAGTCGTTGAAGAAGCCCCTGATATGGACGAAGTCACAGATGCCACAACAATACGTGAGCGTGCCAAAGCCTATGAACTGGCCTTTAGTAAGTTAAGTCAGAGCCAGGTGGACAGACTTTTTGAAATGGCAGCAGATGGTTTCACACAGGCAGAAAAAGACGAGGCAAAAGCCATGTTCTATGCCAACTTCACACCAGAAGAGCAGGCGTGGATACTGGAAATGTATAGAAAGCACTATTAATAAGGAGGCTATTTTGCAAAAAAAATGGATAGCTGCATGTCTTGCAGGCATGTTGATGATGACGCCAGTTCTTTCGTTTGCTGAAGACTACAGTTTAGACGAATCCTATATGGATTTTATGTTCGGTAAGCTTGAAAATGCAGATGAAGACAAGAAGGCAGAAAAAATTGAAGATTTAAGAACGGCAATGTATGTACGGAGCATGGTTCTAGGACTCAAACGTGTATGGAAGTCAAATCTTTCCGAAGATACCCTTAAAGAGCTAGAAGAACAAGGCATAGATGATGATTTTGTTAGTAGAAACATTGATAATCTTGCTGAGTGGGATTCTGTGGACCGTGTGCATCTTGTTGAATATGCAGCCCTAGGAAAAACGTCTAAGGTAAAAGCACTTAACGATAAGTACTCTTCTATTGATGAAGATGATGATACTGATAAAGATGACTCGAAGGATGATTCGAAATCGAAAAGCGGTAGCGGATCAGGCGGTTCTGGAGGATCTGGAAATTCAACTGATCAAGGTAACGAGGTCATAACAGTTGAAGATGAGTCGGTGCCTGAGGGCGCTATAAAGCTATCAAAGGTTATGAAGCAAAAAGGATTTTTATCAAAAGCACTTGAAGTTAAAAACCAAAAATCAGTAGATGGTTTTGAAGATATGAAAACCCATTGGTCGAAAGATTATGTCGACTTTTTTGTTGTACGTGGTGTTTTATCAGGTAAATCTGAAAGCGCATTTGATCCCAATGCCAACTGTTACAAATGCAGAACTTTTAACCATGCTATCCAAGATAGTGATTGAAGATAAATCTCAGATGAGTCTTGAATTGGCTATGCCATCTGACGTGGACGAGAGTGCTTGGTATGCAGAATATGTGGCACAAATGACTGCACTTGGTATTTCAAGTAGTGATGACGAAGGACGTATTCAACCGAATAATGAGATGAAGCGTCAAGATGTTGTTAAGGTTCTTATTAATGCACTCGATGCTATGGGTTTATCCAAGGTCGAGAGCAGTCCAAATGACTTAGCTAAATTTGAAGATGCTAAGAATATTAAACCGGAAAATTTCAATGCAATGCATAAAGCAGTCGCATTAGGAATTATAAAAGGAATGGGTGATGGCAGACTGGCGCCTAACGAAGACGTAACACGCGGGCAAATTGCTGTCATGCTTAAACAATTCCATGATTATATCATATCTAAACTTGAGGAGGTATCAGCATGAGTATGAAAAAACGCATGATTTGTCTAAGTATGGCTGGACTATTGGCCGCTAGTGCCCCAGCTCCAATGTTTGGACAAAGTACATCACAGTCACTTTATAATGACTTGTTGTCAAAGTACGAAGAACTATTAAAGGGTGATAACAAGGCAGAAACGGTTGCAGCTTTTTATCAAATGTATAGTACGCTGAAAGAGTTAAACTTTAAGGCGGAAATTGAAAAAGAAAATTGGAAAATTAACAAAAAATGAAAAAGATAGACTCACGAGTTTTGGTTTTGGTAAAACGGACGCCGAAATTGCGGCATCTATTCATGAAATTTATGATGGCTTCTTAAAAGAGTTCCCAACACTTGAAGACATGATGGATGATTCTGATAAGAACAAGACAGTCTTTGAGGTCATTTACGAAATGGGAAGCATCAGTGAAGAAGACTACGATGATCTTTTCCCAATGCTTGATGATATGGGTAGACGCGTATACGACTATTTCCCGAAAGAATTCAGAGATGAAATTTACGGATGGGTAAAAGACAAAGAAGATGTTGACCAACTTGATGTTTTCTCGGGCATGTATAATGTTTTAGCTAATGAAAAAATTGCCACTGAAAAAACATATAGACATTCCAAATAAGTCTCTAAATTACATAAAAGTCAACCTGGGTGTTGGCGTGACATCTTCAAAAACAGAAGAGAATATGAAAAAGGCTATTGATGAATATGTTTCTGAAGATGCCAGTGAAGAAATTGTATCAACATTTGTGAAGGTTATGAACGCCATTCTAGAATCTGTTGAATCAGAGCTTGGGCTGGCGAAAATCTCTAAAGCCAATGTGGATGAAGGCCTAGACAATACAAAGTATGCAACGCTTAAAACCCTTCAGAACATGAAGCTTATTGAAAAGCTACCGGACTATACTAAACCAAGAGATACGAATAACGACGATGACGATGATAACGATGACAGAAGAACTCCTGGTAACTCACCAAATAATGATACGCAAGAAAACAATGAGAATGATGATGACAACGATACAATTATAGTTAATAACGAAGACGTAGCTCAAGCCCCAGTTGATCCAAAAAAAGAACTAGAATCTGAAAAACTAAATGCGGCAAAAGACTTAATGAAGATATTATCGAAACAAACCACTAAGCAAGCAACAGAATCAGTAAAGACAATGATATATGAACTTACTATAGAAATGAATGAGTTGAATGTAAATAGTTATGAGGCTATTTACTTGCAACGATGTGGCAGATCTTGTCGAAGAGCTTCTTGGAAAGCCAGATTTAACTTCAGATGAAGCCCAGTCAGTGGTAAAATCGGCAATTGAAACAACGCTTAAAATGCTGTTGCCCGTGATATTGAAGGCGCGAATACGGCTGTTATGAATAAAAAAGCAGTGGCTATGGTGGAAGCTGTTATTAAAAAAGCAGGTCAGGTGAAGACGAATTCTAATGAAGTGGTTCTTTCGGCTGATTCAGTAAAAGACGCTTTAGCTGGTGCAACAAAGGCTATGACAGAGTTAAAAGCAACGCTTGTTGAAAATGGCATGACTCAGGCAGCGGCTCTTATCAAGCCTGTTATTAGCATTGAGTTAACAGCAACGAACGAACTTCAAGAGGTTGAACTTGCAGCAGAAACACTAGAAAGCCTTAAAGCATCAAGTGCAGAAGTTGAGATCAATCTTGGTGGCATGAAGTTTAAGGTGCCAGCAGAACTGCTTGCTCAGTACGCTGAATCAGGTATGACTGTCGAAAGTGATATTCTTGAAGCAGATGAAACACAAGCCATTAAAGAAGCAGAAGCGACAGATGGTCTTGATATTGATGTTGTTTCTGATGTATATGATATTGAATTCAAAGCAGGAAATGCAGATGCTAACCTAAGTGGTGCTAAGCCAAAGCTATCCATTGATGTGAAGAAGCTTGTTGATATGCTAAAAGTGGATGCCCATAAGTTAAGTGTCTTTGTTTACGATGATGAAGCCGGTGCGTGGGAACATGTTCCAACGAAGATTGTTGACGGCATGGCAGAGTTTGAAGCCCCTCACTTCAGTAAGTATGCAGTTCTTAAGTCCAATGTGGCGTTTGATGATATTCAAGGACACTGGGCACAGGAAACAATTGAAATGATGACAGCCAATAAGATCACAAGTGGTCGTTCGGCAACAGCCTTCGAGCCAGATGCCGAAATCACAAGAGCTGAGTTTGCAGCTTACCTTGTGAATATGATTGGTCTTGATGGAGAAGTGGCTGGCAACTTTAAGGACATTCCTGAAGACGCTTGGTACTACAAGCAAGTTGGTCTAGCTGGCATTAACGGTCTTGTGAGCGGTGTTGGAAATGGAAACTTCGCACCGGATGCTACGATAACACGACAAGACATGGCTGTTATGATTGCCAAGGCCTACAAGTTTATGAATGGCACTGAAATGAAGGGAAATGCAACAGCATTTGGTGATAGTGTCCTAATTGCTGACTATGCTTATGATGCAGTTTCAGCTTCAAAATACCACAGCATCATTGGTGGATTTGAAGATGGTTCATTCAGACCTTCTAAAACAGCAACAAGAGCGGAAGCGGCTCAAATGCTTAGAAACCTTTTTGAAAAATAGAGTAAGAGTGTTTGATGATAAAAAAGGTCTGCTCTCAAAGCAGACCTTTTTCATACAAGGGGGATGTCATGAAAAATATTGCACTTATTATGGCAGGTGGTGCTGGGACAAGATTTTGGCCGATGAGTAGAAAAAGTATGCCCAAGCAGTATCTAAACTTAACTGGACAGGATACTCTGTTGAATGAAACCATTGAAAGATTAATTGGACTCTATGATATTGATGATATTCATATAGTAACAAATAAGGACCAAGAGACTGTTCTTTTAGAAACACTTCCTGAAAACTTTAAAAGAGAGAACTTGATATTTGAACCTGCTATGAGAAACACTTCTGCAGCCATTGGTTATTCGGCGGTGGTTTTAGAAAAAAAATATGGACGTTGCTTAATGTCTGTTTTTCCAGCAGACCATCATATTTCAGATGTTGAAAAGTTTCAAAAGACAATAAAATTGGGGATTGATTCAGCTAGAGAAAATAATAGCCTTGTCACTTTTGGGTTGAATCCCACTTATCCAGCCACAGGATATGGTTATATTCGAATGGAAGATAAGGTAATCACAAATGGGGTTGGTCAAGTAAAAGAATTTGTTGAAAAGCCAGATTTAGCGACTGCGAAAAAATATATAGATCATGGCTCATATTTTTGGAACAGTGGTATGTTCACATGGAGAAGTGATGTTATACTTGAAGAATTCAAAAGACATCTACCGGAGTTATCCTCAAGGCTTGTAAGAATTGTTGAAGACTATAATACAAACACTGTTGAAAAAGAATATCCCTTAATGGAAAAAGTTTCGATAGATTATGGTATTCTTGAAAAATCTGATAAGGTACAAGTGGTTCCATCCTATTTTGAGTGGAACGATGTTGGAACTTTCGAAGCTCTTGATTCCATACGTGAAACAGATGAAAATAAATAACGTTATTGAAGGCCGTGCACTTACCATTGAAAGTAAGACACTACGGTGATTAGTAAGTCTAAACTTATTGCAACTGTTGGCCTTGAGAATATGATCATTATCGAAGAAGATGATGCAATCCTCGTGCTTCCAAAAGATAGAGCGCAAGATGTGAAGGCAATTGTTGAATCACTTAAGAAAAACAATATGGAAGATTATCTATAGAACTAAATACAATGCGAATTATGATAAATTCACAAAACCCAGTACAAGGCAAACGCCTAATGTACTGGGTTTCTTTTATACCTAAATTTAAGTAAAATCTGATACATCGTATATGCAATCACAATGCCCACAAGTAGACCACCGATCCCACCAGCTAAATCAAGTTGAATGTCTTTTATACTGGGGTTCGCCCGGGAATGAAGCTTTGGTGGTATTCATCAAGGCCCGCAATCAGCGGTAGTAGGAAAAGTGTTACAAGCACAGCTTTAAGTTTTGGCGGTTCAAAATGATTCATCGCCACATAAAGGGTCAGTCCAATTACAAAAAAAGCAAAGAGGTGCATTAAGTCCCGAAAGAAGTAATAGTCTATTTTTATATTTAAATGAAGGAGTTTATTGAGAATCACGTAGGACTGGTCTACCGTTTCCGCCCCATCCTGATGAGACAACCACCCGAGCACAAGCACCGAAACAACAGGTAGTGCTCTTAAAATATGTTTAACTTTATTAAAACCCATACTTTCACGCCTTTCAAACAGGACCAAAGTCTCTGGATTATACCAAAAGATTTCAGTATATTGTGGTTATAAGATTTAAGTACCCATAATTTGGACGTAAGTAACCGGTCAAAAGTTCCGATTCGGTCACAAATTGGATAGGCAAGTATTGAATGCGTTCGAAATTGTACGAAAATCCATACAATCCATAACATACCAGTGTAGAAATTTGTCGAATGGGGTAAATAGATGACAAGAGAGGGTCAGTGAAGATGGTCTCTGGAATTGTATCCGGGAAAATCTTTATTGCCGAAAGGCAGATTGTTTTCTCGAAAGGGCAAACCAACTGAAAGGTTGGGACGCAAAACTGTAGGGCCTAAGCCGGAAGATCCGGTATGGTAGCCAGTTACCGAAAGAAAGGTCTGACCCAAAACATGTAACTTCAAAACTAAATAGACTTTTCTTTCCCTTTATTTACATAAGGGCAAACCAGTCGTGAGGCTGGGACGCAAAACTATAGGGTCTCAATTTCGAGACAGCCAGTTACTGGAGGGAAAGATCATGAAAAAACCTTAGTTGTATTACTAACGTTTGTTATCTGCTTTGGATCTATTTGGTTCATTTGCAGACACAGCTTATTTTGATACAACTTCAGTAGACCGAGGCATCATTTCGGTTTCCTATCAAGGTCAATCTGGTCAGCATAAAGTTATGGTACAAAAGGGCAGCGAGAAGGTTTTTTATAACCTAATTGATGGCTCTGTAACAGTACCACTAACATACGGAAGTGGAACCTATCAAGTGGCCCTTCTTGAAAAAGTTGCTGATAGCGAATACAAATTCGTCGATGAAGAGTCCGTGCACGTAAAAATGGCTTCCCCAACTGCCCCTTACCTAACCAGCTCCCAAACTGTGAATTGGAAAGATGCAGAATTGATGAAAGCCACTGTTCGCACACTTGTAAATGATGATATGTCAGATTCAGAGATTGTTGATGCAGTCTACAACTATATTGTTGACACATACTCATATGATTATGATAAAATCAATGGTCTTACAAGTCTGTACACACCAAACGTTGACGCGTTTATTCAAGATGGATCAGGAATTTGCTACGACTACTCGGCTCTTTTCGCAGGAATGCTAAGAAGCCAAGGTATCCCAACAAAACTTGTTAAGGGATACAGAAGTGGCATAGATGCCTATCATGCGTGGAACGAAGTATATCTTGATGGTCAGTGGATCGTTGTTGACACAACCACAGATGCAATTTTAAAATCTGATGGCATGTTCACAATGATGCAGCAAGACCCAAGACAATTTAACAATGTTCACACGTATTAATTTGCTAACCCTCTCAAATAATTACTCAAATCCAGATCATTCATTTACAGCATCAACCCTAGGCCTATGGCTTAAGGGGTGATGGTGTTTTTATTTTACGCTAAAAATAAGGAAAAACTGCCGAGTTGTATTAAAAAACCTTGTATTGTCTTAACTAACCATAGTCAAATCCTTAGAATTCCATTAAAGTTTACATGGATGTATTGTTGTGTATAAAAACACAGCATATAATGTATTAAGAAAACCATTTGGGGTGCAATGTAAAGGGGGCGGGTTGTATGCGAAGTGTGCTATTTGCACTGCTGTTTTCAGCATCGTTTTTACCCAATTTAATGATAATAGATAGTTTTATAAAATTTGATGTGTCGATGTATAGAAAGGTTTTGGCATCTCTAATGATGGGGTCCATATTCCTTTTTATATCTAAGGCACTTCCTGTGAGCAATCCAAGACTCTTGCTTCAAGCTTGTATGTATTTTATCGTCCTCTATGTGGTTATGAAAATGGGATGGAAAAAAACACTTAAGGCGACAACCATGCTCATGCTCATTAGTCTCATAACAGAAAGTTTTGTTCTAAAAATGCTTGAAACAACTCTTATGGGATATGAACAACTTTTCATGATAGATACATTCTATGCCTTGACTCTGCTCCTCTATGACACAATACTTTTTGCAGTGGCATTCATAGTGAGACAAATCACAAAACATAGAGAGTTTCAGCTGAAAATGAAAGACGTTCAAGTTCGAGAATAGATATATTTAAAATCCAGCCTAGGCAACCTAGAGTCTGGATTTTTTTAGTCACAAATGATCTGCATAATTATGACTTCATCTTGCTGTCTTTACAAAATAGAAGTATAGACCCAGCAAATACCGAACCAAAGACAGGTTTAAAAGGCTATGCCACTTTTGGTATAATATTGTAGGAATATTTCGAAAGTCTAAATAATTTCAGAGGATCTAGCATGACTGTTATTCTAGGCAGGTTTACATGATTGGTTTAAAACGAATCAGTCAAATCCTATACCAGTGAAATCAATAATTTAACCTGTCATAAGCATGAAGTCAAAACAGAAAATCTGTGAAATGGTCGACACCTAAGTGTGCAAAAGGATGTGATACCCATTCTAATTAAAAACGGTAAACTTCATACGATGATGGATGCGCCTTATATAGGCAATATTCGTGTGGAAAAAAGTCAAATCAAAGAAATAGCTAGAGATCTTAAGGCATTTGATGATGAAGAAATCATCGATGCAAGAGGTCTGTATGTTCTTCCAGGATTTATTGATCCGCACACACATTTGGGCATCGGTGAAGAGGGCATTGGCTTTGAAGGCAATGATGTTAATGAATACTCTAGCCCTATCACGCCTCATTAAAGGGCATTGATGCCTTTAACCCAGCGGATACAGCCATCAAAGAATCTATTGAGGCGGGGGTGACTTCAGTGGCTGTGGGCCCGGGCAGTGCCAATGTTATAGGGGGACTCTTCTCTATGATAAAACTGGGCTACAAACAAGCTGATCAGTCCATTATAAAAGAAAATGTGGGCATGAAATGTGCACTGGGAGAAAACCCTAAGCGCGTGGGAAAAAGAAAAAAAACACAATGCCTATGACCCGCATGGGAACAGCTGCAAAGTTAAGAGAAGCCTTATTCTTAGCTAAAGAATATATGGAAAAGATCAACTCTCATATCTTAAATCCAAAGGACAATGAAAGACCGTCTTACAATATGAAGTGGGAGGCCCTTATACCCGTGTTAAAAAAGGATTTGCCTCTTAAAATTCATGTACACAGGGCAGATGATATTTTAACAGCCATCCGCATTGCAAAAGAATTTGATGTGAAATTTTCACTGGACCACTGTTCGGATGGTCATTTCATTACAGATTACATAAAGGCTTCTGGAGCCAGTGCCATTGTTGGACCAACACTTGGCTTTAGAACAAAGGTGGAAACCAGGGGCAAAACTTTTGAAACACCTGGAATATTAAAAAAGGCTGGTGTGCCTGTAGCCATAACAACTGACCATCCGGTGATTCCGCTTAGAGAACTCCGTATATGCGCTGCATATGCTGCGCGCTATGGCATGGGGCAGGAAGAAGCTCTAAAAGCCATTACCCTATATCCGGCTCAAATCGTTGGCCTTGATCATAAAATCGGGAGTCTTGAGCCAGGCAAAGATGCTGACATTGTTCTTTGGTCTGGGGAATCCCCTAGACGTTTTCTCAGAAGCAAGACTTGTAATGATTGATGGTCAGGTCAAGCATAGTAATCTTTAAGTTAAATCCATAAGTTGACTTTTCTTCATTCGGCCATATACCACTGGGGAGGATCAGTAGACTTAAACTTGTGAAAGAAAACTTTTGATATAGACACTCAAATTCAGAAAGGATGAAAACATGTTACTTATTAAAAATGGACTGACATACACCATGGAATCTGCACCAGAAAAGCTAGACATTCTTGTGGAGGATGGCAAGATAAAAAGATAGGAATAGATGTGTCTGCACCAGCAGACTGTAAGGTGATTGATGCAGAAGGAAAAATGGTTTTTCCAGGCTTCATTGATGCCCACTGCCACCTAGGTATGTGGGAAGATGCCATTGGATTGAAGGGGCAGACGGCAATGAAATGACTGACCCTATAACACCAGAGCTGCGAGCTATTGACGCCATTAACCTATGGATAGAACTTTTGAGGAGTCAAGAAACGGCGGTGTGACATGCTGTGCATCTGGCCCAGGAAGTGCCAATGTCATTGGGGGACAGTTTGCAGTTATAAAGACCGTTGGAGATAGAATCGATGATATGATTGTAAAGGCACCCCTAGCTATGAAATGTGCCTTTGGTGAAAATCCCAAACGTGTCTATAATGAAAAGAAGAAGTCTCCAATGACTCGAATGGCTATAGCGGCAGAGCTTAGAAATGCCCTAGCAAAGGCCAAGGAATATCACGATAAGTTAGAGAATGCTAAAGATGATCCAAGCAAGAAGCCTGGATTTGATATGAAAATGGAAGCCCTCTTGCCTGTGATTAGAAAAGAAATGCCTCTAAAGGCTCATGCCCACCGTGCTGATGATATTCTCACATCTATTCGTGTGGCTAAGGAGTTGATGTGAATATCACACTGGAACACTGTACAGAGGGACATCTCATTGCTGATCATATTGCGAAGGAAGGCCTCTGTGCTGTAGTGGGTCCAAGCTTTGGGGACAGATCAAAGTACGAGTTAAAGAATCTAACGTTTGAGACACCAGGCGCTCTTTCAGCGGCCGGCGTCAAGGTGGCTATTATGACCGACCACCCAGTGGTGCCTCTTCAGTACCTCCCAATGTGTGCTGGTCTTTCTGTTAAATCGGGAATGGAAGAAGAGGAAGCCCTAAAGGCCATTTCTATCAACGCGGCAGAAATTCTTGAAGTGGATGACAGAGTGGGGTCTTTAAAAGAAGGTAAAGATGCAGACATTGTAATCTGGGACAAACATCCCTTTGAACTGGACTCAAATGTTCTAACAACGATTATTGATGGCAAGATTGTCTATGAAAAGGCCTAGCCCTTATATCATATAGAGCTCTTAATTAACATATGGTCACACAGGCATGATGTGGGTCATGCTGATGACATTAAAATGCTCATATTTAAGCTGTTTAATTTAAGTTTATGAAATCCTAATAAAACCTTTAAAAACCACACGTGATGTTATAGAATGTAGCATCGGGTGTGGTTTTTTATTGCCTGACGAAAGGCAGTGACTTTGTTATAATATAAGAAGGTTTATTTTGGTGTACAATCAAGGAGTAACCCATGCAACAAGAGTTGACTTTTATAATAGAAAATGAAAATGAAAATGAAGGATTTTGGAAAAACCCTTGGGGAAAATCTCAAAAAGGGTGATGTGGTTTGTCTTTCAGGAGACCTAGGGCTGGAAAACGACTCTACAAAGGCCATAGCAATAGGTCTGGAAATCGATGATTACGTGACAAGTCCCAGCTATACCATTGTTAATGAATATGAAGGACGCTTAAACCTGTATCATTTTGATGTCTATAGAATTAATGATGTTGAAGAAATGTATGAACTTGGTTATGAAGAATACTTCTTCGGATCAGGGGTTTGTATTATTGAGTGGGCTGGTATGGTGGAAGACTTGTTGCCTGAAAATAGAATTTGGATAGAAATTTATCAAGGGGACACACTGGAAAAACGAAAAGTTTTATAAAGGCAAGCTCTGATATATTATCAACTTTAGAAACGGAACTTGAAAGCAAGCTGAAAGGAAAACTGGAGGGCATCATATGAGAATATTAGCGATAGACACCTCATCTCAAGTGGCATCTGCTGCCGTGCTTGAAAATGACAATCTATTAGGGGAGATGACAATCAATCATCCCAGGACACACTCACAAAAGCTGATGCCAATCATTCAGTCTCTTTGTGGATCTTTAGACCTTTCTGTTAAGGATATGGATATGATTGCAGTGGCAGGTGGCCCAGGATCCTTCACAGGTGTTAGAATTGGACTTTCTGCAGCAAAGGCAATGGCTCATCCCTTTAATATACCTGTGGTTATGGTATCGACTCTAAAAGGTCTTGCCTACAACCTCCCAGGATGTGATGGGATCCTTTGTCCTGTTTTAGATGCCAGACGTGGGGAAGTCTACACAGCGGCGTATAGATGGCAGTCTGAGACCTTAATTACAATGATTGAGGACCAACCACTTCCGCTGGATACCCTACTGGATAAGTTCAAAGATGGACACGCCCAGCGAATTGTTTTTTAGGGGATGCGGCAGAAAAATTCAAGGAAAAATACATGAAGTATTAGGTGCACGGGCTGTTATTGCTTCACCAACGCATTGTCTTCCAAGAGCTTCGTCCGTTGCTATGGCTGCATTTGTGAATAGGGACAGTGCTGTAAAATATGATGAAGTCAAGGCCAATTATTTAAGACGGTCTGAGGCAGAAGTGACTTGGGAGAAAAAACATGGAAAACAGTCGGACCAGTAATGAGATAAAGCCACATCCATCTCATCAGTGTGTCAGATTAATGACCCTGGAAGATGTGGATGCTGTACATGAAATTGAATCAAGATGCTTTTCAACACCCTGGAGCAAGGAATCCTTTGTGCAGGAGATCACAAGCAATAATTTGGCCCGATATATGGTCTTAGAGTTAGAGGGACAAATCATTGCCTATGGAGGGTTTTGGATCGTTGTGGATGAAGCCCATATCACAAACATTGCCGTCGATCCATCTATGAGAAGAAGGGGGCTTGGCAAAATCTTGGTTAAGGGCATGATCGAAGAAATTGAAAAAACAGATCTTGATAATGTGACACTGGAGGTTCGAGCCAGCAACACACCAGCCTATAATCTCTATGAAGGCTTTGGATTTGTCGAAGCGGGACGAAGACCAGGTTATTACCAAAGTCCAAAAGAGGATGCCATTATTATGTGGCTAAAATTAAAATAGCCTGTTTGCAAAAGGACGAGACAGTCATTTGGAAAAGGTTAAAATCTAGGTATACAATCTGAATCAAGGGGGCCAAAATGGACGAATTGAAAGATCAGAATGAAAAGTCAAAAGTCTGATCAGGACGAGTTTTTTCACTCAAGTGATGAAGACGGACTGAATAAAAGAAGTGATGACGAAACAAGTGAAACACCTAAACAAGAACATAAGCATGTGACAAAAGAAGAAAGAGAAATACTTCACGCCGATAACAAGGAAGAGCATATATCTTTTATGCAACGTTTGATGATGGTTTTAACATCTCCAAAGCGTGGGATGGCGTTGGCTGCAAAATCTCCGATGATTATTGGTCTTTTGGTCATATTCGTGATTTCTGCAATGGTGATTTACATACCTCAGCGGCCCATGTTTTCTAAAATGACAATGATGGCAATAGAAAATGCCGATAAGGTCTTTACAGCCGAAGAAATAGACGCCCTGCTTGCAGGTGGCGCGAATACATCCATGTTTATGAGTATGTTCTATTTTGTTTTCACACCACTTTTTAAGGGGCTTGTGGCATTTGCCTTAGCCATTTTGCTAAGTGGTCGGGGCAAGTTGAAAAGCACAATGGGTGTGGTTATGAATGCCTACTTGATTATGCTCATTGGACAGTTTATGCGCATGGTCATGGTGCTTGCAAGTGGAAATCCATATTTCTCCATCTCTCCTGCCATGCTCTTAGAGGTGGGACAAGAGACAAGCCAGCTGTTCACTGTTCTATCAGCGGTGGATCTGTTCGCCATCTGGTACTTGTTTGTTACCATGATTGGTGTCAAGCAAGTTCATGGTTTCAGTCAGTCCAAAGCTTTTTTAGTGGCTTTTGGACCATTTTTAATGATGCTTGGCCTCGGCGTGGCAGGCTTATAAACCCGTTATTATAGTGAGGGAGTGACTTCATGAGTAAAGATTTATTGACCTTGGCCATAGAGACAAGTTGTGATGAAACATCTGCAGCTGTCCTTCAAAATGGCCGAACGGTTTTATCCAATATAGTGTATTCTCAAATAGATATCCACAAGAAATTCGGTGGCGTGGTGCCAGAAATTGCATCTCGAAATCATGTTGAGAAAATATCTCAAGTTATTGATGAAGCCCTGGTAGCTTCTAAAAAGACCTTTGACGATATGGACATGATTGCTGTCACATATGGACCAGGCCTTGTGGGGGCGCTCCTTGTGGGTGTGTCAACAGCCAAGGCTCTTGCTTTTGCTCTAGACAAACCCCTTGTGCCAGTTAACCATATAGAAGGGCATATTTGTGCAAACTTTATTGAATTTCCTGATCTTGAGCCACCATTCGTGTGTTTGATTGTTTCAGGTGGACATTCTCACTTGGTTCATGTCAAGGAATATGGAAACTATGAAATACTAGGGCGCACAAGAGATGATGCTGCTGGAGAAGCTTTTGATAAGGTGGCCCGCACCCTAGGACTTGGATACCCAGGCGGACCTAAAATTGACAAGCTGGCTGAAATAGGCAATTCTGAAGCGGTTCATTTTCCAAGAGCCTTTCTTGAAAAAGGGAGCCTAGACTTTAGCTTTAGTGGACTTAAATCTGCTGTCCTCAACCATCTAAACCAGTGTAAAATGAAGGATATGGAAGTTGTTCCTAAGGATATAGCAGCGAGCTTCCAGGCATCTGTTGTAGAGGTCTTAACCACTAAGGCCATTATGGCTGCCAAACAATGTGGCGTGGATAAAATTGTCCTTGCGGGGGCGTCGCAGCCAATAATGGTTTGCGTCAGTCTTTAACTGAGGCTGTGAAAAAAGATGGCCTGGAACTTTATTATCCATCTCTTGGTTTATGCACAGATAACGCTGCCATGGTAGGGTGTGCAGGCTACTATGATTTCTTAAACGGTGTTAGAGGCAATATGGCTCTAAACGCAGTGCCAAACCTCAAACTTGGTGTTAAGCCTTAAAAATACAAAGAGTTTACTTTATACTTTGCATGAAGACCAGGGGACCCCTGGTCTTCATGCTTTTTTATATTTAGGGCTTAAGTTTTTCCCCCTACCAAGACGAAACAGTCATAGGCAAATGGATTTGAATATAAGGTTGATATCAAAAAGTCAACAACTTCATAAAAAATAGTGATTATGTAACTCTTTGTGAAAGGTTAGAAATTTCAGAATACTCCCAGATTTCTGTGTATAAAGTTGTGGATAGTGTGGATAAGTTTATAAAAACCGCCTCTTATACATAAAAAGGCTGTGGATAATTCTGTGTGGAATGTGAAAGTATCAATTAAAACATTTACCAAAGGGTGATAGCTGTCTAAGTTTTAATGTAAAATTATGCATTATGGATCATAATTAGAGTTGACATAATTCGGGCCTGTGGATTATGAATGCTTTTGTTGGACTGCGAGTTTTTATTTGTGGTATAAACTATACAGTTTCTAAAATGGCGCAATTAAAAAGATGCATATCCATGGATATGCACCTTTTTTCAAAATCATTCATTTTTTATGACATTCAGACACTTGAAAAATTACAGATCTATACCCACGCTATGCCGTATATAGAATTTTTGATTCTTAAATATCTATATGGAGGGGTCTTAAATGATATTTTGCAAGTCGATTACATTACGCGTTTTGCTCAACGTAAGTTAAAATATCCTTTATTGTACGGAATGATAGGGCTGTGTCATCAGGAATTTCAATATCAAACTCTTCTTCAATAGCCATAATGATCTGAGCAGCATCAAGCGAATCTGCTTTTAAATCATCTGTCATGGATGAATCCACAGTGATTTTTCCCTGTCCCACAATATCAAGCTGTTCTTCAATAATGTCTTTAATCTTATCAAACATGATTTATCCTCCTAGTTGAGTGACTTGCAAATATCCCTGAAGAGTCATCGCACATTAGACTTAGATTTATATGATTCGGTATCAATAAGTGGTGTCGTGATGATATGGATATGCTTTTGCAAGGTTTTAAATTGTGTTTTCTCCAAATATATTATAACGAGATCTTGCCAATGTCTATATGAACCAGATCATATGATCTGCTCCCAAGTTTCGTACAGTTCATCAAGTTTTTCTTTTACTTCTGTGAGTTTTTGATGAATTTCTTGGCTTTTTTCTGGATCAGAGTAAACACTTTCTAAGCAAAGTTCAGCTTCATAGGCTTCAATTTGTTCTTCTGCTGTATGAATATCAATTTCAAGTTGTTCTTGAGCTTTTTCAGCTTACGGCCTCTGCTGCAGCTTCCTTTCACGTTTCTTTCGTCTCGAAGCTGAGTCTTTGTCTTTTGTGGCTTTTCTTCTTGTTCTGTATCTTGAAGCTGGGCTTGTTTGATTTTTCCTTGTAGTAGTTGTAATTGCCATAATAGATTTTCATACCGTCAGGCTGAAGCTCAAATATTTTAGTACAGACCCGGTTGAGGAAGTATCTGTCATGGGATATGGCCAGAAGTGTGCCATCGTAGCCAAGAACCGCATCTTCAAGAGCTTCTTTAGAACTAATGTCTAAGTGGTTTGTCGGCTCATCAAGCAGAAGAAAGTTTGACTTTGAAAGCATAAGTTTTAAGAGGGCCACTCGGCCTTTTTCCCCTCCGCTAAGCTGGCCAACATTTTTAAAGACATCATCTCCTTTAAAAAGGAAGGATCCAAGTAGTGTTCGTATTTGGACCACATCCAGGTTTGGGTTGGCATCTGAGATTTCCTCAACAATGTTATTGTCTGGGTTTAGGTCAGACTGGTCCTGGTCGTAGTAACCTGTCATTACGTGGTGTCCAAGCTTAAAGGTGCCTTCAAGGGCTTCAACTTGTCCGAGAAGAATTTTAAACAGGGTGGTTTTGCCAATGCCGTTAGGGCCAATGAGACCAATGCGTTCTTCCTTATAAATATCAAAGCTTACATTTTCAAAAAGCGGTGTGTCTGGATAGGCCATGGCAAGGTTTTCTGCCCGAAGCACATCGTTGCCACTTTTTATTTGAGTGGATAAATGAATGTGGGCACGTTCATCAAGCCACATGGGGTTTATCGATTTTCTCAATATGGTCAAGTCGTTTCTCACGGCTCTGTGCTCTCTTGACCAGTTTTTCTGTGCCGTGCTGTTTTAAATTTTCGAATGAGGTCTTCTTGCTTTTGAATTTCTTTTTGCTGGGGCTTCATAGGCCTTAAGCTGTTCTTCATATCTTGCCCGTTTAAAGATGGCAAAGTCAGAATAAGAGCCCTTGTGGCTGAGGAGCTGAGTGTTTTCGATTTCAAAAATCCGGTTAACCACCTCATCAAGAAAGTATCTGTCATGGGAAATGACGATGAGGGTACCTGGGTAAGAAGAAAGAAAACCTTCCAACCAATTGGTGGCCTGGATATCTAAGTGGTTGGTAGGCTCATCCAGAAGGAGTATGTCGGGTTTTTCAGTAGGAGTCGAGCAATGTTGACTCTAGATTTCTGTCCACCGCTTAGAACCCGTACAGGCTTCCTGATTTCATCTTCATCAAAGCCAAGTCCTTTTAAAACACCACGGATTTCACTTTTATAGCCATATCCATTTTTCATGTTAAAGTCTTCAAGAACGTGGGCATACTCATCCATTAAGGTTTCAGGTGCCGCTTGGCTTTCAGAACTGAGTCGGGCAATCTCTTGTTCCATGTCCCTAAGTTTGTTTTCCATATCTATTAAATCCTGAAAAACGGGCAAGCAGTATTCAAATAGGTTTTCATCGGACTCTATCTCAGGTGCCTGTTCCAGATAGCCTACGGTCAGGTCCTTTGCCTTGTAAATATCACCAGAGTCGTTTGATAGTTCACCTGTTATGATTTTAAAAAGCGTGGACTTTCCAGCTCCATTTCGACCAATAAGACCAATTCTATCACTTGTTTCAATGGTGAAGCTGATGTCCTTTAGAATGACATCTATGCCATATGATTTTGTAATGTTGCTACAAGATAATGCGATCATCTATAATAACCTCCATAAAAGGGTAAACACAATGTGTCCGTACCTATTTTATAGGAAGTCAGGCAGATGAGCAAATTCAATTTATCCTGTCAGCGGGATATTTTTAGTCCCGATCTTTGATAAAAGATTGTCAAGAGTTTGACAGAATAAAAAAACCTTTGCTATAATTTGCTTAGCATCTTGACGACTTGGAGGTTAAAATGGCTAACAATAAAATTTCGATGGCGGTAATCAGAAGATTACCCAAGTATCACAGATACTTAAGAGAGCTACTCGATAAGGACGTAAAGCGAATTTCATCGAAGGAACTTAGTGATATTATTGGTTTCACTGCGTCGCAGATTCGTCAGGATCTCAACAATTTTGGGGGATTCGGTCAGCAGGGGTATGGCTACAATGTAGAGGACCTGTATAACGAAATCGGTAAAATCCTAGGTCTGAACAAGAAATACAACACTGTTATAATAGGTGCTGGTAATCTTGGCCAGGCGCTTGCGAACTATTCAAGCTTTAACAGATTTGGTTTTCAACTAAAGGGTATTTTCGATGTGAATCCTAAAATCGTCGGACTGACAATCAATGGTATTGATGTTCTTGACATGGATACACTAGAACGATTCATTCGCGAAGAGGAAGTCTCAATTGCTTACATATGTACAAATCAAGCAGGGGCACAAGAAGTTGCTGATAAGCTTGTAAACTGCGGTGTAAAGGCGATTTGGAACTTTGCTCCGATTGATCTTAAAGTGCCTGATGACATCATTGTTGAAAATGTACATCTTATTGACAACTTGCTGACTCTATCTTATTTCTTGAAAGATGCAAACGAAGAATTAGAGGCGTAAATGGTCATTAAACAAATTATAAGCACTTCAGAAACAGGTATGAATGTACTGAATAAATCAGTAGATTGATACCTGCTTTTGGAGTGTTTTTTGTTTTGATAAAATCCCAATTAGAGGACCTATAAAATCATAAAAATCACTTCCTAGGCCCTGAGTTTATTTGCTCAGGCGCTTTCATAATTACTGATCACCGCCCTTGCTATATCATAAATAGAGTTATTATATCTAAAGCATCTATATCTGATATTGTGAAGGCTCATGAGTGATATTTTGTAAGCCGCTCAGCTAAAAATTGAGTTTTAATTTTCGAAAAATTTTTATGCAGCATAAGCATATTAAAATAGTGAAAATGGGTCAGAATTTGATAATAAAATAACAATCCGAAACGAAAAGCGATTAAAATTCGAGAAAATTTTATATGCTTATGGTAAAAAACTTGAAATATAAAGTGAAATATGGTGAATATAGGATGAGATCTCGCTAAAACGTTTTCAAAAAAATACTATTGAATGTTCGTAAAAAGACTGCTATACTCAATATAATTTAAAATTCGGTTCCGGTAGAAGGACTCGGAAGAACAAACGCTTGTTCAACCGTTTCTGGACGGGCCTCTGGAGAGACTCACAAGAGCACCGAAGGGGAAAATTCATGTTTTGTAGGAATATGAACCAAACTCTCAGGTAAAAGGACAGGGGACACTAAAAGCACGTCAAATGCTATTTCGTTTGGCTGGTTTGTTCTAGTGTCAATATCTCCAGAGACCCTTTATGGGTCTCTTTTCTTGTTTAAGTCAAAATGGCATGCGTAGAAAATGGAGGAAAAAATGAAAGCAATACTAACGGTTATAGGACGAGATCAGGTGGGGATCATAGCAGGAATCAGCCAGCTTCTTGCTGGGCATGACATCAATATTGAGGATGTGAATCAAACCATTATGGGGGCAACTTTACCATGATGATGCTTGTTGATGTGTCACAATCAAACGTCTCCTTCGAGCAAGTCAAAGGAGAAATGACAAACCTTGGAGAGACTCTAAGCTTAAGTGTTCGGCTACAAAGGGAAGATATTTTCAACTGTATGCATCAGGTATAGGAGAGGACAATGAATAAACATCAAATACTAGAAACCATCCGTATGGTCGATGAGGAAAAGCTTGACATTCGCACGGTGACCATGGGCATCAACCTACTTGACTGTGCAGACAGCGATGATGAAAAAGCGAGGAAAAAAGCATATGTCAAGATTACGACAAGGGCAAAAAAACTTAGTAAAAATAGCAGATTCCGTTGCCGAGGCTATGGCATGCCCATAATAAATAAACGCATATCCATAACCCCCATAGCCCTAGTTGCCCAAGCTTCAGATCAACCTGATTTTCTCAAGTGGGCTATTATGCTTGATGATGCTGCGAAAACCACAGGTGTTAATTTTATTGGCGGACTTTCTGCCCTTGTGCAAAAGGGCATGACTCCGGCAGATGTGAAATTGATAGAGAGTCTCCCGGTAGCTCTTGCTAAAACAGAAAGGGTCTGTGCCTCGGTGAATGTAGGAGACACCCGATCTGGAATCAACATGGATGCCATTAAACTTCTGGGTCAAACCATACGAAAGATTGCCGAAGAAACGAAAGATAGAGATTCCATTGGATGTGCGAAGTTCGTGGCCTTTTGCAACGCTGTAGAAGACAATCCCTTTATGGCTGGTGCCTTTCATGGAACAGGGGAAGCCGATGTTGTCATAAATGTAGGGGTTAGCGGTCCTGGTGTTGTTCTAGCCTCGCTTCAAAAGTGTAAGGGTGCATCCTTTGAAGTGGTTTGTGAAACGATTAAAAAGACAGCCTTTAAAATAACTAGAGCAGGGGAGCTCATCGGTAAAAGTGTGGCAGAAGGCCTAGGCGTGAAGTTTGGAATCCTTGATTTATCACTGGCCCCAACACCTGAAATTGGAGATAGCGTGGCCCGAATCCTTGAAGAAATTGGTGTGGATGTGGTGGGAGGACATGGCACCACTGCGGCCCTGGCCCTTCTGAATGACAGTGTGAAAAAGGCGGAATCATGCCTCATCCTATGTGGGCGGTTTAAGTGGTGCTTTTATACCCGTTAGTGAAGATGAAGGGATGATTGCATCTGCTGAAAGTGGTGATCTGACTCTAGATAAATTAGAGGCCATGACGTGTGTTTGCAGTGTGGGTCTTGATATGATTGCCATTCCTGGGAAAACAGAGGCTTCAACCCTGTCAGCCATGCTTGCTGATGAGGCAGCCATTGGTATGATCAACCATAAAACAACGGCTGTTCGCATCATACCTGTGATTGGTAAAGATGTGGGTGAGCGGGCCTACTTCGGTGGACTCCTAGGCTATGCGCCTATTATGCCAACCCATACATGCAGTTCTAAACGGCTCATTGAAAGAGGGGGAAGAATCCCCGCTCCGGTGCACAGTTTTAAAAACTAATCAAAAACAGCCAGATGCATAAGAGTCGGGGGGACTCTATACACCTGGCTGTTCGTCGAAAATAAGTGTCTTATCTATATTTTAGGAAGTACTACTTACGAATCACACCTGTATCATGGGCAGCCTTAGCAACGGCCTCGGCAACACGCTTAACAATTCTTTCATCAAATGGATTTGGAATAATATAGTCTTCGTTGAGTTCGTCCTCAGTGATAATGTCTGCAATGGCATAAACAGATGCCAATTTCATTTCCTTGTTGATCTTTGTTGCCCCTGCATCAAGAGCGCCACGGAAGATACCTGGAAATGCAATGACGTTATTAATCTGGTTGGGGAAGTCTGAACGACCTGTTCCCATAACTCGAACCCCAGCTTTTTTAGCAATTTCAGGCATGATTTCAGGCGTTGGATTTGCCATGGCAAAAACAATGGCATCTTTATTCATTTTAGAGATCATGTCAGCATTCACGCAGTTGGCGACAGATACGCCAATGAAAATAATCGGCCCCTTCAAGAGCATCGGTTAAAGACCCTTTTTTCCTGTTTTGTTTAGAAGCTTTGGCAAGCATTTTTTTATGGTCTGCCATTTCAGGACGTTCAAGATCCAGGATGCCTTTTTGGTCACACATGATTAAGTCACCAATACCTAAGTTCATAAGCATTTTAGCAATGGCCGTGCCAGCGGCACCTGGTCCGTTTATAACAGCTGTCACATCTTCAATTTTTTTACCAACGAGTCGAAGACCATTGATGACACCGGCAGAAACAACAATGGCTGTGCCGTGTTGGTCATCGTGGAAGACAGGAATGTCGAGTGCATCAACAAGTCTTTCTTCAATCTCAAAACAACGTGGGGAACTGATGTCTTCAAGGTTAATACCACCAAAAGTGGGTTTTAAGGCCTTAACGATATTGACGATTTCATCTGTGTCTTGCGTATCAAGACAAATTGGAAAGGCATCCACATTGGCAAAATTCTTAAAGAGAACGGCCTTGCCTTCCATGACAGGCATTGAGGCTTCACCACCAATATTCCCTAGGCCTAGAACAGCGGAACCATCTGAAACCACAGCCACAAGATTGCCTTTGGAACAGTAGTCATAAACCGCATTCTTGTCATCAGCAATAACGCGACATGGTTCAGCAACACCTGGTGTGTATGCAATGCTGAGTTCTTCCTTATTTGTAACCGGCATTTTACTTTCTACAGAAATTTTACCCTTTTGCGCCTTGTGCGCTGCTAGAGAACGTTCGTAAACAGTCATATAGAGCCTCCTTGATATGCATTTAGAATCAAATTGTTTTTCTAAGAATACAATATCACCTATAATGATAGTTTTGAAATATTAAAAAGTTATTATATAATAGTTTAAAACTATCAGACGAAGATGAATCTTTTTGAATTTAGGCATTCATTTTATAGAGCACAAGGGCCTAGAGTGGGTCTTGTGATGTTTACACATATTCACTTTTAGAAAAGGCAAAGTTAAGAAAAGGCAAAGCTAAAAAGAGGGGACTTATGGAACTTAGAAAAATCCAATACTTTATGACTGTCTGCGATCATATGAACATGACAAAGGCAGCGGAAATTTTACATATTGCCCAGCCATCCATCTCAACAGCCATTAAGTCTTTAGAAGAAGAAATAGGGTTTGAGCTTTTTGACAGAACAAAGCGCCAGTTAAAATTGACCGATAAAGGGCAACTCTTCAAAAGCAGGGCAAAAGATCTCTTAGGGCATGCACAAAATATGACCCGTGAAATGCAGGACCTTGGCAAGTCTGATATGGGCTTTATCAAGCTGGGCATTCCACCTATGATTGGAACCCTTTTGTTTCCCAAAATATTAATTGACTACAAGGCCAAGAACCCCTACATTAATTTACAGATCACTGAAGATGGTTCTCTGGAAACCAAGCGCAAGATTATGGAGGGAGAACTCGACTTAGGCATTATTATTTTGTCAGATAAAGAGGAGGTGCTGGAAAGCACCGACATACTAAAAACTGAAATTGTGGCCTGTATGAATAAATCTCATCCCTTAGGCAGGCACTCAAGGTTGACACCTGAAAGAATCCAGAAGGAAAAGCTTATTATGTTAAAGGAAGGCTTTTACCACAGAGAGGTGCTGCTCGATTATTTCAAACGAAGTCATATTCGCCCAGAAATTGCTGTTTCTACGAACCAGCTTAAGACTTTAGAAAGTCTTGTCATTCAGGGTGTGGGCATTTCCTTCCTATTTAAAGAGCTTGTCATGGAGAACAGTCAAATGATTTACAGACCCATGGATGAAAGCATGCCCATTCGGATAGGATTGGCATGGCGGAGGGACCGGTATCTAACAAAGGCTTCCAAGACCCTTATCGAGTTTTAAACACAAACTAGTGGTGAAAGAGTAAAATCCGCATTATTCAAGAATTTTTAAGACTTGAATAATGCGGATTTCGAAATAACTATTTTAAATACTCTGGGTCTTTTTCAAAGCAAATACGTTCAGACTTGTCTTTAATGATGTCAATATCCTCTTCCATGTCTGTTATTTCCTTATAAAGTCGATCCACTTCCTCTTCAGGCAAGTTGTAGTATAAGAAAAGATCCTCGTACTTATGAAAAACCTGGTCCAGTTTACGAGCAATTTTTTATAAAACGGTCGATGTTATGGCTCTTAATGGCATTTTCTGAATTGGTCAAGGTCAATATTGATAATATCAATAACATCTTCTTCATTATCAAATTCTCTTAACCAAAGCGGGTAAGGTTTGATTCTTTCAAGGAAGTACTTGTTTCTCTTGTTCACATTATAACATACGAAACTTTAAAACCCGATAAATCAAATGCCACATAACAAAGTTTACTGTTGATAACTGTCACATCAGCGCCCATTTGCTTGAGTTTCATGGACTGCTGCATGATTCTGCATTTAGGTATTTACGCATTATAAGTCCCCCTATCTAAAGATATCTTACCACAATATACACGTAAGAAATGCCAACAGAGACGAGCATGAGTGGAAATCCTACCTTAAAGTACTGCATAAAGGAGAGTTTCTTGCCATGCTTTTCCATAATCCCAGAGGCAATAACATTAGCTGAGGCTCCCACAAGCGTTCCGTTGCCACCTAGACAAGCCCCTAAAGCAAGAGACCACCAAAGAACTTCTATGTTCTGGCCTGTTTGGATGCCGAAGTTTTGAAGCAGTGGAATCATAGTTGCAACAAATGGAATGTTATCTAAGAAAGCTGAAGCTATAGATGATCCAAAGAGAATCACAACAGATGATGTGGCTATATCCCCTTTTGTGAACTGAACCATTTTTTCTGCTAAGAATTCAATAACACCAACATCTTCAAGAGCGCCTACCAATATGAATAGGGCAGAGAAGAAGAAGATCGTCGTCCATTCAATCTCAAGGAGAATGTCTTCTGGGTCGATTCGACTGATCAGCAGGTAGAGAGATGCACCAAATAGAGCGACTGTTGCTGATTCATACCCCAGTTGGGCATGGAGCAAGAAGCCTGCAACGGTGATGGCCATAACGAATCCACCTTTTTTTAGGAGGGTGATGTCGTTGATGGCGATAGATTCGTCCATGCGCATAACCGACTTACGCTGTTCCTCTGTAGCGACCATCTTAGTCCTATATAAAAATTTTAAAATGAGAAGATTCACAAAGTAGATAATAACAACAATTGGCGCTAGATTTACAACGAAATCTAAAAAGCTCAGTCCAACCGCACTACCAATCATAATGTTGGGTGGGTCACCAACCAGTGTGGCTGTACCACCGATGTTGGACATCATTGTTTCTGTAATAATAAAGGGCAGTGGATTTATATCCATTGCATCTGTAATAACGAGTGTAACAGGTATGATAAGAAGAATTGTTGTGACATTATCAAGGAGTGCTGATGCCACAGCTGTGATTGCAGAAAGCATAAGAAGTATCTTCCAAGGATCGCCCTTTGCTGCTTTGGCAGATCTGATGGCAAGATATTCAAATACCCCAGTTCTTTTTAGAATACTTACTATAATCATCATTCCGATGAGTAGACCTATTGTGTTGGCATCAATATGATGCACGGCTTGTTCCTGACCTTCCACGCTGAACAGAAGCATTAGGACAGCACCAAATAGTGCGACCACAGTTCTGTGCATTTTTCAGACATAATTACCATGTATGTGATGGAAAAGATGCCTACTGCGATGGTTAGATGACTTGACATTTTCATTCCCCCAAACTTCATCAAGTGGTGTTTATGAATTACAAATGTCTTGTTTCCAGAAATTCATCCCCATACCTTTGACATGTGTCAGGCACACGAAGAAATTGCCGCAATCAAGTCATACTGTAATTCGAATTGGATTGACTAAGACATTCGTTGTCTAGAACTATTTCACAGATATTCCCCAAAAATGTCTGCGCATGTTTTCCAGTTCATCGTGAAGCAGTGTTTCATCAGGCTTTGAACTTTCACAAGTATCGAAAGTTGGGATGCCATAAAACTGTGCCTCTGATGAGAAGGCTTCATCCATTTCATAATGTGCATATGCGTGGTCAGAATGGAATATCCCCATTGAAGCCATGCCAACTAAAATCAAAAGCGCTGCAATGACAGATTTCATGTTAAACATATTTTGCTCTCCCTTCGACTGAACATTCCTCATTATACGCCTCTTATTTATAAATGCAATGAAAAACCAGCCAGGAGAACGTTTTCTAACATTTTAGTTTTTAAATACTGGTATTTTGTAACTTTATATATTATGATCTTATATATTATTAATCCATACCATATTAAAAAACTCGGGTATGCTTAAAGGTATATTGATCGCTTCTTATATCCACTTTACGGGTATCATGGCCTATGTTATAATAAACGAAATTGATTATCATTTGCCTTTGCTCATGAAATGAATGGCACTGTGCTATAGGACGTATAGAATTGTTTGGTGGTGAATAGCTTGGCGAATCTTTATAACGAAATAGAAGTGATGCTCGAAAGGGTTTATACAAAATTGCTTGCCGTTGACAGGCGTGGGCTCAAGTTAAATGGTAAAAACGAAAAGTTCAGCTTTGTTGATATAATGATCATCAGAATGATTGGTCTGAGCGAAAATATCTCTATTTATGACTTAATCTATACGCTTGACCTCGACAGGGGTATTGTTTCAACAAGCATTAGCAAGCTGACAAAGGGTAAGTTTGTGGAGAAAACCAGATCCCCTCAAGACGGGAGAGTGTATTTGTTAAAACTGACGCCGGAAGGGGTAATTCTCTTTGACAAACTTTATGATCATGAAAAGAATCTGATTGGATTTTTAATGGAAAGTTCAACCATTAACGAACAAAAGGCGGTTTTGAAGTTCTTGAGCCGAGTGAATCAAACAATGGTTGGAAAATATAAAATAGATGATAAATAGACTGCTTAGTTGAGAGATGGTTCTTAATTAAGCAGTTTTTTTTATGCGTATTGTTATGCGTATTGTATGGAGTGGATAACCTTTCGAGACTGTTCTGTGGCGGAAGATGGGCTTGAAAATCAAATTAGCAGAATTGCGATCTGTATTATGGGGTATTAAGAATACAAAATCAGTATAGAAAATAAAATAGAAAACGTATGCACGTATTCTTCTTCAAAAAGGTATTGCATTTAAAAATAAGAGGAATATAATGGGTAACTGGGTTTAAAAAATTGTTAAACCGGGTTTAAATAGGGGGTTCATTGCAGTCTTCATCACAGCCGTAATGAAGCTCAAATAAAATTGGGAGTGTTAATATGTTACTGGATTATGATGTTCTAAGTATTATGTCTATGGTGTTCTTGGGGTTAATAGCAATTGGCTATTTCAACGAGAAGGTTTTAAAAGCTTCCCGTCGAAATCGGACTCATGACCACGGCCTTTCTGATTTCAGTGGTAATACTCTTACTCGAGATGCTTGGGGTTACAAGTATAATATCTCTTGACAAGGCCTTAAATGGACTTGATTTGCATGAAATTATTATGAATGGATTTATCTGCTTTTTACTTTTTAGTGGCTCGGCCAAAATCAAGTTTCATGATTTGACATATGATAAATATCTCATTTCATCACTGGCTTTCTTTTCCACATTCTTAGCCACCTTAATATACGCGGGATTGTCCTTTTACATATCAAAACTTGTTGGTATTGAAATGACATTTATAGAATCGTGTATACTTGGAAGTATTGTGGCACCAACAGATCCGATTTCAGCCATGAGTATTTTGAAAAAAGCAGGCCTTCCAGAAAGGATTTCTCTTGTTATGGAAGGAGAGTCTCTTTTCAATGATGGCATTGCAGTTGCTCTATTCGCAACGTTTACAACCCTAAACAGCACAGTTGGCGTTGATCCGACAGTGAGCTTTTTCCAAACCATCACGAATGGCATTTTTGGTGCTGTGATTGTGGGTTTAGGCGTGTCGTTCCTACTTTTCCAAATATTTAAGACAACAAAGCAAAAGCATGTTGAGATATTAGTCAGTCTAGCTGCGGTGACAACATCATATGTCCTAAGTGAGCACTTTGGTGTTTCTGGACCAACAGCAGCCGTGGTGGTGGGAATATTCTTTGCAACCAACATGCATAAGCTTCATGCAGATAATGAAACTTATTATTCAAACTTTTATGTGTTTTGGAAGGTCATTGATAAAATTTTGAATGGGATACTCTATGTTCTTATTGGATTTTCCGTCTTGTTCCTTCACCAAATGAGCGGATTCTTAATTATCTTTGTATCGGCCATTGGTCTTGCGTTGCTGGCACGTGTTATAAGCATAATACTACCAGTGTACTTTTTCAGCCGTGATGCCAGTATAAATCTTGAGAATTACAAGGGTGAGCGACAAAGAAAAGATCAGGTTGCTATGGCTAAACTACTGACTTGGGGCGGTTTAAAAGGTGGAATATGTATTGCACTTGCCCTAGGAACAGCTCATCAATTTACACCTGTTCAGTACAACTATATCGTAACAAGCACCTATGCGGTTGTGGCTTTTTCCACCCTGGTTCAGGGCCTAACCATACAGAAACTTTATGCTCGTGTTAAGAAAGACTTGTGCTAAAATCGGATGTTTACCTCATAAAGGTGTTGCGGAAAACTTCTTATAAATTTGAGAGGATGTCGAAAAACGACATCCTCTTTTTTATGTGAAAGCCTAATAGGAGAAAGGCATACTTTAGTGTATGAGTCCCTTCTTGAGCCACTTAGGCAAATAAAAAGCACCGATCAAATGATCGGTGCCTTGTTTGTTATATGTAGTTCCGCTGTAGCGGCTCCGAAACCTACTTAGGTTGTGGAGAATCTACAGGACAAACGTTAGCGCAAGCGCCACAGTCGATGCAAGCACCTTCGTCGATTACGTAAATGCTGTCACCAGCAGAGATACATGATACTGGACATTCAGGCTCACAAGCGCCACAAGAGATACAAGAATCATTAATTACGTATGCCATAATAAATTTCCTCCTCGAGATTCATTAAAATTCGTTCATTCAATATTGGTTACCATTAACCATCACCAGCATTATACCCAATGATTTTTTTTGAAACAATTAAATCCCAGTAAATTTAGCAAAAAAAACGCTAATGTATAATGATTTTCAATACAAACAAGCTTAATTGATATTGGTTCTTATTTAAAATCCCTGCAGACCTCTAAATTCAGCGGATTCAGGTAAATAATTCACATCTTGTTTACTTGTTCCCAAGTATATTCTTGATATAATAGAGGGGTGTAAGGCAGAAATACAACTTGGATTAAGTCCCTAAGTCAACCTTAAGCTCTGAATAGGAGAAAATATAGATGGAAGTATATGCACTGGTCGGAAAAGCTGGCACAGGTAAAAGCTATCGTGCCATGGATGTTGCCCATGAAAGGGATATAGATCTTGTAATAGATGATGGTGTTCTTATTAATGGTGCAAGAAAATTAGCTGGAAAATCAGCTAAAAAGGAAAGCACAAAATATCTGCAGTCAAACGTGCCCTCTTTTTCATGATGACCATAAAGATGAAGCCCGTGATGCCTTGAAGACATTCAAGCCCAATCGCGTCCTTCTTTTAGGCACATCCGACAGAATGGTAAGGCGTATAGCAGCCTCATTAGATCTTCCGGAGATTAAAGAGATTATCCGCATTGAAGAAATTGCATCGGCTGAGGAAATTGAAGAAGCTAAATACCAGCGTATGCGACACGGAAAGCACGTTATTCCCCTTCCAACTCTGGAACTAAAAAGGATTTTTCAGGGTATTTTCTTGATGCCATCAAAGCTTTTGTGAGAAGAAGAGACACGGATATTGAGATTGGAGAAAAGACTGTAATGCGTCCGACCTTTTCTTATATGGGTAATTATACAGTTTCCAATAAGACAATCGTTCAAATTGCTCAAAGGGCAACAGAAGAGATCAAGGGTTTTCATAAAATCAGCAAATTTAAGATACAAAAAATCGAAGATGAAATCGTGCTGGAAGTTGAAGGAACTTTTGAACTTGGTTGTAAAATTCCCGATGTGGGATTTGATGTTCAAAACAAGGTCAAGACAGCTATTGAACATATGACAGGATTCCATGTGCAGTCAGTAAATGTTGTTGTGAAAATTTATATTTAAATAAAACTAGACTGTTTACAAACGAAAATCCATATGTTATACTCCACATGAAAGATCAAGCCTGACGTTTTTTTAGGGAATAAAGTCAAAAAAACGAACTGCATAATTATACATATATGAGGATTAAATCAACATTTTATGCAATCTGTTGACGTCGAGAATTCATTTATTAGACGTTTTGGGCCGAATTGGCAATCTTTTCAATAAGATATGGTGCCAATTTTTAAAAACACTGCAGGAAAACGATTGCTGACTTGCATTTGGCTTTGAAAGTCACTGTCGTTTTTATCCGGTTAAGGCCGGAATAGAATTATGAAACTTGAATACATCGGGTTTCTCAACATTTTTAAAACACATAAGGGAGAGGTTCAAATGACGTCTTACATCCAAGAAGTATTTGATCGTGTGAAAGCTAGAAACTCTAGCGAACCAGAATTTCTACAAGCAGTTGAAGAAGTATTCCACTCACTGGCACCTGTTCTTGAAAAGAACCCACAAATGGGTAGAAGCTGGCATTCTTGAAAGAATGGCAGAGCCTGAAAGACAAATCGTATTCCGCGTACCGTGGGTAGATGATTCAGGCAAGCTACAAGTTAACCGTGGTTTCCGTGTTCAGTTCAACGGAGCAATTGGCCCATACAAGGGTGGTCTACGTTTCCACAAATCTGTATACCTAGGCATTATCAAATTCTTAGGCTTTGAGCAGATCTTCAAGAACTCACTTACTGGTCTTCCAATCGGTGGCGGTAAAGGTGGTTCTGATTTCGATGCTAACGGCAAATCAGACGCAGAAGTTATGCGTTTCTGCCAGTCTTTCATGACTGAGCTATACAGACACATTGGCCCAGACGTTGATGTACCAGCTGGTGACATCGGTGTTGGTGGTCGTGAAATTGGCTACTTATACGGTCAGTACAGAAGAATCCGTGGCGCATTCGAAAACGGCGTTCTTACTGGTAAAGGCCTAACTTACGGCGGATCTCTAATTCGTCCAGAAGCAACTGGCTTCGGTGTAACTTACTTCTGTCAAGAAATGCTTAAGCATGAAGGCACTACATTCGAAGGCAAGACAGTTGTAGCTTCAGGCTTTGGTAACGTAACTTGGGGTACTTGTATCAAGGTTCGTGACCTAGGCGGTAAAGTTGTTACTCTATCTGGTCCAGACGGATACGTTTACGATCCAGACGGCGTTGTAACAGACGAAAAAATCAACTACCTACTTGAAATGCGTGCTTCTGGTAACGACCGAGTTAAAGATTACGCTGACAAGTTTGGTGTTGAATTCTTCGAAGGTCAAAGACCTTGGGGCGTTAAAGCTGACATCATGATTCCATGTGCAACTCAAAATGAAATCCACCTAGAGCACGCGAAAGAAATCGTTGCTAATGGTGTTAAGTACGTATGTGAAGCATCAAACATGCCTACTACAAACGAAGCGCTTGCTTACCTACAGGAAAACAACGTTATTGTGGGTCCTGCTAAGGCTGCAAATGCTGGTGGTGTTGCAACTTCAGCTCTTGAAATGTCACAAAACTCAATGAGACTTTCATGGACTCGTGAAGAAGTAGACGCTAAGCTACAGCAAATCATGATCAACATTCATGACAACGCTGCTAAAGCTGCTCAGGAGTATGGCTTTGGTTACAACCTAGTTGCTGGTGCTAACGTTGCTGGCTTCCTAAAGGTTGCTGAAGCAATGCACGCACAAGGCAACTACTAATTCGCATAGCGATTGCATTTAAGCTTTGACAAGCAAAATATTATAACGATAATTAGAAGGCTAAGGACATTTGTTCTTAGCCTTTTTTATGTGTGTCTTATATATGTGTGTCTTATTATGGAAGCATTATTTTGATGTGCAATAAGAACATATAGAATATTAGAATGCCTATGAGTGGAAGGGGATAAAATAAGAAATAAAAATATGAAGGGGTATTGAAAGACGGCATTTATATAAGTTATAATGGATAGGAAATAGAAAACTGAATTCATCTGAAGGTGCCCGCAAGGGAGAATAGGGAAGTTGGTTAGATTCCAGCGCGGTCCCGCCACTGTAGTGAGGAGCTATTCAAAATGCCACTGGCAAGTACTGCTGGGAAGGCTGAATAAGTGATGATACTAAGCCAGGAGACCTGCCTGCAGATGCAACTTGAATGGATTATGGCAACGTCCACGATTTATTTGTGCATGCAAAAATCGTGGGCGTTTTTGTGTGGAGAAAACATGCAAAATGTCTGGGATAGACATGCAATAGGAGGTATACCATGCTTGAACGAGCGATTCAAGACATTAAACCATTATGTGATAAAACAATGAAGCAAGCTCAAAAGAGAGTGGATAATCTGATTAAACCAGAGGGCAGTCTTGGAAATTGGAATCATACTATGTTCAGCTGTGCGGCATTCAAAGAACAGTTAAACCGAGCACGGCAAACAAAGCTGTTATTGTTATGGCATCAGATCATGGTGTATTTGAAGAAGGCGTTGCAGTCAGTCCGCGCCCTGTAACCATGGTTCAGGCCATAAATATGACAAGAGGGCTGACGGGTGTGTGCGCTCTTTCCAAGGCAGCGGGTGCAGAAGTTGTCGTTGTTGATGTCGGCATAGATGCTGATATGAGTGGAACTGGTGTCATAGATAGAAAAATTATGCCCCATGGGTCAAATAATTTGGCCAAAGGACCTGCCATGACAAGACAAGAAGCTATTAAGGTTCTTGAGACAGGCATTGAAATGGCTCATGAAAAAATCGATCAAGGGTCTAGATTGATTGGAATTGGAGAAATGGGGATTGCAAACACAACACCATCCTCAGCGATTGTTTCTGTTATTACAGGAACAGATCCAAGCATTGTGACAGGACCCGGCGCAAACCTACCAAAGGCACAAGTTGGGCATAAGGCAAATGTTATAAAGAGGTCTATTGCACTGAACTGCCCCAATAGGGAAGATGGGGTGGATATTTTATCAAAAGTCGGAGGCCTTGATATAGGAGGCATGGCAGGGATTATATTAGGGTGTGCATCTCGCCAGGTGCCTGTCATTATAGACGGATTCATTGCCCTCGCAGCCGCCTTGATTGCTGTGAAAATCTCGCCTCAGGTTAGAGGCTATCTGATCCCTTCCCATAGATCAATGGAGCCAGGGGCACGCATCGCTTCTAAGTTTCTAGAGCTTGATCCACCGCTGGCAATGGATATGAGACTTGGTGAAGGCACAGGTGCCGCCCTTATGTTTGGCATACTTGAAGCTGCTGTACAAATGGAGCAACACATGGTGTCTTTTGATGAAGGTGGATTCACTTTACCGCCTGCAAAATAGAACTCATAAATATATATGGTATGAGCTAGACCAAATTGGTCTAGCTCTTTTTTATGCGACAAAGAGGCCTTGCATCACTTAAAATATATAAAGGCTAGGCGGTCATTTCTTGTAAGAGAAGAAGGGGTTTTTTGAATTTAAACAATTTTTTGAATTTGTTGAGCTGTCTCATGGGATTCATCCTATAAATGATAAACAAATACAATATATAGTTGGCTGACATTGAAAATACCTATATATTGTAGATATATATAGTATATAAGAAGTATACATAGAACAGTTGATAATTGTTATCACAATATTTGGATTTATAAACGTATAGAAAACTGTACATTTTAGTATATAGTCACAAAGTAATCAGTTGTATATTTCATTTTGATATGATAACCTTATATTAAATCTATAAACGCTGTCGTGGACAGCCTATATTAAGAGGGTGAAACGGTGATCAGAGAAACAGGCGTGGCTATACGTGATATTTTACAAATGGATAGTATGAAAAACTGCAAGACGCTAGCAGGTGAAGACGGACTAAACAACATCATCACTCAGGTGAATGTTATGGCAGATCCGGACATTTTAAACTGGGTTGACCGTGGAGAATTTCTACTAACAACTGCATATTTTTTCAAGACCTCGGATCTGACAACACAGCTGAACCTGATCCGCGAAAGCAGTAAGAAAAAATTATCGGGTATTGGCATTAAAGTCTATCCTTACCTGGATAAACTTCCAGATGAAGTGGTTGATCTTGCCAATGATTTAAAGTTCCCAATCATCGAGCTGGATTATAATGTTCCTTTTACGGACATTATGACTCCTGTGTTCAAAGAAATATTTGACAAACAGTCATCTATTATTAGAAAAGTTGAAACCCTTCATAAGGATAATATGAAGGTCGTATTAAAAGGTGGCGGCATTGAAGATATTCTTGGGAATCTTTCAAAGAGTATTGAAAATCCAATACTGGTAAAAGACCATCACTTTGAGGAATGTATACATATAGGGGATCAAAGCGATTCACTTTATAAAATACTTGTTGAAGACATCAACCAAAGTCTTCGAAAGAACAAGTCGACCCTTAAAATGAACAAGTCCACAAAAGATCAAGTCATAGTAAATGGCAAAACAATAGATAGACTCATGGTACCAATTATTGTGCGCAATAATGTATATGGCCATTTAATAACATATGGGGTATGGAGAGAGCTGACTAATTTTGACGTGCTTAGCTTAGAGTCCACATCCAATGTCATAGCCATGGAGTTTTTAAAGCGAATTTCTGTTCAAGAAGTGGAGAATAAGTATAAGGCAGAGTTTTTCGAAGACCTTATTTCCCTCGACCAGAAACGTAAGGAAAAGGCTTTAGAGAGGGCAAACTACTATAGGTTTGATAAAGATGGACATTATAGCATCTTAACAGTCATGTTTGAAAGTCCTGATGATGAAAAACCTGATGACGATGTTTATAATCAGGCCCTTATAAAGGCTATGTATATGATCGACTTAGCTTGTCGGGACGGTTCAAGAACCTATTTGATGGCCAACAAAGGCCGGAAATTCATATACTCTTTATGTGGAAAAACCGTGAGGAACATGGAAAAAATGCTGAAGCGGCGGCGGGAACCATCGAGAATATTCTAAACACTAAAATGAATACCCTAAGCTTTAGAATTGGTATTGGTCGTGTTTACAAAGGACTGGATAACACATATAAGTCTTTGAGAGACGCGGAAAAAGCCGTTGAAGCTTCGATAAATTTTGTTGAAGACACAATCATCAACTTTGAGGAACTTGGTATATATAAAATTTTCTGTCAGGACCATTTAAAAGAGGAACTGGTTAGTTTCTACGACGCCACCCTCAAGCCTCTTGTCCTATATGATAGAAAGCGAGATACGGAACTGGTTAAGTCCCTCATTATCTATTTTGAGACAAATGGAAACCTAAAAAAAATGTCTGAAAAACTCTTTACCCACTATAATACAGTCCTTTATAGGATTAATAGAATCCAGGAAATTACGGGAAAGAACCTAGACAACGAAGGAGAACGCTACGGCCTTCAAACAGCATTAAAAATCATGAAAATACTTGATTTATAAACAAGTGGAATTCATTAAAAAAAAGCGCCAATCCCTCGGGGATTGGCGCTTTTTTTATTGACTTCAAATAAACTTAAAAAAATTGAAAGAAATAAGCATGACATGAGAGTCGTTTGGGTCACATATGCCACTATTCCAATAAGTCTAGATTGTCTTCAGCTTCATTAAATGCTTCGCGCAGGTCTGCATAGAAGTAGGCCTGAGAAGTGTTTACATAAGGTAACAAGAAGAGTTGACCAATACCCAGTGTAAAAATTGATAAGATGGCCCAACCGATGAAGCTTAAGTGGAGTAGGAACAGCTTCATTTTTACACCACTCATCATGTCAGAACTCTTTCGTAAAGCATCAATGGCGCTGATGTTGGGGTCATCCATAAGAATATAGAAAACTTGAGAGTATCTATATGCGGCTATAATTCCAGGAATTATTAGTAGCAATGACCATAAGAAAGTAAATAGTGCAACGAGCAAGAATGCGGCGAGGGCACGTCCAAAATCTTGGAAGCCTTCGAAAAACCGGTTGAAGTCTGTTTCTTCTGTGCGAATGAGTGTCATATAGAATATAACAAAGCCAAGCTGAACTGGGCCTGAAATTAATAGGCTGGCAATACCGCCTACAAAAGGTATTAAAACTAAGCACAAAGGAAATAACTAAATAAACAACCGTTAAACCTACACACGGCCACCAGTTTCCTGTAAGAACCTGACGGGCTTTATAGCGCAGGTCGCTATTTGATTGAAGTGTAATTTCATCAACCATGATAAAACCTCCCTTAAAAGTAAGTAGCGCTCCCCCGAACGCACCACATAAGTCCGATAAATATACAAATTTGACTCTCACTATTCCCAAGTTCATTTTACCATAGATTGGATAAAAATCAGAAAATAATAGTGTTACAGGACCAAGTGTGGGGTAATAATGAGTTGGCGTGAGAAAGGAGGTCCTATGGATCGATTCATTCAGTTCGAACTGCGATTAGCAGATTCTAGGCTCCTGGATAACCCTTATAGAGAAACGGCACTTTTCTCACGCTTGGCAGATCATTTATGTAAACAGACATTCGATGGAAACAAACCAAGACGTGTAGGTGTCAGCGGTTGCGCGATTACGCCCAAAATGTACTTCACTTTTTGCGATGATGTGGTCCCCCTATCAATCCCGAAGGCTTAATCGAAACATCCGTAATTATATCGAAAACACACAGGTTGAAGAATTCGGTTTTCGGTGGGATAAGAAGGAGCCAGATGTACTTGTTGTTTACAACAATAGCAAAAGTAAACCATAAGATCACTTTAAAACCAAGCCATGCTTGGTTTTTTTTTCGCCTATGCAAAGAAAAGGCCAAACAAACATAAATATTGACTATATAAATCAGGCGCTTTCAAAATTACAGATCCACATCCTCATCATGCCATACATAGATATATAAGAATCAAAAATTCAATATAAGACATGATGAGGATTATTAAATGATATTTCCAGGTCGCTCAAATAAAAAGCATTGACAAAAAGAAAGCACGAAAGTAAAATTAACTTAACGTTAAATAAAGTTTAACGAGTGGATTACTAAAGAATATTTCATATAGGAATACAGGTCAGCCGACTAGATACAGTTAAAAACAACCATAAAAATTTTCATAAGACTATGAGGTGCCTGCGAACTTATAATATTACAAGAGAATGACGTAGAAGTGGAGAAACCCATGAAGAATTTATTGCTTAATTATTTTAAGCCCTACAGAGGCCTTCCAAAGGAGATTTACGTCATATTCATTGCACGGGTCATAAATGCAATGGGTGTGTTTGTTTTTCCCCTCCTTATGATCCTCATGAAACAAGAACTGAATATGACGCCGAAGGAATCAGGTCTAATCATGATGATTGGAGGATTTATATTTACCTTCAGCAGTTTGATTGGAGGAAAGTTTACAGACACAATTGGGCGTAAAAAGGTCTTGGTCATATTTGATAGTTTGGCAGCCCTTTGCTATATAGCCTGTGCTTTAACACCCATTTCAACCTACACCTTGTATTTCATAATGGGGGCTATGTTTTGTTATGGTCTATCGGACCCTGCCCATGGGGCACTCATTGCAGACTTGACCAACAAAGAAAACAGGGAAAATGCTTTTTCGCTGACTTACTTGGGCTTCAATCTAGGGCTTTGCCATAGGTCCAACAATTGGTGGGCTCCTGTTTTCAAAAAAAATGTTCCTTCTCTTTTTCCTAGGAGATGCCATAACAGCCCTTATCGCTGTCTTACTGGTTCTGATTTATATTCCAGAAACCATTGGATACACCAAAAATGATGAAGGGTTTTCAGAAATGGAAAAGAATGTGGAAGGCAGTATTTTTAGCATCATTCTAAAGCGACCGGTTTTAATAGCCTTTTCCATTATTATGCTGGGCTATAATTTTGTCTACCAGCAGTGGTCTTTCTTAATGCCTCTGCATGCTGCGGATGTATACGGAGATGCGGGCGCTGCCTTATATGGGATACTGGCTAGTTTTAATGGCATTGTTGTTATAGCCTTTTACCCCATTTTTAACAGCCCGTTTAGATGGTAAGAGAAACACCTTTAGGATACTCATAGGTGGTTTGTTCTACTTAATAGGTTTTGGTGTGCTTGGTTTCGTGGAAACAAGGACGGCATTTTTCTTAGCAGTATTCTTAATGACTCTAGGGGAAATCATAGTGGTTATAAGCTTCACCCCATTTATTATTAATCACACACCAGCTTCCCATCGTGGCAGAATGAACTCAGTTTTACCAATGTTGATTGGCCTAGGTCATACCGTGAGTCCATATATTATGGGAATATTATTAGAAACGATAACAATACCAAGAGCATGGAATCTTATATCCCTTTTAATGATCGTGTCCATGATTGGCATGTATGTGCTTGATCAGAATGAAAAGGGCAGAATGATTCGTTTAGATACACAACAAGTAGAAGCAAAAGCGGAAACGCATTAGGACTGAATGGGTCCTTGAAAGCCAATAAAAATGAGCGCCTTACAGAAAATGTAATGTGCTCATTTGTTTTTTTGAAGTAAAATATTGTTCTTGTAAGACTCAAATCGAAATCAGGCGCTTGCAGAATTACAGATCTATGCTCTCATCATACTGTATATTGATATTTAAGAATCAAGATTTCCATATATGATATAGCGAAGGTTCTTGAATGACATTTTGCAAATCGCTCAAATAGCTTGTGCGCATAAGCTGACAAAAATATATAAAAAAAAGACACTGGATAAAATACAGTTATGGAGAAATGAGGAAAAAGAATCAGAAAATACTACGATTTTCATTAAAAATAGGAAAAATGTCATGAAAAAATGATAAGTCTTTGTCAAATAAATAGGAATTTTGTCGAATATCTGCTATTCTATTTAAGGTGGGGTATGTATACTTTAAAGCATGGGCTATGGAGGTTTTTAAAGTGAAACGACAATTGAAAATTATGAGCATATTAATTTTGTCGATCCTACTTTTTGGTGTCAAATAACCAGTGCTCATGCAGATAATGTGACAATAAGAGTGGCGGGAGACAACAACTATCCCCATATGAATATATGAGTGAAAACGGAGTCTTTGAAGGATTCAATGTGGACATTATGAATGCCATTTCCAGGGAGACAGGACTTGACCTGGAGATCGTACCAATGGACTGGGAAGACGCCATAAATGCCCTTGAAAATGGGCAGGTAGACGTTGTGCAGGGAATGACAATCACAGATTATAGAGATATAGTTTTTGATTTTACAGAGCCCATAGTTGTGAATTCTCAATCTATATTTGTACGAACAGAAACGTCTTTTATATCTGATGTCGATGATTTTAATGGTCTTAAAGTGGCCTATCAATCAGGGGATGTGAACTTTGAATCCCTTAATGAAATTGACAATATTGAACTTCTTCCTATGAGCAATCAGCCAGAAGCCATGAATGCGCTTTTGGAAGGTCGGGTGGATGCATTTGTAGGCAACCGTTTGACAGGACTATATATCATCCAAAAAGAGCGACTTTCTGATAGAATTAAGCTTGTTGGCACGCCAATGCGAGAAACGAAATATGCCATTGCTGTTTCAGAAGGGAATCAAGCCCTCTTGAAAAAGCTGAACAATGGTCTTCAAATTATTCGCGAGAATGGAACGTACAATCGTATTGCTAATAAATGGTTTGGGGAAGTCTTTCAGGACCAGTCAAAATATATCAATCAGCTCCTGCTTGTTCTGGGGATTGTATTTGGAATAAGTATGGTGGGGATTGCCCTTGTTGTCTGGTTGAATCAGAAACTTCAAAAAGAAGTGGATAAAAGGACAGAAGAGCTTCGAATCAATCAGCTCCTCCTTGAAAGAAATAATAGACAAAAAGACAACATCCTGGAAAGTATCACAAGTGGCATCATCGTTATAGACAATCAGGAAAAGATTGTTCAGTATAACACAGCGGCAAGAAAGATTTTGAAAGAGCCCCTAAAACAGGGACAAGACTGGCAAATTCTTAAGGCTGCTAGCAGCTTGAAAATTAGTGGATACAAAGAAGCCCTTGAAGGCAAGACATTTACAGATACAGTTATGTTCACACATAACACCGGGGATAAAGTCCATGTACAATACGGTTTTATACCTATTAAGGGCCAGAAGGCTCTGAGGGCGTCATATTGCTTTTGAATGATTTTACAAATGAGAAGGGGCTTATGGACCTACTCAGTCAAAATGATAAGTTGAACTCATTAAGTCGCTTGTCAGCAGGGATTGCCCATGAACTGAAAAATCCATTAAACTCAATTGATGCCTATGTCAAAAAACTTCCAGAGAAATGGGACGATGCAGAGTTTAAAGACTATTTCTTAAGTGTGGTGCCTGATGAAATAAAACGACTTAACGTTCTGCTTATGAATATATTGGATTATACAAAACAAGCAGTTCTGAGCCAGACTATATTGAACTAGACGATATGTTTGAAGAAATAGAAAGACTCTTTAAGCAAAAGTGGTTGAAAAACGAGTTACCTTATTATCTGATGCTGGTGGTCTGATATGTTACGCTGATCCAAATCATGTTAAGCAGGTCATCATCAACATGGTTATGAACAGCTATGAAGCATTGAGGAAAGAGGGCAGATTAGTCTGGTGGCATCCCTGAAAAAGATAAGGTGGTTATAAAAGTCAGCGATACAGGTGAAGGCATACCGAAAAGTTCAATTGCCAAGGTCTTCGAACCCTTCTATACATCAAAAAGTGATGGTACAGGCATTGGCTTAGCCATTTCAAGACAGCTAATAGTCGATAACAGTGGTGAAATAGCCATTGACAGTGAAGAAGGCAAGGGCACTGTTGTGACTATAAAACTTCCGAAGTTCTCAGTGGAAGAATAACCAAATGGGATATTTATAAGCACTCAAGTGAATAAGGAAACCTGTAAGGGCTTGCTCTTAATAGATTTTAAAACTCTATTGAGATCAGCCCTTTTTCTCTTCCCTTAGATCCAGTGCATGACTGTTCTTTGTAAGGTGTCTAGCCCAACAATTATTTGGCACAATAATAGATAAGTCATGATTTTATGGATATAATTGTACTAATAAACGATTAATCTTGATTCAACGCATATTGACACCCTATAGGAGGATGCGTCTATGAATGAAATTAAAATATTAAGAGGTCACATTATTTTCACTGATGAAATGGATGACTTCACTGTTCACGAAAAGAGTTACTTGGTATCTATTGATGGAATCATTGAAGATGTTTATGAGACCCTGCCTTCAAAGTATGGGGACATAGATGTAATAGATTATGGCGATTCACTCATTATCCCAGGCTTTTATGACATGCACAATCACGCAGGCCAGTATTTGCAGTGCGGAACCGGCATGACAAAACAACTGCTTGAGTGGCTCAAGGATTACACCTATAAACTTGAGGCTGATTTAGATGATGAAGCCTATGCAAAAGAAGTCTACAAGCACTTTGTGGAAGATCTTTTAAAGTACGGAACCCTTGGTACATGTACTTTTGCTACGTCTTCTACACGGGGGACAGCCTGTCTGTATGAGGCCTTTAAGGCGTCTGGTTTGCGGGCCTATGTGGGCAAGGTGAACATGGTTGCCAACGCCCCGGATTATATTACTGAAGACCTTCAAGCGTCTATAAAAGGGAATCTTGAACTCATAGACAAATACGGTGGGGAGGAAAAGGTTAAACCCATTATTACGCCACGCTTTGCGCCGACAAGCACAGAAGCTTCAATGCAAGCACTGGGGGAGATTGCAAAAGTGCATGGCCTTCCTGTCCAATCACATATCAGTGAAAATCCTGATGAAATCAAATGGGTCAAGGCCCTCTATCCTTGGTCTGAAAATTATGCATCCGTATACAATAAGTTTGGACTTTATGGACAGGTTCCGACACTTATGGCACATGCGGTGCATTTAACACCAGAAGAAGTTGATATGAGCAAGAATAAGAACATGACATTGGTTCACTGTCCTGATTCCAACATCAACGTTCGAAGTGGCATTGCCCCGGTTAAAATGTATTTGAAAGAAGGGGTACAAGTCGCCCTTGGCAGTGACATTGCGGGTGGACATAAAATACAAATGAATGAAGCCATTGTAAGAGCAGTACAGTCTTCAAAGCACCTGAGTCTTACCCATCCTGGGCCCAGCTTTCATTAAGTGAAGCTTTTTATATGGCAACGGCTCAAGGGGAGCCTTTTTGGGAAAATGGGCAAGTTGAAAAAGGCTATGCACTGGATGCTCTTGTTATAAATGACCACAAGGCTTTACAAGCAGCGATATAGCCTGCTTGATCGTCTTGAAAAGTTTATTTACATTGGGGATGATCGGTGGATTACTGAGCGTTATGTGGGGGACTTAAATTATAATATGTAGAGTTTACTATATAAAATAGAGGGCTATCCCCTCTATTTTGCATTTCTTTAGTCTTTTTTTACCGCATTCTTTCAATATCAATATGTGAGTGAACGGGTTCGTTCAGATGAACAGCCTGAGTTGTGTCGACAATGTCATTAAAATGACTTGGCACAATGGATCTGTCGTATAGGGTCTGGGCAATAGCCTCTGAGGAAAAGACCACAATAACATCCATGACCTGAACATAATCATAACCTTCATAATGTGAGAGGTTGACATTTGAAAAGGGCAAGGCTTCAACATGTTTGAAATAGACATCGTATCCAATGCCAAAATCGGATTTATCAGACTCGTAGGCCTCATAATAGGTCTTTACCTGGGCTTCAGGGTCAGGAATGTGGGTCTTTTTCAAAGTTTCGATCTCATAAAATTGCTTTATAACAGGCGCCACGCTGTCGGCCAGACTGTCAATCAGTATGGTGTGCTCTTCGTGCAAAGGGCTGGAAAGCCTCAAAACCACAATGCAACCTAGGGGATCGGACTGCCAAGCAGTCGTCCGAATAGGTGCAATAACAAGACAGTTTGACTCAGGTAAGTTATGGACCAAGCTTTCACAAAAATAATCAGAGAGCTCAGGCCTTGTGTAGGAAACCACAAGATCATGATTAATCTGAAAGCGTAGCTGCTTTTGACAGATGCTTTCAAGGTCACTTCTTTCAAACCCCAGTGGAGCCATTATTTCTATTTCCCCTTGATCAAGGACAGCGAAGAAACCAGCCTCCACACCAAAGGCAAACTGCAGGGTGTCCATGGACACCTGACAAAGTTCGTCAAGGGTTTCGGCAGAGTTAATGGTTTTAACCGAGCGATTGATTTTTTTAAGCAGGTTGGCCTGACGTTCCATAAAACTCTTCTGTTCTAAAATCTGTTCAAACTGTTTGGCATTGGTCAGAGACAAGTGCATGAGCCCCGCTACATTTTCAATCTGACTGAGAAGACTCTTATCATAATTGACAGCTCCAACAGGCTCGCCAATTGTGATACACCCCATGATCTTATCGGTAATAAGGAGGACAACGTATTGTGCGCCAGCCTCTTTAAAGGCATTTGGATTTGAAAATATGCTTTCAAGGGCGGCATAATCCTTTTCAAGATGTATATCACCTGCATTGGCAGCGGGTAGTTGGTTTTAACTCAAATCGAAAGAATTTCTTATCAAAATGAATAATATTTTGTAAGCTCGGTGATAAATGACCAGAGACAGGGTCAATGGTGGAAAAACTCGTTACAGAACTCGAAGTCAATTCCCGTATCACATCAATACACAGGTCATATATTTTATCTGTTTCATGCTCTGAGAGTAGGAGTTTGGTTGTCTGAGATAAAGAAGCCAGGTTGAAGAGTCTTTTGTCAATCTCGTCTTTCATGGCCTGACTTTCTAAAAATCGGCAGGCCTTTTCAAGCGATAAGTTGAGAAGGTGATTGAACCTGGTCATAAAGGCTATATCTGGAGCGGGCTCTTTTTCAGATCCCTTATAGAAAACAAACCCCATGAGTTGATTGCCTGAAATGAGAGGCATAACATATTCCACATCAAATAAGTCTAGGGTTTGTGTGCTGAAAAACCGTTCCATTGTGCTGCGGTGTTCAAGTATAAATCCGCTGAAGACAGCAAAATCAGAATGAGATTTCTGGTAGGGAATATCAGGCATTTCAAAATCGTACCCCGAGAGTAATGAGGGTATATTGATCAGTATCCTTTAAATAAAGAACGGCTTGGGTTGGCTGTACAAGGTCTTCAAACAGCTTAAACCCGTACTGGGTGATTTGCTCGAGATGCAGATTTTGTGAAAAAAAATCTATGGAGCGCAGGAGTGCGTCGTAAGGTTTATGCGTATTTTGAGTCAATGTTGCCGCTCCTTTCTTAGCTTGGCACATGTATAATTACAGGTTTTTGTCACAAACGTACTCTATAAGACATTGTCATCTGAATAGAGGGAAAGAGGGTGACAATAAATTGAAATTTCGAAAGTTGTTCAGATACAAGTGCACAATTAATCGTGTGCAGTGTGAATTTCCCTGTCTTTAATGTAGAATGAACAGTTCATAAGCTTGTTCACATACTTTTGCAAGGACTTAATTTCCAGGTAGGTTTTAGGGTAGACCGTATTAAGGACTTTAACCTCACCTTCTCCACGGGTTTTAAGCATATTTTCTAGTCGGACCACTTCACGGTTCATTCGGTTAATTTCATCAAGTATGTTTTCATAGTTGACCATAATGCCCTTGTAAGTGTTTTTTGCTTTATCGTCGAGAGCATCCATATTGGTTTCAAAAATTTCAAGTTGACGTCTGAGCCGATTTGCTTTGGAGATGATTTCTTGAAATTGTACCTTTGTGGCCTGGAGTTGAGACTTAATTTTATTGCGTTCAAAACCCTTTACATTGATTTTTGTTTTACGTTCCTGCACATTGCCTATGGACCCAGTGCTTATTTTATGGGCAGCGTGAATCTCGCCTCCGATGATACGCCCCTTTTTAGGATCAACATGGATTTCAGAAGCCTTCAAGGAACTATCAATGGAGTAAAGACCAATATGAATGGCTGTTCCAGCGACCAGAATGGCTTCGTTGGAAACTTGGCATAGATATTGTCTTTAGCAATAATCATGGCCTCGTTTTGCCATTTATGCCGCCGCGAATGTAGATGCTGCCTTCTGTAGATTCAATGCGTCCAACAGCTCCCACGCCATTTCGGCCCTTGACTTCAATATCTTTAGTGGCTTCAACAACAAATTTATCTTTCACGGTGCCTTCTATGGTTATGAAGCCATCAAATTTAACATTTCCTGTGGAAAATCCACATCACCTTCGATGTGAAGGTGGTTATCAACGGTTATTTTACCGTCTTTAAAGCGAACAGCGCCATCATGCTTTGCCCTAAGAACTTCCTTATCCTCTTCGATCTCAAGAGAGACAGCAGTCTTGTCATATTTAAGGGTGTAGTCGCGTCCTACTTTTGGAGGCAGGACCCGGCCCAATACAGAATAGCCACGTTCTCCGAGTTTTGCGGCAGTCTTTTCGCCAAGCCAGTCCCTTGCTTAACGTTGTTGATGAGGTTCAGTTCGTAGTGATCAGCCTTTCCAGTGCTTGACATTTCGGGCTTTTTATCTGAAGGTTTATAATACTTATATTTGGCATCCTCGCCAGCAACGGGCGGGCGTCCCTTTGCAACAAGGACCTTTCGTCCAGGGGCAAAAGGAGCATTGAGGGCATCTGGAATAATGCCTTCACAAACGGAGTGTTCTTCAAGAGCGGCCAAAACTTTAGAAGTTATTTCGCTATGGGACTCCAAACACTCACTTTGAGGGAGATTGACCTTAACATATGCGGCCATTTCGTCGCTAGTGACTTCAACTTCAATTTCTGGTTTTAATGACCCAATTTTCACTTTTGCCCCATCGGGGGTTTGAAGAGCAGATTGCAGGACCGTGAATGACTGAAGTTTGATTTGTGGAAAATCCCTGAGGATTGTATTGAAATCATTGGTTGTCACACCCGTCGCAATAACCTGCAAATACACAGTATTCGATTCATCCAAAAGTTTAATTTTATCGTTTTCAAATAAAATCATGTGACCACCTCACGTATATTTAATAGGTATTTATACAATATATTTTTCGAGTACATCTAATTATCCACTATAAATATATTATGATTTTAACCCAAATAAATAGAGGCGAAAGACTCTAATATATGGTAAAAGTCCTATGAATATGCAGAATATAATGAAATCATTGAGATGAGAACTAAGTCTTAGAGACTATAATATATGTCTATTATACTAGAAAGATGTGTAGATTGTGTGAAAAATAGCTAGAATTTTCTGATTATATGCAAAAAAATGTCGAAATATCATTGTATTGCCACAATGTATCCACAAAATGGAACTTTTGGGTAAAAAGCACCCTGTGGAGGCGTGATTACATTTTGCTCCATGACAATGAAATATCAAGTCCTATATATAAAAATCCGCGAAAAGAAAGTTCTCGCGGATTTACTGAGACGTCTATTAAACTTATTGTGTCATAAAGTAGAATTCTATCAGATGCAATAAGCTGGGCATCTAGTCTGGCATAGGCTTAGTCATCAAGCAGAGCCACAGCGCGAATAGGGGAACCGGAACCATCTCTGATTTTAAGCGGTAGACCAAAGTAGAGAAACCTCTTATTGACGACTTGATCAAGACAGCACAAGTTCTCTGTATTCGTTATATCATACTCTCCACAAATGATGTGACCAGAAAAATCAGGGTCGCTTGGATGATCTATGGCTGGTGCATCCACACCGATGTTGACAACCCCTGCTCTGCCAGCCATTTGGCTGAATCATATGTAAGGCCTGTATATTCCGTTTGCCATTTATCCGTTCCAAAGTTGCGATCATAGTGACCTGTGTACATAAGAACAATATCCCCGCGGCGGATGTCTTGGCCAGATTTTCGCACTGCTTGTTCAAGATCCCGTGGTTCTATTGACCTTGAAGCCGGTATATGTGATAAATCTATACAAATAGCACTGCCCAGAAATACTCTAGAGGCATTTTGTCTATAGTGGCGCCACTTGGTTTGTACTCCCAAACGCCATCACTGTGTGTTCCGCCATGCTCGCTTATGAGCAGGTTTCTTGCTGAAAAGCCAAGTTTTTTTTGAACCGGTTTGTTTCATGTTTTCTTCATGGGTCATATTTGTCATTATGAATGTTGGCTGGTGCATGGGAAAGACAGACATACCTTGAAAAATCTCTTGTGAAAGATCAATAAGTCTCATGATAGAACCCCCTTTTTCTGCTGATAACACTGTGTTTGAAAGAAATCGGATATTTAAAATAGGTCAGAATGATACATATTTTTAAACATTTTTTTTGCAGATTATTTTCAAAAATTAATTTGAGAAAACGTTATCTTTGTTTTAGATTTTACATTATCGAAAAATCTCAATCACTATATTATGTACTCAGAAGCAATTCGCTATAACCATTTTCTCAAAAAAACATGGATTTGACCCTTATCAAATACAAACAAAAATTTTCTCTTGAATATTCATAATCTTTCGATGGTTCATAAGAATATGACAAAAGAGAGGGCAAATGCCATGTGAAGTGGATAGTCGTACAAGAGTTTAGTACAAAGGTTAGACGGGTATGCGGGAGTAGTGAATACTTATTTGGTGAAACTGCATAAAAAGATGGTAAAATAAAGGGAGGTCTATCAATGGCAGGTGGAAAGAAGTACATATTAGCTGTCCCAAACTTTAGTGACGGACGACGCAAAGATGTTATCGAAGCAATTGTTAACGAAGTGAAGCGTGTTGATGGCGTTAAATTAATCAGTTATGAACCAGAGCATGATTTCAATAGAACGGTTATTACCTGTATTGGCGAACCAGGTCCGCTTAAAGAAGCAATGATGAACATGGCTGCTAAGTCCTATGAGCTTATCGATATGAGAGAGCAAGAAGGATCTCATCCACGTATTGGTGGACAAGATACGATTCCTCTATTCCCATTTAAGAACGTTGAGCTGGATGAAGTACAGGAACTTGCTGAAGAAATCGGGAAAGAACTTCATGAAAAACATGGCGTTCCAGTATTCTTCTCAGGTGTCAACTCTCGAAATGAAAAGAGAAAAGCACTTGGATACATAAGAAAAGGCCAGTATGAAGGTCTTAAAGAACTTCTAGAAGACGAAAATCATCCAGATCGTGAAGCGAGAAAACCTGATCTGTCTAAGGATGGTAAACTCGATCCTAAGATGGGTGCAACAATCGTGAGTGCAGACATGGAGGGCTTAACAGCTTATAACGTCTTCCTAGGCACAGAAGATTTATCGATCGCTAAAAAATCGGCAAGGCTGTTAGAGGGCCATCGGGTGGTTTCTCAACAATTCGTGCCGTAGGACTGAAGTTCCCAGACCACGAAGGCGTGGTTGTATCTATGAACATGTTCGACTGTGGCAAGACGCCTCTTTACAGAGCATATAACTTCGTTAAGAATGAGGCAGCACGTTATGGTGTGCCTGTAACAGGTTCAGAATTGTAGGCCCAGTAAAACTGGAGTACCTGCTGAACTCTCTTGAGTATTTCTTGGGTCTTGAAACTTCGAAGTTTCATCAATTATGGAAACACATCTGATGGAAGACTAAACTAAGCCCTGAAAACACATGCATATACACGTTTCCTGCGTGGTTAGCAAACACATTCGGGCTCAAAACGGGTAAGCCTTGAGGGGTCAAGGTGAGACGGCTTGACGTTTTATTGTCGTAAGGACGATATACTGAAACTGTCTATTTATGCCCGAATGAATAAGGAGTAATACGGGTTAGGTCATTAGGAGAGTTGAAGTTAAAAGGAGGAACTACTGCAATGAAAACAGATGTACAAATCGCTCAAGAAGCTCAAATGCTACCAATCGCTGATGTGGCTGAAAAACTAGGTTTAACGGATGACGATCTAGAACTTTACGGGAAGTACAAGGCGAAAATCCACCTAGATGTTATGGACAGACTAAAGGATGCTCCAGATGCAAAACTGATCCTTGTAACTGCAATCAATCCAACAGCAGCTGGTGAAGGTAAGACAACGACAAACGTTGGTTTGTCTATGGGTTTAAACCAGATTGGTAAAAAAACATTTACAGCGCTTCGTGAGCCATCACTTGGCCCATGCTTCGGTGTAAAAGGTGGCGCAGCTGGCGGTGGACATGCACAAGTTGTTCCAATGGATGATATCAACCTTCACTTCACAGGTGATATTCACGCGGTGACAACAGCAAACAACCTGCTGGCGGCACTTCTTGACAACCATCTACACCAAGGCAACAAGCTAAACATTGATCCAAAGCGTGTTCTTTGGAGACGTGCTATCGATATGAATGACCGTTCTCTTCGTGAAATCACAATTGGTCTTGGCAAAAAAGGCAATGGTGTTACAAGAGTTGACGGATTTGATATTGCAGTTGCATCAGAAATCATGGCTATCCTTTGCCTGGCAACTGATATGAAAGACCTAAAGGAAAGACTAAGCAACATGGTGGTTGCGTATACATATGACAAGAAGCCTGTAACAGCTGGTCAGTTGGATGCAGTGGGTGCTATGTCACTTCTTCTTAAAGATGCGCTTATGCCAAACCTTGTACAGACACTAGAAAACACACCTGCACTGATCCACGGTGGACCATTTGCAAATATCGCACACGGTTGTAACTCAGTTGTGGCTACAAAAATGGCAATGAAGCTGGCGGACTACGTTGTAACAGAAGCTGGTTTTGGTGCTGACCTTGGTGCTGAAAAGTTCTTTAACATCAAGTGCCGCTACGCGGATCTTAAGCCATCGGCTGTTGTTATCGTTGCAACTGTACGTGCTCTTAAAAATCATGGTGGTGTTAAGAAAGACAAACTAGGCGAAGAAAACATGAAGGCTCTTGAAGATGGTTTCGGAAACCTAGAAAAGCAAATTGAAAACATTCAAAAGTTTGGCGTGCCTGCAGTGGTTGCAATCAACGCATTCCCAACAGACACTGAAAAAGAACTTACTTTTGTAGAAGATCGTTGCCGTGAAATGGGCGCTGACGCTGTTCTGTCTGAAGTTTGGGCAAAAGGTGGAGAAGGTGGCGTGAAGCTGGCTGAGAAAGTTGTAGAAGTGGCTGAGTCAGGCAAGGCGAATTTCTCACCACTGTATGACCTAGACCTACCTGCTGTTCAAAAGATTGAAAAATCGCTAAGGAAATTTATGGCGCTGACGGCGTTGAGTTCTCAAACAAGGCGCTTAAGGATATTAAGAAGTTTGAAGAAGACGGTCTGGGACACTTGCCAATTTGTATGGCTAAAACTCAGTACTCACTGTCTGATGACCCAACACTGCTTGGTCGCCCTTCAGGTTTCACAGTAAACATCAGCGAAGTTAAAGCATCTGCTGGTGCAGGTTTCCTAATTGCAATGACAGGTGATATTATGCGTATGCCTGGACTGCCTAAGGTGCCAGCAGCAAACAAGATTGACATTCTAGACAACGGTGAAATTATTGGCCTATTCTAGGAAGTGAATCATCCTAAGATGAAGTCCGGATGAATTGTGACAAAGTCACATTTGTCAGAGTTCGTCCGGTTTATGAAATTAAATATGGCGCGGCTTTATGTCGCGCCTCAGATTGATGAGTTGTTTACAGAAAATTCTGTGAATAATGTTGTGCTGAGTGGGGCCATTAAGTGGGTATACACCTAAGGGTGTAAATATTGCTTATAGTTTTACCACAGCGCAGCGACAATCTCGTGGAGCTGAGGTGCTGGCATAAGCTCTGTGACCAGTGTTGGCTCATTTACATAAAAGGGAGGATTTTATTTCGGAAGTGGCATTCATCCAACTGTAAATGTCAGAATGAATCAAATTTTCGGAATACATAAAGACTTTCGAATTTTAAGTAATTGAGCTTCGGTAGAAGATTAAGGAGGCGAATGGGAATGAAGTACGACGTAATCGTAAAAAATGCTCGAATTCCTCAGGGAGATGACACAGTTTTAACCAATATCCTGGTTAAAGATGAAAAAATCGCAGGATTTGTGAACAACCTTGACGGTGTTGAAAGTGCAGAAGTTATAGATGCAGAGGGTCACCTGACACTTCCAGGATGTATCGACTCACACACACACTTTATGTTCCAGGGCTTCGATCATCGCGAGACAGCATTAACAGGATCAGCTGCAGCTGTTTCTGGTGGTGTGACAACAATCGTTGATATGCCATGTTGTTCAGTGCCTTCGGTAAGAAGCGTAGAACAGCTAAATGAAAAAGTAAGCCACTGGCAGCCACAAGCCCTTTGTGATTTCGGCATGTGGGGTGGTGTAACGGGTGAAGATGTTCGAAAAGGATGGCTTCACAATGTTCAGGAACAAGCTGATGCGGGCGTTCTAGCCTTTAAAGTCTACATGACACCATCGGTGCCAACTTACCCTCGCGTGACTGATCCAGAAATGCTTGAGTGCTTTAGAACTGTGGCAAAAACAGGACTGCCTGTTGGTATTCATGCAGAAAACTTTGCAATGTGCGATTTTTACGTCAACAAATATAGAGAAGATGGACGTATGGATGGCCCAGCTTGGGCAGAAGCTAGAAGCGAATTGGCTGAAAAAGTGGCCATTGAACTTGGTATTAGCTTTGCTGAAGATGCAGGCGCTCGACTACATATCGTTCATATGTCAACAGGTATAGGTGCAAAACTTGTTGGAGAAGCTAAAAAGCGTGGACTAAGCGTTACTTCAGAAACTTGTCCACACTATCTGACACTTAACTATCAAGAAGCTATGTCAGAGCATGGGGCTTATGCAAAGATTGCACCACCACTAAGAACGAAAAAAGACAATGAAATGCACTGGGAAGGGCTAAACAACGGATCCATCGACTTTGTTGCCACTGACCATGCACCATACGAAATAGAATCTGAAAAGCAGGTCGTGACATCTGGACAGCCTTCCCTGGCATCCCTGGAGTTGAAACAATGGTACCAATTGTTGTTTCTGAGGGCTACAACAAGGGACGTCTATCCTTAAGCAAGCTTGTTGAAGTTTTATCGACAAACGCTGCCAAGCACATGGGTCTTTATCCTAAGAAGGGTGCTATGTTCATCGGTTCAGATGCAGACTTTACAATCATCGATCTAGAACGTGAATGGACAATTGATCAAAAGGCTCAAGTGACAATGGCGAAATACAACCCGCTACATGGCATGAAAGCTAAAAGGCAAACCAGTTAAAACTGTTGTCCGCGGCACACTTGTTTATTGTGATGGTGAAGAAGGCGTACTGCCAGAATTCAGTGACTGGGATGCAGTCTTTAATACAACTGATAAGAACTGGTCTGAAGAATACAAAATCAGCCATAGAATCAAGCATCCTGACAAGGTAAAAGGCGAAGTCAACGGCATTAAAGGCATCATGGTTGAGCCTGGCTTTGGTCAGTGGGTGAAGCGTCAAAGCATTCAAAAGTTGCCAAAGACAATCACTTACCCAGACAAGAAGTAATAAGATTTACACACATTACAGGATACTGAAAATCAAAAGATATAAATGAAAACAGATACAGATGAAAAGGAGAGTTTATTATGCCAAGATTTGGTATTGTGGTTATCGATATGCTAAATGACTTCATAGGTGAAAAAGCACCGCTTCGCTGCCCAGGTGGCGATGACATTATTCCAAACCTTCAAGAACTTTTTCAGTGGGTGCGTGCAAGAAACGCTGAAGGCAAGGATGATGTTCAACTGATTCATATTCAGGAAGCGCATAGAAAAAATGATGCAGACTTCCGTGTTCGTCCAGTTCACGCAGTTGCGGGCACTTGGGGTTCAGACTTTATCAAGGAACTTTACCCAGAAGGTGACGAGTATACAATTCCAAAGCGTCGCCACTCGGCTTTTGCTCACACTGATCTAGACCTTTACCTACGTGAAGAAAACCTAGACACAGTTGTTGTAACAGGCGTATGGACAAATGTTTGTGTGCGTTCAACAGCTTCTGATGCCCTATACAATGCTTATAGAGTTATCACTTTGGCTGACTGCTGCGCTTCAAAGACTGAAGAAATGCATGAATACGGACTCAATGACCTTTCTATTTTTACAAAGGTTCAAAACATGAAAGAGTTCATGGAAGCCATTGATAAAGGTGAGGACCTTGGGTAGGCGGCGGGGACCAAGCCAACAAAGTGGAATAGGATGAAAAGAATTGTGGTCGGTATAACAGGAGGGAGCTGCACCTTATATGCGGTGGCCCTCCTGACGGCCTTAAAAAAGCTTGGAGTTGAGACCCATGTGGCAGTTTCCAGAATGGGTGCCTATGTACTAGAGCATGAATGTGAATTTACCATGGAAGAAGTCAGGGCCTTGTCATCTGTTGTCTATGAAAATGATAATCTTGCGGCTGCAATTGCAAGTGGATCATTTAAGACAGATGGTATGGTCATTGTTCCATGTTCAATGAATACGCTCGGTGCAGTCGCAAATGGTCTGAGCATGAATCTTGTTCAAAGGGCAGCCGATGTTACTTTGAAGGAAAAAAGACCACTTGTTGTCGTCCCTAGAGAAACGCCGCTGACAAACGTTCATCTGGAAAACATGCTTAAATTATCAAGGGCAGGTGCCATCATGATGCCTGCATCCCCAGGGTTTTATCATTTGCCTGAAACCATTGATGATCTTGTTCTTATAATGGTTGGGAGGATACTGGACCAGTTGGGGCTTGATGGAAACCTCTTCAAGCGGTGGACATAAGTTTATATTTACAAGGTGGAGTGAATCAATAGGTAGTACACTAAAGGAGGTGACAGCTTGGCAGAACAGATGCTTCGTGCTTGTCTTCCAAAACTAAAGGACAAGTATGGAATGCTAGAAACCACACAACCCGTCGATTTGAAGTTCGAGATGGGTGGCATACTGGAAAAGCTGGGCCACACCACACCTGTACTCTTTAAAAACGTTAAGGGACATAAAATGCCAGTGATTGGAGCCATGTTTGGTGACCGTGAAATGTTCTATGATTTTACCGGAACAACACGGCAAGAAAGACTGATCAAATATATGAGTGCCATCACAAGACCCATGCAGCCTGAAATTGTTTCATCAGGACCGGTACAGGAAAATATCATAAGAAACAATATCGATGTTGGTCGAATATTACCCCTTCCAACATTCCACGAAGACGATTCATCCAGCTTTATAACTGCTGGTGTTCTCGTCGTGAAGGACCCGGAAACGGGAGATACTTTACATCTATAAGAAGACTGCAGTTTAACGGTCGTAACAGTCTCAGTGTTCTAGTACATCACAGCCCCTTTCTGGCATGATAGAAAAAATGCAAAAGGCGGGCAAGGATTTAGAAGTGGCAGTTGTTCTGGGATATGACTACAACTATTGTCTGGCTTCACAGGTGGGGACGGACATGTATGGTGTGGACAAGCACTGGGTTGACAGTGCCCTTCGGGGAGAACCCCTTCGACTTGTCAAGTGTCAAACCGTTGATCTGGAAGTTCCAGCAGATGCTGAGATCGTTCTAGAAGGTATTATTCCAGCAAGGGAGTCTGAGGTGGAAGGTCCCTTTGGCGAACTTATGGGATACTACGGACAGGTGAAGAAGCACCCAATCATGCGTGTGAAAACCATTACCCATAGAAATGATGCCATCATGCAGATTTCAGCCCCTTGCAAGGAGGAGCATTTGTCAAATGGTCTCATTCGAGATGTTGAGCTGTATGCACATGTGAACAGATTTGTAGATGTCACAGATGTCAACGTAACCATTGGAGCAGGATGTCGTTTTCACGGTCTCGTTTCCATTAAGAAGAAGCTTCCAGGTGATGCCAGAACAGCTATAATAACAGCACTGAGCAGCACGAAAGACATGAAGCACGTTTTCATCTTTGACGATGACATTGATATATTTGACCCAGGTGATGTGGAGGGTGCCATTGCATCGAGAGTGCAGGCATCAGATGATGTGATCATCATTCCGGGGGCTCAGGGTACAGGCCTTGATCCATCCCATCTACTCAAAAACACATCAGACAAAATGGGTGTCGATGCAACAAAGCCCTTAGGGCAGGTATCAAAAGGCTTTGAGAAGGCTTTAATCCCGGGATTTGACGATATTGATTTAAATAAGTTTTTCCCGGATTTAGAATTGGAGGGACGTAAGCGATGAGAAAAGCACTCGGATTCTTTGAAATCAGAAGCTATGTCGCAGCGTGCTATGCAGCAGACATTATGGTGAAAGCAGCCGATGTCACTGTAAAAGACTTTAATGTTGTAGGATCAGGCGTGATCAGCGTTGTGATCGAAGGCGAAGTTGCAGCTGTAAATTCGGCTGTTGCCGCAGCACAGGATGGCGCTTCCCACATGGCTGAAGTAATCGGTATTAATGTGATCCCGCGTCCTGAAAGCGATATGGATATCCTTTTCGGATAATGGGGGTGAACTGAAATGGCGAGCGAACTGACACTTCGAATAATGCAAAGAATTGTAGACAAGGAGTTGGGGTCACAATCAAACCCTCGTCAATCTGCTCAGCGAAGCGCATCTTTAAATGATGTCCACTTATCGCAAGATGAGGAAAACGCGCTCAAGCAGTTGATCAATCCATCTAAGTCTGAACGAGGCGGTGCGCAAAAGAAGATGCCAAGAAGCAGTGCAAAATCGAAAACAGTAGAGGCGTTTGCGGCGCTTTACAACAAGGGTGGAAAACCTAGTACCCGACCAAGTGAGAAACCCACACCTGTAAGGTCTCAAAAAATGAACCTAAATGATTTTGTTCAGACGATGAAAAAGTAGATTTGGGGGTGTTCTAAGTGAAAGGTGAAGCCTTAGGCTTGATCGAAACAATTGGTCTTGCAACAGCCGCTGCTGCTCTGGACGCTGCTGTCAAAACAGCAGATGTAGAGTGTGTGGCTGTAGAAAAGGTCATAGGTGTAGGCAAGGTTGTCAGTGTGACAGTCAATCTCACCGGACAAGTGGCCGCTGTCTCCGCTGCAGTTGAAAGTGGTGTTGAGGCGGCAAGTGCGGTTGGAACAGTCGTATCATCCCATGTACTACCTCGACCACATGGTGACGTGGAAAAACTAATTGGACTGTTCGGCGGTGCGAAAAAAGTAAAAAAAGAAGTAAATGAAGAAAGGTAAGAATCAAGAAAAGGCTCAGAAATCATCAAAATTAGATGATTCCAAAGGAAAAGCTGAGTCGGATTCAGAATAATATAAAGAGTAAAATAATTTGTGAAAAACCATATGCTTAAGCCCATGTAATATGGCTTAACCATCTGTTCGTCCAAATGCATATGGGAATCAAACGTTTATAAATGAGGAGGATTACTATGAGTCAAGCTCTAGGTTTAGTCGAAACGAAAGGTCTTGTTGGCGCAGTTGAAGCAGCAGATGCCATGGTAAAGGCTGCAAATGTAACACTTGTAGGGTATGAAAAAAATTGGTTTTGGTCTTGTAACTGTAATGGTTAGAGGCGATGTCGGTGCAGTAAAAGCGGCAACGGATGCTGGTGCAGATGCAGCGGCACGTGTTGGAGAGCTATACTCAGTACACGTTATTCCAAGACCACACTCTGAAGTTGAGAGAGTTATTCTGGCTGACCTTAAATAAAAAGGAGCATATAAATGAGAGATAAGGACCGATTAATTCGTGCCTTTGGAAAGCTCAATATGAGGGTCACAGACGGTGTGGAAAATCACATGTCAGCTTGGTTCGGGATGGAAAATCCCTTCCAAGCCGACATGCTGTGGTTCTACTCTGTGGGAGTGATATTAGTCTGACAAATGCTTTTGAAGGTCTCAGGGAACTTGCTGATGAAAACTATAAGTTTACAGCGGTTCTTAGTCGAAGTGCAGAAAAGCTACTTTGTGAAAAAGACATTATGTCAGGTTTTTCACCAGCACAAATCCTTAAAGAATCAGAGGGTGTCAGCATAAAAGGCACCATAGATATGATGGATGCCCTAATTATTCCTAACCTGACTCAAAACACACTTGCAAAAGTGGCTGTGGGTATTCAAGATGAACTCACAGCACTCATTACGTGGCAGGCATTGGTGCTTGGGAAGCCTCTTGTTATAAACACCGACTCTATATTTAGTGGCTGGTTTGACATTAACAACAATAGGGCCATGAAACGCGTCATGCAAAATCACGTTGCCGTCCTCAAGGGGTACGGAGCAAAACTTGCTGATAAGCACAAGTATCTTGACCACCTAGGCGATCAAAATAAAAGATCATCCTATCAATCAAGAAATGGTGTGCACATTGGGACGAAATCTGAAGCCAAGTCGGGGGCTCAAAAGCCAGTACATAATCATTTGAAAGCGCGGGAGAACCGTCATCAAATCAAAGTCTGGACTTTCAGATATTGCTGACAAAAATCTGCTCACAGAAAGAGACATCAAAGCGCTTGAAGGCGTGACAGAAATAAAACTAGGCAAAGGGCAGATACTGACACCACTTGGTAGAGATGTGGCAATTTCCAGAGGAATTCGAATCATCTACCAACGCCAATAGGACGAGTCCTCAGGGACCCTCTGAATGGGGGCAAAGGGAGAGATTTCATGAAACAGCAGTTATTATAGGCACAGTCGTTGCCACTAGAAAAGATGAAAGACTTGTTGGAAAAAAGCTTATGCTGATTCAACCGGTCGATTTAAATAAAAACCAATTGGTGAACCCTTCGTGGGTGTTGACACAGTTGGGGCAGGCATTGGCGAATTCGTCATTTTCTGTACAGGCACTGCGGCCAGAAAGGCTTGCAATGCTCCTGATGCACCGATAGATGGTGCCGTTATAGGTATTGTTGATCAGGTGGATGTCATATCAAAACTCGAATGGGATAAGGGGAGTGAATAACTTTGAATCCGAGTGTCATTAAAAAAGCCGTGGACTATCGCCGTATGATTGATGCGTTGATGGGTGACCATGATTTTGCTGATCTCGTCCTTCAAGGTGGTCATGTGGTCAATACAGTGACAAGGGAACTGGTTAGAACAGACCTTGCCATCAAAGGCAAATATGTTTTAGCCATGTCAAATGATCAGTCATTGATTGGCCCCAAAACGCTGGTTATAGATGTGACAGGCAAGTTTCTGTCACCTGGTTTTATAGATTCGCACATGCACTTTGAAAGCTCAATGCTGACAATATCCGAGTTTGCAAGATTGTCTATTCCATCTGGAACGACAACGCTTGTGGCAGATCCCATGAAATTGGGAATGCCCTTGGTCCAGTTGGTATGAAAGCCATGGCTGATGAAGCCGGTGTGGTGCCAAACCATGTTCATCTTGTTGTACCAGCATTGACGCCTGACTGTCCAAGACTTGAGACAGCAGGGGTTGACGTGTCCTCCAAGGATATGGAAGATCTACTGAATTATAAAAATATTATTGGCATTGGGGAGTTGCAGGGCTTCTCAAATGCACAACATGTATACAACAACACACCTGAAATCATTGATGATCTACTGGCCTCTACAGCTTATGCAAGAAGCCTGGGACAAGTGGTTGACGGCAATGCGCCAGAACTGTTTGACAAGGAACTGGCGGCACATATTATTGCAACGGGTGGAACCTGTTCCTGTCATGAGACGACCACAAAGAAGAATGCATGGAAAACTGAGAAATGGTGTCTATGTATTCATGCGTGAAGGGTCAACTCAAAGAAATATGGCTGAGTGTGTTCGTGCCATCACTGAAGAAGGCATGGATTCCAGAAGAGCTGTTCTGGCCACAGATGACATGGTTGCAGAGGATCTAGAAAAGCTTGGTCATATGAATGAAATCGTAAAAAGAACCATCGCTGAAGGCGTTGATCCGGTGGAAGCCATCCAAATGTGTACGATCAACCCGGCAACATACTTTGGTCTCAAAGACAGAGGGGCTCTGTTACCAGGAAACCTTGCAGATATAGCCATCATCAGTGACCTAAACAATATGGTCGTTGACGCTGTATTCATAGAAGGCGAACTCCTTGCAGCAAGTGGAGAAATGCTCATAGACATTCCTGTTTACACATACCCCAAGTCTGTTAAAAATTCAGTAAAGCGTGACAAGACGTCAGCGGCTGAAATGGCAGTTGAAGCATCGGGAGCCAGGCAAACTGTAATGTTATTGGTGTTATTCCTGACCAAAACTTATCAGATGCCCTGGAAGCTGTTCTACCAGTTAAAATGGAATTGTTCAGCCAGACACATCTCAAGATGTCCTACCAATGCACTGTCTTGAAAGATACGGTCGAAATGGCAATATCGGCAAGGGGTTTGTTAAAGGCTTCGGCATAGAGTCAGGCGCCATTGCAGAATCCATCGCCCACGATACTCACAATATAATGGTAACAGGGGCCAGCTATGAAGATATGGCGGTAGCTGTCAACCGTGTTATTGAAATGGGGGGCGGTATAGCCCTTTCAAAGAATGGTCGAATTATTGACGAATTAAGACTACCAGTTGGCGGTCTTATCACAGATGAACTTACGGGTTCAGAAGTGAGTCAAAAAATCAGTGACCTAGAAAGAAAAGCAAAAGAAGATCTTGGTTGTAAAGTCCATGCACCTTTTATGCACTTGTCGTTCCTGGCACTCTCGACAAGTCCTAAATGGAAGATTACAGATAAGGGCATCGTTGATGTCGAGAACTTTGAAATCTTACCGCCTGTAAAGTAGGGATTGCAGATGGCATAAATTAACCGTATGGCAACAAATCACCTTTAAAACGTGAAAATTGTTGCTATGCGGTTGAACCTGATTTAAAGTTCTGTAAAAAGCTGTATCTCCATTTACAAGAGTGTATTGAAGGCGTTAGAATGGACTGGATATACTTCCGTCAATATTATAAAAAAGGAGGGTCGGTCTCGGACGCAGGGGGACGGAGACAAAAGAAAATACAGGGGGTCATTCAATGACTAATCAAGCAGGTTTTCTAGAAAGATTCTTTAAGCTTAAGGAACATGGTACCAATGCAAGTACTGAGTTCATCGCAGGCTTAACGACTTTTATGACGATGGGTTACATATTGGCTGTTAATCCAGGCATGTTATCGGCAACAGGTATGGATTTTGGAGCTGTATTTACAGCGACAGCACTGGCATCAGTTATTGCAACACTGGTTATGGGTTTTTATGCAAACTTACCTTTTGCACTGGCTCCAGGCATGGGACTGAATGCATTCTTCGCATTCACAGTTGTTCTTGGTATGGGGTACTCATGGCAGTTTGCACTAACAGCGGTATTTGCTGAAGGTATCATATTCTTGCTATTGACATTCTTAAACATCCGTGAAGCCATATTAAACTGTATTCCACTCAATTTAAAAAGAGCAATATCTGTTGGTATTGGTCTATTTATCGCATTCATCGGTCTGTACAATGCAGGGATTATTGTACAGGGCGCAGGCGTTCCACTTGAGCTTGGCGTGATCACAAGCGGAGCACCTCTAGTAGCGATTATTGGTATTCTTATTACGGGCACACTGCTTGCAATGGACGTAAAAGGCGCTCTCTTTATCGGTATCGTGGCAACGACTATCGTAGGCGTACCTTTTGGCATTGTTCAGTTCCCAGAATCACTTGTATCAATGCCGCCAAGCCCTATTTGGTTTGCGTTTGAGTGGTCGAGCATTGCAACATTTTGATTTTATCTTCGTTCTGTTTACATTCCTATTTGTAGATATGTTCGATACAGTTGGCACACTGATTGGTGTGTCGACAAAGGCTGGTATGCTTGATGAAGAAGGTAAACTGCCAGGTGCTAAAAAAGCACTTCTTGCAGATGCCGTGGGTACAACTGTTGGTGCTTGTATGGGTACTTCAACAGTAACGACTTTCGTAGAGTCCGCTGCAGGGGTTGCAGAAGGTGGACGTACAGGTCTTACTGCTGTAACAACAGCTGGATTCTTCTTCCTAGCCCTCTTCTTTGCACCGCTGTTTGGTATCATTCCACCAGCTGCAACGGCACCAGCGCTTGTACTTGTTGGTCTGTTCATGATGTCACCTATCAAGGAAATTGACTTTGAAGACTTTACAGAAGCGATTCCAGCATTCTTTGGCATTATCATGATGCCTCTTGCTTATTCAATCGCTGAAGGTATCATGTGGGGCATTATGTCTTACATTCTTCTAAAGATTTTCACAGGTCGTGCAAAAGAAGTTCCAAAGATGACATTTGTGATCGCAGCACTATTTGCATTAAAACTTATACTGCCACTTATTATGTAATAAGGGCATATAAAGAGTATTGGGGTTATTTCCCTGAATGTATATTTGAGCCTCTACATAGGTCTGTAGGGGCTCAAATTGTATACAAATGAATCGAATATTATCAGAAAATATGGAATATTCGTTCGATGTGACACTTTTAGAATTGAACAATTCAACAACTCAACAAATATAAAGGAGACTCACTTTATGTCTTAAAAGGGCTAAAAGAGTCGAGTGGCTGTCTGTGAAATTAGAAGGCGGTCTTTAGAAAGCTTTTAGGCCCCTCGTTAAAAGTGTTCTTAGAAATTTATGGGTTCAGATAAATATCGAAGAATTCAAGGGATCAAGTCGTAAAGCAGAGAGTGAATAAAGGGGACAAAAGCTTTAAAAAACTAAGCCTCAGAACTATATAGAAATGAGGGAATAAATAATGAGTGTAGAAAAAGTACTGCGTGCCACAAGCACCGATGATGTGGTGCGTATTTTAGGCGAATATAAGGATCGGGCCCAGATTATAGCTGGTGGTACAGACTTGTTGGTTCAAATTAGGGAAAAGAAAAACAGGGCCAGTGTTCTTATAGACATAACAGATGTGGAGGCCCTAGGTCAGATAGATATGACTGAAGACAAGCTGACGATTGGTGCCATGGTGCGCTTCACAGATATTGTAGAAAACAAGCACATAAAAGAGCATTTTCCAGGTTTATGGCATGCCTGTAAAAGCGTGGGCTCACCTCAAATAAGAAATTTGGGAACCTTGGCAGGCAACTTAGCCAATGGATCACCAGCAGCAGATTCAGCACCGCCCCTCTTGGCACTTGATGCTAGGGTGATTGCTTCGTCAAGTTCTGGAGACCGGTTGATAAATCTATCAGAATTCTATTTGGGCAAGGGGAAGACTGTTTTAAAAGCTGACGAAATTTTTAAAATCTATTGAAATATCGCTCAAGGACAGTCAAGGGGCTTATTTGGAGTTTGAAAAACTCGGTCTGAGGAACGCCCTAGCCATTTCTAGAATCAGTGCAGCCGTTTATATGAAGTTAGATCCAGACGGTCTTATCCAGAGTTGCCGGATAGCTTCTGGCTCACTTGGGTTATGTCCTATGCGGGAAAAAGAAGTGGAAACATGGTTTGTCGGCAAGACACTTGATATGACATGCATCGCTCAAGGCGCTCAGAGATTTGGTCAAGTTGTGGAACAACGGTTGGCTGGTCGCAGTTCCATGCCTTATAAAAGACAAGCTGTTCAAGGTGTTTTAAAGCCAGCGCTTGAACGCATATTAAGACGTAGCCAAGGCCTTACGACGAATAATTGAGAGGTGAAACGATGTTTAATCTAAAAATAAATGTGAATGGCGAATGGATAGAAAGACAAATAACAGATGGACTGCGTCTGCTTGATTTTCTAAGAAATGATTTGGGGTTAACAGGAACAAAAGAAGGGTGCGGAGAAGGAGAATGTGGTGCCTGTACAGTGATTTTAGATGGCAGAGCTGTGGACTCCTGTTTGGTGCTTGCAGCCCAGTGTCATGAAAAACATGTTGTAACCATCGAGGGGCTGGAGTCAGAAGATGGACTTGATCCTGTACAGCAAGCCTTCCTTGATAATGGCGCTGTCCAGTGCGGGTTTTGTATTCCAGGAATGGTCTTGTCATCAAAGGCTTTGCTGGACGCCAATCCAAGGCCATCTGAGGATGAAATTAAAGATGCCGTTTCAGGCAATTTATGTCGGTGCACAGGATATGACAAAATCCTTTCATCCGTAAAACTGGCATCTGAAAGAATAACAGATTCAAGCGAAAAACAACTGGAAACTGCCACCGATGCCGAGGACACTAGGAATAAAAGTGACCAAAACAAGGCGGGTGAGTAAGATGACGGCCTTTAAAACCATCGGTAAGCGATATAGAAGAAAAGATGGAATAGACAAATTAACCGGAAGGGCCCTCTACCCTCAAGATATGCATGTGGACAACATGGCCTATGGACATACGGTTCGTTCCACTGTTCCCCATGCAAAAATCAAGGTGAACACATCCATTGCAGAAGAAATGCCTGGGGTTCTTACAGTCTTAACGGCAAAGGATGTAACGGCTATGAACCACCACGGCGTTCTATTCAAAGACCATGAAGTCCTATGTGATAAGAAGGTGCGTCGTGTTGGAGATCCGTGGCATTTGTTGTAGCTGAAACGGAAGAAGAGGCTGAATCAGCGGCGCATGCTGTTATCGTTGAATATGAAGAACTGCCAGCCTCTTTGATCCCGCTGAGGCCATGAAAGAGGACGCTGTTCAGATCCATGATGGCAAATCCAATGTCATATATCATTATAAATGTCGCCGGGGGGATGTGGATAAAGCTTTTGAAGAGGCCGATGTGGTCGTGGAAAACACCTATTATTCGCCCTTTGTGGACCATGTCTTTTTACAGCTTGAAAGTGGTTTATCATATATGGAAGAAGGGCGCCTTGTCCTAGTGGCATCCTCACAGTATCCTCACTTTGACAGATTAGAAATCGCTGAAGCACTGGGCTGGAAGAAGAGGATGTCATACTCAGAAATCCGGCAGTTGGCGGGGCCTTTGGCGGTCGAGAAGATATCACCATGCAAATCCACTTGGGGCTTGCCACTCTTAAAACGGGTCGTCCAGTGAAAATCACATATACGAGAGAAGAATCCTTTTATGCCCATTCTAAGCGTCATCCTATGACCATGACCATGAAAACCGCCGCCACTAAAGACGGTAAAATTACAGCTGTAGAGGCTTATATTTTAGGTGATACGGGGGCTTACGCTTCCTGGGCAATTAATGTTCTTAGAAAAGCGGGGGTTCACGTTCCAGGGCCCTATGAAGTTGAAAACGTTAAGGTGGATAGCATAGCTGTATATACCAACAATCCTTTTTGTGGAGCCATGCGGGGTTTGGGGCCACTCAAGTTCCAATTGCATATGAACAACAAATGGACATGCTTGCTCGGGAACTGGGTATGGATCCCTTTGACATACGATATAAAAACTGCTTTAAGAAGGGATCAATGACCCCGAATGGTCAGATTCTAACTGAAAGTGTGCCAATGAAAGAGTGTATTGATGCACTCAAGGACCTTATGGAAGGGGCTGATGCAAATGATTAAACATGGAAAGGGCATCGCTCTAAGCTGGTACGGGACAGGTTATGGAAATGGCTTTCCAGACGTTTCTATAGCCACAGTGGACTTAACACCTGAAGGCAAGGTCTTGCTCCGTGTGGGAGCAACAGAGGTCGGGCAGGGGGCTAAAACCATTATGCCCCAGATATGTGCAGAAACCTTGGGACTCGACCCTGCTGATGTCACTATGATTTGTGAAGACACAGACACCTTTAAAGATTCAGGAACCGCTGCGGCAAGTCGACAACCTACACACAGGCAATGCTGTTCTTCTGGCTTCTAAGAGTTTTAAAAAGCCCTTTTTGTTGAAGCGGCAAATCACATGGGACTGAACTCTTCAGTGGGGCTCAAAACAGATAGTGGGAAGATTTGGTTAGAAATCCTACCTGAAAAAACACGACACTTATGGAAGTCGCTGAGATGCTGGAAGAGAAAGACCGCCTGCTGTCCGTGACAGAGACCTTCACAGCTCAAACCACAGAAATGGATCCAGAAACTGGTCTAGGAGCACCTTACTGGCCCTATACATTTAATGCATATGGCGTGGAAGTGGATGTGGATACAGACACAGGTCGTGTCCATGTGACCAAGGCCTACTGTGTTCAAGATGTCGGACGGGCTATAAATCCTGAGCTCGTGGAAGGTCAAATCGACGGAGGCTTTGTTATGGGTCTTGGATACACCCTCTATGAAGATTTGGGTGTTAAAGATGGGGTTATAAAGAACAATCGCTTTGCAAAGTATATTATACCAACAGCCATGGATATACCTGAAATCCAGAAGGTTATTATAGAAGATCCAGAAAATACGGCACCCTACGGCGCCAAAGGCATTGGAGAGCCAGTCATGGTCCCTGTGGCCCCGGCTATACTCAATGCCATATACGATGCCATTGGTGTTAGAATATTAGAAGTTCCAGCCACGCCTGAAAAGGTGCTTAAGGCCATAAAAGACGCAGGCATGACGTACGAATAAGAACGGTTCAATCATACTCTTAAGAGTAAAAGGGGGTAAGTCATGAAAGAAGATATTAAACGAAGAATAGATGTGGCTGCTGGCAGGCAAAAAGCTGACCTTGTTCTAAAGGGCGGCAAGATTATTAACGTTTTTACCGAGGAAATCATGGACGGGGACATAGCGGTTGTCGACGGACGAATTGCAGGTGTAGGCGGTGTTTATGAAGGTCGTGAAGTCATTGAACTTGAGGGGCAATACCTGGCGCCTGGGCTGATTGATGGACATGTCCATATCGAGTCGTCTCTTGCCACACCCGAACAGTTTGCAAGGGCTATTGTGCCAAGGGGAACCACTTCCATTATTGCAGATCCCCATGAGGTGGCCAATGTCAGCGGTATGGATGGCATTGAATATATTTTAAGTGCAAGTGAGTCTGTTCCAATGGATGTGTTTGTCATGTTGCCGTCTTGTGTGCCGGCAACGGAGTTTGAGAATTCTGGTGCCATTCTGGACGCTGAGAAATTATCGAAACTCATCAACCATCCACGGGTCCTTGGTCTTGGGGAATTGATGGATTATCCTGCAGTGATTGGTGGGGCGGATCATGTGGTCGATAAAATAGAACTGGCCGAAAAAAATCACAAAATAATAGACGGACATGGACCGCTCATAGATGGAAGCCAGTTGAATGCATATGTATCTGCTGGTGTACGAACAGAACATGAGTGTGAGTCTGTGGAGGAAATGATCAACAGACTTAGGCTGGGCATGTACATTCTCATTCGAGAAGGTTCGGCGGCTAGAAACCTATCGACCCTGGTTCAAGGTGTTTCTAAGGAAAATCTCAGACGTTGCTTGTTCTGTACAGATGACAGACATCCTGGCGACATTTTAAAGGACGGTCACATTGACAACAATGTGAGACTGGCCATGGAGTGTGGTCTACCTGCTCTTGCTGCAATACGCATGGCAACCCTCAATGCGGCGGAGTGCTATAGACTCTATGATCGTGGAGCCCTTGCTCCAGGGTATCTTGCAGATATGATTGTAGTGGACAACTTGAGAACCTTTAAAGTGGTAAAAGTATTTAAGTCGGGAAAATTGGTGGCTGATAATGGTCAAGCATTATTTGAAGCTCAAAGTTTGAAGGACGACCGTGTTCGTGACACCATGAATTTAGGCGATTTGAGTATAGAAAAGCTCAAACTCAATATGGAATCTGATATTGCACGGGTTATAAAAATTGAGCCAAAGTCCCTGGTAACAGAACATGTGACGCGCAAGGTGGGGCTTAAAGATGGCGCCTTTGACTATGTGCGAGAGCTCGATATTCTCAAACTAGCAGTCATCGAACGCCATAAGGCCACAGGCAACATTGGACTGGGTCTGGTAGAAGGGTTTGAAATGAAAGATGGGGCCATAGCATCCACTGTAGCCCATGATTCCCATAACCTTATCATTATTGGCGATACAGATGAAAATATTATGGTGGCAGCCAGAGAGGCTGAACGCATTGGCGGCGGACTTGTCGTTGTGAAATCGGGAAAGGTTATTGGGGCCCTTCCTCTTCCAATCGCAGGAATTATGTCAGATAAAACCTTGGTCAAATGGATAAGGAACATGAGAAACTTATGGAACTTGCCTACAGTTCTGGTGTCAACAAAAATATTGACCCCTTCATGCTGCTTGCCTTTCTTGCTCTGCCAGTCATTCCAGAGTTAAAACTCACGGATATTGGTCTGTTTGATGTGGTGAACTTTGAATTTGTAGACCTTTGCATCCATGACCACCCCCATGAAGAATAGAAAACTTTGTTTGAATGAGAATATACAGAAAATCATATTGTAAATCGTATTGACAACACAATATGTTGGGGGTTACAATATAGAAGAAGTCCATAACATGTGTTTACAGGTGTCACTCACGTGACTTAATAGGGAAGATCGGTTTAATTCCGACGCGGTCCCGCCACTGTAATGGGGAGCTCCACTTAATATACCACTGAGTCATTCGGGAAGGTAAGTGAAGCGTTGAACCTGAGCCAGGAGACCTGCCTGAAAACAAAGTACTAAGACCTACGTGGATAGGTGTATTGTGAACAGTGACATTCGTTTACATACTCAGCCTTCCGCAATTCGTGGAAGGCTTTTTTATGGTTGTCGGTCATGCACAGGGCTGACGACATACACCGGAATGTAGTGTGAAAGGTATGTGTTATGCATACAACTTTACTTGAACCTATTTTTCAAGTGCATTTAGCGACCAAAGCTCATTGAGTTGATGTCCATTCATCAAATCCCGAATCAGCGTCCTCCGCTGCTCGGCTTTAATACTCTCACCCAAGGACTATCAATGAAATAAAGCATTTGCGAATTCATGACTTATATCGACTGACCATCGATAAAAATCATGGGGTCGCTATTTTTTTTGCCAAAAATGATACAATAGGAATACATTTAATTGAAATTTTCTGTTGTTATCTGAGAGGTGAGAATATGCAAATTATTGAAAAAGACGGAGGTGTCCTCCTGGTTCATCCATCAGATTATAAAGTCGACCAGATTTTCGATTGCGGTCAAGCTTTTAGGTTTAAAAAAGTGGAAGAAGGAAAATACCAGGGCATTGCCTTTGGAAAGTATCTTGAGGTGACCCATGTAGATGATGGCGTTTTTGTGGCCATCCACTCTTGATGACTATACAGAGATATGGGAAGACTATTTTGATTTGAAAACAGATTATACGCACATTAAAAATGAAATATCTAATAAGTATGAAGTTCTTAAAAGGGCCACTGAGTATGGAGCGGGCATCCGTATTCTAAGACAAGACCCTTGGGAAATTATCATATCTTTTATCATATCTGCAAACAACAACATTCCTAGAATTCAAGGCGCCATCGAGAAATTATCCATAAAGTATGGACAGGCGTTTACAGACCCCTATGGTCAAAAGAAATATACATTTCCAAGTCCCGAAAACCTTGCTCGGGCAAGTGTGGAAGACATTAGGGCTTGCGGTGTGGGCTATAGGGACAAGTACATTTTAAAATCAGCACAGATGATTCTAACGGGCGAAGTAAGCATAGAAAAAGTTGCTGAAATGGATGTTCTAAGCGCTGAAAAGGAACTTATGAAGCTACATGGTGTTGGCAAAAAAGTTGCAGATTGCATATTATTGTTTGGATTTAACCATATGGGCGCATTTCCTGTGGATACTTGGGTAAAAAAAGTTATAGCTAAGTATTTTCTCACAGACAAGTCCAGTGTGAAAGAAATCCTACAATTTGCTGAAAGTGAATTCGGTGATTTAGCCGGATACGTACAGCAGTATTTGTTTTCTACATGCGACAAGGTGTAGACAAACTTTGATTCAAAGAAAGACAAACCTGATTTTCAAAGTGCTGGACACAAGAAAAGTTCAGGGTGAAAGTAGGGGAGTAGACGGATGAGAATAGTACCAATAAATCTAATACCAGATGGAAGCCAGTTGGCCAAAACGTTATATAGCTCTGATGGTAGAGTTTTATTGCGGGCAGGTATAACGCTTGATGGTTCAAAGCTAAGTCGTGCCAGCCAAATGGGTTTTAAATCTTTATATATTAATGACGGTTTCAGTACCAATACCATAGATGATTTGATCGATCCGCAAACCAGAGTTCGTTCTGTGAAGCAGGTTAAGGAATCATATGATGCTTTTGAGAACTATGCACAAGAGTCGAATAAAGGCCAGTCCAACCAGTGGAAGCTTTCTGAAATGCGCTATGAGTATTTGAGCGGTGTCAAAAATACAGCTCAAGACATTGTAGATGTTCTGCTTAATAAAAAAAAGCATTACAATCAATATTCAAGATGTCAAGCAAATGGAAGAGTACCTATATCAGCACACAGTCAATGTGGCCGTCTTATCTGTTCTTTTAGGCATGGACCAAGGTCTTACAGAAGAAGACCTTGAAAACTTAGCCATTGGGGCCCTTTTTCACGACATCGGATATAATTTCATTTCAAAGTCAATCTTAAATAAACCAGCACCGCTTATTAACAAGGAATGGGAAGAGATTAAGACCCATGCCAATTTAGGGTACCAGCATCTAAAGGATGATGTTGATATAAACAGTCATATCAGAATGATTGTTCTACAACACCATGAGTGGATCAATGGCAGTGGTTACCCCCACGGTCTAACAGCAGATAATATCCACCATTTAAGTAAGATTGTTGCCATTGCAGATGTGTATGATGCGCTCACATCGGATAGGCCCTACCGGGCAGCCCTGCCAGCCAATGAAGCCATAGAGTTTTTACTGGGACATGCCAACCAGCAACTGGATGAAAATTTAGTGAAGAGCTTTATAAAATTAATCATTCCATATCCAGTGGGCACGCTCGTTAAGCTTTCAATGTGAAATAGGCCTTGTGGAAAGACTCTATGAAAACTTTCCTCTGCGCCCTGTTATAAAAGTTATAAGACAGCTTGCAACAACTGTTGAAATGGTTGAAATCGATCTTATGAAAGAACAAAACATTGTTATAGAAGGGGTTCAATATGAACTGCCTAATTATTCTGTAGGTAAATATGTCAAAGAGTAATTAGACTCACCTAATTGGAGGTGTGGTATGGATATTTTTGTGGCAAGACAACCGATATTTGATGTAAAAAAGCATGTATATGCATATGAACTTCTTTATAGAGCCGGAGAACAGAACCAGTCCAATGTGATAGATGGGATCAGCCACTTCCAGTGTCGTGGCAAACACCCTCATGCTTATGGGTCTGGAGTCGCTCACCCAAGGTCGCCTTGCATTCATCAATTTTACACGTCCCTTGATAGATCAGGAAATACCTACGGTTTTTCTAAGGATCTTCTTGTTGTGGAAATTCTTGAAGATATCGTGCCGGATAAGGCCTTTATCGAGTCCTGCAAGAGGTTAAAAGATCTTGGCTACACACTTGCACTGGACGACTTTGTTTTAGACTACCCTTATGATGATATTGTGGATATTGTCGATATCATCAAGGTGGATTTTTGCTAACCAGTCCACAGGAGCGTCGTGAAATTATTAGAAAATACAGTGGGAGAAATATCCGGTTTCTAGCTGAAAAGGTCGAAACCCTTGAACAGTTTGAAGAGGCTGTTCAAGCAGGCTATGTCTACTTTCAAGGATATTTTTTCGCTAAGCCTGTCATAATGAAACACAAAGATATCAGACCAGCGGCCTTTTCCTATGTGAAGATACTCGAAGATTGGGGGCAGAACAACCTGAATATGAGAATATAGCAAATATTATTGAGTATGATGTGTCCCTGTCATACAAACTGCTAAGACTCATTAACAGCGCGGCCTTTTACACCAATAGCCGAATCACATCCATTAAGCATGCCCTTGTCATGCTTGGCTTTAAAGAAATAAGGAAATGGGTGTCCATAATAATGCTTCGTGAGTTTTCTGATGACAAGCCCAATGAGATTGTGAGAACCTGTCTATTAAGGGGCAAGATGGGTGAAATACTTGCTCAGCATTTTGGTTTAAAACCAAGAAAAACGGAAGTCTTTCTTATGGGGATGTTCTCCATGATTGATACACTTATGAATCAGGAAATGAAAGATGCCCTGGTTTATTTGCCCCTAGAAGATGATGTAAAGGCTGGAATTATGGGAGAAGCCAATCAGTTTTCAGAGCTTATGAAAATTGTCATAGCCTATGAAAAGGGCAATTGGGACTTCTTGTTTTTAAGAGCCAGAAAATTTGGAGTGGGCATGAATGTCTTTCCAGATGCCTATATAGAAGCGGTTCAGTGGGCTTCAACAGTCTTTGAAGCTGATGGGTAAAAAATAATGATGCTGCCTTCTTCATTCAGGCACTTGTAAAATTACAGATCAAGGCCATCGCCTTGCAATATATAAAAAAATTGATTCTTAAATATCAATACATTGTATGGCCAAGGTTCTTGAGTGATATTTTGCAAGTCACTCCATTAATAAATTATAATATGACTATTATGATATAGTGGTGGGATAGAACTATAATGATAGAAGCGCATGAAAGGCATAAAACCGGATCGCGGTTTTATGTAAACAATAAAATAGTGGAGGCAGATATGTCGGATGACTTAAAAACGTATAAGTGTGATTGTAATGTAATCCACCAAGAGGTTGTGGATGCCGTGCGGGGCCGTCTTGAAAATGTTGACGAACTCAGTCATGTGGCCAACCTTTTTAAGGTTCTTGGGGATTTGACTCGAATAAAAATTATCACAGTTTTAAGGGGCAATGAGATGTGCGTGTGTGACTTGGCCGTGTCCTTAAATATGACCCAGTCTGCCATATCACACCAGTTGCGTGTTTTAAAACAGGCAAGACTTGTTCGTGCCAGACGAGATGGAAAGATCATGTATTACTCTCTTGATGATGAACATATTGATAATATCCTCGATATGGGCTTTGACCATGTGCGTCACGACTAGATCTAAGCTTATCTTTTTATGAGAAAAATTTGGTTAATGAAAAATGTAAAAAAATTATTAAACGAGCGTGATAATTTGAAGGATTTATCTCAGGAACCCGTTCAAATAAGCGGGTTCTAATTATGTTTGCATTTTATTAGCACTCCTTTAAAATGAGTGCTAAAAATACTTGAATAATGGTTTTTACTGTATTATTATTAAGGGGAGAGATCTGACCTGTAAAAATCAGATCAAAAAAATGATGTTTAAATGGAAACATTTATAAAATTTAAGGAGGAATTCAAAAGTGGCTATTAAACCATTGGGACAACGCGTTGTAATCAAAAAATTGAGGCAGAAGATAAAACTGCAAGCGGCATTATTCTTCCTGGTCAAGCTCAAGAGCAACCTCAAGTTGCTGAAGTTACAGCTGTTGGATCAGCAGAAGATATGACCGTAAAAGTTGGAGACAGAGTTATTTTCCCGAAATACGCAGGCACGGAAGTCAAGTATGGCGGTGAAGAACTCATTATAATCGAAGAAGAAAAACTTTTGGCTATAGTAGAATAGCATTTTAAATTTTGGATTGATTTTATAGAGTAGATTGAGGCTTGCAAAATTTGCAGGTCGCTCAGAGATGAAAAGACAAAAACAGACAATTTGATCATGAACACTATATAAGGAGGAATCCGTTAAATGGCTAAAATAATTAAATTTGGCGAAGAAGCTAGACGTGGTCTAGAATCAGGTGTTAATCAACTGGCAGATACAGTGAAAGTGACACTGGGTCCTAAGGGACGCAATGTTATCCTAGATAAAAAAATTTGGTTCACCCCTCATCACAAATGATGGTGTAACAATCGCAAGAGAAATTGAACTAGAAGACCCGTTTGAAAACATGGGCGCTCAACTGGTTAAAGAAGTTGCAACAAAGACAAACGATGTGGCTGGTGATGGTACAACCACAGCAACTGTGCTTGCGCAGTCTATCGTGTCAGAAGGTCTTAAAAATGTAGCAGCGGGTGCAAACCCAATGATTCTCAAGCAGGGGATTGAAAAGGCTGTTGAAACAGCTATTGCTCACATTAAAGATGTTTCAAAAACTGTGGACACAAGAGAAGCCATCGCTGATGTTGCATCAATTTCTGCAGCGGACCAAGTGATTGGCAACCTGATTGCTGACGCTATGGAAAAGGTCGGAAAAGACGGTGTTATCACTGTTGAAGAGTCTCGTACAATGGCAACGGAACTAGAGGTTGTTGAAGGTATGCAGTTCGACCGTGGATACGTTTCGCCATACATGGTAACAGATACAGAAAAAATGGAAGCGGTACAACAAGATCCGTACATCCTGATCACAGATAAGAAAATTACAAACATTCAAGAGATTCTACCAATCCTTGAGCAAATCGTACAACAAGGCAAGAAGATGCTGATTATTGCTGAAGACATGAAGGCGAAGCTCTAGCGACACTTGTTATGAACAAACTTCGTGGTGTCTTTGACTGCATCGCGGTTAAAGCGCCTGGGTTTGGTGACAGAAGAAAGGCTATGCTTCAGGACATTGCCATCGTAACAGGTGGTACTGTGATTTCTGAAGAGCTTGGTTACGATCTGAAAACAGCCACTGTTGACATGTTAGGCCGTGCAAAGTCCGTTAAGATCGACAAGGACAACACGACAATCATTGATGGCATGGGTAGTACAGAAGCGATCGAAGCACGTGTGAAAGAAATCAAAGCACAAATGGAAAGCACAACATCTGAGTTCGACAAGGAAAAGCTTCAAGAAAGACTGGCTAAACTTGCGGGCGGCGTTGCTGTAATCCAGGTTGGTGCGGCAACAGAAGTTGAGATGAAAGAAAAGAAGCTTCGTATTGAAGATGCTTTAAATGCAACACGCGCAGCTGTTGAAGAAGGTATTGTACCTGGTGGTGGTACATCCCTTGTAACAGCTATTCCAGAAGTTGAAAACTCATTGAAACCCTAGAGGGCGATGTGAAACAGGCGCTAAATCATTGCACGTGCCCTTGAAGCACCAGTTCGTCAAATTGCTATAAATGCTGGTGTTGAAGGTTCAATCGTTGTAGACAAGATCAAGAGTGCTCCAGCTGGAACAGGCTTTGATGCCCTAACTGGTGAGTACATCAATATGATCGAAAAGGGTATTGTTGACCCAACAAAAGTGGAGAGAAGTGCCCTTCAAAATGCAGCATCGATCTCAGCAATGTTCCTAACAACAGAATCAGCAGTGGTTGATGACAAGTCTGATGAACCTGCAATGCCTCCAATGGGCGGCGGTATGCCAGGCATGATGTAATTCAGTCATAGGCTGACTTTACAATCAATTCAATACATGTTAAACTTTTAGGTGCAGATAGTAATCTGCACCTATTTTATATTAATTTCATAAACGCACTAGGGGAGCAGTTGCTGAGAGTGACCAAGGTCACGACCCTTTGAACCTGATCCGGATGATACCGGCGTAGGAAAGTGACGGACAAATTGTTTATCCAAATAAAATGACCTCATACTTTCCGGTATGAGGTTTTTTAGTGCTTGTAAAGGAGTGTTTTAAAATGCAAAGTAACAATACAAATGTAAGAATGCTCGTAGAAGGCGGTATTCTCATCGGATTGGCATATATTATGGACATGGTGAGATTGTTTGAAATGCCTCAGGGCGGATCAATTACGCTGGGATCCATGATTCCAATACTTATATTCGCCATCCGTTGGGGGGCAAAACCAGGTGTAATGGCAGGTCTTGTCTTTGGAACAATGCAGTTTTTACTGGGTCCAAAGTTCTCATTCCACCCTGTTTCAATTCTATTTGATTACTCTGTGGCGTGGGCGTGCCTCGGAATCGCTGGCGCTTTTAGAGGGTCTTTACCTAAATGATGACAGGGTTGCGCTCGGTATTTTGGAAGATTTGTTTGCCATGTTATATCAGGTGTGACGATATGGGCCTCTTATGCACCAGAAGGCATGAATCCACTTTTGTATTCTGTGACTTACAACGGAACTTACCTGGGTGTTGAAGCCCTGATTGCCATTGTGGTTTTCTCAGCACTTTATAGCCCGCTTAAGTCTTACATGGTTCAGCAGGCTTAAGACAGAACTTAAAGTTTAATAAGAAGGTAGGATTATCCTTCAAATAAAAACAGGTCACTGATGACAGAGGTATCGGTGACCTGTTTTTTTGCTGTATAGGGAAATGACAGGAATTTCTGGTTGATTATAAAGTCGAAAGGGCATCAGACTATTGCCAAGACCACGACTAACAACCATCTGGGAGTCTCCCATTTCATAAAGCCCCCCATCGTACTTTGGAAAGAGTCCCTGGTCAGGTGCTATGAGTCCGCCTATAAAAGGAAAGCGAAATTGACCACCATGCTATGTCCAGACAGGGCCAAATCATACTTAGCCTCTGCGTATGCCTCAAACTGCTCTGGTCTGTGACTCAGAAGTATATGATACTGATCTTTCCAAGTAAGGTCTTTGTAAGTAAGGTCTTTCGAAGCGTCTGAAAGTCTGTTTAGCATAAGTTCGTAGTCATACTGGCCCATAAAATCAGCCCTGTCAGCAATGCCACTTAGGGTGAATGTGCCAAGATCATTTGAAATGTTGACCGTTTCATTATTGAGCACAATAACACCAAGAGTCTCTAGCTCCGCTCTTAAGGCAGAGGCGCTTCCGTGCCAGACTTCATGGTTGCCTGTGACATAGGCCGTGGTGGCAATATCAACACAAGCTTCCATAAGTCTTGTTGCAGGTTGTTTTTTATAGTGTCTCCTATCGATGACATCCCCGGTCATGACAATGAGATCAGGGTTTAAATCCTGGATCTTTTTTATAAGGCGGGATTGATTTTTTCCAAAAGATTTATTGTGTAGGTCTGACAAGTGGATGATTCTATATCCATCCAGTTCTGCTGGCCACTTGCTTGAATGAAGGGTGTGTTCACTCACTTCAATGAAATTATTGCTGTAGTACAAAAATGCAACAATGAGTAAAAAGGCCGTAATCCATTTATTCATATTGATCACCTCATGCATAGGATATGCATTTTAAGTGTCCCCTGGGTGGTTTATTGATTTCAATTTGGTTCATTTTAAGGCGCACACATTTAAGGCACACACATTAAGGCACACACATTAAGGCACACACATTCTAAAGGAACACACAGTTTAAACTGAATACATATTTAAAGGAATACATATTTTAAAGAATACATATTTTAAGGTTACGATCTGATGATATGACGCTCGCTAAGGGCAAGGGGATGCCTAGGCGTATTTTTTCATTTCTGCGGCTTCCACATGGTTTCGACCATTCTTTTTAGCCACGTAGAGGGCTTCGTCAGCAAAGTTGATTAGGCTTCGAATATCTTGATTTGCATTGTCGCTGTTGACTTCAATGACCCCAACACAAATGGTTTGCCTAAAGCCCTCTTTGCCCCACTTATGATGACTCAATGAAGTTCTGAGGCGGTCGGCAATGAGCATACCCTGGTACAAGTCCGTTTCAGGCAGTATGAGTATGAACTCTTCTCCGCCATATCTGGCGATGGTATCAAAGGACCGGAGTTGTTGGGTGGTGATTTCAGCAAAGCCTTTTAATACTTGGTCTCCGAAGAGGTGGCCATAAGTGTCGTTGACATTTTTGAAATGGTCAAGGTCTATAATGGCAATGCAACACTTTGAGGCGTACCTTGAAATTCGCTCCAGTTCAGCATTAAGAATGCGCATCATGGATCTCTTGTTATGGACCCCGGTGAGGGGATCGGTGAAAGTTAGCTGTTCAAGTTTGTGAAGACGTTTTTTTAGCTCTATTTTTAAAATCCTCCACCGTGCTGTAAAGGACTGTTAAGGTTATGCCAACAGCATAAACCAGGAGCATAAGGGCGAATAATCGACCTGTTGGATCAGGATCGTTCAAAGAGATCGATACGAGTTGCAGGGCGATATGTAGCCTGTATATCATAAATCCCAATTGGCTTAGTAGAATGACAAACAAGCATAAGTGATGGATTTTTTTAAAATGACGCCATGTCATTATGGCATTGAAAGCACCGACAGCATTATAAAGCCAGCCCCCAGACTCATTGAAATCATTAAATAGGGGATATTGGGCACAAGGTATATAAAAAGAAAACAGACCACAAAGCTTATGACCACAAGGGCAAGGAGTAACTTTCGATAGGAATCTTTCTTATTTTGCCATATAAGTCCAAAGACACTTAGACCAGTGCCGCTTAAGAAAAACAGACAAAATAATATTAGGCGTGTGGCCACTGGAAGTGTTGTTTTACCACACTGGATAAGGATGGCCATGCCTATAAGAGAAAAGCCTGCTGAAATCCACTGGACAGACTTCTTTTGCATGGAATGACCCATTAAAAAAAGAACACTGGATGAAAAGATAAATAATAAAAACGAGTGCAAATTGTATTGTGAATATGTTAAGTGGACGTAGGGCATCCATAAAAAAACCTCCCCTTTCGAGATATTTTATCACGGCAGGAGAGGGCATGACTATATTTATCAAATTATTTATACTGCAATTGGAACAAGTTATGATAAATGCCTTCATGAGAAAGGAGTTCATCATGGGTTCCAACCTCCCGAATCTCGCCCTTATGGAGGACGATGATCTTATCGGAGTTTTGAATGGTTGAGAGTCTATGGGCCACAACAATTGTTGTCCGGTCTCTGACAACCTTGTCTATAGCGTCTTGGATAAGCTGTTCTGTTTCTGTGTCGATGTTGGCAGTGGCCTCATCCAGTATAAGGACATCTGGATTAAAGGCAAGGGCTCTTGCAAATGACAAGAGCTGTCGCTGTCCAGCTGAAAGGGTGGATCCCCGCTCCTGGACAGGTTCGTCATAGCCACCAGGCAGTTTTTTTATAAAGGGGTCAGCGTTGACATGGCGTGCCACAGATTCCAGGCACTCCATTGGCATATCCCTTTGGTTGAGACGAATGTTGCCCTTAATATCTCCTGCAAAGAGGAAGACGTCTTGAAGGACCATACCAATTTTTCCACGCAGGTCATCTAGGGAAAGGGTCTTGATGTCAAAACCGTCTACTAGAATTTGTCCTTTTTGAATGTCATAAAAGCGGTTAAGAAGGGATATGATTGTGGTTTTGCCTGATCCTGTTGCACCGACAAAAGCGACGGTATCTCCTGGTTCAACCTTAAAACTCACATCCTTAAGAACCCAGTTGTCTTCATCATAACTAAACCATACGTTTTTAAACTCAATTTCACCCCTGAAGGGTTCAAGACGAATAGGGGCGTTCACTTCCTCTATGCCTTCATTGGTGTCGAACAAGAGGAAAATACGTTCCGCTGAAGCCATGGCGCTTTGAAGAATGTTGAACTTTTCGCTTAGGTCAAATATGGGTCTGTAAAACTGCTCTGTGTAGTTTATAAAGGCAAAAAGCACACCCAGTTCAAGAGCCCCTTGTAGGGCCTTGCCGCCTCCGTACCAAATGAGTATGGCCAGGGTCAAAGAATAGATCAGGTTCATGGTTGGCCTAAAAATAGCAAAGACACGGATTTCGTCAAGGGAAACTTCAAGGTGTTCGTCGTTTACTTTTTTGAATGCATCCTTTATGGCAGCCTGTTGGTCAAAATTTGAATAATTTTCATACCAGAAATATTTTCAGACAGGGATGAATTGATCTTGGCAATTTTCACCTTAACAGCCCTGTGGGCTTCCCTGGCCTTCGTTCGAAACCGCCATGCGGCAAGACCAATCAGTGGAAAGGTAATCAGACTGACAAGGGCCAATTTTGCATTGAGGGCAAACATGACAAATATGGTACCGCCAAGAAGGAGAACATCTTTAAAGGCATTGATAAGAACATTTGTATACATGTCGCTGATGTTTTTCATGTCGTTTGTCACTCGGGTAACCAGTCGACCCACTGGATTCTTATCAAAAAAGGCCAAACTTTGGTGCATAATATGGTTAAAAAGAGCCTGGCGCATTTCGTAAATTTGTCTCTGTGCGGCGTAGTTTAAGAGCAGGGCCTGGAGGTAGTTGAGTAAAAATCCACCAACTAAGATGATGACAAATGTCGTGATGACCTTTATAATGCCATTGATGTCAGCCACGCGAAAAGCATGGTAATCCTCTTCTGTGAGGGGTGTGAGGTGTATTAAGTTTTTATCAGCATAGATTCTATGGTTTTCAATTTGACGGGTGTCAATATCAGCATTGCTTGGAATAACGCCTCCTGTTAAGTACTGGTGGCCCTCATGTATGAAGAGCTGGTATTTCATTTTCGGGTCTATGAAGTGTGCCCAATCTACACCATTTTCTTTGAGTAGATTTAAAGTTTCAGCCAGGGATCTTTCTTTTGAATCATTCTTTGCAGATCCAGGTGAAAGACCCTTCAAAGCCTGTTCTATATCCTGACCCTTTTCGGGGTCTTGTGATTTTAAATAATCTACAAAGTCATCTTGAATATAGGTCCTCAATTCACTTTCTCTAACAAAATACTGGTCATTATATTTGACAACAGAAAGCTTGTCTGGATCATGGGGCAGGGCTTCAATCGATGAAACCATGGGTTCTTCCCAGGCGTTGATGTAGTCGTCAATAACAACCTTTATAAGGTATGGGCGAACAAGGTCAACCGCTGTGATGAAAAATAAAAGCAGTATACATATAATAAAGACCGGTAAGTAGGGCCTTGTGAACTTGAATAGACGTTTAAAGAGGTCTATGTCAAAGGACTTTTCTATTTTTTGTTCTTCATGGATATTCTGATTCATGTTTTGTCCTCCTCGCAATCAATTTTATGCTTCTTCTTTATGCTTCCTTCAGGATCTGTTCTTCCAGCATTTGTTTTTTGTGCATATCTGCATAAATGCCTTGGTTGATTACGAGATTGTCATGGGTGCCTGACTCAACAATTTTCCCTTCGTCAATCACCACGATGTGATCAGCATGGCGAACAGTTGATATTCTATGGGCTATAATAATGGTTGTTCTGTCAGATGTTTGTGTTTTTAAGCCTTCAAGCAGTCTGTCCTCTGTTTTGGTATCCACCGCAGAAAGGGCATCATCAAATATGAGGATGGGTGGTTTTTTCACAAGGGCACGGGCGATTGATAAACGCTGTTTTTGTCCGCCAGAAAGGTTGACACCTCTTTCACCAAGCATTGTTTCATAGCCTTTAGGAAAGGACTCCACTTCCTTGTGGAGCTGAGCGAGCTTGGCAAAATCTATAACTGTTTCACGGCTGGCCTCGGTTCCTGAAAATAGAATATTGTTGTGGACACTTCGAGAGAAGAGGAAGTTGTCTTGGGGAACAAAACCGATGGCTTGACGTATTTGTGAAACGGGATAGTCTGTGATAGACCGACCGCCAATTTCAATTTCCCCCTCATATCCATCAAAGAGTCTAAGAAGCAAATTGGTGATCGTGGTTTTACCTGCTCCAGTACGGCCAACAATAGCCAGGGTCTTGCCGTTTTCGATTTCAAAGCTGACCTTATCAAGAGCTGGGTGGTTTGCGCCAGGATAGGTATATGTGACATCTTTAAAAGCAATATTATAAGTTTCTACTGGCAGATGACCAACCCCCAGGGTTTCTGGTTTGAAATGGCCCTTGTCTTCTTCATAAGCGGGTTCTTCATCAAGGATTTCACTAATTCGGGAAAGAGACACAAATCCACGTTGCATCATATTCACAAGCCAACCAATGGCCATCATAGGCCAGGTGAGCTTGGCAAGGTAGGTTATGAATGATACGAACTGGCCTAAAGTCAGGCCACCATCAATAACCATTCTGCCACCAAAAGCTAGGGCGACCACAAGGCTTAGGGCTGAAATAAGAGAAACAAGGGGGAACATGACACTCCATATTCGGACAAGAGACATGTTGGCCTTGTAATTGTCTTCGTTAAAAAGTCGAAAATTTTCAAGTTCGCTGTCTTCTTGAACAAAGGACTTGACGATTCGAATGCCTGAAAAGGCTTCTTGGGTTTTGTCGGTTAAATGGCCAAAGGCTTCCTGGACACGTTTGAATCGCTTTCTGATTCTAAAACCAAGAAGGGTGACAGATATGGCTATGATAGGCATTGGAAGAACTGCCAATAGGGTGAGCTTCCAGTCCAGATTGATCATCATTATGGCCAGGGTCATAATGGTCAGAAAAATGGCATCTGTGATCATGACAATACCGATACCAAAGGCCATACGAACAGAGTTATATCGTTTGTGGACAGGGCCATTAAGTCCCCGGTTTTATGGGTATTAAAAAAGGATGTCGGCAGGGTTTCAAGATGAACAAATAACTTTTGTCTAAGCCAGGCTTCAAGGCGACGGCTGGATCCAATGATAAGCATGCGCCAGGAAAATCTTCCAATGGCAACACCGGCTGCAATTCCTAGAATGATGGCCATATACTTGTAAAGTACGGTGGCATTTGCCCGACCCATTAAGAGGTCATCAGTCAAATAACCGATGATTCGTGGTGTAATCAGCTGTAGACCATCAATTAATATAAGTATGAGTATGCCCACTATGTATTTCCATTTGTTTTCCTTTATAAAGGGAAGTAGATGTCTAAGACTTTTCATGTGCCCTCCTATTCTGATGATGACAGTTTTTTTGTCAGTTTGCATTTAAATCCGAACAATATAGATATGCTAACGAGCTGACTTAATCTTCTAATTTTGTGAGTATTCCTTAATTTATACCCTAAATTAATAATGAGCGTCATAAATTCCTGAATAAAGTCGAGGCATTGATAAAACTCTATCAATGGATAAATATTTTGTAATAGGTCAAAAAAACGAACAATTTTGGTTGACACGCCAAATAAGATTTGTTATTGTGTTTAAAACCAAAAGATAGCTGAAGAAATCACTCGTATAATCTCGGTAATATGGACTGGGAGTTTCTACTGGATGACCGTTAATCATCCTCTCTATGGGTGGGAATTATAGTGTGCCAATTTTAATGGAGATAATCCATGGAGTCTGCATGCTTCGTTTCCCCTATAGATATTCCGAATAAGATGACCATTGTTTATGGACTCATCAGGGAATGTGGAAACGGAGTGCGGGCTTTTTTGATTTTTTGAACGTTCTGAATATGAACCCGTGCACAGGTCGTATTCGACAATAGAGCGGAGCTGAGCTCAACGTATCGATTGGATTTTGTAATGAGAGAGCAAAATCCTGAGTGAAGTAATCGAAGTAAACAACCTATGCATTTGAGGAGGATATCGATATGGAAGGCAAAATTATCAAAGAGGGACTGACGTACGACGACGTTCTTCTGGTACCACAAAAATCTGACGTTTTACCGAACGAAGTGAGCCTAAAAACAAAACTGACTAGTAAAATTGTTCTTAACATTCCAATCATTAGTGCGGGCATGGACACGGTAACAGAATCACAGCTTGCCATCGCAATGGCTCGTGAAGGTGGTATTGGAATTATTCATAAAAATATGTCCATTGAAAAGCAGGCGCTTGAAGTGGATAGAGTTAAAAGATGTGAGCACGGGGTTATTGTTAATCCATTTTTCTTACATCCAGAAGACAAGGTGGCAGATGCACTGGAAATTATGCAGCGTTACAGAATTTCAGGTGTTCCTATTGTAGATGCAGAAGACACACTTGTTGGCATTATTACGAACAGAGACATCCGCTTTGAGGGTGATCCACAAAAATTCATCCATGAAGTGATGACAAGTGAAGATCTTGTGACTGGCCATGAAGGCATATCTCTTGTGGATGCTGAGAAAGTTTTAAAAACGAGAAAAATTGAGAAACTTCCCCTTGTTGATGAAAACAACAAGCTGAAGGGTCTTATTACTATAAAAGATATTGAAAAAGTTGTCATTTATCCGAACAGAGCGACAGATTCACAAGGTCGTCTTCTAGCGGGTGCGGCAGTGGGTATTGGTTCTGATATGCTTGACCGGGTGAAAGCGCTTTATGAAGCAGGTGTTGATGTTATAGCCCTGGATTCTGCACATGGTCATAGTCAGAACATTATTAATGCCGTGAAAACAATTAAAGAGAAATATCCAGATCTACAATTGATTGCGGGCAATGTGGCAACAGCGACTGCAACAGAAGATCTTATTAAAGCGGGTGCTGACTGCGTCAAGGTGGGAATCGGCCCTGGATCAATTTGTACAACACGTGTTGTAGCAGGTGTTGGTGTTCCGCAGCTTACAGCGGTTATGGACTGTGCTGAAGTTGGTAAAAAGTATGGCGTTCCAGTTATTGCCGATGGCGGCATTAAATATTCTGGTGAACTGCCAAAGGCCATTGCGGCGGGAGCAGACACCGTTATGCTGGGCTCTTTATTTGCAGGCACAGAAGAAAGTCCTGGAGAACTTGTTATGTATCAGGGACGTTCTTTTAAAGTATACCGCGGCATGGGCTCGGAAGGGGCTATGTCAGCAGGCAGTGGCGACAGATACTTCCAGAACGATACAAAGAAATTCGTTCCAGAAGGTGTTGAAGGTCGTGTGCCTTATAGAGGTAAAATCAAAGATATGATTTACCAGCTTATTGGCGGTTTGAAATCAGGTATGGGCTACTGCGGCACACCTGATATTCCATCACTGAAAGAGAATGGTCGATTTATTAAGATCACAGGTGCTGGTCTCAAGGAATCCCATCCACATGATGTTCAAATCACAAAAGAGCCACCTAACTATTCCATTCAGAATAGATAGTCAATAAATTTGTATATATCGTGTCATCATGACCGAGAGTGCCCTGTTCATCCTCCCCGTTTGAACAGTCTGGGGCATGACGGCGCGATTCGGCCTACAATACTTAACTTGAAAACCATGGTTTTTAAGGTAGGCATTGCAGGTTAAATTCATTAAGAATGGCTAAATAAAATGTCTCGTCCAAGACTCGTCCAAAATTTATTTAGCCTTTTCTTAATGCTAAATCCAGGTTAAAAGCTATCCATTTCGGTAGAATTGGATAACAAATGCTTATAATAAACATATGTTTTAGAATATATTCCGCTGGATGCCTTGGCATGACAGTCTGGAAACATTGAGTGATTAAGAGTCCATTAATAATGAGTAAAGCAAATGGAGGCGAACATGCAGGGAAGAGAAACAGTACTGATAGTTGACTTTGGTGGTCAATATAACCAGCTTATTGCACGACGTGTACGTGAAGCGGGCGTTTATAGTGAAGTGGTGTCTTGGAAAAATGCACTGCCTAAGGCTAAGGAATTGATGCCAAAGGGCATTATCTTCACAGGCGGTCCAAACTCTGTATATGCAGAGGGCGCACCAAGCCTAGATAAAGAAATTTTTGAACTGGGTGTTCCGGTTTTAGGCATTTGCTACGGCATGCAGCTGATGAGTCATGTTCTTGGTGGCAAGGTGGCTAGAGCCACTGAAAGAGAGTATGGAAAAATCCTACTCAATGTTAAAAAGGATGACAGCCTATTCAAAGGCATTGAATCATCGCAGTGCTGGATGAGCCATAATGACTATGTGGAGAAGGCACCAACAGGCTTTGAAGTGATTGCTGACACTGATAACTGTCCAGTTGCAGCTTTTGAAAACAAGGAAAAGGGCCTGTATGGGGTTCAGTTCCATGCTGAAGTTGAGCATACACCATTTGGTCGCCAAATGATCACAAACTTCCTTTATGAAGTGTGTGGATGTGCTGGTGACTGGGATATGGGTGATTTTGCAAAACGTGAGATTGAAATTATTCGCGAAAAAGTTGGTGATAAGAACGTTCTTTGCGGCCTAAGTGGCGGTGTTGATAGTTCTGTTGCAGCGGTTATGGTCCACGAAGCAGTGGGTGACCAACTGACGTGTATTTTTGTTGACCACGGTCTTCTTAGAAAGAACGAAGGCGACGAAGTTGAACACGTATTTAAAAATGAGTTCAACATGAACTTTATTCGCGTGGATGCCAAAGAGCGTTTTATGAATCGTCTTGCTGGTGTGTCTGATCCGGAAACAAAGCGTAAGATTATCGGTGAAGAATTTATTCGCGTGTTTGAAGAAGAAGCAAACAAGCTTGAAAATATTGAGTACCTTGTACAGGGCACTGTCTATCCTGACGTTATTGAGTCAGGCACAGACACTGCAGAAGTCATCAAGAGTCACCACAATGTTGGTGGTCTTCCAGAAGACATGCAGTTCAGCCTGATCGAGCCCCTTCGTGACCTCTTTAAAGATGAAGTGCGTAAGGTTGGCCTTGAAGTGGGTCTTGCAGATAAAATCGTTTGGAGACAGCCTTTCCCTGGTCCTGGTCTTGCCATTCGTATTCTGGGTGAAATCACTGAAGAAGCCCTTCACCTTGTTAGAGAATCAGACCATATTCTAAGAGAAGAAATTCGCCTAAATGGTCTTGAAAGAGAAGTGTGGCAGTACTTCACAGTTCTTCCTAATATCCGTTCAGTGGGTGTTATGGGCGACGAAAGAACATACTCGCACACAATCGGTATTCGTGCTGTAACATCTGTAGACGGCATGACATCAGACTGGGCGAGACTACCATACGAAGTGCTTGATAAGATTTCAAGCCGTATCGTAAATGAAGTAGACAACGTAAACCGTATTGTTTACGATGTAACTTCTAAGCCACCTTCAACGATTGAGTGGGAATAAATAAAAAAAACAAACCAATCCCTAAGACAAACCATTGTGTTTTGTCTTAGGGATTTTTTAGTTGCATATATCATGTGAAATAAAGCCAAGCTAGGCTGATTTCAGGTTTAGTGAGACCACAAGTGGTCATGGTTGTATTCACTAAAAATAAGTGAAATTCATAAAAATATAACGATTTATAAATAAAAGATACCAATATAGAAATAGTGTATTATAATAGAATGTAGGACTAAAGAACTATTTCCGTGCTCGTGTATGGGCTATAAACGAGCGATCAATAAAGGGGTAATGGATATGTATATGGCAAGACAACCTATTTTCAACAGAGAATTAGAGGTATACGGTTATGAGTTGCTTTATCGGTCAACAAGCGAGGCTTTTGCCTACTCTGGAAGAAGTGGACATTTATCAACAGCTTCAGTGCTAGGAAACCTATTTGAAAACGGTATTTCCAAAATTGTTGAAAGCAAAAAAAGCTTTTGTTAAATTTTGATGAAAATGGGCTCATGTCAGAAATTGTTGAATTATTTCGATCGAGTCATTTAATCGTTGAAGTTCTTGAAAATGTGACTGATTCAGAAGTGGTTTGCAGTAAACTCATGGAACTGAATAAGAAGGGGTATACCATTGCCCTTGATGATTTTCAAAAAGACTATCATGCCTACAGTCTGTCCAAGATTGCCAGAATTATTAAGTTTGATCTCCTGGCCACACCACTTGAAACAGTAAAAGACCTAGTTCATGAGGCTAAAAAGAAATGGGAAAATACTCCTAGCTGAAAAAAGTGGAAACCAATGAAGTTTATGAAATGGCCAAAGCTATGGGTTTTGATCTTTTTTCAAGGGTATTTTTTTTTGCCGTCCCAAGAACGTAGGAAAGAGTTATAAAAAATCAACCACAAAGAATCAGTATCTGAGAATTCTTGGGGAACTTGAAAAAGAGGAACCCTGCTATCAGAGGCTGGCGGAGATCATAGAAATGGATGTCACAATGTCTTATAGGGTTTTACGTGTCGTCGGATCAAGGTATAGTGACGATTCTGTATATTCTATAAAAAAGGCCCTGACATATATCGGTCTCAATGAATTGAAACACTGGATCAATGTTCTTATGGTACAGGAGCTTTGTGTGGATAAACCCAATGAGTTAATGCGCCTTTCCTTAATAAGAAGTAAGTTTGCCGAGTTCATAGCCCTAAGGTCAAAGTACCGAAATGTGAAATTTGAAGCATCCCTTCTAGGTCTTTTTAGTTTAATAGATGCTATTTTAGATGAAAAAAATGGAAAGCGCTCTGACGGATTCAGCCATATCCACTCTCGTTAAGGAGGCCCTTATCAAGAGACAAGGCCCCTTCAAAGACCTTATTGAGATAATAATTGCTTATGAAAAAGGTGATTGGAAAACTGTTCAAGCCTACTCAAAAAAATTATCAATTAAACAAGATGATCTATTAGAAGACTATAAACATGCCATTGAGTGGGCTCATACAGTTTTACTGTTAATATAGCAATAAAACTCTAGGTGTATAGGGGGCGTTGTTTGGAGTGTTGGTAAATTCCCCAACATTTCAAGGCCCTAATACCGAAATAAAATTGCTAAATGTGAAAAAAAGTTCACAAATACCAGGAAAAAAATTTCCCGAATTTATTAGAATTGATTGTATTATCCGATTGTTTTAAATTATCTTAAAATTTCTGTAATCCGCTTGTAATGCGGTCTTAAGATATAATAAATATAAATATTAATAAATTGGCACAGGTCTTGCTTTATATAATAGACGTAACGGAGTGAGTTGATTCATGCATCACAAAGTTATACCTCGGCTTGATGAGGTGTTGGCTATCATATTTAAGAGTCTATTATAAGGGGATCTTAATGGCTCAGTTTATTGATTTTCTTAACGGAATTATTTGGAGTAAAGCACTTGTATTCTTATGTCTTGGTGCTGGTATCTTTTTCTCAGTACTAATGAAGTTTCCACAGGTACGTCTTGTAAAAGACATGGTTCAACAGCTATTTGCTGGTGACGATTCTGACTCAGGCGTTTCTTCCTTCCAATCATTTGCTATGGCACTTGGTGGACGTGTTGGTACAGGTAACATCGCCGGTGTTGCATCTGCAATCGGTTTTGGTGGTCCTGGTGCAGTATTCTGGATGTGGGCAATTGCCTTCCTAGGCGCTGGCTCAGCTTACACAGAAGCGGCTCTTGCACAGGTTTACAAAGATGAACTTGATGGACAGTATCGTGGTGGTCCTCAGTACTACATTGAAAAGGGTATTGGTAGTAAGCCATTCGCAGTATTATTTGCAATCTCTGCAATCGTAGCGGTTGGTATTTTCCTACCTGGTATTCAGGCTAACTCTATTGCATCTGCAATGAACAACGCATTTGGTATTCCAACAATGGTATCTGGTCTTGTTGTTGCAGCGGCACTTGCTGGCGTTATCTTTGGTGGCGTTAAGCGTATTGGTAAAGTTGCTGAAATTCTTGTACCATTTATGGCGATTGCATACATCATAATCGCACTTGTTATTATCGTTATGAATATTGGTAAAGTTCCAGCGGTATTCTCATTAATTCTTACAAATGCATTCTCTTCAAAGGCTGCTTTCGGTGCTATCATCGGTCAAGCAATCATGTGGGGTGTTAAGCGTGGTATCTACTCAAACGAAGCTGGTCAAGGTACTGGCCCTATGGCAGCGGCAGCGGCAGAAGTTTCTCACCCTGCTAAGCAAGGTCTTGTACAGGCATTCTCAGTTTACGTTGATACACTGTTTGTATGTTCTGCAACAGCATTCATGATCCTGATCACTGGTATGTACAACACATATGACGGTGCGGGTGGTTATCTATACGAAAACCCTGCACTTGGTGGAGCAGAGCCTGGCCCTGTTTTCACACAGTCGGCTGTTGATACACTTGTTCCTGGTCTTGGTTCAATGTTCGTAGCGGTTGCACTTCTATTCTTCGCATTTACAACGCTACTGGCTTACTACTACTATGCTGAATCAAATGTGGCTTACCTAGCACAGAAGATGAAAAACCACAAGGCTGTATTCAACGCAACACGTGTTGGTATGCTTATCATGGTTGTTGTTGGTTCTATCAACTCAGCTGGTACAGTTTGGGCACTTGGTGATGTTGGTGTTGGTCTGATGGCATGGTTAAATATCGTTGCTATTCTTATCCTTACAAAAACTGGTGTCGCTACACTTAAAGATTACGAAGAGCAAAAAGCTCAAGGTCTTGACCCTGTCTTTGACCCTCGTAAACTTGGTATCAAGAACGCTGATCTATGGGTAAGAAAACTTGAAGAAAAGAAGAAAGTTTCTTAATCAACGAGCAGGTTAAATAGGTTAAATAAATAATTGAAGTCTGTTATGACTTTGTAAGGGCTGTTGGGTAACCAACAGCCCTTATTATTTTTATAAACTTATGTGAGAGTGTATCCTGAAGACTTAAGTATGCTATGGGTCTAGGGTTTGAAATACACATATAAGGCAAATATGACCTGTGTTTTAATGCTCTATTGAGAACAATCTAGTGTGGAATGAGAAAAAAAATTGCTCGCAACATTTCCAATATAAGACAGTATATGTTTAGTTGTTTACACTTCAAACGCTTGTAGAATTGCAAATCTATGCCCTCACCATATCTTGTATAGATATTTAAGAATCAAAAATATATATAGATATGGCCAGGGCGTTTAAATGTTATTTTGCAAGTCGCTCTTACTTGTAAAAACAAGAGAGAAAGATTGAGAAAATTGTCCTCAAAATGAAATTTGTTTGAAACATTGGGGTAGGAATGAAATGATATATGAGCATTATAGCCAAAAACATGGGAAAGAGGGTAATCATGTTTAAGTCCATGCAAAAAAGAATCTTTCTAGGATATTTACTTCTTACTTACTCTTTATTTTTCCTTTCATTCTTCATTTTGTATGAATTGCAGACACGGAACCTCTTAGATCAAGCCATTAGCAGTTCAATGGATTTGAATGAAGTTTATGCTGAACAAATGGGGGATGTCATAGAAAAGAAAATTGACGCTTTGAGGACCATTGCAAGCACACAAAATCAAGGCATAGAACATGATGATATAACGGGTCAACTCCAGAAGCTTGTTGAAAACAACCATTATGGTTTTTAACAGCTTTCTATATAGATGCCTCTGGTAAAGTCTTCTTTTCGAATGGGGAGACAAATGACTCTTCAGACAGGGACTATTTTCTTGAAATGATGAATAAGCAACCTGGATATGTTATTTCGAGGCCTATAATTGGTAGAGAAAGCAAAAGAGAGGTTTTGTGATTGGAGTGCCTCTAAAGGTCAAGGGGAAACTCATCGCAATGGTGGGTGGATCAACAGACCTACGAGAAATTTCAACCATAATTAACGAGAACAAAATGCCACTTAATAGCTACGCTTGGATTGTCGACGCAGGGGGGCTTGTTGTCGCCCATCCCAACCAGTCATACGTATGACAACAAATCTAGATGAGACAAAGCAATATGTTAGTCAAGAAGGACATTCGATTTGGACTTATATGGAGAACAATCAAAGCGGATTCGTTCAGTATACTGACCAGAATCAAAATAAAGGAAAAAGTTCTAACCTTTTATGAAATAGAAAATACAGCTGGATGGAAATTAGGCATTACAACGCTATGAGTGACATTAACGAACCTATACAGTATTTTAGAACTGTTATATTTATTATAGCCACATTCGCACTGGTATTATTTGCTTGGGTAAATCAGAAATTCTCATCAGAGATGGTCAGGCCGATTATTGAGTTAACACAGGCTGTTTCTAGCTCTGAAGGGCATATTAACAAACTGGACATTGATGTTTCAAATGATGAAATTGGTGTCTTGGTTAATGCCTATAATGAGATGGCTGATAAAATTGACTCACACACGCAAAATCTTGAAAAGCTTGTTGAAGAGAGGACAAGAGAACTCGTAAAACTTACAGAAAAGCTTGAGAATCGAAATAGCCTTTTGACAAAATCGAATACAGAACTGTATTCAATGGCCAATACAGACCAGCTTACGGGTCTGCTCAACCGCCGATTTATAATAGGTGAAGTGGAGACACTTATTCATCTTGTCGAAAAAGGTGATGTGAATGACTTCTCTGTTTTATTCTTAGATCTTGATAATTTTAAGTACTACAACGATACGTTTGGCCACAATGTCGGAGACAATCTTCTTATTGCTGTTTCTAGCATGTTGAAAAATCATTTTAGGGCCTCTGATATAGTGGGGCGCTATGGTGGAGACGAGTTTATAGTTATATTGCCAGGTGTACAGGCAGAGCAGGCTCAGGAAGCCGCTGAAAAAATCAGCACCTTGTTTAATGAGAAAGATGGCTTTATCACAGAGGTTGCAAAGTGGCTTGACACAGATATTGACGCCTTACAACTTGACAAGTATCTATACTGTTCATGCGGTGTTATCTCTTACAAAGAACTGGCGTTAAAGGATGCAGATTCGTTACTCAAAGAAGCTGACAACCGAATGTATCAACAGAAGAAAGAGCATAAGGCAAATGCTTGATATATGAAATGATATTGCCTTAAAAGTGAGGTGAATAATTTGCGACCAAATGAGACGGAAGTTTATCCAGTCATTATTATTGGAGGAGGCCCCTGTGGCCTAGCTGCGTCCTACTACCTAAAGGAAAAGGGTATAAAGCATATCATTATTGAGAAAAATGAGATGCTTCAAACTTGGAAGAATGAGAGATGGGATTCCTTTCATTTAATATCTCCAAATTGGATGACAAATATTCCAGGTATTAAAAGTCGTATACCATATAACAATGAATATATGTCAGGTAAGGAAATCTATAAATATTTGAAGGAATTTATGGATATGGTCGATCCTGACTATTTGGAAAACACGAGTATTAATAAACTCTATAAGGCAGAAAGCTTATACAAACTAGAAACAGATCAAGGTATATTTCATGCTCAAAAGGTTATTGTGGCAATTGGCCTTTTCAATCAACCCTTTATACCACCTGTGGCAGAAGAACTTGGAAAGGACATTTATCAAGTACATTCATCACAGTATAAAAACCCCAATCAACTCAAGCCAGGCGGAACACTTATAGTGGGTGGTGGCTGTTCAGGGGTTCAAATTGCACTTGAAGTTAAGCAACATACTGAAAATGCAGTTTACCTTTCACTTGGAAGTATGCGACCAATCCCTGTTATTTATAGGAATGTGAATGGCATGTATTGGCTAAACAGACTTTCTGGTTTTCAAGTGGAAAGCCTATATTACCCTATCGTGACAAGGATCTGTGCAATAAAAACATTCAAAATGTTATTAGTCAAAACCTCTTCAGTTGCCTCGCAAGTGGTGTTAAGCTTACAGGGCGGTTTACTAAAGGGCAAGGAACAGAACTCATGTTTTCAAACAGTCTTTGCAATGCTTTAGAAAGAAGCAATACCTACATGAGAAGCATTGAAAAGCGCATTGACAAAGAAATTAAACGCATGGCTTTAAATTTACCGAGTCTTCAGGTGGATTTTAACCTGAAAACAATAAAATTGCGATAACATAAATCTCATTCAAAAAGCTTGATATGATAGAACACGACATTCAGAATATAATTTGGTGTACAGGTTATAAGCCGGACTATAGTTGGATTATGCTCGACATTTTCAATGCGCTTGGTGAGCCCGAGCTTATTGATGGTTATGCGACAAAAGAGGACGTCTTCTTTTGTGGCTTAAGACTCCTTTCTGAGAGCAAGGAAAAGTCTACTTTTGGTGTGGGACTATATGCCTTTGCTGAGTCAGCAAAACGTGCAGTAGAGGCACTCACTGCAAAACGCTAATCAAGACGCTAATCAAAGCACTAATTAAAACGCTAATATAGAAATAGCCCCTGGATCAATGAACCATGCGCCAAAAATTCATTGTTCCAGGGGCTATTGTTTTTTGCATTCTTATACTTGAACAGGCGCTGATGGGTTAAGGGTTCGAATTGAAAAATCAATGGCGAGACCACCAGGGTTAAGGTTGTATATGTTTAAATGACCATCAAGGTTCTGTACAATAATATTGTAGACAATGCTCAATCCCAAACCCAAATGCCCAGAACTTCTTTTGAAGTGTACAGAGGTTCAATGATTTTAGAAAGCACATCTGCTTCTACTCCCTTGCCATTATCCTCGTAATGTACATTGACTAAGTCATTTGAAAATGTACAAGTGATACGTATTGTCTTATTTGAATCAACTGTGCTAAAACCATGAAGGATAGAGTTCTGAAATAAATTGTCAAATATAAATTGACAGGCTTCCTTTGAAGAATGAATTTTGAGAGTCGGATCACAGTGTATATCCAGCTTAACCGTATCAAGCCCTGGCAATGGATGTAGGTTTTCTTTTGAACTTTCAAATTGGTTTGTGATTAATTCGCAAAGCACAAAAGCGTCTTCTTCCCTTTTCCACTGGGTGGATGTGAGCTTATCTAGGGCGTTTGTGGTCTCAAGCATCTTGACAATACTAGACTTGACCAGTTCGAGGGATTCAACCACCCTCTCAAGGCTTTCTGTGACTTCAATCAAACCGACAGAAGGCTTTGAAACCCTTTCCAGTAGCTTTTTCATTTCATCATATCCATAGGTGACAGCAGAAATTCCAATACCGATTGGTGTGTTCATTTCGTGGGCTACCGCGCTGGCTGATCGGCCCAGGGCTGTGAATTTTTCAACTTCTATAAGTTTGTCCTGTGTTCTTTCAAGAACATCAAGAGAGGTTGAAAGTTCTTTATTAAGGGCTGACAAGTTCTGTTCGCTTGCCTGGAGAGTCGAAAAAGCATCCAAAAGCTTTTCGTTTTTTTCTTTATACTCTATGACCCTCTGGTCAATGATCTCTTCGAGGTGGTCGTTTAGTGTTTGAAGGTCTTCTTGAGAGTCATGTTGTTCTGTAATATCAACAGAAAAGCTAAGGACACCCAAACGGCCAGTATCATTAATGTAAAAAGGAAGCTTAGTAACATCGTAGACCTTGTGCCCCGTTTCGTTTGTGATTTCAAGGGCCTTGATTTTATAAGCCTCTTTACTTTCTATAACCCATTTATCTCCATCAGACATAATCATTCGGTTGACGTTTTTACTTAAATCATACAGAGCGGTATCTTGGTGACCTATAATCTTTGCAGCGGGTATACTGATCAAGTCGCTATAGGCAGAGTTTACGTAGACGTATATGCCCTGAGCATCCTTAACAGAAACAGGATATGGGATAGCGTTTATAAGTTCGCGCAGTTGGTTCTCAACTGTTTTGCGTTTGTTGATCTCTTGACGGATGTTTTTGTTTTTTCTTCTATTTGCTGGTTGAGCGTATGGTTCCAAAGCAACATCAAGGCCCCAGAAAGCAAGAGTGTTGATATTAGAACGGAAAGAATGACAAAAAGCCGTGTGTCTATACCAGGTTCAAAAGCATCGGTTTCCCATTTTGCTGTATTTGCTCATGCACATCTTGAGGAATCCCCGTATTATTTTACTGAGAACGCTTCGAAGTTCCTTTGCGTTTTTTCTGACCCCAAAGCGAAGTGGCAAGTCAAATCCCAGACGAATGTTATCGTTCATTTTTAAGTTGTTAACGCCAATTTTAGGAATATAGTAGGCTGCTTGTGCACTGTCTACCACAAAAGCATCAACTTGACCAAATGACAGGGCGCGGAGTCCATCGGAAATATCACTGGCTTCATACAAGCTTATACCTGGATAATGAAGCTCAAGTAAATCTTGGGCAAAATAGTCTTTAATCACGGCCACATCCATGGTGGTCATTTCTGCTTCTGAAAAATCTGAATTTGTGTCATTGCGTACAAGAACCACATTTTGAATGGCTGTATAAGAAGGGGTGAACAGCATAAACTCTGCTCTTTGTGGGCTCTCAACCAATGCGGTAATAATATCAGCTTCTTCATTTCTTATAGCATCGAGTGAGTCAGTCCAGGAATCGTAATGAGTCACCTCAAACTCAAGACCATACTGATAGGTCATATACTCCAAGTAGTCCAGGCCAATGCCTTGCGCTTGGCCTCCCTGGTAAAATTCATAGGGGGCGAAATCAGGATCAATGGCCACTCGAATAATGGGATTATCCCGTAACCACTGACGTTCTTGCGCAGTAAACTGAACCTCATAGGCTGTGTTTACCGGTTCCCACATTTGAATGGAGGCTAGGCTTAAAAGCACTAAAAGAAGCGATATAAGAAAAATGATAAGTATTTAGGCATTTAAATCACCGCCTTCATCCTGGGAAGAAGAAATGGCCAGAAACATATTTGGGATGGACATTTTTAAAATGTGCTTGCCCTGATCGTATGTTTCTTCAATGGAACCACTAAAATAATGTTTTATGACACTTTCAATGATTTGTAGCCCAGATCAATGTGTGTGTCAATGACATGTGGCGTCTTGCTATCGATTTCAAGCTCTATGCGAATACATAAGTCGTTTTCTGACTGGTGTGCAATAACGTGCACTGGAGTCAGTCTAGTGTTCTCAAAATCCATCGAATGTGTTGTCATGTAAGTAATAAGGTGGTTTAGGATTTGTGAGAATGCATTTGGGGAAGCCATGAGAATAATATTGTCTCCACAAGTGACATAATCGCTTACAGGCGAGTCAAGAATTTGACTGTAAGTGTTCTCCAGCATAAGTTTCAGATTGATCTGTGAAGGCTGATACCCATGGTCGACCAGGGATATAATCTTAAATGTTTCAATTACCCGTGAAGAAGCCTTGAGCCAATTATAAATATCATCTAGGGCGCTGAGCGTTTCCTTTATGGTGGTTTTTAAATCGTTTGGTGCCATATTATGACGTGCTATGTCTGACATGAGTGCAGATATACGGATGCGGATATTTTCATTTTTTCTAGGGCAGACTGCATTGGCTTTGATATTTCCATAGAAACCTTATTGAGGTTTTGCCCCTGGGCACTAATCGTTTCCTTTTCAATCAATTCCATTTGGGTTTCTCTGAGCGATTTAAGAAGTTCGGTAAGCTCAGCGTTGGCCTTTTGAAGTTTCAATTCATTTTGCCGAATTTGTTCCATAGAAATTTCCAGTTCATCATTGACTGCCTCAATGGCAAGACTACGCTCTTTGACCTTTTCTTCCAGCTCTTTATTGGCTTTTGAAAGGTCTTTTTTCAAACGGACACGCTCGGTGATATCAATATCAATACTAAGCACGCCTTGTGTGTTTTCACCCAGAACTTGAAATGGAATTTTGATTGAGTCTAAAATCATTTCCCGTCCGTCTTTAAAAGTGACCGAATTCGCCTTGTCGCGAATGGAAAGACCCTTTCTTAGAACATATTCTTCCATAGCCTGGAACTGCTCTTTTGATTCTGCTTTTAGAACACTGGTATTTCCAATGTCTTCAACCGAGGGCACCCCAATTAGATCGCAAAAGTTTTGATTGACATGAACAAACTCTCCTTGGCTGTTTTTCACATAGATTGGAGACGGTATATTGTCAATAATATTTTTGAGCTGTGACTCAAGCACGCGGCGCTGATGGAGCTCAGTTTCGATTTTTTTAGAACCTGCTCTCACTCGTTTGTTCAATATTTGATTCCACATGTAAACAAAGACGATTAAAAGGGTAACTGCTAGGGATATAATTATGAGACGGCTGTATAATGTTGATGTGAATGTGTCTGCAAACTCTATGGTCATCCACTGGTCAAAAATATCATTCTTTACCCTTTGAGGCATCCTGCTAAGTATTTTGTTTAAAATAGATATCAGGATGGGATTGTCCCTATGGGTGCCCATTGAAAGGGGCAGAGAGTCAAGCAGTCGAATATTTTCATTCACCTTGATGCCGCTAATATTTTTGTCATTAACCACACGAAAAGCTTGTCCAGTGCTGGCAATAAAAACATCCACCTCACTGTTTTTGAGTTTGATAAAACCATCTTCAACATTATTGACCAAAATAAGAGAAATATCTGGGTACTTTTCACCAAGAATATCTTGGGCAGCGTAATTCCGTATTACAGCGGTCTTCATGTTGACAAGATCATGTTCAAAAAAATCTGTGTTCTGATCACTACGGACAAAGGCCACATAGTCCATATAAGTGTAAGGGGCTGTGAAGATTAAGAATTTTTCACGCTCGCTTGACCGGGCTGTTGAAGTAACTAGGTCAACCTTTTTATCTCTTGCAGCCCTTAGTATTTGGTCCCATGTGTCATAGGAAACGGTTTCTATATTGAGGTCATACTGGTCGCTTATCCAGCTTATATAGTCAATGGAGAGGCCTTTATAGAGGCCGTCTTCATAATACTCAAAGGGATAAAATCTGGATCGGAGCATAGTGTATTTTCTTATGGGTATTGAGCCACTCAAGTTCTTCTGTGTTAAACATAGAAAAATCAGCCTCATTGGTTGAGCCTGTGTTAAATGTGCTATAGAAAATGATGGGTAAACTGATTATAAGAACAAGTGCCATAAGTCCCCAGTTCTTTTTAGGAAGCATTTTTTCCCCCTATAAGTTCTGCTCTTGATGTGTTTATATTCATGTATACCCCAATCTAGAAATCTTACTTGAGAGACTTGCAAAATATCATTCAAGCCCCCTCGCCATAGCATATATAGATATTTGAGCGTCAAAAACTATATTTATGCAATGGTGAGGGTGTATATCTGTAATTTAGAAAGTGCCTGACTTTATAAAACTTTTTGTTAACATTTGGTCATATTTATTGATTTTCACTGAGCAAGTTCAATATTATAATCATTGGGTGTGATTTTTCGGACAATATACAACAAAGAATAAAACTTGATATAGAAACAGGAGGGATATTATGTTCGAATGGAACAACGATTACTCAGTAGGCATTGAGGAGATTGATAAGCAGCATAAACACTTAATTGGTATTGGTGCTGAGCTTATGGAAATGGTTAAGCATTATTCAAACGAAGATTTGTATGATGATGTTATTGACGCAGTTGAACGAATGAAAGACTATACAGTTTACCATTTTGCCACAGAAGAGCGAATGATGGAGCAAGCTGGATTTGAGGGTCTATCCGCTCATAAAGAAGAGCATAGGCGTTTTGTAGAAAAATTAAATGCTGTTGATATTTCTCAATTAGATGAGGATCAAACAGAGTTCATTATGGATATTTTAAAATTTATCTCCACTTGGATATTCAAACATATTATTGGATCAGATTTTGAATATAGAAACACAATTCAGTCTTATGTTTCTGAATCAGCTCAGTAAGCTAAGAACAAACATTTAAATAAGCCTTCAGATTATGTCAAATATCATATTTGATCTAATCTGAAGGCTTTCTTAATAATAGCTAGTCTTTAATTTCCTTAAACATTTCATAGGCTTTTTCGCGTGCCTGATGAAGAACAGACTTCCCCAATTCGGTGGTTGCATAATATTTTCGTATTTTACCATCAACATTCTTTTCTTCCATGGTGAGAAGGCCGCTTTTCTCCATGCTGTGAAGCATAGGATAGAGGGTGCCGGGGCTGATGTCGTAACCATGCTCTCGGAGTTCGTCCATCATCCATACACCATAAATGGGTTCTTTCAATGCATGATGAAGGATATGTATTTGGATGAAGCCGCCAAAAACTTTTCGCAGGATCTTTTTTTCCATAAGTTCACCTCAGTCGGGTATATAAGTAATGTATGGTTATGAATTTAAGATACCATGTATAAAATATCATTGCAAATATACCCCGTGGGCGGAGGGGTGGAATGTTAACAAAAAGTTCATTGTTATTCTGGGAAGATGATAGTATACTAATAAGGTAATTCAATGAGATATAAAATTAGTATTGATTTTTTTATATCCTAGTGATATAGTAGGAATATAACCCGTAAGGAGGGACTCTAATGAAAATAGTTACTACTGTTGATACAGTAAACGAAATCAAAAAGATCGTTGAGTCTCAGCCAGAGCAACCAGGCAACGTAAGAATTTTCCTGGCAGGCATGGGCTGAGCGGGTCCAACGCTTGGACTTTCTCTGGATGAGAAAAAAGACTCAGATTTAGTAGATGAATCAAACGACATTCCATTTGTAATGGACAAGGACCTACACGCTCAAATGGGCGACATCAAGGTCGAGTTTATGGGCAATGGTTACATGGTTGTACCTGTGAATCAAGGTGCATCTGACTGTAGTTCATGCGGCGGCAGCTGCGGTTAATCATGAATAGAAGCCATCACTTGCTTAAGGGCAGGTGGTGGTTTTTTTATGTTTTTGTCGGGTGCAAAATAAGCCGAATGTCGGAAAATACAATTGTCAGAATGTTCAAACATGAAGATTCAAGGTCGAATAAGGAAGGTTAGCGTATTTCTCAAGACAAAAGTGCTATGATGCATTTATTAAAAGACTTCAAATTATCAAGTCCTTTAATGAGGGTATTCTTGTTGGTCAGTCATGAGACAAACTGAACCAAAAAAAAGAATAAATAAAACCATGGAGGGAATGCATTATGAAATTTGAGAAATTCAGAAAAAAGGCAGCTTGCTATGGTCTCAGCATGTTGCTATTAATGGGGGCAGCAATACCAGTGGGGGTAACTGAGTATTCATTTGCTGCAGAGGCCAATGATTCAAGCTACAGAAATGTTATGTACTATGGAGACTGGTCCATATGGGGCGGTGAAAACAATTTTTATCCCAAGGATATTCCTGCCGACAAACTGACACATCTTAACTTTGCCTTTTTAGATTTTGATGCAGACGGAAATCTGATTTTCACAGACAAGGATGCAGCTTTAGCGGCAAATGTAGGGATGGATGGTGTCCAGTGGGGGCGGAGAATAGTGGACTTTTAAACGCCTTTCAAGCCATACGTGCAGAAAATCCCAATATGAAAATAGGGGTGTCTGTGGGCGGCTGGTCAAAATCTGGGGACTTTTCACCTCTTGCTGAAAATGAAGGCGCCCGGGCAAGATTTGTAGAAAACCTGCTTAAGTTTGTTGAGTACACCAATATGGACTTTATAGATCTTGACTGGGAATATCCTAATTTTGTCCGCGAGCCGGATTTATGTGACAATGCCCGTGATGAAGGAACAAGGTATTCTTCACCATCTGACAAGGCCAACTATATTGAACTTTTAAAAGATATACGGTCTGGCCTTGATGCACAGGGGGATAGACTGGGCAAGACTTATGAATTGACAGTTGCCCTACCAGCCCCAATTGCCAAGCTGGATGCTGGCATTGATATACCAGGTCTATTCGATGTGGTTGATTTTGCAAACATTATGACCTATGACATGCGTGGGGCTTGGGACAATGTATCTGGCCATCAAACAGGCCTATACACCAATCCAAATGATCCGCTTAAGGGCGGTGGACTGTCTGTGGATGAGTGTGTCAACTATCTTATATCCAAGGGGGCGCCTGCAGAAAAAATCGTAGTTGGAGCGGCCTATTATACAAGAGGTTGGGGGAATATAAGCAGTGCAGGTCCATCCCAGGAAACACCTGGTCTATTTGGAAGTGCTGAAATTGCAGGCAAAGATGCTGATCAAACCCCATCAAGGGGGGCCCTGAATGAAGCGCCGCTTAAAAATGGTGACGGCGGTCGTCGAGGGGGCGTCTGGTCTTACAATGCCTTAGGAAAGTTAAAGGCGACGTATCCTGTTCTAAAAGAGTACTGGGATGATGTGGCAAAGGCACCATACTTATATGATGCAGACACAGGCAAGTTCTTTACATACGACAATGTCAGATCCATTGAAGAGAAAACGGCCTATGTTAAAGAAAACAAACTGGGCGGTATGATCGCATGGATGGCATCAAAGGATGCTCAGACAACATCAACAAAACGTGACGAACTAACCCTAGCAACAAAAGAGGGCCTATATGGCAGTGCAGAACTTCCAGACCAAGAGATTGTATATGCTGAACTCGATATAAGATGTGATGTCGATGTTTATACAGATGGCAGTGGAAAACAGGGTTATGCCTTTACAATTGAAAACAAGGAAAGCAAAGATGAATCAGATTCGGTTCTTGCCAGTGTTGAGAAAGCTCACGAAACGGTCAAACTGCCTAAATATTATATTAAGACCACTGGTGGAGTCTTGTCATCAGGCGATTACAAGGCTGGTCTTGTTACGACAGAGGGGGACTATACAGTGGTTGACTTGTCGGGTGTGTATGATGGCAAAACACTTGCTCAGGGCGGTCAGTACAGCTTTAAGCTTAAAACAAGCCATCAAGATCCAAGTGCTGAAGATATTATAAGCGTTGAACTGGCGCAAAAAATATATGCTGGTGGTGTGGATTTGGGCCGACAAACAATCCTAGATCGTTCAGACCAAACCACTGATGAAAAACCTATTATTGAAAATGCAAGCGATGTTAGAATTCCATTAAAAGCGACGTTTGATATTTTAGAAGGTGTGACAGCAAAGGACAAGGAAGACGGTGACCTGACCTCAGTCATTCAAGTGACAGGTCAAGTGGATACAAGTCAAGTTGGAACCTATACTATTGCCTATTCAGTCACTGATAGCTCTGGTCAAACAACGCGTCATGAAAGAACTGTAACCGTCTATTCAGAAAGTCAGGGGGCATCTGACTACGGAACAGGTCAAGGGGTTCAGTGGGATGATCAAGTGGTGGCGCCGTTTGTGGATATGGTGGCATGGAACACGCGTCCAGAGTATTCACTCGGTGGTGCAGCAAACTTGAAAAACTTTCTATGGAGTCTGGTGTCAAATTCTTTAATCTAGGCTTTATTCAAACGGCTCAGGGCCAAGCGGTATCAGATGGTAAGGTCAACTGGGGCTGGGGTGGATACCCAACACTCAATGAGGCGACCGCAGGCAATACTCAGTACGAGGGTATCAAACAATCCATAAAGGACTTGAGGGATATTGGTGGCGATGTGACGGTTTCCTTTGGAGGGCTTAATGGAAAGCCGTTTTGGGAAGCCACTCAAGATGTCGACACCTTGTTTAAGACCTATAAGGATATTGTAGAAGGTTATGGGCTCACACGCATAGACCTTGATATTGAAGGTGCAGGTCAAAACAAAGACCACAATAGAGCCAATGCCAAAGCCATTAAGAAACTTCAAGATCAGACAGATGTAGAAGTGACCCTGACCCTTCCAGTTTTGCCGAGTGGCTTAACAGGGGTTCAGCTGGATGTCCTTGAGGTTTACTTGTCAGAAAATGTGGATGTTAGCCTCATTAACATTATGGCCATGTGTTATGGCAGTGGCACTTTGAATCCTGGTGAAACCTATGGGACGGCTTCAAAGCGTGCCTTAGAAAGCACAATGGCACAGGTTCAGGATTATTACAAAACCTATGTAAATGCAGATCTGACAGAGTCTCAAGCCTATAGAAAACTGGGCACGACAGTCTCTATAGGATTTGAAGGGGCAGCCCATCCTATATTTACTGAAGAGTGGACAAAACTCGTAGTGGATCATGCCCGTGAAAAAGGCATAGGTATGGTTTCCTTTTGGTCAATGAATCGGGACGCCCAGCTAATGGACAATGAAGGCGTGACAAGTCAGTATGGATTCTCTAAAATACTGAGTACCTTCCTTGGGGGCTCTGAGGAAAATACAGCCCCTCAGATAAGTGGGACCCAAGATATGATCATAATTAAGGGCTCAAACTTTGATGCTTTAGAGGGTGTTATGGCCTACGACAGGCAAGATGGCGATGTGACAGATAAAATTGTTTTACAAGGCAGTGTGGATGTGACAAGACTAGGGGACTACACCCTAACCTACCGGGTGAAAGACTCACAGGGGCTTGAAAGCATATCTACAAGAGTGATTACAGTAAGAGAACAAGATGCAAATGAAGACACCTTTGAAATGGACAAGGTCTATAATCAAGGAGATGTGGTTTATTATAAGGGTATAAAATATACGGCAAAATACTGGGTTAAAGGTGAATACCCAGATGCCAGCCCAGCATGGGAAAAAGAAGTGGTTCAGTACCCAGATGGAAGTGTGGATTATGTGGCAGGTTCTGCATATGTAGAGGGAGACCTGGTTAATTTTGAGGGTGAAAAATACAGGGCAAAATGGTGGACAAAGTCTCTTCCAGGAAGCGATGAATCTTGGGAAAAGATAGTAAACAACATGTATCCATCCGTAACATCACCTGGGGCCATTATCATTGAATTTGGAAACTGATACAGGGCAAATGACATTTTAATGCAAACCATAAAAAGCTTAGGAGGGGATGGTGTAAAACACATCCCCTCCTTTATGATGT
>LQAG01000019.1_pt1 | contig 105405 bp, 141 predicted proteins | sample 1535801 | NCBI WGS metagenome assembly LQAG01 (sample SAMN04331584, study PRJNA305678) | bioreactor metagenome | isolation source: bioreactor_3 inoculated with Wadden Sea sediment 1st replicate of a... | place: Germany:Bremen
TGCGTCAGATCTCATGGGCCGTGCTATAAAGCTCGTTGGCTTTCCTAGCACTGTCTGCATTCACCGCTGTCTGCTGGGACACTTCTTCAACAGAATCCCCTAATGGATTCAAGCGTGCTTGACTGCTGTGATGCTCCTTCTGAGAGCATTTGTGCTGAATCTGAAACGTGATCTGAACCTGTTGCCACTTGAATTGCAGCGTCCTTAAAATCAGTTAGCATGGTGTTCATAGATTCAATAATTGTGTTTAGGGATGCCTTGATTTCAGTAAAATCACCCTTATATTCATTTTGAACAGATACATCCATATTACCTTCTGACATAGCCCTTAAAACACTTGATATTTCATCAATATATCGTCTTTGGGAGACGATGGTCTGGTTGAGGGCATTTTTAATTCTTGAATGATCCCCCTTGTATTCACCTTTGACCTGAATACGCAAGTTACCATGATTCATCTCGCTAAGCACATGGGCCGCTTCATTAATTGGCTCGACCATTGAATCGAGAGATTCATTGAATCCTTCAATTATTGTCTTCCAGAAACCATCCAGTCTGATGTGTTTGCCCTATATGATAGATTCCCCTCTTGAGCGCTGTCAACAAGCTTTGTAACATTTTCGATAAGGAGCTGAATGGAGTGCCGTACATCTTCTAAGTCGTCTACCATTCTCCCAAAATCACCCTGATAGTCATTTTCGAAAATGTCGACCCCTTGTCCAGTGAACTGATCAATGACTTCATTCGTTCGGCTGCCTTTAGAGACAACAACTGGAACTTTCTTTCCGCTAGATAAATTTCCAATATAGTCAGATACAAATGCAATCGGAGACTCCACAGCGTCAATGAGTTCATTCAAGTGGTCGATCATGTCACGCCATCCGCCTCGGAACTTTGTGCTGTCTCCCCTATAGTTCAAGTTTCCCTTTCTGGCTTCTTTGGCTAGATCAAGGGCTTCTTCCTTCATACTTTTTAAATTATCGGTCATCCTGATATAGTTCTTATTGAGAACATCATGTTCTGAAAGGACTTCAATTTTTTCATCAAAATGCCATCTGCTATTTTTTCTGCCACAAGAGCCTGTCTATTCATGTTGCTTATCATTTGATTAAAAGATGTGGCCAGTGTGCCAATTTCGTCCTTTGAAGCAAAGTCCATATTTTGATTCAAATCCCCCACGGATAACTTCTTAGAAATATCAGCCATCTTTTTAATAGGGTCAACAATTTGCTTTTGAACAAGACCTGTCACAATCAGCATGGTCACAACCGACAGTGTCACAACATAATACTGAAACCTTTTTATAAAAGCCAGTTTTTCTTCAGCCTGGCTTTGCAAATCCACCACGACACTATTGGAACTTGCTAGTAGTGCGTTGTTATTTGATGAAATATACTGCGCCGCCGCCCTATCTAGGTCATTATGTACAAGTAGGGCATTGTTTTTAAAGGGTTCCCATAATTCATTGGTTTTAGATAAGTTCCCAGTCGAATCAGAAATAGCCTCAATTTCAATGAGTTCACCGCTTGTATCGGTCACAGCTCCACCATATAACATGCCTCTAAGTGTGGCATCATATAAATTTACGGCACCCATTAACTCACTTCGTGCTCTTTCTACAGATTCTTCACTGGAAACATCCGACAATAGAATAAATGCATTCTTGCTTATTCTTTGACTCAACATCCTCTGTCGACCTGCAATGTTAATGAGAAGTGCATCATCAGACTGCATATTGAGGCCTATGAAAATAACCACCACATTGATGACAATTAAGGATAGTCCTATTAAAAATGCGCCTATTATCTTTGTTCTAACGCTCACTATTCACCCTCCAAACATATCAAATTCAAACTAAAACTTATCCCATACTATAATTAATATCCATTTTGATTCTTACTTTCATTAATGCCCATTTCCTGTAATACAATGAAGCACTCAGGCCTTATTTATAATTCTTTAGAATTTTGGTAATTAGCTTTAGATTGTTTTACCATGCAACAATAAGAAGTGCTCACAACTTTCAGCTTAGAAAACGCCTCGTATTTTATCATCTACGAGGTGCTTAAGATCAAAGAATTTCTCATTGTTCTAATTGTCTATTCGTTTATAAACACTGAAGTGTCTGATGGTATAAATCAATTTCTAGGCAAGCAAAAAGATAGTACGCTGAAAACAGCATACTATCTTAGCTTACTACTTATAGACCATTCATTTTTTTTCAAAAGGTCAGACAGGGTTTTCTTGTCTTCATTGTTTAGGGATTTAAAGACTTCTCGGAGGCCTTTAAATGTATGGGAAATATCTCAGAGATAAGCTTTTTGCCCGCCTCAGTTAAGGCTATGATGCTGGCCCTTCCATCATTTGGGTCCTTTGACTTTGAAATATATCCTAGTTTCTCGAGATTTTTAATGACCACTGTCATATTTCCACTTGTTGAAAGGGTCTTGTCAATGATCTCGCAGATGCGTTGATCGCCTTTGTGATAGAGGGTCTCAAGCACACCAAACTGGGCTGTGGTTAACCATATTCAGCCAGGGTTGCATTTAAACTTTTCACATCTTTTGGAGTGACCTGTGTAGGCCTACCACCAATTTTAAATTCAACTGATCTTGCTCATCGTAGGTGTTTTTATCTTTTATCATATTATTACCTTATCACTAATTAGTAACACAATCAATTTTATTCATTGAAATTATATATCCAGAAACGTTCCGTTTTAATGCGCTTCATAAAATCTTCTTCAGTCTCCTTCCAAGTTTTGAGAAGGTCTGGAAGTCTAAACTGGGAGCTATGAGCCTTTAAGGCCCCATTTTTGCTCGATATAGTCGCTAATATTATTCACCACTTGGGGGTTTCCAAGGTCATTGGCTGTTGGAAAAGCTGTGCACAGCACAGTCGGTCTGTCCTCTGCATTCATAGACCTTACAATTCTAATCACAGAGGCGCCGCATGCATTATGGTCTGGGTGAACGCCATAGCCTGGATAGAAGGTGAAAATAACATCTGGATTAACTTCGTCTATAACCTCTTTGATTTTTCCATCTATATATTCATAGGGTTCAAACTCAATGGTTTTATCATGAAAACCCATAAGCCTTAAATCACTTATGCCGAGCACTTTGCAGGACGCACGAAGTTCTTTTTCTCTTGCACTTGGCAGGGTCACACGATTGGCAAAGGGAGGATTGCCTAAATTTCTTCCCATTTCTCCCAGGGTTAGACACACATAAGTCACATGACTGCCTTCGCTTATAAGCTTTGAAAGCGTGCCCGACATCGGGAAAACCTCATCATCAGGATGGGAAGAACAACAAGCACTTTATCCATTTTCATAGTCTTTCCTCATTTCCTAAAAGGGTTCTTTACTGAGCTGAAGGGCAGCAATCAACTTGCCATCCTTGGCATTGCCTGAAAGTATCAATCTATCATTTTCTGTTTCATCCCAGTGGGTCATGCCTTCGGCGTACACCCATCCACCCTCTAGTTTAAGGCCCACTCTATAAGGGCTTTCTTCAGTGATCATTCCATGCTCAAACTTGATCTTTGCGTTCTTGATAAAATTTGATGCAGGATGTACAGATTGATCTCTATGTGATGTATAGGCACCCATGGTCATTTCCATATGAATGTATAGGTCTATATTTTTAAGTGCTTCAAGTCTGGCTTGAACTTTTTCTCTATTGATTAATTTCCATTTTGCGCCTCCTTCCACTTTTTCATTCATTTTTTAATGCGTATGATCAACTTAGAAAACCATATATTACATTTTTTAATGACATAAAAAAATGTAATAGCGTGATCTATTAATTCTAGTGGCATTTATATCATTATATCACTAGAAGACTGTGTTTTCATTTTCCCAAGTTCTTTAATACTACACTTAACTGGTGTCTCTATATATAATGATATCCTTTTTCAAAGAAAGTATCCATAATATTATATCAATTTAACTTTTAATATGCCTAGCGGGCGTTTATTGTCAGAATTGCCTATCATTTTCATTTTATGATACTATGCCTTAAATATCCATAGACGTATGGCAAAACAAGACAAAATTTGAAATAGTACATAGTCGGAGTGTGATTTTAACCACTTATTTTCACATTGATGATGAAAAAAAAGAACCATTCCTAAGATATAAGTCTAATACACGGAATGGTTCTTATTAATTTCATTTTCTATTTAAAGGTCATCTTCCAACTAAAATAGTCATTGTCCTCATTTTTTTTCATAAGACAAAAAGGCTGAAAATCTTGTGCCTTTTTTGCTCTTAAGACCACTGCCATACACCCGACCATTCTCAAGGAGCTTAACGACTGTTTCTTTTGTCATGCGAACCCCTAGGGTTCTCAGGAATTTGTCATTCTTCCATAAAACAAATTTGCAACCACCACGCCAATTGGTACAGCCAAAGCCTTTTTCCCCTTCTACAACATCACTGCCGCAGTTTGGACATTTACCCAAGACTTCTCTATCATCTTCATACTTTCCATTTTGTTGACCATCTTCATCAACCACATTAATCACATGAAAATCATCTTGTTTAATGGCCTTGACAGCATCTTTCGTAAAGCTGTAAATATTGTTTAAAAACTCATCTTTACCATAATTGGCTTTTCCAATATCAAAGAGTGCTTTTTCCAGGCGACCTGTGTACTCAAGGTCAAAAAGTTCTTTAATTGGAAACATCTCTACCAAACGTCTTCCCATCTCTGTAACCACAAGGGACTTGCCCTTCATGCCTACATACCCAACATACTTGAGCTTATTTATGGTTTCAGCCCTTGTGGCAGGTGTGCCTATACTAAAACCGGATAATATGGCACTAATCATTTCTTCAGAATCCTGCTTTTTAAACTTTTTGCCACAGGTCTCCATAACGCGAAGCAAGGTTTTCTCCGTATGATGCTTGGGTGGTTTTGTCCCCTTGGTCTGGATATTAGTCCGCTTCACTGATACTCGATCCCCTGTTTCAACGGCAGGAAGGGATACGTTTTAGACTGAATGTCTTCAACCTGTTTCCAGCCCTTAACCAGTTGAATACGCCCCTTTGATATAAAGTCCCACTGACCTGATTCCGTCCTAACCCGGCTCGTCAGGCTGGCTTCTTCATGTTCAGCAACAGGCATAAACTGCATTATAAACCGGTTTACAACCGCTTCATAAACAATTTTCTCATCAGCTGGCAATTTTTTTGGAACCATATATGTTGGCATTATGGCACTGTGACTTTCTACTTTTTTATTGTTGAAAACACGTGAACTGGTATGAAATTTTACATCTTTCTCATAAGCCTTGCCCCGTTTAACAATATTCAAGAACTTTCTTGGCTTTTGGTACCAACGTTTCTTCCAGAGCTAAACTGGCTGTTCTGGGATAGGTAATATGCTTTTTCTCATATAGGCTCTGGGCCACCTTAAGAACCCTATCTGATGTCCACCCCTTGTTTTTACTGGTGACATAGCCTTGGAGTCCAGACAGGTTGAAAAGATAAGGGGGATATTCTCGCTTTTTTTTCAGAGGTCTTATCCGCTATTTCTGCCATTTTCCCCTTAATGGCCTGTTTTATAAACTCCAAATCCTCTTTTCTTTTCGAACTTGTCTTTCTTATCTTCCATATAAAAGCCATCGTACTTTTCGCCCTGACTGGATTCGAACTGTACCTTGAGTTTATGAAACTCCTCCGAAACAAAGTTTTCAATTTCTTTGTCACGGTCATATATTATTTTTAAGGTCGGCAACAAAACGCGTCCAATGTTTAGCGCCTTGCCACCGCCCCTCTGATACTTGAGTGTGGCAACAGACGTTAAATTTATACCTATAATCCAGTCCGCCCATTGCCGGCTGATGCCAGCATCTTTAAGAGGGGTCATTTCCTTGTTGGATATAAGTTTTTCAAGACCGCTTTTTACTTCATCAGGGGTCCATTCATTTAGAAGAAGTCGCTCAACAGGCTTGTCCACTTCTAAGTAATCAAGGATAATGTCCCCAATGATTTGACCTTCACGATCGTAGTCACAGGCAGATATAATGCCTGTCACATCCTCTTGGTCTATCAGGGACCGAATAAGGTTTATTTGCTTAGCGGCTCCTGGATCAGTTTCATCCCGACTGCCCTGAATGGTCTTAATCTTATATTTAAATGTCTCGGGGATGAAGGGGTAGTTATCCATCCTCCAACTGGACATTTTTCATCATATTCTTTTGTATCCAGCAACTCGAGAAGATGACCAAAGCCCATGTAACGATATAGTCTTTTCCAAGAAAATACCCATCTCTTCTTTGTTTTGCATCAACGGCATCGGCTATATTTCGTGCCACCGATGGTTTTCAGCAATAATAACTTTTGACATGAACTCACTCCATACTTTCGCTTTTTACCCTAGACCTCTATTATACTGATTTATACAGCGAATGTCACATTTACATCAATATGAAAGGGCACACCCCAATATATACCGCTTTCAATTCTATCAATAAAGAAGACTGTAAGCGATACATCCCACAGTCTTCTCTAAAAATATGAATCTATTTTATTTTAAATTCTAACCAAAAATATCTTTAAGAAGTTTCGCTGCCTCTTCTTTAGATAGTTGCTGATCTGGATTCACATTTCCATCTTCATCTGACAGGAAGCCTAGCTCAGTTAGGAGGCCACTTCGTCTTCAGCCCATTCTTCAATTAAGTCTGAATCAGACAGAGATGCAAGTTCTCCTCCTAGATTCTCATTTGTTTTTTTCTGATCAAATTGGGTCATGGCATTGGCCAATATAACTGCCATTTCTTCCTTAGTCACATAGCCTTGCGGATTGAAACTCGTTTCACTTTTTCCTGAGAAAACACCAGCACTATAGGCCCCAGCCAGTTCTTCGTAATGGTCACTGTCACTTGGGACATCTTCAAACGGCATAGATTCGTCAGATTCAAGCCCATAACTTCTAGCCACCCAAGTCGCAACTTCTTCTCTTGTAACATTTTCCTCTGGGTTAAAGGCTGCCGTTTCATCAATAATGCCTTTACCCAGCAATTCTTCGATTTCATCTTTTGCTGAGGAAGCATCAATATCATTGAATGTTTTGCTTGACTGCATGACCGTGTACTGACTCAAATTTTGCCTAAAAACAGTGAGTTCATTGGTCACCGGATTATAACGACCACCTACCGGCTCCCAAAGGTCAACCTGATCATTTAGCCTAAAAGCACTTAGTCTGTTCACATTTGGAGAATCCACATTGATTCCGAATTCATCCATGTCAAATCTGAGCTTAATTGGGTTTCAAAACGGTCTTTGAGTTCTCCATTCACTCTAAGGGAGACATCCACAGTATAGCCTTGTCCCAAATAACCGTCCATTTGCATAAGGTTTTTATCAACTTTTCCATTCTCTGAGTTGGAGTACTTTAAATCTAAAGTCATATCTGCATAACCATTGATTTCATCTTTGAAATCTTTAACATCAAATACCAATGATGTGCCCCCAACTTTGAGAGCTAGGTTGTCTACAAAATTATCTTCAGCCACCTGGAGTAGGTCTTTGCTTAAACGAACACGAACATCATCTCTTGTTCTCGGAGCCACAAGAGTCACATCAAACGAGAAAGATCTCACGTTGCTCGCTCCATAATACCCTTCTACAAGTGTGTTTAACTGATTAAATTTGTCCCATTCACTTTCAACTTCTCCACTGATGTCTTGAGATTCAAAGGAAATTTCTGAAACACGGTCTACAACCTTTTCATCGTATTTATCTTTTATGGTCCCAATGTCATTGAAGGTAACCCTGGCCATTTTTTCTATAGCTTGATTGATAACTGCACTGCTCTCAATTTTATTCTCTTTTGAATACTCTCAATAGACTCCAAGAACTCTTTTGTCAAATCTCCATAATCTTCAAGATCGGCAACAGTTCTTGAGTATACATTTATTCTCTCTAACAGCTGCGATTCCACCCATACTTCATTTTGAGCGTCTTCTGCAACCTTGCTAAGAGCATCTACACCGTCCACATAACTTTCAAGAGCTTTTCGAAGGGGTGCTCCATCTTTGATATTGTTAAGCGCTTGGTCAATATGCGAGTAGTATGCTGTAATTGTTTGAGGCTGTATATTGTTTTCTCCAGTGGCCTTTCCTATTAAAACATTGGAAAGACTTGTTACAACACTTGCTGATTCCCGACTGCTTTCCTCAGCGCTTGACCCGCTTGCTTGAGAATTTGATCTCACTCGATCCTCCTCTTGATCCTTGAGGACTTGGGTGTTTTCTATAACCACTATTACTGTCGATACATCCCCCACTTCAAGACCACTGCTTGGATTGTGAAGCAGTACATATAAATATTCATCTTCTTCATTTTGAGAGTCCAGTACAACTGGAATTTCTATACGTTTGCTCCCTTCACCAACGCCAAATGTCACTGTACCTTTTGTGCTCGATACATCAGAACTTGTTGCTGTACCATTTGCCACTAGATATTCTATGCTTGCCTCTTCATTTAAGTCACCTGTTCTTTCAATAACAAGTTCAATTTTCTTCCCCTCTTGTACTGTCTGAACACCAGACTCAAAAGAGGCTGAATCTGACAAGGTGTCGTCGTCTAAAATACTCAGCTTCACAGTGCTTAATGCACCCCAACTTTGAACCATCTGATGGGGATACCATCGACAAGGTAAAGACCTCCGTCTTTTCAATTTCATCATCTTCTTTTTGTTATAACACGTATTTTTTTTCAAAGTCTCCCCATCATCAAAGGTTAGGGTGCCAGCAATCACTTCATAGTCATCGGAATTGGCCGTTCCCGAACTTACACTATATAGGACACTAACCTGACCAGAACTTGATCCTGTCCTTATGACAGATATATCAGCCTGCTCTCCTTCCACAATGGTCTTAGAACTTGATGAAAAATTGAAAACAGTCATCTGATCATCATTATCCGTGATCCAGACATTGGTTTCATCCAAGTCACCTATAGAAGCCGATTCAGAAGGGTTATCCAGAAGAATTTTGAAGGTTTCAGTTTCTTCTGTGAGTGAATCATCATAGGTATTCACTGAAATGGTCTTGCTTATTTCTCCCAGGCCATAGCTCAAGGTTCCAGAGGTCTCTGTATAATCTAAAGCCCCAGCTGAGTCACCGATAACTCTATAGTCTACACTCTCCTCAAGACTTAAATTTCCGTCTCGAACAACAGTCACTACCGCTGATTCGCCTTCAACAATACTGTAAGTGTCTGATACAAAGGCAAAGCTAGAATCATCATCTTTGATATTAACAAGAAGTTGGTTCAGTGATCCAATTTTTGAATACCCTGTCGATGTGTCTAGGCTAATTTTAAATGTTTCGGTGTTTTCAATCCATGCATCTTCAGTCGTTTCAACGAAAAGCATCTTTTCTGATTCGCCATCCTGGAATACCACACTTCCCGACTCAAAGCTATGGTCGCTTAAGCTTGAACTTATATTTTCAACACTATAAGTCACCGTCATACTGCCATCAAGAACTCCAGTTCTTAACAGCTTAACGGTCCCGCTTTCGCCCTCAATTATATCCTTGCTTGATGCACTGAAGTTAAACGTATCTACGTTTATATCATTTTCAATAATGCTTACAGTTTGCATCTGACCTGACTCAATCTCTATGTCACCACTATCTGCAACCAGACTTATGCTAAATGTTTCGGTATCTTCAACAAGTGCATCGTCAATAGTCTGTGCTTCAATGACTTTTGAGGTCTCACCTGGTTGGAACACGATAGATTCCGTCACTGGTGTCACATCTTCTTCACTGGCTGTACCAGTCGCCACTGTATAAGATATTGTATCCGTTTTCGATATGTCTCCGCTCCTTAAAATTAGGGATTCATACACTTGCCCTTCAACAACCGATCCTGTTGGCGTTGAGAAAAATACTTTGCTGTCATCGTCCTGAATTTTAAGTGTCACGCTGTCTATAGATCCTAGGGTTGTACTATTTTCAGGAGCGATCAGTACCACTTGTAAGCTTTCGTCATCTTCTGAGACCGTATCATCAAGCGCTGTGATCGTAATGACCTTTGAAGATTCATTTTCGCTAAAGACCAATGGACTGTCTGTGATGCTATAATCTGCGGCACTGGCATTTTCTAAGGTAATGTCAAAATCCACTTCAATAGTCCCAGACAAATCGCCCAGCCTAATGACTTCAATTTCCTTGGATTCTCCTTCTGTCATAGTATATACATCCTTGATAAATGTGACTTTGTCATCAGCGCTGTCATTGTCAGCAATCACAACCTCAATTTCGTCTGTTGATCTTAAAACCGTGTTTGCGCTCGGGTTGGATAGCTTAATCACTAAGGATTCATCCTCTTCCACATCATCATCATCTTGCGTAACTAAGGTTATTGACTTCTTGCTATCACCAGGGTTAAAACCCAATTGACCCTCAAGGCTCGTAAAATCTGCACCTCCTGCAGTTCCAGTCTGGGTGGCATAATTTACACTCGAAACATTTGATAAGTCTCCTTGTCTTAATATGGTAATTACTGTTGAACCGCCTTCTATAACCCTTACTTGAGCACTTTCAAAGGCAAGACTGGTGTCATTATCAATAATGGATAAGTCAAAAGCATCATTGCTTCCCACACCTGCACTGGAGGAAGGGTTCATCAAACTTACTCTTAATGTTTCTGACTCTTCAAGGATTGTATCATCCACAGTGACAAGACTTATTGTTTGCTCACTAATATCTTCTGAAAACGTCAGTGTGCCGTTCGTTGTCGACAAATCTTCCTGGGATGCGGTTCCGTATGAAATGGAATAATCCACTGTGGATACACCCACTAAGGAGCCTGACCTGATAATTTTTACGACTTGAGTTTGACCCTCTTTAACTTCTGCTGATGTTCCAGCAAAATTAAATGCTTCTGATTCAACATCATTGTCGGAGATTGTTGCATCACTTCTTGTCACAGAGCCCAAACTCATATTGCCAACAGGATTCAGTATTTCAACATAAAAATACTCTTCACTTTCAACTAGGTTGTCTTCGTAAGTGTCTATTGAAATACTCTTTGAACTTTCACCAGATTCAAACATTACAGTGCCTCCTGCAAGGTCTAAATCTGAAGCTGTTGCTGTGCTCCCTGTCACACTATAATCCACTTGGCTTGTTCAGACATTTCCCCAGTCTTGTTAGGGTCAGTTCAATGCTTTGACCTTCTACAGCTGAGGCTGTGGCAGAATCAAAAGCGACTGAACTGTCATTGTCTTGAATAGATAGGGCCATTTCTGAGATTTGTCCTAGATATCCTGTCTCTGTCGGGTTTGAAAGAATCAAGTGAAAACTTTCGGTGCCTTCAACATAAGTGTCTTCCACAGTATTTAGGGTGATGGTTTTCTCAGTTTCGTTGACATCAAAAATCAAAGTTCCACTTGCAGCTGAAAAGTCAGACTGTGTGGCTGAATCGTTTATTGTGCTGTAATCAACTGATAGACTTTTATCTAAGATTCCTGATCTTAAAACTCTTATGTCAATGGATTCCCCTTCTGTAACGCTTTCTGACGCATCACTAAAACTAAGGGCGTCTGTCTTTTGATCGTCGTCAATAATGGTCACAACCATAGTGGTTGTGGTTCCAAGCTCTGCTCCACCAGCGGGTCCATTTAGAGTGATATTAAATGTTTCATCCTCTTCAGTGGTCAAGTCTTCCCTTGTATCAATTTGGATGGTTTTAGTCGTTTGACCATCAGTGAATATGAGTGTATCACTTGTAACTACAAGGTCGTTAGAAGATGCTGTTTGAAGTGCTATTTCATAGTCAACACTCACGAGCCCATTTTGTCCTAAACTTCTTTCAACAATAATTTCTATACTTTCTCCTTCAAGAACTGAATCTGAAGAAGTTGAAAAATCAAACTGTCCATTTGGGTCATCGTTATCAAGTATTGTAACAGTATGTGTTGAAATAGAACCAATACCTGCTCCACCAATGGCCCCACTCAAAACAATGTCAAAATACTCATCATCTTCATCAATATTATCTTCAATAATTGGCACAGAAATAGTGGCCTGACTTTCCCCTTCTAAGAACTCCAGGCTTCCTGATACAGCTATATAATCCTCATTATCAGCGCTGCCGTTCTCTGTACTGTAATTCACACTGACCGTGCCATCTGTTCCATTTTTTCTTTCTACAAGCACATCAAAACTACCTGATTCACTAACAGAGGATGTTAATGATTCAAACTCAAGCGCACCGTAACTAACATCACCAATAACACCCACATCAGTTTGAACAGGTTCTCCAGAACCGTCATCCTGCATCACTAGAAAGTTGTCGTCCTCATTGTTAAAGGCAATAATCGTTTCCACAGGTTCTGAAGAAGACTCAACAATCACAATATCATCCGCACCTGTTGAGGTCCCATCATCATTCACAAAATTGCCCAGAACCGAATAATCTGTACCATCATATTCTGTCCAGACAAGCAAAAGTTCATCACTGGTGCCTTGACTTGTTATAGAAATATCCGTGATCTCTGTGTTTTCATCTGCTGAAAACACTTTAATCGCCGTACCTGATACTGTTGTATATTTGGTATAGACATCGTCAATAGAATTGTCTTCATCTACCCATACAATTAAATTTTGATCTGCTGATTCGCTGTATGTTACACTTGGAGCAGTGACCTCTCCATCGCCAGGGCTGATAAAGGTTGTACCATTTTTTATATCTCCACTGCTATCAATATACTTCACATTCAGTCGTGTTCTCTGACTAATTTTCGAATCCCAAACAACAACAAATTCATTGGCCGAAGAATCATAGGTCAAGTCAAAACTAATCACGTCTGTTTTCTTTGTAAATGTCAGGGCTTGTGAACTCAAATCAGACTCATCAATATATGCACCCACAAGATCATAAGTACTATCCGACATTTCATCCGCTTCTAGCCATAATATAACTGTCTTGCCCTCACTTGGATTCCTACTTATTAGTGGCGTCAACTGATGCCTACTTGATGATGGATCAATTTTGAAATCATCGTTTACAATATTTCCAGAAGCATCTAAAACCGATCCCATCACCTGGGTATAGTTTTCACGACCATCTTGCCAGGTAATAAAAAAACGTTTCTAAGTCATCATTGAAAATCACTTCAGGTGCATCTGTGTTTTCACTGGATACATTTGATATTTCAAAGGCTTCTCCTTGAGCGCTTCCTGTAGTGTTTAAAAATTGCCCAAGGATTTCATACGCATTACCGCTTGTGACAGATTTATAGACCATTAAATAATTATTGTCAGTCGAGTTGTATGCTAAAGATGGTCCAGTGCTGCTTGAATTTGCAGCGAACTGCGGTGTTATTGCCACCCACTGAAAAGATACAGTCAGTGTTACAATCAGTAACCATACCAATAGTTTTTTAAGCATTCTTCTCACCCTTTACAAAATTAACTTTGCTTAATATACTCCCCCTCTGACTCATTCATCGTTATTTTCGTCAATAAATTTTGCCCCCCAGTGTTCCCCAGAACAGAATGGCATATTCTTAGATTTGCCACAACGACATAAGGCATAATGGTCTAGTGATTCTGGCTTATTCCCACCTTCATCTTCAAAGGGAATGCCCCCAGTCACTTCAAAAGGCCCATCGTAGCCATATCGACGTGGCGCTATACTTATGGTCTCTTTCGAAGGGTATCCATTTAAATCCCTTTCTTGTCCTGGTAGACTAAAGCTCAAGGCGCCAGAGGGACACCTTCTGCAAATATCGATCACCTTGTCCACCATTTCTTGGATCCTTATAGCACGCATGTCTATTCGAACCTCTTTTGACATTTTCCATACTTCGGGCATATCTTCATAGCAAAAGCCACGATGGGAACAAACACCCCTATTTTCATAAATCGTGATCAATTCTCCCTCGTAGATATCCACTTGATCTGGTGTTCTGTAGGGATCATTTTTATCTTCGAATTCAAAAAAATCATGCATTCCGTCACAATAGGGTTTATCAAGAGACTCACCACACCGACAAAGTTTATAGTCATCAAATGTTTCAAGCGCTCTGCCCCGACTGTGATATAAGCCTTTTGACACCCACGACTTTTATATGGACCATTTTTTTAGTGCAATAATTTTTTTTATCTGCCATTTATAAACTCCTTAAAACCACAATTTATCCTATGTGTATTTATACCCGAAATACGATAAAAACCGACATTCTAGGGAATATCGGTTTTGAAAACAAAAATATTTTTTAGCTATTTTCTATGATTCAGAGACTTGTAAAAAGCCCATAATCAATTCTATATCAAGCTTACCGCCCGTGCCCATAGGACATTTTCATGTTCTTCAAGCTTTACCACGCTTCTGCTATCTGGCTTCTCATCAATGTTTAGAAGCATAATGGCCTTGCCTCCACTTTTATAGCGTCCCAGCTGCATTGTGGCAATATTTATGCCTTCCTCTCCAAGAATTGCACCCACATGTCCAATCATGCCTGGAACATCCATATTTTGAAGAATGATCATATTGTCTCCTGGTGTTAAATCAACTTCATAGCCATTGAAATTAATCAGCCGTCCCTCAGACTTTGTTGATAAATTCCCCCCCAGGGTGAAGGTGCCTTGACTTGTCTTCATTTCTATTTGCATGTACTCCGTAAAACCATCGAAGTATTCTTCTAGGTTTTGCTCTTCGAAAACGATGCCTCTTTGTTTTGCAACGACTTTAGCATTGATATAATTCACCCTGTTTGATACCACTGTCTCAAGAAGTCCCTTTAAGAAAGCAATGGAAATCATACCTGTTTCTTGTTTGGCAAGTTGTCCATAATATTTAATCTTAACCAGGTCAACATTTGTATTCTTTTCAACCTGATAATACATTTTTTCCAAGTTTTTTCTGCCAAGTCAATATAGGGTCTGATCGCTTCCAGTTCATCACGATGAAGAGCGGGTAAATTCACTGCATTCTCTACAATTTCACCCTTTAATCCGTTTAAAAGCTGACGAGCCACAGTCATGCCCACATTGATTTGTGCTTCCATTGTGCTGGCTCCAAGATGGGGTGTCACAATGACATTTTCACAGTCGAGAAGGTCTTTATTCCTAGTGGGTTCTTCTTCATGAACATCAATTCCCGCACTGGCAATCTTGCCTCTTTTTATGCCCTCGAGTATGGCTGACTCCTTAAGGATGCCTCCCCTTGCCACATTTGTTAACCGGACCCCTTCTTTCATAATATCTAAGTGGTCTTCATTAATCATCCAGTATGTTTCCTTGTTTTTAGGTGTGTGGACCGTTATAAAATCTGACACGCTTATAAGATCTTCAAGGCTGGTCTTTTCTTCAACATCAAGTCTTTTAAATCGAGACTTTGATATATACGGGTCATAGGCCACCACCTTCATACCAAATGCTTGCATCCGTTTAGCGACAAGGGAACCGATTCGCCCCAGTCCGACTATTCCCAAGGTCTTGCCAAAGAGCTCTGTCCCCTTGAACTGGTTCCTTCCCCACTGTCCCTCTTTAAGAAACTGATTGGCCTGGGGGATATTTCTCGCCTGTGTCACAATAAGCCCAACTGTCAATTCTGCTGCTGACATGGTATTGCTCTCGGGTGTATTGGCCACAATAATTCCTCTTCTGGTCGCTTCAGGTATGTCAATATTGTCTGTTCCATTCCCGGCCCGACCCACCATTTTAGCTTTGTGGCTTTTCCATAAGTTCTGCATTTATCTGTGTGGCACTCCTCACAATGATACCGTCATAGTCAGCAATACAGTTTAAGAGATCTTGCCTTGTCATTCCAATTTTGACATCCACATTCGCTTCTGCCTTAAGAGATTCAATCGCTTGATCAGCAATTCTCTCAGCCACTAAAATTTTATTCGTATACACATTATTCTTCATAATTTTCACCTCAAGTGTTCTGTCCTTATATTCAACGACGCCCTGCTAAAGCAACCTTGCACATAGCCCTTACATAGAAATAATTGACGGTCATATCAAATCCTCTTCTAGCTTCTGATGTATGAAAACTTATGGTGCCAAGCTGGCTATGCCACTCATTTTAGAAAGATTGCCACTGAAACGTATTAGAAACCTCGAAATATTTATGCGCATAAATATAGAAACCCCGTCCTTGTATAACAAAGGACGGGGCGATTATTCCACGTGGTACCACCTTTTTTGCAGGTCTTTTATGCCATCATAATATTCTTTATGCCCACCTAGTCAAATTTGATACAATCAAATTCAATATCCAAACTTGATACTTACGGCTCTGACATTTAAATATATTCTTCTGGCATTGAAACTGCCTCAAAATTTTACTAACGAAGACCTCGGTCTCCGGCACAGGTTCATTCCCTGTACTGCTCCTGGTTGGATTCAACAAGCCCTGTTATCAGTTCACACCACCCACTGACTCTCTTTCGTGATTATAAGATCACTCAACCGGACACTCATTTACTAGACCATTCATAGCATGTATGTTTATTCAAATTTTAAATCATTGTAATATCATTTTTGGGACCTGTCAACACATTTTTATGAATATTATTAATTTTTTTCGTCATATTTGTTCATTCTTTTTGAAGCCTGACACTTACATAGTTACGGATATACGCCCTTGTTATGCCATAAATATTATTTGATTCTTAAATGTCTATATATGCTATAAAAAGGTGGCTTTGCATGATATTTTGCAAGTTGCTCAAGTTATAAAATTATCCATCACTTCGTTTGGGCAGGGTTGATCCAGCTGTAGGCATAACCAGGATTTTCGCTGATTGACCTTGCTCTTCAAAGGCCATTCTGACTGCCCCTTCAAGATCAATGGCATATTTAAATCCACAAGACTCAACGACTTCTTTACGAAGATCCGTAACCATAATGATAGTATGATTTAATTGAATTTGTCCAATAGCCGCTGCTTTATGACCTCCCAGAATAAAATCTTCTGAAATGTCTTTGACTCTTTCTTTTGGCGATTTATTCAGCATCCATTTTTCAAAGTTATCTTCTCCAAAGCCTTCCTTAGCCGCCGCCAATAGAATAAGTGTTCCACCGTCTTTTATAGCATGAACTGCATTGGCTAGCCCTTTTTGGGCCTGATACAAATTTGAGTCTTTCGGAAATCCACCTGGAGATAGAATCACAATGTCATACAGGGTCGTAATTTTGCACCATAAACAGAATCTAAGAATTTACAGCCTGCTCTATGGGCCTGAATGACATGGCCCGCAAAGGCCCCCAAAATTTCTTTTTTAGGACTTAAAACAAGATTGACTATAAAGTCTATGTTTATAAAATCAGCCACCTGGTCTATATCCTGTCGTACAGGATTCTCATCAAGACAAGCAGCTCTGGCCTTTTCATGAAGCATGTTCTTATGATTGGTCTGAATGGCTCTACGACTAGAAACACCTGGCATTATAGCTTTCGCGCCTCCACTGTATCCCGCAAAATAGTGATATTCAATATTACCAAGACAAACCACCCGATCAGCTGTAACCACTTGGCTAAAAACATCAACTGGTGTTTTATTCTTACAAGTGCCCAAGTGGACACAGTCATCCATGTCGCTGTCGATCACATCAATATTTGAAGCATAGATTTTGGACCCGACCAATTTGATTTTTTCCTCTTCTGTGTGGCCCCTATGACTGCCAAGGGCCAATATAATTTTTATATTTGAGTCTTTTAAGCCTGCCTCATAGAGTTCAGAAATAACAAAGGGCAGCACTTTATAGCTGGGCATTGGACGTGAAATGTCACTTGTTACTATGGCCACTGTTTCACCTGGCTTTACAATATCTCTAAGTCTTTTGCTATCAATAGGATTTTTTTATAGCCTTATGCATAATCTCATCTTCATCACAGGCTTCAGTGGTCTCACTTGCCTGAATAAGACTCACATTTGATTCTGATTGAAAGTCTATTTCTTGATACCCTCTGTCGTTATTTAAGTTTGATTTTCATTTGTCCCCCTTTATCTAACATTTCGGACTTTGCCTTTTGCAGGTGCATTTTTATGCATTTTTGTTTTAAGGGGTATTATACATATTTATGTGAATAAGTTCAATACTATACATCAAAAACGCCATGGGAGACTCAAGAGAATTTTTCCTTTCACCCTATGTTAAGAAGTGTCTAAGACAATATAAATAAGCCCAGAATGCATGATCATTCTGGGCTTGTTATTCGACATTTAGTCTATGTGATTCAAGCCTATTACTCTATAGGCTTACAACTACAAATTTACTAATATAAGCTTACTGCTATAAGTCAAATATTATAGACTTACTACATTTTCAGCCTGAGGACCTTTAGGACCTTCAGCAATTGTAAACTCAACTTTTTCGCCTTCTTCAAGCGTCTTGTAGCCATCTTTTTGGATTTGTGAGAAGTGTACGAACACGTCATTGCCTTCTTCTGGTGTGATAAATCCGTAACCCTTTTCAGCGTTGAACCATTTTACTGTACCAGTCATCATAATCTTGTACCTCCGAATTTTAATTTTTAGTCCTTAATTCTTTGTAAAACCACTCATACCATTTCGGAAGTGCAACGTTCAAACAGATAGATCCAAAACAGGTATTGCGATGTTTCTAAATCGATTTAAGGCTAACTTTATAATACTATATAACTTACACTTTTTGCAAGTGTATACCGCCCATGTTATGTTAAATTTTCAAAAAATTCATTTTATTCGGCATTGGACATGCCCAAGCCTGATATCAACTATTTTATGACACCACAATCACATGGTCTCAGCTGGAACAACCTTGTCTTTTCCAAGCTTCTTCCCTTTTTGCATAGCCTGTTCAACCATTTGAACAACACGTTCAGTGGGCATGGGTTTGTCATAACATAAAACGCCGAAGGTCATAGAGACTTTGAAAGTTCCATCATTGACTCTGAAAACATGATTTGAAATCCTTTTTCTTGCCCTATCAGCAAATATGATTGCACCTTCTAAGTCGGTATCAGGTAAAATAACCAAGAATTCTCCACCATTCCAGTGGGCAGCATAATCTTGCTGTCTTTTTCCCTGAATCAAAAGTTCAGCCGATTTTTTTATGACAACATCCCCAGATAAACGACCGTATTTTGAATTTACAGTCGCTAGATCATCAAGGTCACAGAAAAAGAACTGAAAATATTAAACCATGCCTGTCATGACGAGCCACTTCTTCTCCTAAGCGTATTGTAGATGCCCTGACGTTGTATAGGCCGGTCATGCTGTCAAGGACTACAATATTCTCTATTTCTTTTTCCAACTTGTCGTTTTCCGCCTTTAAGGCTTTGAATCGTATTTTCCGCCTCTTGAATCACTTGTACCTGAGCATTTTGCTTGCTTGTACTCTGTTTTAAATCTTCTTCTAGACGCTTTTGGCGAAGCAATGATTCCACCCGTTTACATAGTAATGTCGGATTGATGGGATCGCTTGAACACGTCTCCACAATATTTATTGTGAATGTGTCTAAATGTTTTAAAATTTCTGGGTCTTCATTCAATACCAGCAGAGGGACTGCTTTCCACACTTCATGATTGACGATTTTTCGAAAGTTCTCATGCCCTCAGAACTTCGCATTTTTAAATCTAAAGCAATAAGATCAGGGGTTTCATCATACAAGATAAATAAGGCTTGATCTTCTGTTGATGCCTTTTCCACATCATAACCATCATTTTCTAAGGTGCGCACCACCGTCTTTTGGGTCTTGTTTTCATCACATACAAGGAGAATACGCCCTTTTTCAAGTATCTTCAACATATGAGTTTCCTTTCGTTGAAAGAATCATTGACTTTTGTTTCGGGTTTATACTAATTCATACCTACCCGTATTGTGGCTAAAAAAGCAAATCTGAATAATTTTTTAGACACCCCTACCTATGAGTGTATAAAAAAAAACACCCCTCTTTTAGCTTTTTATAGCCGAAAAAGGAATGTCTTATGAATACAGTTCATATTCTATTCTTCTACGATTTCAAAATATCGTATAGGCACCCAGTTCATACGTCCCCTATCATCTTCAATCTTATAGCACTCATCATCATGGTCAAGAACATTGTATTCTTTTCCAATGGTCGTGTAGTGAATTCTTAAAGAATCCGTCGCTCTAACTTTCATATCTTTCATAGTAATCCCCCTTATTCAAATCACACCTATTATTGTATCATGAAATGACATGAAAAACTGATATAGGCTTAATAGTTTCTGAAGTTGATTTTCCAGACACCATCTTCTTCGATAAGTTCCCAGTAGTCAAAGACTTCAACCTGAATTGGCTGACCATCAGGTGCAATTCCATCATCTTGGAAAAGATCGTTGTTCCTAATGTACTTAACGTGCACCACCTTAGAGTCTTTAAAATCCTGTGTAAAATGTATACCCCGTTGATAGCCATAAAATCTATCATAATACTCTTCCATCAATTCGACAAACTCTTTATAGCGAAGGAGTGCCCGACTTTTTTGAGTCAATGTAGTCATAGGCAATGTCAAAACGTTTCAAATAAATACTATCAAGGAATTTAATGACCACATCACTTGGATGCTGTTTTTTGACAAATATAAAGTCTTCCACACGGGGCAGGGGTTCCATCATGGTAAAACCGCCGAGATCCACATTGGGTTTTGTCCTTCTATGAGTATCTGAACACTGTATGCGTCCTCAATTTCAGTAAAAGTGTTGACAAATCGACCATATGAAAAGTTCGCGCCGTTCCCCCAGCCAGTAGTCCGTCTTCATGAACTCTTCTGACAGATTGACATAGACAATATTATCTATGAGTTCAACTGATAATATTTCCACCTGCTGAACAAAGGGTGTTTCATATATTTTATTTTTAGGGCCCTTAACAAGTTCTTCTGCAATGCCCACTTCAAATTGTTCATTTGTAAATTCAATAACACGGTCTTCGCTTCTCAGCTTGTCTCCTGATACAAAATACAGTTTCGAATTCAGCTTAATGCTAACAGGATTTGGGGTGATAATATCTTCCTCACTTAACACTGTGAAATTAAGTCGATCTGTAAAATAAAGGAGTATGAGTGAAAAAGACAAAGACACTTATAAAAACCAATTTTAATGTATTCTTCATCATCTTCTCCTATATCTCAAGCCTAAACGGTAGCACTATATACATTTTTGTGCCAACACCCATTTCACTTTCAGCATAAATCTGACCTTGATGCAGGTTGACAATTTGCTGTGCAATAGCCAGTCCTAGTCCAGTCCCGCCTGTGTTCCTTGCTCGCGCCTTGTCCACACGGTGGAACCTTTCAAATATATGAGGGAGGTCTTCTTCAGGGATACCTATGCCCGTATCAGTTATTCTGACAATGACGTTCTCTTTCACCCTGTAAAGGTCAACATCAACCTGACCTCCATCTGGGGTATACTTTATAGCATTGCCAAGTATGTTGATGATACACTGCTGAATTTTACCCTTGTCAATTTCAATTTGAATCTTTTCAAAATCATCAAAATGCACCCTAATATTCTTCTTGTCTGCCAATGGTTTTAGCTGTTTAACCACGTTTTCAACAAGATAGTTCATATAGGTGATTTGATACTCCAACTGGAGCTCCTTTTTCTCAATATCCACAAGATACAAAAGGGAGTCAATAATTTTATTGAGCCTAGTAACTTCTTGGTCGATGTCCCCTAAAAACTCACGGTAGACTGATTCGTCCCATGCCTCTTGTGACAAGAGGGTTTCAGAAATAATCTTGATGGATGCCATAGGGGTTCGTAGTTCATGAGAAGCGTTGGAAACAAATTGCTTTCTTCTTTCATCCACTTGCTCAAGCCTGGTTAACATAAGGTTGAAGGCGTTGCCTAGATTGGCAAGTTCATCGTTTCCTCGAACATAGACCCGTCTATCGTGCTGGCCCCTTGTAATGGCCCTAACAACCTCGGTCATTCTTTCAATCGGCGCTGAAAAAAATGTCAGCAAAAATAAAGCTGACAATGCCTGTGATAAGAATTCCCAGGAGTGATAGCACCAAAATCTTTTGTATGACTGTTTTTATGTTCGTGAATATATGCTCCGCTGATGCAGAGATCAGAACGGATCCAATAATATCATGACGTTCTGTAATCGGAACTGTGACATACATAATATTCCCCAGTTCTTGGGTTTTGTATAGTTCCGCGGCTGTCATCCCTTGCAGGGCTGTTGACACCTCAAGCAGGTGCTTGAAGTTACGCCCCACCATTTTGTCGTAAGAATCCAGCTGAACACGACCGTGTTCATTGAGTATTAAAATTCTTGCATCTAAATCCAGACTATATTTCTTGATAACACTTTCCACATAGCTTCTTGTGCTTGAGATTCCCAGTCTATAAAAATCAGGGGCCACTTCATCAGCAATGATATTGCCCTGAGTCAGCAGGTTGATTTTCATATCTCTTACAGCATTGACCTTTAGGGTTTCATTGATAAAAGAAATCATTAGTGTCAGTGTTAGCAAGATTAATAACAAATAGGTGGAAACAAGTTTCCACCTAATGCTTATAAACCACTTACTTGTGTTTAAAATAGTAACCAACTCCCCATTTGGTTAGAATGTATTCTGGCTGGGAAGAGTTCTTTTCGATCTTTTCACGTAGTCTACGAATGTGAACATCCACAGTACGAACATCACCAAAGTATTCGTAGCCCCAGATTGTTTCAAGGAGTTCCTCTCTTGAGAAGACCTTGTCTCTGTTCATAACCAAAAGCAGTAAGAGATCAAACTCTTTTGCTGTCAGGTTAACATCACGACCATTTACAGTGACCTTACGACCCAAAGTGTTGATAGAGAAGTCACCCACATTGATAACACTTGTTGCCGTTTGCTTCTCATTGACTTGAACACGACGTAATATAGCCTTGATTCTTGCCTTAAGCTCAAGAATATTAAACGGCTTAGTTAAATAGTCATCAGCACCGTATTCCAGACCGAGGACCTTACTTGAGTCGTCCCCTTTTGCAGTCAGAATAATGATTGGAACCATTGATGATTCTCTTACCTTTTTGCACACTTCTAGGCCATCAATTTCTGGGAGCATTAAATCTAATACAACAAGTTCATAACTATTGTTCATGATTTTTTCAAATGCTTCATTGCCATCTACGGCAGTTTTCAACGTTGTAACCATCTTGTTCAAGGCTAAATTTTTAGTCCCTTAAGCAGAATCGGCTCATCGTCAACAATTAGAATTTTTTCAGACATTATTCCACCATCCTCATTTGGTTTTAAACTTTCAGTATGTGTTATTCCATATGAATACAAGTAACTCTTTCGACAAACCTATCATCTATCGAAGGACTCTATAATCTTCCTGGCGTTTTGTTAGCTTATCAGAATCAAAATATTCCAGAAGCGCAACTGCATTCTTCCGAGAAGTTCCCACAAGATCCCTAAACTCTGCCAGATTTATTTTACCGTGTTCTTCAAGATAAGATACTAATTTATCTTTGAATCACGGAAAGCGTCTCCATCCATCCATATTTTTCAGTAAACGCACAAGTTCTCAGTGGCAAATAGAACTTCAAGAAGGTCTCTGTCTTTTTGCCAATGCCCAGCTTTGTTTCAGCTTCACTGACAGCTGGTGGTTTTGTGCCGTGCTCTTTAAAATAGTTCGTAATCTTTTCCATCTTTTCCTGTTGTTTTGGATTCAGTTTAATCTCAAAACTCTGAAGGGCTGCCATGGCACCAACAATGCGGAGGTGGCCATTGTCCTTCATTCTATCAAAGATCACATCAGCTAATTTATTCTTTACCCCATCGAGTATCTTATTACGCAGTTCTTCTTTTGGCATGCCTGGCTTAAGTGGATTTTTATCATGGTAGGCTTTGAGAACTTCAATCATATTCGTCTCAACCTTATCAAGATAAGATCTGTGAACCCACTGTCCTGACTCAAATTTAAAGGCTAGATCTTCTTCGAGCATTTCATTTAAATGCTTCATAACAAGGTCTGATGCCAAGCCTGATTGACCTGCAATGTCTTCTGCCACAGGGTATTGAGGACTCAATTTCAATAGGTTTCCATCAACAATCTGCTTAGGGTCCCCCTCAAGTTTCATCATTAAGTCATCAAGGACTTCATCCTTAAAACGTTTATGCTTGACCGCATTTGGATCAAGTATTTTACCCCCACCCACTGTTATAAGTGGTGAATAAAGTCTTACAACAAATCTATCATCATATTTACAAGCCGTATAGTCTTCCAGTCTTAGCTGTGCCAGGCATGAATCGCCCGGCAGTAGTTCTTCTCTGTCAAGGAGAACAATGCGACACAAGACCTCTTTTGTACCTTGATAAAGCCTCAGCCTTGTCCAGTTGGAAAGAGGCTTTGGAGCTGATTTTAACAGGCTGAAATCCACATCTAGCATCATGGTTGATTTCATTGTGTCCTCTTTTGCAAGAACATCGCCCCTATGGAGATGATTCTTATCAATACCCGTTAAGTTAAGAGCCACACGCTGACCTGCATATGCCACTTCAACATCTTCATTATGGTTTTGAATTTTTCTAATCCGGACCTCATGGTCACTTGGATAAACTGTCAGAATGTCATTTTGACTGATCTTACCCTCAACAAGCGTTCCCGTAATAACCGTTCCCACACCTTGTAGAGAAAACACGCGGTCAATGGGAAGACGGGCTGGAATATGTTCTGGTTTATCTTCGACATCTTTTGCCATTTCATCAATGGCCTCCACAAGTTTGTCCAGCCCAGCCCCTGTAATAGATGAAACAGGAATCATGGGTTGGTCCTCAGGAATGTCCTACCAGATGTTCCTTAACATCTTCTTGACAAGTTCAATCATTCTTCATCACCAGGTCACTCTTGTTAAACCACAATGCCCGCTTGACTTCAAGCATATTTAAAATATCAAGATGCTCCTGGGTTTGAGGCATAACCCCTTCTTCTGCTGAAACAACAAGAAGAACCAGGTCTATACCACTTACACCAGCTAACATGTTACGAATAAATTTTTCGTGGCCTGGCACGTCCACAATTCCCGCACGCTTTTGGCTTGGAAGATCAAAGAAGGCAAATCCCAGGTCTATGGTAATGCCACGTTTTCTCTCTTCTTCCCACCTGTCAGGTTCAATACCTGTCAGACGTCTTATGAGCGCACTTTTACCGTGGTCAATGTGACCAGCTGTTCCTATAACTATATTTGTCACGCTAGACCCCCTATTCTAAAGACGACAAGGCCTTTGCTACATACTCGAATTCACTTTCCATAATGGTTCTAGGATCAAAGAGCACATTATCATCTTCAACCCGTGCTATAACAGGCATTTGATATTCTCTTAGTCCATTTATAATTTTATTGGCTGACAACTTGTCATGGGTTACAGAAACAAGATATGTTGGCAGCTTTTCAAGTGGCATGGAACCACCGCCCACTTCTGATGCCCCTTTTACTATTTCCACATTAAATGACTTGGCCTGCTGTGAAATCATGTCCCTTAGGCAATCAGCCTTTGGTTTAATGTCCTCAGCTTGCATTGTCAGCATTTTTAGTGATGGGATCATCTGTGTGGCTCTATCTTCATCCCTATAAAGTTTGAGGGTGCCTTCTAAAACACAAAGTGTCATTTTGTCCACTCGAAGGGCTCTTGTTAAATGGTTGGCTTTCATTTCTTCAATATACTGCTTCTTGCCAACAATAATACCAGCTTGAGGCCCACCAAGCATTTTATCTCCACTAAAAGTCACCACGTCTGCACCCGCCGCAATGGCTTCCTGAACAGTTGGTTCCTTTGAAAGCCCATACCTTGAAAAATCAATAAGCGAACCGCTGCCAATATCCTCAACAAGCGGTATGCCATGCGCACTTGCTAGAGGGGCAAGTTCTTCCACTGACACTTCTTGAGTAAAGCCCATTATTCTATAATTGCTGGTATGAACCTTTAATAGAACACCTGTGTCTTCCGTAATGGCTTTTTCATAATCACGAAGATGGGTCTTGTTTGTCGTTCCTATTTCCACGAGCTTTGCACCTGAAAAGCGCATAACTTCAGGAATTCTGAAAGACCCTCCAATTTCAACGAGCTGACCACGAGACACAACAGCCTCTTTTCCTTCACTCAGGGTGCTTAATACAAGCATTACCGCTGCAGCATTGTTATTGACCACAAGGGCTGCTTCAGCACCTGTGAGCTCACAGATAATATCTTCCACATGGCTGTATCTCGATCCACGCTTGCCGTTATCCGTATCGAACTCAAGAGTGGAGTAATGACTGGCAATGTCTCCAAGGTGGTCATTGAGTTCTTTTGCGATAAGCGACCGGCCCAAGTTGGTGTGTAATACAACACCTGTTGCATTAACGACACGTCTTAGATGAAAGGCTTCTTTAGCGCAAGACAGCTCAAGAACACTTTGGATAATGCTTTGCTTATTAACGTTAAAATCTGCCGCTTCTTCTGGTGTCAGAGCGACAATGTTTTTCTCACTTGATCAATGCTTTCTCGAATACTGTCAACAACAACAGGTCTTGACACATCTTCAAGAAGCTTTTATCTCAGCGCTTTCAAGGAGTTCATCCACCTTGGGCAATTGAGCGAATAGAGCTTTCTTCATATTGATTACTCCTATCGTTTTATTAATATATTTTAATACGTTACAAATTACAAATGAAACATTTAAAGTAACTTTATGATAACGTCTTCCTATCTATAATTCCGAAGTTATTATAACATATTTCAATAGATATGAAGGCTTTACCTGCCTTTTTATAGGTCTTTATGACAAAAACGAAAAGAAAACCCACTGATTTGATGGTTCAATCGCAATTCGTCAGAATATTGATTCGCAAATAGTGGGTCATTTGTTACATTTTAGTCGATATTCTTTCCCATGGCATAGACATCAGCAAAGCGTTCTCGTCCATCAGGGTCTATAAATCTAAATTGTCTGTGTATAGTGCCTTCCATTTCGTAGCCCAAGCCTTCATATAAACTTACAGCTCGCTCATTGTCTGTTCGAACCCTAAGATGAAGTCTTCTTATTACACCTGACTCATAAGCAAACGCTTCTGCTTTTTCCATCATATGCTTGCCTATACCTCTTCCCCAGTAAGCCCTTCTTACGGTTATTCCCACTTCAGAAAAGTGATGAACTCGAGGTCTATGCATGCCCGTTAAAGTAAGAACTGATACGAGTTCTCTACCTATAAAGCCAAGCAACATAACGGCGTTGTCTGCTACACTTAATTTTTCTATAAAGGCAAGTTCCTGATCATAGGTGACATCCAGTTGACCCACGCCATAAGTCAGGTTGTCTGATTCGCTTGCAACAGCATTGGAGTGATCCAGTACAGCCTGTGCATCCGCCGGAGTTGCCCTGCGTATAATTAGTTCTTCCACATCAGCCTCCAAATAAAATGCTTTTGTTCGCAACTATTTAAAGTATATAGCGAATTCTTTTTTCTCTTGAACATGGCCAATATGAGCAAATGCTGTTTCTGTATTCGCTTCTAGATCTTTTAACATGCCATCTAGATCATCTGGATGAACAGCAATTAGAAGCCCACCAGACGTTTGCGGATCATATAGAACATCTTGCATTTCCTCACTGATGGTTTCCTCCATATGGATCTTGTGTCCAGAGTAAGCCTTGTTTCTGTAGGCCCCTGCAGGAACAAGTCCCATAGCGGCATTTTCAAAAACACCATCCATGACAGGGATCATGGATGTATCCATTTCAATAGTTACATCGCTGCCTTCAGCCATTTCAAGAGCGTGGCCAGCCAGACCAAACCCGGTAATATCTGTACATGCAGACACATTGTATTTCTTCATAACATCCGCAGGATACTTATTCAAATAGGCCATAACACGCATGGCTTCATTCACCTGCTCGTCATCAAGGAGTTCTGCCTTAATAGCCGTATTTAGAATACCCACTCCTACTGGCTTTGTAATGACCAGGGCATCCCCTATTCGAGCTTTGGCATTGGCAAGCACCCTATCAGGATGCACCATTCCTGTTACAGACAGGCCATATTTGGGCTCATTGTCTTCTATTGTATGTCCACCAACAAGTAGTGCACCAGCTTCTTTTACCTTATCTGCACCACCTTTTAGGATTTCACCAAGTATGCTCATATCGAGACAAGTGGGAAAACCAACGATGTTTAGTGCAATGGTTGGGTCTCCACCCATTGCATAGACATCACTCAGTGAATTGGCTGCTGCGATTTGTCCAAACATATATGGATCATCCACAATGGGTGTGAAGAAATCCAGGGTCTGAATAATGGCTTGTTCATCATTTATTTTGTATACAGCCGCATCATCTGATGTGTCTAGACCAACGATGAGCCGATCACTTTCAAATTTCGGTAGCTGTCGCAGAACCTGCGACAAGTCCTCAGGACCTATTTTAGCCGCTCAACCAGAGCTTTGAGTCAGTTCGGTTAAACGAATTTGTTTATCACTCATAATTCCACCTCCAGAGATTGCCATATGGCATGTTATTTCGGTGTCCAATCTTCACTATACCACTATTTTTATTGGACTCAAACACCTCTTTTATGGATGCCAGTTTTTCTCTCCGATCCCCTTCACTGCGATCAAATCGTCTACAGAATGAAAGGGCCCGTTTTCCTTTTTATGATCCAAAATGCGTCCGGCCATCTGCTCTCCGATCCCGTTTATCTCCATGAGTCTTTCTGCATCTGCTTCGTTTAGATCTTGTAGAGTCCACTGGCCAATTGGATTGGGCTCGGAAGACTTTGGAGCTTCACCAATTTTATAAATCACAATTTTCTGAGTGTCATATACCATCTGAGCGAGATTTATACTGGATGTATCTGCTTGGTCAGTCAGTCCACCAGCCATCTTTACAGCATCTGTAAGTCGACTTCCCCTCGGGAGTTCATAAACACCTGACTCATTGACCGCGCCTGTGACATGGACCATAATCATATCTTCCGCCTCATCTATACCTGTCTCTTCTCCACCAACTCGGTCCTCTGGCATGCTGTCTACACTTGTTTTATTCAGGACAGTGTCTTGATCATTTGACAGATAGTGGTCAGTCAGCTTAATTCCCAGTGCTAAAATGAGCACCACTGCCAATATGCTCAACTCAATGATTCTACCTTTTCTTCTCCCTTGCATAAGTCACCTCATTACGACTGAATTCTTCTACACGTTTAAACTGCTCTTCTTTATTTCTATTATATGGAATTTTGTCCAAACTTTTAAAGAATATTTTTTTTTGGGATCTGTAAAGATGGTTTTGCCAATGGGGGGATTAGTAATTGAAATAGGGTCATAAAAGGGTTAATAAAATGTTACAAATTGGCTAAAATACTCATTTCTACGATATTTAAATGATATGCCCTTAAAGCTGTGGTAAAATATGATTATCTGTGACTTGAGGTGATGACAATGAAGAAACGTTTTTATGTAAATTTACTACTTATGCTGTTGTTGATGCAAAGCTTCCTACCAAGTTTTGCTGAACCATATAGTTTAACATCAAATGATATTGTGGCTGAAGCTGCCCTGCTCATGGACCAGGAATCTGGTCAAATTCTCTTTCAAAAGAACATGAATAAGGTCATGTATCCAGCCAGTATAACAAAAATTATGACTGCCATTTTGATTATTGAAGACCTTGATTTAGATGACACTGTTGTTATTGATGCAGAGTCCCCATTTACGGAAGGCAATCGCATATACGTCATAGAAAATGAAATTTTCACTGTTGGACAGCTTTTATACGCAACCATGATAGAATCTGCCAATGATGCTGCAGTGGCTCTTGCCAAGTACCACTCTGGAAGTGTCGAGGCCTTTGCACAAAAAATGAACGAACGCGCCAAGGATCTCGGTGCCATGAACACAAATTTTGTGAATCCGAATGGTCTCCCCCACGATGAACATGTGACAACGGCTTATGACATGGCCCTTATTGGAAAATATGCAATGACACTCCCTAAGCTCAGGGAAATCGTCAGTACGGTCAAATATCAAATTCCACCAACCAATAAACAATCGGAAACCAGATACATGACCAACTCCAATCGTTTTCTGTATGGGACTGGCAGCCGAAATCAAATTAACTACAATGGCAATCTAATCAATATTAAATACGACGCCGTTAAAGGCATTAAAACAGGTTACACCATTGCCGCAGGTCAAACCTTTGTGGCCTACGGTGAAAAAGATGGCAAAAAGCTCATCAAGTGTTATTCTCAAATCAGAAGGAAAAAATCTCTATGTGGACACACGAAGATTGCTTGACTACGGATTTGATAACTTTGAAAGAAAAGAGCTCATGATCGCTGGAGAAAAAGTTGAAGAAATTAACTTTGAAGATGAGAAAAATACAAAACTGCCCCTGGTAACGCGTGACGCTCTTGTTGCCTATTTACCGCTTGGGGTATCGGTCAGCGACTTATCAAAAGAAGTCCAGCTGGAACCTGACATTACCTTGCCAGTCAAGGCAGGACAAGTTCTCGGATTCATACAGTATTCTTATGGAGAGCTAATCATCTCAAGTTCTGAACTCATAGCCCCGGCTTTGTCAGTGATAAGGCCTTGCTAGATGATGACATTAAACTTTTGAAGAAGATACAGACAATTTTCTGGAAAATATGGACTGGGTATCTTTTTCCATACGTGCAGGCATAGTCTTTATAATATGGCGTATGATTATGACTTTCTATAATCTACAAAGGCGAAAATATGCCCTACGCATGAAGCAAGAAGAGGAAAAGAGCAAAAGTCGATCTGGACGCACTGCAGGGGGAAATACCAGAGTCTCTGCAAGAAGAACCACTCAAAGCGAAAAAGGCGAACTCGCCTAATAAAAGATAACCATCTTCAACGAAAAATTCGTATTAAAAGATTTAAATATAACGAAAAAAGTCAGTGCTCAAAGCACTGACTTTTTCTATGGCGTTTTGCATAAACTTAATTTATTAACCCTTGTAACCGATCATTTGAATTTCAATATCTGCATCAAGTGGTAGACGTGCTACTTCAACGGCTGCACGTGCCGGCTTGTGTGCACTGAAAAATTCAGCATACACTTCATTAACCTTTGCAAAATCATTCATGTCATCAAGGAAAATTTCAACCTTCACAACTTGCTCTAGACCACAGCCCGCTTCTTCAAGAATGGCTTTACAGTTATTCAGTGACTGACGTGCAGCCGCTTGAATATCACCCTTCACCATTTCTTTTGTTTCAGGGTTGATTGGAAGTTGACCAGACACATAAATAAAAGGACCGGCTTCCATACCTTGTACGTATGGACCAACTGCCGCAGGGGCATTTGTAGTGTTCACTGCTTTCATGCTATTCCCTCCTAGATAATATATGGCGATTTGCTAAACATAGTCGTCCTGTCACCACCACACCAAATATAGAAGGCTGATTCATACGTCTATATATATGGTATGGCGGTGACTGGAATCATTAGCTTACAACCGCCTGATATAAATTGTTATAACCATCCTATCAATATCGTTCTTACTTTTCCACTCTGATTTCATCTAGATAATTGTAAATTGTATATCTTGAAACGCAAAGTACTTTAGCGACATAATCTATTGCACCCTTAATAAGGAATGCGCCTTGACTGTCCAGCTTATTAACAATTTGTACTTTTTCATCTTTCGTTAAGTAGGCCACTGGCTTTCCAACGCTTTCAATTGTCACTTGAACAAGGTCTGTCAATACATCATTCACTGTATTGACGTTTTCTGAAGCCTTGTCTTCGACATTGAGTGCAACTTGCATCATATCATTAAGAACATTTCTAGCAACTACCAGCTCAGACATGTCGAAGTTGATACAGAAGCATCCAATGGTTTCCCCTTCATCATCCTTAATAAAAAAGGTTGATGATTTCAAGGATCGGCCATCTGCACTTTTTCCTGTATAGTTTATAATATCTTTATCCGTATCGCCATTGCTCACTTTCTTTATAGAAAGTTCCGTCATAGGCGAACCGACATTTCTGCCCGTTACTTGACCATTTGCTATGGCAATAATTGAATTCGGCGCCAGTGAAAAATCATGTAGCACAACTTCACAGTTCTTTCCGAATGTCATACCAATACCTTCAACCATAGGTTTGTAACGTTCCAGAATAGGATTTGTTTTCTTCGACATCTTGAGCCCCTTTCTCATCTGGAACCTTTGCATGCTTGCTAGATTCCCATTCTCCTATTTCGCTACCACATTGATCAGCTTGCCCGGTACTGTGATGACCTTGATAATTTTCTTACCTTCAGTCATGCTCTTTATCTTTTCACTTTCAAGAGCCAGCTTCTCAAGTTCATCTCTTGTAGCATCTTTGCTTACAACAACTTTGTCTCTAACCTTACCATTAATCTGTAGAACTATTTCTATCTCGTCCAGTACAAGCGCTTTTCATCCCACTTAGGATAACGCTGAATATGAACGGAGTCCTCTTTACCAATAGCTGTCCAAAGTTCTTCAGTGAAGTGTGGGCCAAATGGCGCAAGGATCACCAGAAGGTCTTCTACCAGCTTTTTAACCAGTGGCTTGTTATATGTGTCTACCTTGTCTTTGTAACGATAGGCATCGTTTACAAGCTCCATAACAGCCGAAATTGCCGTGTTGAAATTAAAGCGACCTGTAATGTCCTCATGGACCTTCTTAGCCGTCTTATTAATCATGAAGTTCAGGTGCTTGTCTTCTTTTGACTCAATAACAATGTCCCCTTCACCCATATGATCTTTCAGTTCGTTCACCAGTCTCCATACACGGTTGATGAATCTAAACGCACCTTCCACACCATCATCTGACCATTCTAGGTCTTTTTCAGGTGGTGCAGCAAATAGGATAAACAGGCGGGCTGTATCAGCACCGTATTTCTTAATGATCACATCAGGCTTACAACGTTGCCCTTGGACTTGGACATTTTTGCTCCGTCTTTAAGAACCATCCCCTGTGTCAATAGGTTGTTAAATGGTTCGTTTACTGGAGAAATGCCTTGATCGTACATAACTTTTGTATAGAAACGAGCGTATAGAAGGTGTAGAATCGCGTGTTCTACGCCACCGATGTACTGGTCAACACCCATCCAGTATGCCGCTTTGTCTTTGTCGAATATTTTTTCTGAGTTGTTTGCATCTGTATAGCGTAGGAAGTACCATGAAGAGTCAACAAAGGTATCCATTGTATCCACTTCGCGCTTGCCTTCTTTGCCACACTTAGGACACTTAGCGTGTTTAAAAGATTCACTTGTCGTAAGTGGAGACTCACCTTCACCCTTAAACTCAACGTCCGTAGGAAGAACTACTGGAAGCTCTGAATCTGGCACTGGAACATATCCGCAGTCAGGACACTCAATGATTGGAATTGGTGTGCCCCAATATCTCTGGCGAGAAATCAACCAGTCTCTTAGACGGAAGTTGACTGTTTTCTTTCCAAGACCTTTTTCATCCATCCACTCAATAATTTTAGCTTGACCTGCCTGGTATTCCATGCCATCAAAGTCACCAGAGTTGATCATGACACCAGGACCTGTGTATGCTTCTTTAAGGTTTTCAACGTCAATGCTATCGTCTTCCGGCTTGATAACAGGGATGATGTCGATGCCGTATTTTGTAGCGAACTCAAAATCTCGCTCATCGTGAGCTGGAACCGCCATGATAGCCCCTGTGCCATAATCCATCATGACATAGTTGGCCACATAAATTGGAGTCTTGCGACCATTCAGTGGATTCACTGCGTAACGTCCGGTGAAGAGACCTTCCTTTTCAACGTCTGTCGCTGTTCTCTCCACTTCAGACATATGCTGAAGCTTCATTTGGAATGCCTTAACATCCGCTTCGTACTCTGTGCCTTTTACAAGCTCTTCAACCATAGGATGTTCAGGTGCCATAACCATAAAAGTTGCACCAAACAGAGTGTCTGGACGCGTTGTAAATATATCTAGACCTTGGTCTGTGCCCTCAATTTCAAAGACAACTTCAGCACCGACACTTTTACCAATCCAGTTTGCCTGCATTGTTTTAACCTTGTCAGGCCATCCATCAAGAGTGTCAATGTCCTGAAGCAGACGGTCAGCATAATCAGTGATTTTTAGATACCACTGGCTTAGTTTCTTTTTAACAACTGTTGAATCACAACGTTCACATGCTCCGCTTACAACCTGCTCGTTGGCAAGAACTGTTTCACAGCTTGGGCACCAGTTTACAGGTGAGTTCTTTTTATATGCTAAGCCAGCATTAAAGAACTGGATAAAGAGCCACTGAGTCCACTTGTAGTAATCTTCCTTACATGTTGCCACTTCTCTATCCCAGTCATAGCTTAGTCCAAGACGCTTAAGTTGACGCTTCATTTCAGCGATGTTGTCTGTCGTCCAAGGATCCGGGTGAATTTGGTGGGCAATGGCAGCGTTCTCTGCTGGAAGACCGAAAGCATCCCAACCGATTGGATGAAGTACATTGTAACCATCCATTTTTTTAAATCTAGCTATAACATCACCAATTGAGTAATTTCTAACATGACCCATGTGAAGCTTGCCTGATGGATATGGGAACATTTCCAGACAATAATATTTAGGTTTTGATTCATCTACATCAACATGGAACTCTTTTGTATCGTCCCACATTTTCTGCCATTTTGCTTCAATAGCTGAAAAATCATATTGCATGTTTAGTCTCTCCTTTGATAAGTAAAAATATGCGAATCGCTCTATTTGTACCACGTGTACAATCCCTATACAGTTCCTGTCCTAGGTTTGTTTTTACCTTCTTTTACCTGTCAGTAACCGTATTTTTCAAAAAACAAAAAAGAGTCGTCCTCGCGGTATCCGTCCATAGGGACGAATAAATCGCGGTACCACCCTACTTGATCATGAAAATCATGATCCTCTCTATGAGCGCTTTAACGGTTGCCAACCGACAAGCATATACATTTAAGCGCAGAATGCCATCTGCCTTTTATGCTATAAGACAAGTTCAAGTGTCGTGACATCCGGTTTTCACCACCCACCGGCTCTCTTTTTCCAGTTGTTCTAACTTAAAACTCTAGGAATTTAATGAAGAAAAACTGAAAGTTTGTTCGGTTCACTTTACTACTTCTTTGCTTGTGAATATACATATATTTTGAAGCGGTCAGAAGACCGCTTCAAAACAATTTGTTTAAATCATTGTAATTGGAAAATTAAAATGTGTCAATATTCAATTCCAATTTTTCTGCATCGCTCCAAATTCTCTCGATGTCATAGAATTCGCGCTCAGCTTTCGTAAAGACGTGAACAATAATATCCAGACAGTCTATTAGAATCCAGTTGCCTCCACGCTTGCCTTCCTTGTGGCTCATTTCCAAACCACGCTCACGAAGTTCTTCTACAACGCCATCAGCAATGGCATTGACATGAGTATTGGATGTGCCCGTTGCAATTACAAAATAATCTGCAATGCTGCTTAGATGTCTTACATCTAAAATTTGAATGTCGTGACCTTTTTTATCATCGATCAGACCTGCTATCTCCAGTGCTATTTCTTTTACGTTCAAAAGATCACCTCATCTTTATTCTTTTGTTATGAGTTCATTCCAAAGTTCAATTTGTATTATAGTGAAGCGCATGACCTTTTTTCACCACAAACTGAATGGCATCTGAAATAGATTTTTTCAGTGCCCCATCAAGATCTTTTTCTGCCAGTTTTCTAAGTCTCTCAACACCTGGATAATCACGACCTGGCTCTATGGCATCAGCAATGTATATTATTTTTCAAGCTGGCTCATACCAAGACGACCGTAAGTATGATAACGAATGGCATTCAAAATATCTTCGTCACATATATCAAGATCCTTGCAAACAAGCTCTGCACCAACCTCTCCATGCAAGAGAGACACAGAGTTTTTTGTCACTTCATCAAGACCAATACCAAATTCTTTTGCATACTTAAGAAGTTCATCCCGTCTCAAGTGTTTGCCATAGTCGTGGAGAAGAGCCGCGAGAGCTGCAGACTTTTCATCCACTCCATGAATTTTCGCCAGCTTAACCGCTGTGTTGACGACGCCTTTTGTGTGCAAAATCGTGATTTTTTCAGTCTTTTTTCCATGATTTTCTCAAGCTTGTCATATTGAGACATACAATCATCCATTCTTATATAAGTTTTTTTCATAGATGTACTGTTCGACAGGTTCAGGCAAGAGGTACTTAATGCTCTGATTCTCCCGAATCCTTTGTCGTATATCCGTTGATGATATTGCAAGAGCTGGCACCGTTGTGATGCTAATGTCTGCACCGTAATTCACTTTTAGCTCATCAATTTTCTCAATCATTTTTGATGTGTCTATTCCTGGTCGTGTGGCACCAATGAATTTGCATATCCCCAGAAGCTCCTTGAAATTTTTCCATGTTTCCAACTCAATGATGGCGTCCGCCCCAGTGATGAAGTATAGGGTGTCATCCTTATCCAACTTTTCCTTGAGCTTTTTGACCGTATTGATTGTATATGAAACTGTCTCTGAATCAATTTCAATTCTTGAAACAGAAAATCCTGGTTGTTCATTGTTGCTAAACCGTCATTTCATAACGGTCCATTTTATCGGTCATGTATCCTGCCGCTTTATGGGTGCACTTCCTACGGGAATAAAATACACCTTATCTAAATGAAACTGTGTTCTGATTTGTTCTGCAAGCATAAGATGTCCGTAATGAATTGGATCAAATGAACCACCCATTATTCCAAAACGACACCCGCCTTCACATTTAATCAAGACATCCGCCTCCTGATTATTTTTTAGGGAGTTCTATCTTTGGATCTTCCGTTGCACGGCGGTAAATGACAAACTTATTGCCAATCGCCTGTACAAATTCTGCCTTTGTTCTCTTAGCAACCTTGTTCCCTGCTTCTTTTGAACCCATCAGGCTTGCATCAAGCACATTGACCTTTACAAGTTCATGAGATTCTAAAAGCGCGTCCATTTGAGTTAAAAAAGCCTCAGAAATGCCGTCTTTACCCAGTTGAGCCAGGGGCTTTTTCTTATTGGCAATGCCTTTTAAATAACTTCTTTGTTTTGCTGTAATCATAAATTCACCTATATCCTAATCTGATTTAATAATCGTCTCTTTGAGTTTATTCAATATTTGCTTTAAGAAGGTCCATATTAGTCGTAGAACTCGAATTCAATATCTTCTACACGCACTGTGTCACCGTCTTCTATGCCCATTTCCTTAAGCTTTTCAAATACGCCCTTTTGCATTAGAACAGATTGGAAGTGTCTTAGTGACTCATCATCATCAAAGTTTGTAGAGTACACAAGGCGTTCCACAGGTTCCCCTGTAACCACATAAACTTCGCCATCCATATTGTACTCAATTTGAGCTGGACCCTTTTCCACTTCAACAAAGAAGTCATCTTCTGTGTAAAGTGGCTCCATTTCAACTTCATCTAGCATTTCTGTCACATACTGCATGAGTTCATTGACACCCTTGCCTGTTGCAGCAGAAATTGGGAACACTTTAAAACCACGTGTTTCCATTTCATTTCTAAATGTCTCGTATTGTTCGTCATCAAATAGCAGGTCCATCTTGTTTGCTGCTATAATTTGGAATCTATCTGCCAGCTTTTCATTATACAGTCTAAGTTCATCGTTGATTTGATCGAAATCCTGAATCGGATCTCTACCTTCAAGGCCTGATACATCAACAACATGTACAATAACCTTTGTTCTTTCAACGTGACGCAGGAACTCATGACCAAGACCAATGCCTTCATGAGCACCTTCAATAAGACCTGGAATGTCTGCTAGGACAAATGATTTGCCCTTAACAACTTCGACAACACCTAGATTCGGTTGAAGGGTTGTAAAGTGGTAATTCGCTATTTTAGGCTTTGCCTTTGTGATTGTGGATAGAATTGTTGATTTACCCACATTAGGGTAACCTACAAGACCAACATCAGCCAGCATTTTCAGTTCAAGGATAACCGTTCTTTCTGATCCTTTTTTACCCTGCTCCGAGAAACTTGGAGCCTGGCGTACAGATGTTCTAAAATGCCAGTTGCCTCGACCACCCTTACCGCCTCTTGCTATGACAAATTGCTCGCCTTTTTCTGTCAGGTCAGCAATAATGCCGTTTGTTTCCTTATCTCGAATGATTGTCCCAGGTGGCACCTTGATAAACAGGTCTTGTGCATCCTTACCTGAGCATCTTTTCTTGCCGCCACGTTCTCCATCATCAGCCGTGTACTTCGTTTTATATCTGAAATCCATCAGGGTACGCAGACCTTCATCCACAATGGCAATAATGCTTCCACCTTGCCACCATCACCGCCATCTGGACCGCCGTCAGGAACGTATTTTTCTTTTCTAAAACTTACCGCTCCATCTCCGCCTTTACCGGATCTCAGAAATATTTCAGCCTTATCGACAAACATCGATTCACCTCTTTTTCAATCTCTGATTCACTTGAGACAGGTCTGAATCATTTTCAGGACCATCTCAAGTGAATCAGCACATAACACACTATAAATCCCTGCAGAGGACATCTCTGCTATTATAATGAACACATTCAATCAATGTGTATACCGTTCTTAAATAAGCGCTTTCACTGCAACCAGTTAGTTCTATTATAACGAAAGTTGAAAACTTTTAAACAGGTTATAGTGGTTTTGCAGGTGAGAAATTTGGGCTAATCGAGGCGTGCAGTTTTCAGTACATGTGAGCGTACCTGAGTACGTGATCATGTACTGAATAACTGCAACAACGAAGAGTAGCCGCAATTTCTCCCTGCAAAACAAAATGTCCATCGTGAACGATGGACATTTTGGGTATTAACTACGCTTCATATACGCTTACTTGCTTCTTGTCGCTACCCTTACGCTCGAAACGAACAACGCCGTCCACTTTAGCGAATAGAGTATCGTCGCCGCCTCTGCCAACGTTGTTGCCAGGGTGGATTTTAGTTCCTCTTTGTCTAACAAGAATGCTGCCAGCAGTTACCTTCTGACCGTCACCTCGCTTAACGCCAAGTCTTTTAGACTCAGAGTCACGACCGTTCTTGGAGGAACCAACACCTTTTTTACTCGCGAATAGCTGTAGATTAACTCTTAGCATCCGGATGCACCTCCTCAATTAGAATTTTTATATATTCACTATACGTCAATTCAATTCCTTGAAATCCAACAAATACCGTTTCGAATATTGTTCGACTTTTCTCCCATTGGTCCCGGGTCAGGTCAGCTGGAAGTTCACAGTAAGCATATCCGTCATCACCAATTTCATAAATTGGTTCAGGAATTTTGCCACTTCTAACAATGCGTTGATACCCATAAATGCTATAGCCGAAACACCAGCACAGACAATGTCTTCACCTGGATCAGCATATTCAGCATGGCCATCAACTTCGAATGAGAGGTACTCATCGCTTTTCTTTCTAAAACGAATTGTGATCATTATAATTACAGAGTAATTTTTTCGATTTGTACTTTAGTGAATGGTTGACGATGACCGTTCTTGTTTCTGTAGTCTTTCTTAGACTTGTACTTGTAAACGATAACTTTTTTAGCTTTACCGTTAGCAAGAACTTTAGCAGAAACTTTAGCGCCTTCAACTACAGGAGCACCAACAGATAGACCGTTGTCACCAGATACTGCTAGAACTTGATCGAATTCAACAGACTCGCCAGCTTCAACATTTAGCTTTTCAATGAATAGCGTGTCGCCTTCTTGAACTCTGTATTGCTTACCGCCAGTTTTAATGATTGCGTACATACTCGCACCTCCTCTTTCAAGACTCGCCAAAATCAGGTACACAAAATACTTTTCTGTGTTTAGAACCCATCCTGTGCGGATACCCATTTACCCATGACACTTATGTATCAAGAGGTACACACATGTTTTCATGTAAACATGCGAACATATGAATTATATATGATTCAGTTCGAAATTTCCAGTCTTTTTTGCAAAACTTTCAACTTTTCTTCTGAATCCGCTCTTAACCTCTTAAAGCTTGAGGTATTCCCCCTTGCAATAAAGAGTTTGAAGCCTATTTTAGCACAGGCATCATGTATCATATCCCTGTGTTGATGCATAAACGCTTCAAGATGCTCAGGCACTTCGTAAAGAATACAATCCGCATCGGTGTGGTTTCTGTGGTGCACCATGTCCTTTATCAAGTCATCCGTCATTGTATCCGCCGCAGGCACAAAACCCTGTCCTCGACAAATTGGGCAAGGGTCCTTTAGCTCCCGTAAATGCTGTCTACGGATTTCTTTCTCGTGATCTCCATAATACCTAGGGTTGTTATGCCATGTATGGTCACACGGTTTCTATCAGCTAAGACGGCCTTTTCCATGGACCGTATCAATTTATATTCCATGTCTTTTTCAGTCATGTCAATGAAATCAACAAGTATTATTCCACTAAGTTCTCGCACCTTCATGAGTTTAGCAACTGCTTTTGCAGCACTTGAGTTCACAGCAAAGGCGGTTTTTTCAATGTTTTGCTTACCAATATTTTGACCTGAATTGACATCAATCACCGTTAAGGCTTCTGTCTCTTCTATGACAAGCGAGGCCCCACCAGCGATTTCCACCACACGACCACTGAGTTTTTTGAGCGCCTCATTGACCTTATAGCTTTCGAATATGGGAAAGGACTCCCTGTAAAGTTTGACTTTATCCAACCACTCTGGACAACTTGTCTTCAAGTAAGTCTTTAAGTCCTCAAGAATACTTTGATCATTGCTGATGATTAAATCCACTTTATTTTTCAGTTCTGACCGAAGGGCCTGTACGGAAAAACTCTTGCCTGAGTATAGACACATCGGTGCCTTACCAAGCACCTTGTAGGACTTTATATGATCCCAGCGCTTGAGCAGTTGGTCCAGCTCTTCATCTAGGGCCTCATCTGTTTTTTTCACTGCAGATGTTCGCACAATTAAACCGTATCCCGTCAGTGGAGAAGCCTTTATCCAGGACTCTATTCTTTCTTTATGTCCAGCATCAGATATTTTCTTGCTGATGCCCACATGGACTTCTTCTGGAAGAAGAACCATTGAGTCTCCAGTGAGGCTCAGTCGCATGGTGACCTTGGCCCCTTTTGACCCCGAGGCGTCTTTGACAACCTCAACGAATATTTCTTCTCCAGCCTTGATCATTTGATTGAGAGGGTCTTGCTTTCTCCCCCGCCGACCATCACGAACCATATCCATTTTACTTAGGTAGGCATTTTTATCAAGCCCTATATCTACAAAAGCAGCGTCCATGCCCTGAATCACATCAACCACTCGACCTTTGTAGATCTTCCCCACATTAGATTCTGAGTGAATTTTGTCCACTCGAAAATCTTCAAGTTGTCCATCTGCCATAACAGCTAGACGTGTTTCGAATATCCCTTTGTCGATTATGATTTGACGCATAGAACCACCTTATAAGTCGTATAGAGGCACTAGTTGGCCTTCTTTTTGGGTGAACAGCTGGAGTCTGTGGACACGAACAGTTTCTACCGAATCAATTAAATCCATTTCTTTGATCAGGCAATCTATAAAAACTTCTGGCTTCAAATTACCATTGGAACCCGTTGCGACCGTTAGTCTAAATATAGACCGCGCCTCTTCAGAAAGAACAGTTTTAGCATCCATAACAAATGGACGTATATTGACATCTTTAATCTTGCCTTTTTTTAGTTTTTTCTGAATCATGATCTCATCTTTGTCAAGCAAATGATCTAATGCTTCATTTTCTTTTCTGCCGTCTGTGTCTTTCACAGCGTCACTATAGCGCACTTCAACCAAGTATTCCGATGCAGAAACAAGAGCCATAAGCTTTCCGCTTCCAGACACTTCTTTTGCACGTACAAAGCTTAAACCATCTGGCACATTGTCACCTTGATTGCTAATAAGTGCATTTGGATCAATAGCCTGGGTCAGTTCCACTTCAACGATTTCAGCTTCACTGGAAACACCAACGGCTAGAGGCGCTGCAAATGAAATTTTCGGATGTGGATTAAATCCCTGAGAAAATTTTAGTGGCAGTTCCATGCGTCGAAAGGCTCTTTCCATAAATCGTACCATTTCAAGATGGGAAAGGAACTTCATATTATCTTTTTTTACATATTGAATTCTTAAAGTTGACATTAGCACCCTCCCTGAAATAATCCAACATTGATGCCGCAACCAGTACAGCCCTGTCTACAGTCTTGTGTTACCTCAGCTTTCGTCGCTTTTTCGTTTTCACGAATCAGGAAGGGCTTGGTTACACCAATATCAATGAAGTCCCATGGTAGAATCTCCTCATAATCTCTTTCACGAGAAGCAAAGAAGTAAGGATCTACACCTGTTTCTTCAAAGGCGCTCATCCAGTTTTCATAAACGAAATACTCTTGCCAACCATCAAACTTAGACCCTTTTTCCCAAGTTCGTATAAGGCTTCACCCAGTCTTCTGTCACCACGTGCCACAACCCCTTCTAAGAAACTTGTGTGAGCATCATGGTAGTTAAATTTAACGGCTCTATCTTTGATAGACGCTTTTACCACTTTCTGTTTTTGTTCAAATGTTTCAAGTGTGTCTTGAGCCATCCACTGGAAAGGCGTAAATGGTTTAGGCACAAAGCAAGATGCACTTAAGGTGACTGTCAATCGTCCTGAACGGTTTTCCTTTGGCATATCGTAGTAAATTTTAGCCACTCTGTCTCCGAGATCACCAATGCCCTGAAGATCTTCTTCACCTTCAGTTGGCAGGCCAATCATGAAGTATAGCTTCACTTTATTCCATCCAAGATTAAAAATTCTATCCATAGTGCCCATCAGATCATCCTCTGTGACACCCTTATTGATCACATCACGCATTCTCTGCGTACCTGCTTCAGGTGCAAAGGTTAAACCTGTTTTTCGAATCTTTTGAATCTGCTCAATAACAGACACCGAGAATGAGTTTAGTCTTAGGGATGGCAGGGAAACGCCAACCTTGTTTTCTTCGTGATCCTTAATAAGCCCCTTGATAAGCTTATTGATTTCCGAGTAATCCATAGTGCTTAAAGACGCAAGGGATAACTCTTCGAACCCCGTCGTTCGAATGAGAGTCATTGCCGCTTCCTGGATAACATCCACACTTTTTTCGCGTACAGGACGGTAAATCATACCAGCTTGGCAGAATCGACACCCTGCCGTACAACCTCTAAAATTTCTACCAATTGCGCGGTCATGAACTGTATCCATATATGGGACAATAAAACTTTCTGGATAATAAACCGTATTCAAGTCCTTGATGATTCTTTTTGAATTTTGCAGGAACACCCGCTTCTGTCGGCTCAAAGCTCTTTATGGTTCCGTCTTCATTATAGGCCACTTCATAGAAACAAGGCACATAGACACCTTGTATATCAACAAGTGCTCTAAGGATTTCTTTTCTTGATTTTCCAACCTTTTTAAGGCTCTTGACTGTTTCAACAACTTCCAGTGTGACCTCTTCTCCTTCACCGAGGACAAAAGCGTCAATAATATCTGCAATCGGTTCTGGATTGTATGCACATGGACCGCCCGCTATAATAATCGGATCAGATTCTTGTCTGTCCTTAGATCTGACAGAAATGCCACCTAGGTCAATCATATTAATTATGTTTGTATAAGACAGCTCATACTGGAGGGTAAACCCTAATATATCAAGATCCTTCACTGGGGATTTTGTCTCAACCGTAAAAAGTTCCATGCCTTCCCTGCGCATTTCAGCTTCAAGGTCTGTCCATGGCGCAAAAACACGCTCACAGTAAATATCTTCTTTTGAGTTTAATAACCCATATAAAATATGCATGCCTAAATGGGACATGCCCACTTCATACACATCAGGAAAAGCAAAACCAAAACGGACCATGTCATCTTTAATCTCTTTCATGGCACTGTTGATCTCTCCACCGATGTATCTTGATGGCTTTTCCACGCGATATAGGATATCATCTAGTTTATTCATCAAATCAATCGCCTCTCTTGTTTCTCACCCGGTTCACGCTCTCGCAAACCATTTTAGTTTTAAATCTTCGACCTATAGAACACCATTTCGATGTTGTTTTCTCACATTAACTTATCCATTCTATCAGATTTTCATCAAAATTCAACCGCATGGCTCCAAGACAATGTTTTTCTCTGACAGCAGGAAAGCCGAAGCAAACCGCTTCGGCTCAGTTGGTTGCCATGCCTAATCCATATATAGGAATGACCCACGCATACGTCTCATGTAGACATTCAGTACAAGCCTACGGCCAGCAGACTTGTTATAAGGGAACTCCCACCGTAACTTAAAAAAGGTAGGGTAACACCTGTAACAGGCATTATTCCCATCGTCATGCCTATATTCTCAAATATTTGGAATGCAAACATAAAGACAACACCTATAACCACCAGTGAACCATAGTCATCCTTTGACTTGATGGAGATGGTCAACATACGCATCATAAGTAGAAAATATAAAAATATGATGGTTGCGCCACCGACAAACCCAAGTTCCTCACCTAAAACCGCAAAAATGAAGTCTGTCTCTTGAACTGGTAGGTAGTCATATCGGTGGTAGACGCCCTTAAAGAGCCCACGACCTAAAACATACCAGACCCAATGGTTATTTTTGACTGCATAACCTGGTAATTGCCCTGAAGGGTCGGGTCGTTGGGATTTAAAAACGCATCAATACGAAGCCGTTGGTGGGGCAACATATTCATATATACCACTGGAAGACTTATAGCCGCTGTGATGATTCCGCCAATGATAAGCTTGTAGTTTAAGCCCGCACAAAAAAGCATGCCCATGGCTATAAAAATAAAGACAAGGGCCGTCCCCATATCCGGTTGAAGAAGAAGCAAGAGTACAAATGGCGCCAAATGAAGGGCCGGGAATATCAAACTCCTAATGGAATTGAACTGATCTTTTCTCTCCTCAAGCATATGGGCATAGGTCAGGATAAATCCCAATTTTGCAATTTCAGCTGGCTGAAAATATAAGACCTTTAAATCTATCCAGCTTCTTGCACCAAACTGCTGGACACCCAGACCTGGTATATAGACTGTCAACATAATCAGTATAGACACAACATAGACAAGCCTGTGAAAAGTCCTTGAAAGTCTTATAGTCAAAACTCATTGCAAGGAGCATGGCAATAATGCCAATAACAAACCCAAGTGCCTGATTACGCACTTCTCTTGTCATGCCTACTATATGAGCATCCGTCGCACTGGTAATCATGATCATTCCCATGGTGAACAAAATCAGTACGATGGCGATTAAATTGAAATCTATTGTTTTTAAGTAGTTTTTATTAATCAACACATCACCTCTGATGTCTTACGGTCTTCAGTAAATTTCACATAATAAAGCCCCCGAATCGCTGTCGCAGTCCGGAGGCTTACACTCGGATAGATTATCGCATCCGGCTCTACCTATCGCTTCATGTGTTTGATTGGAATACTTGCAATAAGCGCTGGACGACCATTTTCTTCGGCTTCAGTGATTCTAATATCAAGACCGTTTTCGTCGATATCAATATGCTCTTTCAAAGCTGCAAGAAGATCGCCTTTTACATGATCAAGAAAATCTGGTGAACAGTTTGCACGATCATGTACTAGTACCAGTTTCAGCCTCTCCTTGGCGACGTTCTTGCTCGAGTCTTCCTTACTTAAGAACTTCAGTAGATCAAACATCTAGTCCCCTCCTATTTGCTGAATGAAAATAACTTTTTAATCTTGTCGAAGAATCCATCTTGCAACTCAAGGTCAAGGAACTCAACCTCTTCGCCAGTAATTCTTCTTGAAATATTCATAAATGCCTGTCCTGACATAGATGCTTCATTGTTTACAGCTGGTTCACCACGGTTAGTGCTGACAACAACCTGTTCGTCATCTGGCACAACACCAATAAGATCAATAGCAAGAATATCTGTCATATCCTCAATATTCATCATATCGCCACGTTTTACCATATCAAGACGAATTCTGTTGACGATAAGAAGTGGATCATTCACTTCCGCCGCCTCAAGTAGGCCGATAATTCTATCAGCATCACGAACGGCTGAAATTTCAGGCGTTGTAACAACCAGTGCTCTGTTTGCACCTGCTATGGCATTTTTGAAACCTCTTTCAATGCCTGCTGGACAGTCAACAATAACATAATCATGTGTTTCACTTAACTTGCTTGTTAGTTCCTTCATTTGTTCTGGAGAAACTGCATCTTTATCTTTTGTTTGTGCCGCTGGTAGAAGATATAAGCCTTCAAAACGCTTATCTTTTATAAGCGCTTGCTTCAAACGGCAGTTTTCGTTAACAACATCAACAATATCATAAACAATTCTGTTTTCCAGTCCAAGCACAACATCTAGGTTTCTCAGACCGATATCTGCATCTATAACGACTACTTTTTTGCCCATTTTCGTAAGACCAGCGCCAATATTTGCTGTCGTAGTTGTTTTGCCAACACCGCCCTTACCAGACGTGATTACAATGACTTCACCCATATTTTATAGCCTCCTATTCACTTTCTAAAGGTATGGTTCGATCATGATGTTTTTATCCTTGACATAAGCGATTTCAGGACTTGTAGGTCCATCACCGTCGTCTGGTGACCTCGTTATCAATGATCCTATGCGAAGCTGAGTCGGCTGAAGTCTTTGTGCTACGACCCATGCACTTTCATTTCCATCTGCCCCCGCGTGTGCAACGCCTCGAAGGCTTCCAAAGACTGCTATATTGCCGTATGCAATGACTTCAGCTCCAGGGTTGATGTCTCCCAGAATAACAACATTTCCTTCGAACTCCACACTCCTGCCTGAACGCAGTGTGCCCCTAACGAACTTTGTCATGCCTTCTTCAAGGCCATCAAATGCCTTGGCAATAACAGGCTTTGCTTTTGGTTCTTCTCTTTTTTACAGGTACATATGGCTTCATGGAAGTGACCAGCATGCCAAATTCCTTGCTGAATATTTCAGCCAGCATAGACTCTTCTTTTGTATGAAGCGGTCGTCCCTCTGTGCCAATACCTTTGCCCCTTTAAAAAAGTTCTTCGATGTTTCCAGTTTTAAGTTGAGCGCATCGATGATTTGAGCAAAAGCCACAGACTCATCCATTTGAATGATAATGCCTTTCTTTGTTCCCTTAAATTCTATCAAGTTTATTCAGCCCCACGCTATAACCCCCAAGTTTTGACTTGATGCTATTTTCGTGTCCCCGAAAATATCCCTTCTTACATTATATATTGAAAACGGTATTTGCAAAAGGTAAAATAATTTACTCATCGACATTTTATGGTTCTTCCGTTTCTTCTGACTCAGGTTCTATGCCAAAATACTCAGCGTAAACATCCCTTACAATTGGGGATGCGTACCCACCATGCCCCCCTTGTGGCAACATGGAGACAACTGCAATTTCAGGGTCTTCATACGGTCCAAAAGAAACAAACCAGGCGTAGTTGTCATATGTGTCTCTGAAGCTGTTGATGATTTCATCATCAAGCCCTCTGTGACTCATATCTTTAATGGCTTGCCTCAAGGCACTTGAGTAATCTAAATAGCCCTGACGAATCAGTTTGTTTATTTTCGTTTCAACACGCTCAATTTCACTTTCATCTTGAATCATTCTCTTTCGCTTTTCAAGATCAGCAATTTCATCATTGCGCATAATGAGAATTTCTTCGGCCATTTTCTCTACGTCTTCAACTTTTAAGGACGGATCAAAGCGAGCCATATTTTCCTTCAAGTAAGCTACTTCGTCAAGCGGTGGGATTAAACCTTCTTTTTCTGCTGTTCCTGTTTTTGCAGCCACTGTGATCGGGAAGTTTTTGAAAATTCTTGCCGTACCAGCATCTTCTTGAGTGGCGTTTAACATACCAATACGCAGGTGATTCAAAACGTCATTAACCACCTTGCCCTCATTCATGCCTTCATTTGTCACACCGGCATTTTTATCATTGACTTCATCGCCCACTTTTCGAATAAGGGTCAATTCATTCAAATACCCATCATTGGCTATGGTTGCAATAAATCTAGCAATTTGAAGAGGTGTATATTGATGGGCCCCTTGTCCTATGGACAAATTCAGGGTATCGCCTTCAAACCACTCCATTTGATTAAAATAATCATACTTAATAATGTCTGCAAGACCTTCTGCAATTTCATAGGTGTCTATACCAAGCTCTCTTAACTTGTTAATGACAGCCCCCCTTGATGGGTTCTCATCTGACCATGAGACAATTTCCTCTATAAGGTCTTCTGTTTCTTCATCTGTGTCTATATATTCCACAGGGAAGTAGTCAGCCAAGACCTTGTTTAATTTTCGTCTTAAGGCATTTTCAAGTTGTCTTTTCTTTTTATCAGGATCTGGAATCCCAGGGTTGTTCTCATAGATTTCCACACCACTTGGTTCGTCAAGCCCCAGCTTCTTAGAGTGTTCTAGAAGCAGGTCTGTGTTCATCTTGAAATCAAGAGGCTTGTCCTTGCTCCAGTCATAGCCTGTTGCAATATCGAAGAAGTAGTAGTTACAGGACACTTCTATGGCTTTATAGAGGTCTATGAGCCCATGTCGTCCACGGTAGGAGTTCCAGTACCAGCAACCGAATGAGTGCCCGCCAATTTCAATGAAACCATCTGCATAGAGCTTTTCGTCGGATCAAGCCCTTCTAACATGGCTGCAAAGCCCGTCACCATTTGTAGGCCGACCCCGGCTGTACAGCAGTGAGTGCAGTCAAATTATAGAGGGGTCTAGGTGCCAGTGGGTTTCTTGGATTGTCTGGCTGAAGAGCCGCCCAGTCCTTGGCACTGATACCTGTTGCAAAAAGGTTTACATCATAGTCCGGGTAACTGGCCATGGCTAGGACTTCGCCGGTTTTCACATCTACGACAACAACCGACCCTGTTTGTGCATTGGGAAAGGACTCCCTATAGTTGTAATTGCCCCACTTGCTCTCATATACACCACCCTCTTGGATGGTTTTGAGACCATACTCCAAATATTCTTCCACTTTCTTTTGGAGTTCTATGTCGATGGTCAACTGAATATCTTCCCCAGAAATCGTCTTCTTGGGTTGCTTGTCTTTTTCAAGCCATGTCAATTCATTTTCTGGCACTTCTCGAACCAGCTTACCAAGGGCGTCAACTTCTATGTACTTCCATCCATCTTGGCCCGTCAAGTCCAGTTCGTAACTTCCTTCAATACCGACTTTACCAATGAGTTGATTTCTGTCATATTTATATTTTTTTGACGTATTTATCAATTTTCGTCTTGCTGGGCAATTTTTCCCCATATAGCCTAAAACATGTGAAGCCGTGTCCTTGTATGGATAAAACCTTTTGGGATCAATTTCAACGGTTACACCTGGTAAGTCCATAGACATTTCACTAATAAGGACAGCCACAGACTCATCAATATCTTTGGCAATCGTTATAGGGACATACTTTCTATATCCAAGAACCTTAAAGTCGTGCTTGAGGGCCAGAATCTTATAGGCATCTTCATCAGATACGTCTTCGTCTATGCCAAACTCTCGTCTATCTCGAATGATACGAAAGGCTTCTTCTGCTGATATATCATAGTCAAGCCCATAGGTGTCTAAGAATCTTTCCTTGTCGATTTCAGAGTAAAACTTCATCTTTGATTGAGAGAACGGAAGGTAAACACCCTTCAGCTTTAGAATTTTCTGGGCTTCTGTATCTGTAAGGACCACAGACACCTGTTCCCGTCTTCTTATCTCATCAAAGAGGTCTTCAGCGTCTCTATAGCCTTCATAGCCATTGGAAGACAGCCAGTCATCTATGTTCTTGTCATAGGAAAAATAAAAAGTCCCATTGTCAATGCGAATTGGAAACTCTATATGACTTTGGTCGTACTCGTTTAATATATCAATAAGTCTGACAGCCACTTTTGTTCATTTCCTTGGAAGTTAGAGTGCTACCACTAACATTGACAGTAAAACTTGGAAGATTTCCAGCCAGTAAAACGCCGTTTCGATCAAGGATTTCCCCCTCGTTTCGCAACGACTGGTATTTTGCTTTAGTCTTTTGTTTACAGACATTTCACGGTAATATTCACCATTTGTAATGGTTAATACAGCTAGGCGTACAACCATTATGATGAATATCATGGAAAATATTATGATTATCTGTATCCTTCTGTCTTTAAGCTTTTTCAGTATTTCCATGATTGCCCTTTCACTATCTCAGACCATAACCATACAATCTTTTAAGACATTGCCATAATGAATACACTAATGATTCCATTAAGCACCGTTTCTAAAATAAGCACCTTAACGATCAAGTTGCCATTGATGTTTGAGCTGAATATATACATAATCCCCATCCAGATCATATGATAGGAAAGTGTGGACACACCTGTGATAACAAGGGGTGTCAGAAAGTTATCCTTGAAGAGGGACTCCTCGAAAGAACCGATTATCCATGCCACCACCGTATATATCAGTAAGTTTATACAGAGTATTTTACTGAGAAACACATCCTGAAAGGCACCTGCGAAAAGAGCCATATAGAGCCCTTCCCGCTTACCAAAAAGTGCGCCAAATACAACAACTAGAATTAAAGAGGTGTTTGGTAACACCCCATTTATTCTAAAAAAATTGAAGCCATGTCGACTGAAATATGAAGTTTAACAGCGCGATTAAAAAAATATAACGCGTTTTCATATAGTCACCTTTTTCAGCAGTTTATTTAACATCCGGTGCCTCTTTAGCTGGTATGACGAGGACCTTGTTAAGTCTTTTAAAATTCACAGAGGGTTCAACCACCACTTGTTTTAAGAGATCGTTCTCATCTATGATCACTTCTTTCACTTCGCCAATCATAATCCTTTGGGATATAGACCAACTCCAGAAGTCATGACCTTGTCCCCAACAACCACCTGTGCCTGGGGATCAAACAATTTACCTTTAATGACAGAATCCACACTGCCTGTGATCAGACCATCAAAGTCCTGATTCACACGGCGCATTTCAAATCCAATTGAACTGTTATTATCAATAATTGATATAACCTTAGCCCAGTTGTCGCCAGCCTCATACACAAGGCCGACGAGGCCATCTCCATTCATCACTGTTGAGTTTTTGGTCACACCATCCGACAAGCCCACGTCAATAAGAAACATGTTATACCAATTACCAGTGTCTTTGGCTATGACACTGCTGGAAACATAATTATTGATGCGCATTTTATCGACATAATTTAAAGAGTTTTTCAATTCTCGAAGCTCTGCAAGTTCTTTGCTGTCTAGGGTATACTCCATGAGTTCCGTTTTAAGTGTCTCATTTTCAGCCCTTAAAGCTTCATTTTCCTCTTTTATGTTCCAAACCTCAAGTATGGGCATAACACGATCAGACACAAAATTCCCAGTGGAAGAAAAGAGCTTATTGACAGGCGTTAGCAAATCGCCAGTCAGCTTTTCAACATAAGTGATATTTGAGCGTCCACCCATCGTTATTCCCATGATGACCAGAAGCAAAACGCCAAGAACAACGATAAGCCATTTTTTCCATCTGCTGTCGTAATTCATGGATGCCTCCGCTTCTTATCCAATTCTTTTAGGGGATATAAACACACTCTTCAGTAAGTCATAATTTTCAAGGGCAATACCTGTTCCGTGCGCCACACAATCAAGTGGTTCTTCTGCGACTTTGACTGGCATACCGGTTTCTTTATTAATGAGAATATCAAGTCCGTCAAGAAGGGCTCCACCACCAGTTAATACAATACCTTGCATCATAATATCCGATGCCAGTTCAGGTGGTGTTTTCTCTAGGGTGATCTTGATGCCTTCAATGATAGAATTGATAGGTTCCGCCAGAGCACTTAAAATTTCTCCTGAGCGAACAGCCTGTGTTTTAGGCAGACCTGTTAGCAGGTTACGTCCTGTAATTTGAAGAGACTTCTCGTCTTTCTTGGCCATGCAGAACCGATATGTATTTTAATCTCTTCCGCAGTTCTTTCCCCAATAGTAAGACTGTACTCTTTTCGGATATGGTGGATAATGGCTTCATCCATTTCGTCTCCACCGACACGAATTGATCTTGCTACAACGATGCCACCAAGTGAGATGACTGCAATCTCAGTTGTTCCGCCGCCAACATCTACAACCATGCTACCAGTCGCTTCAGCAACAGGAAGGCCTGCACCAATTGCAGCAGCCATCGGTTCTTCAATAAGCAGAGCATCTTTCGCTCCAGCGGATAGGGCCGCTTCTATTACAGCGCGTTTTTCAACTTCTGTAACACCAGAAGGAACACCAACAACAACTCGAGGTGCAAAGAAAATAGACCGCTTTGGATAAGCTTGTTGGAAAAAATGCTTCATCATTTTTTGAGTGATTTCAAAATCTGCGATAACGCCATCTCTTAGAGGACGAATTGCAACAACATTCCCCGGCGTACGACCGATCATGCTTTAGCCTCAAGCCCAACAGCAAGAACTTCTCCTGTGTCCATTTGAAGTGCTACTACAGATGGTTCCCTAACAACAATGCCTTTAGATTTTATATTAACCAGGGTATTGGCTGTGCCCAGATCGATACCCATATCTTTTGTAAACCATTTCATAAAACTCACTAAGTTCCCCTTTCAAGTCACATGTCACCATGGGCTTTAAGACTATACCATTTCCCGCCACCAATGATCACATGATCTAAAACTTTTATGCCCAGAAGCAAACCGCTCTCAGACAACCTCTTTGTAATATCAATATCCTCCCTTGAAGGTTCTGGATTTCCAGAAGGATGATTATGTACCAAAATAATTGCGGCAGCACTTCTCTTTACTGCTTGCGAAAAAACTTCTCGCGGGTGGACTATGCTAGCGTTTAAACTGCCAACAGATATAATGTCTTGTCCAGTCACTTCGTTCTTTGTATTCAAATAACAAACTCTAAACTCTTCTTTTTCAAATGACGCATTAGAGGCATAAACACATCTACAATGTCATCGGGAGATTTTATTTCGTGGTTTTTTTGAGAAGTCACCAGAGTAAACTCTCTTTCCAAGTTCTATGGCTGCAAGTATTTGACAGGCCTTTGAAGGGCCAATGCCGTGTATGGCCATAAGTTGTTCTTGGCTACATGATGCCAGGTGCTTAACACCTTGCGCCCTGTCAACGGCGAGAACTTGCGCCGCTAGATCAAGGGATGAAAGTCTCCCTGCACCAGTTTGTATGAGAATTGCCAATAGTTCCGTATTCGAAAGGACTTGGGCGCCTTGTCCCAGGAGTCGTTCCCTAGGTTTTTCAGCGTCCGGCATATCCTTCACAAGTAGAGCCTGTTTTTCTTTCATAAATTCACCTCAAGATTTAATCTTAGATGAACCGCATTTCAAAATGCTTTTCGAGCAATGACTCGAGCTTACTGACTGGAAGTCCAACAACATTGAAAAAATCACCCTTAATCCACTCGACTAGGGTCATACCCTTTCCTTGAATGGCATAGGCTCCTGCTTTACCATAGGCCTCACCTGATTCAATGTAACGGTCAATTTTTTCATCACTAAGACTTTTAAATTGGACGTCAGTGCATTCGAAATCAACAATTTTTTTATTTGTTCCAGCTTCAATAATGGCAAATCCTGTATAAACCTGGTGAAGTGAGCCACTAAGACTTGTCAGCATATTTCTTGCATCCTCAGCATCTTGTGGTTTTCCCATGACTTCATTATGGTAAACAATAGTATCTGCTGCAATAATAAGCGTGCCTTCTTCATGTCTGGAAGCAACATCAAGTCCCTTTTCCAGTGCTAAACCCATAGCGATCTGTTCTGGGGTTTCATGGTCTCGAACAACTTCCTCGATCGAGCTTGCATCTACGGAAAACTCTACGCCAACACGCTCCAGTAATTCTTTGCGTCTTGGTGAGTTCGATGCTAGAACAATTCTTATCATAATGCCTCCTATAACTTCTTAAAAATAAGCAGTGATATGACCAAGCCAAGAATTGCCGCTAAATTAATTTGCATTGTAAAGCCTAGAACAAGTTTTATCACACTTAAGTCAATGGTTACCGGGTCAAAACCAATAGATCTCCCATACGCTAAAATTGGCAATGTATCTTGAAACACATCCCCAATAATACCTCCTATAACGAGACCTACCAGCATGACAAGCATGAATCCAAGTGTGCTACTCGCTTTGCGCATGCGGTCCTCCTTCTGGGTTGATTATACCACTTAATTCCATTTATTTCCAACCCTTAGTTTTAAATCCGAACTGTATTTCCTTTGAGATTAAACAGACAACCTCATCCTTAAGTTTAGCATGGGGCATGGTTATATACAAGTTTTAATCAGGTTACAAATTAAGTGTTTCCCTCTTATATGAAAGCTTATTTCGATATTCAAAACGCAAAGACTTATTAACATAAATGTAATCATATGGTAATACTAAGCATCTGGGAATATGATACAATACTTTTGATTATTGGAAGCTTCCATCTTGTAAATAATTAAAATAGAAACCTATGGAGGTCATTATGAAAAAGAAACTGGCTGCAAGTCTTGTTCTAGCTCTAGCTATGAGCACAACTATGGTCCATGCTGATATTGTCGATGAAAGCAATCGAGAAGATGCAGACCAAAACAATATTGTTATTGAATCCGCATTCGTCCCATCTGGAAACAATGTCATCATTTATTTAGACGACAGGTTCAGCATAGATGAAGACTATGCCAATGATCCAGATAACTATTCCATTCCTTTCGTGAAAATCCGTTCAGTCAAAGCGGAAAAGAGAATGCTTAGTGACGATGGAAAAAGTGAAGTGGATTCAGAAACATATAACAAAATCACGCTTCATACAAGCGCTTCTATTCACGACAAACAGCGATTTGTCATCATAAAGTCACTGGGAAATGATGACGAAGGACAAGAAAAATTTGCTTCACTCAATAGCCCCTCGTGGAGAAATGAAATCACCTAAATATGTAGAAGGCACAGTGGACAATTCTATTGACAGCTCAAAGGCACCATCTGATGAGCCTACTGAAAAAGAATCAAAAAAACAATCAACGGCTTCTAAGAAAGCAACCACAACTAAAACTCCAGCTGAAACTCAAACTGTTGAGGGCATTACCTATGATCAGATTACAAGCTCTACAGCACCAGATTCTGATCATATACGACTTGACTTTGCAGAAGGTATAGAACTGGAGAAAGAAGCGGTAGAAGACCACACGTCTTACCGTCTTGTTGATAATAACGGCCAACGTCTTTATGTTCTCAAGGCTATTATGCTTTCGCCAAATCAAGTCATACTTGAAACGCAAGGTCAGTCTAAAAATGAGCGCTACACCCTAACAGCTGATTGGATTCTTCCAGGAGAGCGCACGGATTGGTTTGTTTATAGCAATGCTACAAAATAATTATAGGATTGAGCAATAAGAATTACGCAATAAAAGAGGCTGTGCGAAAATGAATTTTTCATCATCGCACAGCCTTTTAATATATTCTCTTAAATACCCACCAAATATAAAATTACAAGTTCATTTAACTGAACTACTTCATTTCGATGGCATCTTTTGGACATTTCTTTTCACAGGCTCCGCATCCAATACATTTTTCTGGATCGATTTTGTGAATGCCCTTTAATTCGCCTTCAACTGCATCAACTGGACATGCCTTTGCACAAAGGGTACAGCCAATACATTTATCTTCTATGACAACAGCTGTTTTTCGTGCATCAAAGTCTGCCCAAATAGCCTTTGTAGGACATTTTTCAGCACAAATCATACACTCTGTACACTTGTCATAGTCAATTTTAGCAACCATATTTTCAACATGAATTGCATCGAATGGACAAGATCTCTCACATATGCCACAAGCGATACAAGCCACACCACAATTTTTCTTTACATGGCCACCACGCTCCTGGTTGTTACAGTCAACAACAACAAGCTGGTTGTATGGCACAAGTCCAATAACATCTTTAGGACAAGCTTCAATACACTTGTTACATGCCGTACACTTGTCTTCATCAACAACTGCAACACCCTTGTCATTGACATGGATGGCATCAAAAGGACATACGCGTTCGCAAGTGCCTAGACCCATGCATCCATAGCCACATGATTTTGGTCCACCTGCCAGTTGTGACGCTGCCAAGCAATCTGCAACACCATTGTATTCATACTTGTCTTGACACTTATCTGACGTGCCATTACAAAGCACACGCGCAATCATTTTAACTGAATCGCCCGCTTCAAGACCCATAATACCTGCAATGGCCTGTACACAGTCAGGTCCACCAACTGGACATCCATTGATTGGAGCATCGCCTGCTACAACAGCATTGGCAAAACCACCACATCCAGGATAACCACAGCCACCACAGTTTGCACCTGGTAAAGCATCCAGTATTTGAACCGCACGTGGATCAACTTCAACAGCAAATTTCTGAGATGCGAAAGCCAGACCCGCACCAAACAGAAGACCTAGTCCTCCAAGGCTGGCACCGGACCATAGAATTGAATTAAAATCCATATCCACTACCCTCCTATACTAAGCCTGAGAATCCAAGAAAGGCGATTGCCATTAGACTTGCAGTTACAAGCGCTATTGGGAAACCTTCAAATGGAGTCGGCACGTCTGATAAAACAAGTTTTTCTCGAATGCCTGCAAATAGAACAATCGCAAGCGAGAAACCAATCGCAGCTGAAATCGAGTGAACGATTGTCTGGATTAGATTAAAGTCATACTGAATGTTCAGTAGTGCTAGGCCAAGAACAGCACAGTTTGTTGTAATCAGCGGAAGGAATACACCTAGAGCCGAGTACAGCGTCGGACTGATCTTTTGTAGTACAATTTCAACGAACTGAACAAGCGATGCGATTACAAGGATAAATGCAATCGTCTTAAGGAACTCAAGTCCCAGTGGCACCAGTAGCACATGCCACACGAAATATGTGATAATACCAGCCAGCGTCATTACAAACGTTACGGCCATTCCCATACCGAAAGCTGTCTCTACTTGCTTGGAAACTCCAAGGAAAGGACAGATCCCTAAGAAACGGGAAAGCACGAAGTTGTTTACCAATATGGCACTGACAACGATAATTAGAATACTAGCATTTTCCATTATTATGTGCCCCCTTCCTAAGCAGCTTTTGCGATGCAAGAGCTTTAGCTTTCTTGCTTGATAGGCATTGATGCCTGCCAAAATTAGACCCAGTGCCAGGAATGCACCTGGAGGTAGAATCATAATCAAGGCTGGTTCGAATGCTTCACCAAAGAGAGTGATACCAAAGATTGCACCAGCACCAAAGATTTCTCTAACAGCACCCAGTACAGTTAGAGCCAGTGTGAATCCAAGTCCCATACCAATACCGTCTAGCGCCGAATCGAGAACACCATTTTTAAAGGCAAAGGCTTCTGCTCTAGCAAGAATTAGACAGTTACAACGATTAGTGGGATAAATAGACCAGCGATGCGAAAAGGGCAGGCACGAAGCCTTCCATAACCATACCAACAATCGTTACGAACGTGGCAATAACCACAATAAATGCCGGTATACGAATCTTGCTCGGTATAAAGTTTCTCATAAGAGAGATTACAATGTTGGCGAGTACAAGTACAGCTGTTGTCGCCAGACCCATACCCATTCCATTTTCGGCTGACGTCGTTACCGCCAGTGTCGGACACATACCTAGCATTTGATAAAATACAGGGTTGTCTTTAAACAAACCATTTGTTAAAGTCTTCAGCTTCACTACGTCACCTCCTATTCTGTTATGCTCTCAAATACCTCTGTTGCTCTGTTCACACCGTCAGTAACTGCGTCCGACGTGATTGTTGCACCAGAGATCGCTAAAATTTGATTGTCTTCTGGATTGGATTTTACAACTGTAATACCAGCTAGGGCATCCATTCCATTGTACTGGTCATAGAACTCAGGCAGGGCAGCCTTAGCACCCAGACCTGGTGTCTCCTGATGGTTAGATCCCATACGAACCCCACCAACCTGACCATCATTTGTCAGACCCGTAGTGATTTCGATTGGACCGCCATAGCCACCTGGAGCAGTTTTTATAACATAGCCAATCACAGTGTCTCCTGCATAGCCTAGGTAGACTTCAAGAAGATTGTCATATTGACCCTTTAATTCATTAAACTGTTCTTCATCCATTGGCTTAAATGTGTCCGCTTCTGGCAGAACCGCCTTACGGTCATTTTCACTTGCAATGGCACGTTGTTCAAGAATTTTATCAATTGTCGCACCGTTTGTGAATGCCAGTAGCGTTGCTGAAACAGCGCAGATTAGAAGAAGAATCAGACCAAGTCTAACGATTTCTTTCATATCCAGTTCATTATTTGCCACCTCCAAACACACGAGGGCTTGAGTATTTTTCAATAAGCGGCGCTGCAACATTCATTAGTAGAATTGAGTATGAAACGCCTTCTGGGTAACCACCGTAAAAACGAATAACAGTCGTTAAAAGACCACATCCAAATGCAAAGAACATTTGACCCTTAGGATTAATCGGTGATGACGCATAGTCAGTTGCCATAAAGAAGGCCCCTAGCATAAGACCACCAGCGAAAACATGATACAGAACCAGAGTCGGATCAAATCCACCAAGTATAAACGTAAGAACTGCAACAGTTCCAATATAAATTGTTGGAATTCTCCATGTGATTACTTTTTTATACATTAGGTATAGGCCACCTAATATAAGAAGGACTGCAGAAACCTCACCAATACAACCTGCAACATTCCCCAGTAGCACATCCATCATGCTTGGCGCTTGCATAGTTGTTGAACCAACAGCCGCTGATACATCAAATCCATAACTGTCTTTTAGCATAGCCAGCGGTGTTGCAGTCGATACTGCATCTGCACCAACAGCCGGAAGATTTGGTGTTGTCCATGCTGTCATTCGAACTGGCCATGAAGCCATCAACATAGCACGGGCCGCCAAGGCCGGGTTCATAAAGTTATGACCAAGACCACCAAAAGCCTGCTTTACAACTGCAATGGCAAAAATACTACCTATAACTGGTATCCACCACGGTGCTGATGCTGGAACGTTCATTGCAAGCAGTAAGCCTGTTAGAACCGCAGACCAGTCATTAACCGTTACTGGGACACCTCTTAGTTTTTGAATAGCTGCTTCTGTGGCCATTGCTGCAAGAATAGCAACTGCAACCACCATAAAAGCATTCACGCCAAATTTGTATATCCCCCACACCGTAGCAGGTGTAAGAGCAAGAACAACATCTCTCATAATAGAGTTTACTGACTCTTTAGATCGAATATGAGGAGATGATGATACTATAAGTCTTTGTTCCATCGTTTAACCCTCCTACTATTTCGACTTTCTGCGTGCAGCAAGAACTTCACGCTTACCAACTCTAATTGAGTGAAGAAGAGGACGCTTTGAAGGACAGACAAACGAACATGATCCACATTCAATGCAATCTAGGATATTGTTCTTTTCAGCGCCTTCATAAAGTCCTTTTAAACTGTAAGCACTTAAAGCAGCTGGTTGAAGGAAGGCTGGACAAATATCCACACACTTACCACATTTAATACAGTTCGCCGCTTCAGGGAGCCTCGCTTCTTCCGGTGTGAAAACCAAAATACCAGAAGTCGTCTTTGTTGATGGTATATCATCAGTATGCGTTGCAATACCCATCATTGGTCCACCTAGTATGATCTTGCCTGGTGTTCCCTTGTAGCCACCACTTTGCTCAACGATTTCAGAAAGCTGCGTGCCCACTTTAATGCGAATGTTTTGTGGATCAGCTATGCCTGCACCAGTGACCGTACAGATTCTTTCAACACTTGGCATACCAAGTTTAATCGCATCGGAAACAGCTGCAGCAGTGGCAACATTGTTTACAACCGCACCAGCATCCATTGGCAGTCCACCAGATGGTACTTCACGCTTGGTACAGGCATAAATAAGCTGCTTCTCTGCACCCTGCGGATACTTTGTATGTAGACCTACAACTTCGATATCATTTTCACCTTGTGCTGCCTTTTTCATAGCTTCAATCGCATCCGGCTTGTTATTTTCGATACCGATATAACCTTTTTTTACACCCACTGACTTCATGATCGCCTTGAGACCAAAACAATTTTTTCTGGTTCTTCAAGCATAAGTCTGTGGTCAGCTGTTAGATACGGTTCACATTCCGCACCATTTAAGATAACTGTGTCAATTGTTTTCTCCGGTGGAGGCGACAACTTAACGTGGGTTGGGAAACCCGCACCACCCATGCCGACAATACCTGCATTTCGAATGATCTCGATGATTTGCTTAGGTTCTAGCGAATCAAGTTCACCTTTTGGCTTAACTGATTCATGAAGCTCGTTCTTACCATCTGACTCAATAATGACACATGATTCTTGTCCACCCAGTACGTCGATTTTTTTATATCAACGACAGTACCAGAAACACTACTGTGTACAGGAGCACAGACGAAAGACGAAACTTCTCCGATCTCTTGGCCCACCTTGACGTAATCCCCTTTTGCGACGGTTGGATCACAAGGCGCACCGATGTGCTGTCTTAATGGAATTCTAACGATTTTCGGTTCAATTGACTGAATAATCGCCTTCTTTTCCGATGCCTTCTTGGCATGTGGAGGATGAATCCCACCTATAAAAGACAGTAGACCCATGATAGTTCACCCCTTTTTACATTTGAACAATGAAGCAATCAAACGATTTGATTTGCCTCTAACTCACAACACCCAATTGAATGGGTAACACACAACAAATATACCCCGGTTTTTATCCGGTTGAAATTCACAATTTGATTTTGAGAATTTCTATATGAATAGCAAATGACAAAATTATGTTGCAATATCTTCACAACATTAACTCTGTCAAAGCGTGCTATTGCAAACGTTTTCTGTGTTAAGAATACTGTATACACAACTCAAATTTTTTGCATAGCACCTCTAATTATTTTACTACATATCGCAGTCAAGTCAATCACAAATTCTTTTGTAAGCCTTGAAAAAACTTATGTAGAGGGTCTCTGCATGTTAAATGTATAACAGACTTTCGAGTTGTCAAAATCTTTGATAAATTCCTAACATTCTAATTGTACAGCTTTTTTTTACGAAATTCAAAACCGAAATATGCAATTTTACTGATATTTTTTTATTTTCTATCCCCCAATATTATTTTTTTATAAATTGTTTCAGAAACGTAAAAGTAACAGCTTTACAAAAGCTGTTACTTAAGATTAGAAGTTATTTAATTGATCTTATTATAATTTAAAAGTTCTTTTTATGTAGACTTGGAAGATCCTTGACCCATCATTTTCATCGTTAATTAATTGTCGAATTCTCTCCGCTTGACTGTCCAAAGATTGTACAGCTTTATTTAGTGGTGTCTCGAACACTTGCGCACCATTATAATCGTTTATCGAAACAATCATGGCTTCGATTTTTGCTACATCACTTTCAAGGTATGTCTGAATGTCTGCTTGGCTTTTCATCTCTATGGTAGAAATAAAGCTCACATTGCTTTGAAGTCTTTCTTGATAAGTTTTGGCAATTGCCTGAAATCCTTCTAAACCCTCTTTTTCATCCGCTGTGTACTTAACAGCGTCTGGGACAACTACGATCCCCTTCACAAATGCATCAGGCACAGTTTGAACCACTTTTTGCTTTATGGTGTCAACACCGTCTCTTGAACCGCTAATGCCTGCCATAACCTTAAAATTATTGCCTTCGAAAACATAAGCATTCATGCCTTCTTCTTTTAATGCTGCCACATGCTTGTCCGCATTGCTTTTGGCGGAATAACTCCCCACTTGCAGACTAAAAAAGTTTACACTTGGCAGGTCATAATTTTTCTTTTCAACCACCACACTTGCCTTTTCAGTGTCTGTGACTCCATCTTCTGATTCCGCTTCATTTGACACAACAATAGCGTCACCATCTGTTTTCTCATTTTCTTCTGTTTGAGTTGTTTCAGTACGACTGTCCTCTTGTGTCACCTGTTCATTTTGAGTTTTGTCATCATCTTTCGACGTTTGACTGACCTCCTGAGATGGACGTGATTCAGGCTGTGCTGTCTCAGGGCCAGAGCCCGATAGAAAAACCTTCATTCCAAAATAACCAATCCCTGCAAATACAATGGGCAATACGAGTATGAGCCCAAGTGCTTTTAGTTGTCTGTTTTCCATATAAGATGCCTCCGTTTTTACCTTACTCAAACACCATCATTATAGCATATTCTAAGAAAGGAATATTATCAAAGCAGTTACGGTCATAGGAAATGTTTCATATGGGTTGCTAAAATCCATATGGGTTTAAGTGCGTTTCAACCGTTAAGATGGTATAATACTAAGGGAAAGAAGAAATTCAAACGTAAATATAAACTCATATTTTGCAAGAGATTGAAAGGTGACATTATGCGATTAGTTCCAATAGGTTGTGTCGTTGAAGGCACAGCGATCGCCAAAGATATCATGAATTCTCAAGGAACGATATTATTAAAAAAAGGCGTAGTATTAAACGATGCACTTATAAAACGCGTGGAAGAAAACAATGTGCTCTCAGTTTACATTGATGATGAATACAGTGATCAGGAAATTAATGATGTGATCAAACCAGAAGTTCGACAAAAGACAGTGCTTGCCATTAAAGAGACTTTCGAAAACATTGAACGCTTTAACATTCGAGCAAAAAGTTCTGAACTGAACTTAAACCAGCGACTTATGGTCAAAGGTATGGAAAAGTACATGGACAATTTAAAAAACATGTCCAAGTACATTGTTGATGAAATGACATCCAATAAGAAATATTATGATCAATCTGGTGGATATAAAGAATATTGATACCTATACTTACCAACATTCACTCAATACAGCCATTCTCTCTTTGATTTTAGGGATCGAACTCAAGTTGAGAAAAGATGACCTCTTTCCCCTCTTCTTTGGTGCCCTCATGCATGACATTGGCAAGGCATTTCTGCCCAGTTCTGTTGTCAATAAAAGGGGCAATTATTCTCAAGAGGAAATGGAAAAAATCCGAGAGCATCCACAATTGGGCTATGAGTATTTGAAAGAACACTACGGCATCAACAGCGCTTCAAAGGTGGTTGCCCTTCAGCACCATGAGAAATATGACGGCAGTGGCTACCCTAAAGGTATGTCCGGCGACCACATTCATAGGTTTTCAAGGATTGTTTCCATAGCCGATTGTTATGATGCCATGACTTCTGATACGCCAAATTCTGTGGCCTTACCGCCAAACGAGGCCATCGAGTACATTATGGGATCAGCTGGCACACACTTTGATTTTGAAATGGCCAAGACTTTTGCTAGAAAAGTTATACCATACCCAGAAGGCACACTTGTAAATTTGAGTAATGGTACGACTGCTGTTGTTGATCTTGTAAACCCCAATTATCCACTTCGACCAAGGGTTAAAATCCTTCAGCGAGGTATTTCTCTTGATGATCTGGTAGTTGTTGACTTAATGAATGAAACAGCCATTACCATTTTGGGCATTGAGTACAACGACCCCTTTAAAAGCTAGTTTTCTAAAAACATTTATTGGCAAAACCATAAAACGATTAGCAATCTCAAAGCAAGTAAAAAGGGCTGGGGTGATAGAATCAACCCAGCCCTTTCATTCAATTATATGAACTTTTTAGTTCGTACAGCACTTGCTTTGATCCCTAACAAGTCTATTTCGTAAGTCGTTCTATTGTCATTACGATTTTATCCCTGTCAAATGGCTTCACAATAAAACCTTGAGCCCCAGACTTAACCGAATCTACAACCATATTTTCCTGTCCCATGGCGCTAACCATAAGAATTTTTGCATTTGGAAACTCATCTTTAATCAGTTTTACGCCTTCTATACCATTACAGACCGGCATAGTGATGTCCATTGTGACAATATCAGGCTTCAATTCTCTGTATTTTCTAAGAGCATCCTTGCCATTTTCTGCTTCCCCAACAACTTCGTGTCCAGCATTATTTAAAATGTCACTTAGCATCTTTCTCATAAACATTGCATCATCAACAACTAAAATTCTTTTCCCCATGTTGACCCCTCCTATATTCATTATGATTATATCATGATCAGTATCAAAGACGACACACCAAATTCCAAAATTATCTAAAATGATCTATTTTCTATAAATAGCTCTATTTCTTTATGATTACTTTTATGATTTTTTTTTTCATATCACTGTCCTTAGCTATTATACCCACACCCAGGTTTATTATTTATGAATATTTTCACCTTTTACCTTGACAGGCTTTTCGCATCCATGTTATGATTCAAAAAAACTATTCGAGGTGCATAAATATGAATTCTCTAACTAAATCTATTTTTTGTACAACTTCATCATCATCACCATCTACCAAGAGTTTGTTAATCTGAGTGTATATATTTCATCAGATGCAAGCTCTAAATGTCGTGTTTAAGAGCTTGCGTCTGATGGTGATCCAGTTACGGAGAGCCGTATGGGGCGTTTTTAGCCCATACGGCTTTTTTTATTTCCATAAGCATTCAAAACCCATTCGAACAAAAGAAAAGAGGCGAATTCACAATGACAATGTCCTATTCTATCGATGCCTTTAGGCGTATAGATGCAATTGACGCAATATTCAGAAAGTCATCAAAACTGCATGGTTATACAAGCATAGTGCCCGGAAGTGTATCTTCTTACAAGGCTCTTTCGAACTTCTATCCCCAGGATTTGAGCCAAAGTGTCAAATACACTGGCCCAGATGGAAACATCTACATGGTTAAATCTGACCCAACACACTTTGTCACCCAATTGGCATCGCAAAACAAGCGCACAGGCCAAGCTGTACAAAAGTATGCCTATACCACAAGCAAACTCAGCTGGAAAAGCCACGAAGGAAAAACAAAGGAAATTCTACAGTGCGGTTTAGAAGTGTATGACACGCCCAATCCCCTGGCTGAAGCAGAAATCATACGGGTGGCCTACAAGGTTCTTGAAGAAAGTGGCATTGGAAAAATTATCGTTGATCTAGGCAATATAAGCATTACAGAAATTCTTTTAAAAAAATGTTCCCTCTCCCACCTGGAAAAAGAGAAACTAAGGGATCTGATCGACACAAAGAATCTGCCAGAACTGAGTGTTTTCCTTGGTCATTTACAACTGGAACCATATCAAACCAAGGCACTTGAGTCTCTGCCACAACTTTTTGGAAGCCCTGAGTCAGTCTTTAAGATGGCAAGAGAGCTCACCCTTGACACCGATGCCTCAGGGCTATAAAACGGGTCGAAACTTTATTTAAAGCCCTTTTGGATTATGGTCTTGACCGGAACATGATCAAAGTGGACTTTTCATTCACAAACAACTATAGCTACTATACTGACAACATTTATAAAATCTATACCGCTGATAGCGGTCGGGTTCTAGCATCGGGCGGACGATATGACAATGCATTCGGATACGGCCTGACAGCCTGTGGTATAGCACTCTATCTTAATGAAATCAACGAGGTGATTGAAATGAAACAACTTGATAAATCAAATTTATACCCTATGGATTACGCCATCTATTACAAAAACGATGACAGAAAACCCGCCATAAGACTTTCAGACAAGCTTAGGGATTTAGGCTACACTGTAACAACAATTGAGGGATGTGCAGACAACCTCCCCACAGAGGCAGAAGAAGTTCTATCGGTTAAGGGTAGTCAACTGGAAATTATAAACCAAAGAATGAATACCTTTTGTCGCTCTAGTTTCGATCAATTTATTAGAAAGGTGGAAGATCAATATGCCCCAAGCTCAATCCACTAACCCTCTTAAAATCGCCGTGGCCAAAGGTCGAGTGGCTAAACAAACACTCACGGCTTTGAAAATGGCTGGTTACGCCCTCCCAGAAAGCCCTGGAAGAGCCTTAAGACTACTCGATGACAACAAGACTCTTGACATGTTATTCGTAAAATCAGCAGATGTCCCCACTTATGTAGAGCTGGGCGTTGTCGATGTCGGCATTGTCGGCAAAGATGTGATTGATGAAAAAGTCTATAAAGTTTATGAACTTATGGACCTAGGTATTGGAAAATGCCAACTTTGTCTGGCTGGATTTGCAGATTTTGACTACAACAAAATTCCCTATTTAAAAATTGCATCGAAATACCCCACACAATCTTATGCCTTTATGAAAGCAAAGGGCATAGACGGTCAGGTTATTCCACTTGAAGGGTCTGTTGAGCTTGGTCCCATCGTCGGCCTTTCAGACTGCATCATAGATATTGTTGAAACAGGAACAACGCTTAAAGAGAATAATCTTCAAGTCATTGAGTCCATTAAGCCCATTAGCTCAAGACTCATTGCTAACAAAATAAGATACAAGACCAAGACAGAACCCATTGTTGCATTTATGGATGTATTAAAGACCCAACTCAACCAGGAGGCTCAGTGATGATCATTCGACGTATAGGAAAAGATGACTTTTCCGAAATTCAAAAGGAACTTGCAAATAATTTTTTACCCAATGAAGAGGTTATTGTCTCTGTCTCAAAAATAGTAAGAGATGTCAGAACACTTGGCGATGAAGCTGTCGCAAAATATACAAAAGACTTTGACGGATTCACCCCCGACACGTCCCGTGTTCCACTTGAAGTTCGAAACAAGGCCTATAAGGAAGCGACCAATGACTTTAAAAGAATCTTAGAAAGCGCCAAGTTTAACATTGAACGTTTTCACAAAAACAAGTGGTCACAGACTGGGAAGTGACACCTGAAAGAGGACAACGAATGGGTCAGCTCGTCCGCCCGCTTGAATCGGTCGCTCTCTATGTCCCAGGTGGAAAGGCTGCCTACCCCTCCTCTGTTTTAATGAACGCCATCCCTGCTCAACTTGCTGGGGTTAAAAGAATCGTCATAGTGACCCCTGCCGGCCCTGACGGGACTGTCAATCCTAGTGTTTTAACAGCCGCCACCCTTCTGGGAATTGATGAAATATACCGAATCGGTGGTGCACAAGCTATTGCAGCGGTTGCCTACGGGACCGAAAGCATTCCTCCAGTCGATAAAATTGTGGGACCTGGAAACATGTATGTGGCTGAAGCCAAGCGACAAGTCTATGGTCAGGTTGATATTGATATGATAGCCGGACCAAGTGAAGTTCTTGTTATAGCTGATGACTCAGCCAATCCCCAGTGGATTGCTGCTGACCTTCTGGCTCAGGGGGAGCATGATGAAGCTGCTGGTATGATCCTGGTGACAACATCTGAAAAAATAGCTTCAAAGGTGTCCGCCGAACTGGTCAGACAAGCAAACGTCTTATCAAGAAGTGAAATTTTGAAAACCAGCCTCAGGGGTGTAAAAGCCTATGTGGTCGACTCAATTGATACAGGTGTTGAGCTTTCCAACCTCATTGCGCCAGAACACTTGGAACTTCAAGTCAGTGATCCCTTCACCTACTTGGATAAGGTTCAAAACGCCGGCTCCATCTTTTTAGGTGCATATACACCAGAAACCCTTGGGGATTATTTGGCTGGGCCCAATCACACCCTTCCAACGAGCGGTGCAGCTAGGTACGCATCCCCCCTAGGTGTTTATGACTTCATTAAAAGACCTAGTTACTTATCTTTTACCCAAGAGGCTTTAAGAGACCTTGCAAGGGATCTTGAGTACTTTGCAAACGAGGAGGGCTTAACAGCCCACGCCAATGCCGTAACAGTGAGGTGCAGACCATGAAGAACACAAGATTACACGCCAATGAAAACTGGTACAACCCCCTGCCTGACATAAAGGAAGACTTACTAAAACGCCTCCTTAACATCAAACTCCAAGAATACCCAGACCCTGATGCGGTAAAACTGAAAGAGGCTATCAAAGATTACATCGGCGTTCCACAAGATCAACTCATATGTACCAATGGTTCTGATGAACTCATTAAAATTATTTTCGATGCCTTTTCAAAACCTGGAGACAATATTGTTATACACAGCCCAACCTTCATTGAGTATAGCGTTATGTCAAACATTCGCGGCTGTAACCTGTGTTCAGTAGACCCAAAGTCAAACCTCTTAGCTGATGTCGATGAAATAATTAATGAAGCTGTTCGAACAAACGCTGCTATTACTTTTATCTGTACACCAAACAACCCAACTGGCCATGTGTTTAGCCCCACTGATCTTATGAGGATTATAGAAGAGGTTCCAGGTCTTGTTGTCGTGGATGAGGCCTATGCTGAATTCTCGCAAATGAGTCTTATAGACACCAGTTATGACACAGACAAGGTTATAGTCATGAGAACCCTATCTAAGGCCTTTGGAGCAGCAGCTATACGGGTTGGTTATGGTGTGGCTTCACCACAAAGAATAAAGGCCATGAACAAGGTCAAAATGCCTTACAATCTATCGGCTTTTGCCCAGGAGTCAGCCATTGTTCTTCTGGAAAATAGACACCTGCTAGAGAATGTTCTAAGAAATATAAGGCAGGAGCGTATGTCTGTTTATGGTCGGTTAAAGGAAATTGAAGAGACCACAGGAGCACTTGAAGTCTTTCCCTCCTATGGTAACTATATTTTGATCAGGTCTTCTGCTGACAAAGACATATATGATGCATTAACAGCCAACGGTCTCAAAATACGAAAATTTGAACACGATAAAAAACTTAAAACAAATGCTTGAGATTTTCCATCACCCCAAAAGCAGACCAACACATCTGTTGTTGAAATAATTAGAAGGGTCGTGTCTACCACTTATGAATAAAAATATTAAAAGAAGTGCCGAGGTCTGTCGCAAGACCACTGAGACCAATATAGAACTTGCCATCAACCTCGATGGCAAAGGCACATATGACATTCGTACAGGCATAGGCTTTTTGACCATATGCTGGAACAACTTTCAAGACACAGCGGGGTCGACATCACACTAAAATGCACTGGGGACTTGCACATCGATGCCCATCACAGTGTTGAAGATGTTGGCATAGCTCTTGGTTCTGCCTTTAACGATGCCCTTGGCAGCAAGAAGGGCATCGCCCGTTATGCCGACACCATCACCCCCATGGATGAATGTCTTCTGCTTGTTGCCCTTGATTTTAGCGGTAGGAGTTATTTGAAATTTGACGTTTCCTTAGGGGCGCAAAGACTAGGAAAATTAGAAACAGAGGCCATCAGTGAATTTTTTAATGGATTTGCAGAACAGCTGGCCTGACGCTTCACATCAAGAGACTGGATGGGGCAACACCCACCATATGTTAGAAGGCATATTTAAGGATTCGCCGAGCCATAAAAGAGGCTATCAGCATTACAGACCTTTCAGAAGATGCTCATATCCCCTCAACAAAAGGCACCCTATAAGCTGACAACGAAACAAAGGAGATAGCATATGATTGCAATAATTGACTACGGCGTTGGAAACATTCAAAACGTAAAAAACGCATTCAACAGGCTTGGCGTGGACTGTATTGTCACCTCAAATCCCAAAATAATACTGTCTGCCCGCGGAGCTGTACTACCTGGCGTTGGCGCCTTTAAAGATGCCATGCAGTCCTTGAAAGACTCCGGTCTTGACAAAATTGTTTTGCAAAGAGCTTATGCCAACAAGCCCACCCTGGGGATTTGTCTGGGTATGCAGCTTATGTGTGAAGAAAGCTATGAAGATGGCCAAACAAAAGGTCTTGGCATATTTAAGGGCAAAATTGAAAAACTAAGCATTCCCTTTAAAGTCCCACATATGGGATGGAACGAGCTGGAAGACCAGAAAGCAGATGAACTCCTTCGAGGGCTTGAAAAACCAGCTTACTCATACTTTGTACATTCCTATTACCTGACAAACCACTGCGAGGAAGATGTGCTTCAAGTGGCAGATTACGGTGTTAAAATTCCAGCAACCCTTCGCAAAGACAATATGTTCGCCATGCAGTTTCACCCTGAAAAAAGCGGTCGAACTGGTGAAAAACTTTTAGAAAATTTTATCGACATCATGAACCGAGAAACTAAGGAGACCCTATCATGAAAATTTACCCAGCAATTGACATAAAAGATGGCAAATGTGTTCGTTTATATCAAGGCCGTGCCGACAAGTGACTGAATATGGAAATAGTCCTAAAATATGGCCCTCCTCTGGATGGCACAAGGGGCTAAACAACTCCACCTTGTTGATTTAGATGGCGCCTTTACAGGTCAAGGCCCTGCTCGTGAGGCTATACTTGATATTCGCAGGGCCACTGACCTGCCTCTTCAAGTTGGCGGAGGCATTCGAAGTTCTGAAGATGTGGAAACTTATTTGCAAGCTGGTATTGATCGTGTGATTGTGGGCACTATGGCTGTTAAAGCCCCCTGATCGCCTTCAGGCGCTCGTCAAAAAAATACAAGGATCGAATTGTGGTCTCTGTGGATGTTAAAGACGATTACGTGACAACCGATGGTTGGGTCAATGCCTCGGGAATAAAGACCAAAGCGTTTTTAGAAAAACTCAATCAAATAGGTGTTCAAACCATTGTTTTAACGGATATTTCTAAAGATGGTGCCATGACCGGTCCCAACCTTGAAGTCTTGATTGAAGCCAACAAAGTCTTTTCTGGCACTGTCATTGCTTCAGGTGGTGTATCGAAGCTCCAGGATTTAATTGATTTATCCCAGCTGGTCTGACTGACGCCATAGTCGGCAAGGCCCTCTATGAAGGAACAATCAATCTCGGTGAGGCACAGGCTTACTTAAAATAGAAAGGCGTGGTTTTATGTTATGTAAAAGAATCATTCCCTGTTTGGATGTCAAAGACGGCCTCGTTGTAAAAGGCACCCGTTTTAAAGACATAAAGCAAGTGGAAGACCCTGTATATTTGGCTGAGCGATATGCCGAGCAAGGCGCAGATGAACTTGTCCTTTACGATATTACAGCAACCCATGAAAAACGTGATATCTTCTTAGATATTATTAAAGATGTCTCACAGGCCATTAACATCCCCTTTATGATTGGCGGGGGCATTCGGAAGCTTGAAGACTTTACGAAAGTTCTTGGTGCAGGTGCTGACAAGGTATCTATTAACTCAGCTGCTGTTGCCAATCCTGATTTGATCCGCCAAGCCGCACGAAAGTTCGGAGCCCAGTGTGTCGTTTTATCAATGGATGTGATTAGAAGTGAAAGGGGCTGGGAAATCGTCACCTCTGGTGGTAGGACACCAACAGGACTTGATGCCCTAGAATGGGCCAAAAAAGGCGTGGCCCTGGGTGCTGGTGAAATCGTCATCAACTCCATAGATGAAGATGGTGTCAAAGGTGGTTATGATCTTGACATCATTGGTGAAATCAGTCGATCTGTCAATGTGCCTGTCATTGCATCAGGGGTGCAGGTCAAGAAAGGCACTTTTATGAAGCCTTTGCAAGCGGAGCCGATGGAGCCCTTGCGGCGTCAGTCTTTCATTACGGGGAAATTGCTATTCCTGACCTAAAAGACTTTTTGTCAATGAAGAAGATCCCCATGCGAAAGCTTTAAGCTAAAGAAAGAGGTAAAACAATGGATACGAAGCGCCTAGAAATAAAATGGAATGAGGATGGACTGATTCCTGCAGTTATACAAAGTGCCGATGACAAAGAGATTCTTATGCTTGGATATATGAATGAAAGAGCCCTTCTTCAGACCCAAACCACTGGACTTGTCACCTTCTACTCAAGAAGCCGTAATAAACTTTGGACCAAGGGGGAGAGTTCAGGAAATTATTTAAGGGCCTTAAGTTTACAACTGGACTGTGATAGGGATACCATCCTTGTTAAAGCAAGCCCCGACGGTCCCACCTGTCACACTGGAGAAAAATCTTGTTTTTTCACCCCCATTTCCTTACAAACAAATCATGCCCCAGTCACTTTGGATAAAGAGAGTGAAAAAAGTGTATGCCCGCTTATGAGCATACACTGGATAAACTTATGAAAACTGTGCAAGACCGAAAGAACAATCCCATCGAGGGATCTTATACAAATTATTTGCTCAAGGAAGGTCTTGGTAAGATCTTAAAGAAAGTCGGTGAAGAATCTTCAGAAATCATTATTGCCGCCTTGGCTGAAGAAGACCAGGCCCTAATTGGCGAAATCGGCGATTTATTGTATCACCTTACAGTGCTCATGGCCAAAAAAGACATCAGTTGGCAAGAAATTCTTGAACTGCTTGACGCTCGCGCTTCTTAATTATGAAGGACGTGACAAGCCAAGCGATGAATGCATACGTCATAAGAGACACAATCCACTCACCATAGGCCGTAACAGCAGGGCTTGAAAAATAAGATAACGAACCAGCGCTAAACTGCCTAAAATAATAAAAAAGATTAGTCGAATCAGCCTAGGCCTTCCACTGGCTGTGGCATACGATGTCGGGTCTGACGAAGCATAATATAGATAAAGATACTTATTAGGCCAATTAGAGTGCTTGTGTGCTGAAGCAACTTATAGATTGGAACCTCTTTGCCTATGATTTCCACTGTATTTGTGAGTACAGGAAACAGGCCCACAACGGCACCTGTTTTATGGGTAAAAGCATCCCACCCAATATGCGTGAGCATACCTGTCAACGTCCAAAATATAAAATTCAGCCACTCAGCCAAGGCATAATGCCTTACGTTTCTTCCGAAACGTGGCCATTTTTTGCAAGAAAGCTGGGAAGCAGCTGGATAAGACCATCTTCAAGCACGTTCATATACAAAATTGCCAAGACAATACAAATGGGCAGATTTAAAAAGAACATGCCCATTATGGTATGTCCGCCCATTGAAGCTGGCTTTAACCTCAAAAAATATTCAAAATCAGGTGCCATAGACCCTATAATGAGTCCAAAAACACTGATTGCTCTCATTCTTTTTACAAATGGTAGACTAACGACTGCATGCGCTGGAGTAAATGGCATTAAAAAATCACCTCACGTCTTATTATATTGATGACATGAGGTGATTTCAACTACCAAACGTGACGTTCACATAAATTTCACTTTTAAAGGCCTGGTTTAGTCAACCGGCACCATGATTTCCATACCCGCTTCAATGAAATTGGCATTATCAAGGTCATTTAACTCAGCCAGTTCCTTCCATGTGGTTCCATAGGCCTTTGCAATTTTCCAAAGCACGTCTCCAGGTTGAACAAGATAGGTTGTGGAATGTCCCACCTTTGATCCTTTTTTATCCAGTAAGACTTCGAGTTCATCAACCAATTCAGAGAAGTAAGCTAGTAGAGAATCCACAGGTTCTGAACTGTTCATATCCACACCCGCATTTTTAAGAACTGTGATTGGATCAGCCGATCCCCCAGCTCCTAAAAACTCAATATAGGCTTCAAGGGCCCCTTCTTTTCCATCCATTATTTGATTGACTATGGAATATCCTGCCGACATGGATGTTGCGTATTTATACACATAAAATTCATATAGAAATGTGGAATACGCGACCAACCATACTTCTGGTACTCTAGCGTCGTATAATCAGGTCCAAAGTATTTTACAAGAAGTTCCATCCAAAGCTCATTGAGAACATCTGGTGAAAGGGGTTGTCCTGACTCCACCATTTCATGGGCTCTTTTTCAAATTCTGAGAACATAACTTGAACAAAACTGTGCCCCTGATGTTATCAATTTGCTGATTGACAAGATAAAGCTTCTCATCATCTGTTTTGGCATTCTTAATTAAATGATCCATAACCAACATTTCGTTTACTGTTGAAGCCACTTCTGCAGTAAATATCGGATAGTCTGCCATTGAATATGGCTGTTCTTCATTGGAATACTTTGAATTAAGCGCATGACCCATCTCATGCGCTAGGGGTGAGCGCACTGTTTAGAGTGTCATCATAATTCATTAATATGAAAGGATGGGTGTCATAGGTGCCCCACTGGTAGCCCCCTGTATACTTGTTACTGTCCTCATAAGCATCCACCCATCTGTCATCGATGCCCTTATTAAAATCAGTCACATACTGCATACCTAATGGTTGGAGTGACTCTGCTATCAAGTCAACGGCCTCATCAAAAGGAATGTTCATTTTAAAAGTGTCCGTCAAAGGGACATAGGCATCATAGTAGTAGAGATTCTCATAACCCAAGGCCTGCTTTCGAACCTTATAATATTTATGAAGAGGCTCTAAATTGTCATTGACAGCTTCAATAAGGTTGTCATAAACAGACTGAGGAATAGACTCAGCGTATAATGATGCTTCTATAGAAGAATCAAAGCCCCTTGCTTTTGAGAAAAAACATTCTTTTTGATTTCTGCTTCATAAGTTGCTGCTAGGGTATTATTCACCTTTTCATAAATGCTGTATCGAAGTTGTGCAGCTTCTTTCCTATAGTCACGGTCTGTGTCTTCGATGATTTGACTGAATAAGCCAGGGGTTAATTCAACTTCTTCCCCATCTTTATTCTCAATGTATACTTTTTCCTTGTCGGCGATTGTCACCTTGTCAAATATGTTTTTAGGTGACCCTGACATATCCGAAGCCAGGGATAGGATTTTTTCTTCTTCTTTAGAAAGAATGTGTTCTTTCTGGCTTAAAAGACCTTCCAGATAAACCCTATGATCCTTGAGACGTTCGTCCTCTAGGAAAGTTTGGAGGGTCGCATCATCAAGCTCAAGGATTTCAGGCTGGACATAAGACTGCGCCGCTATGTATTTGCCATATAAACCACTTGTGATAGAAGACATTTCCACGGCTTCATTATTTGTCTGATCGAGGTCTAGCATTAAGTTGGCATACACATATGCTTTGAACAACTTTCTTGAAGCCTCTTCATCAAGGGCAAATAACTCCACAAGAGCATCCGCAGTATTTAATCGTCCTGCATAACTCTCAATTTGGGGCAGGAGGGTTTCCACCGCCTCAACATCTGCTTCAAAGGCATCGCGAGACGTATATATGTCTCTTAAATCCCATTTGTACTTGTCATCGGCTTGTGATCTTGACATTAAATCCGACCCGGCAAATGATACAGTTTGCCCTAAGAGTAGAATAAACACCAAGGATAAAGCCATAACAATACTTTTCTTACTTCTTTGTCGATTCATTTTAATTCCCCCTTTGGTAATAATTCCCGTACTCTTCAATTATACCAGCTTTTTCTTTTTTTCAATCATATATGAAAAAAAAAGAGCCAAAAGGCTCTTTTCAAATTCATAATCATTAATTATTTTATCCAGCTTTGAGGATTTGATGAAACAATAGATAAAAGACCCATGGCCATAATCATCATGATGGTAAAGGTTCTAAACTTGTCTTCATTAGCTTTGTTCCCCAAGGAAACGCCCGACAGGACGCCGATAACAAGCGCGGGAAGCAAGTAGACTGATGTCTTTATGACCTGCGCCCCCAGTTGACCATTTAGATAAAATATACCAACAGTGATAATATTGAGTATGAAGAAATAGCTGGTCAAATTGGTTCTAAATTGCTTTTTCTCCACGCCTTCATTCGTCATAAAGAGTATAACAGGCGGTCCACTCATAGAAATGCTTCCATTAAGCAAACCACTCATAAAGCCCGTTGTCAAAAAAGAAAGGGTCTTGCTTCCCATTTTGACTTTGTAACCTTTATACATAAAGATACCAGAAACAAAGATAATAATGCCCACAACAAACTTTAAAATGTCAGGATTTGCTGTCATTAGCAACTTTGCACCTAAAGGGGTGGCTATAATTCCAGTTGTTAAAATAATTCCTATGGCTTTAAAATCCGGTTTGGCTTTAAGTTTTATTAGAATCATAAAGTTCATAAGTAAGCTGTATAAAACAAGCATTGGCACTATTATGTCAAGAGGCATAAATAGCCCAAGCAATGGGACAGCCAACAAGGAAAAGCCAAAACTCGTCATACCCTGAACACAACTCGATGCAAAAACAACTAAAAAACCAAGTAATATTGTCATAAAAATCCTCCCATGTACAAACACATGACCATTCTAGCACAGGCGGGAGGGTGGAACAATTGTTTATTGAACTTTCAAGTTTTTCATTAGAAGATTTCTGTTAACCCCTTCTCTATAAAGGCCTGGTACACTCCCTACAAATTTGTAACCTTCTGTTTCATAAAGGGCACTGGCTCTAAAATTAAACTCAGCCACTGCAAGAAAGGTCTTGGGACTTATTTGGACTGCACTTTCTTCAAAGGCCTTTAAGAGGGCCTTTCCGATTCCTTGCCCCCTCATATCAGTTCGCACAAAATGTAAATGGATATAAGGGTGAATTCGGAACACGCCATTTAAATCGAACCATATAAAACCAACAGCCTTACCATCAACAACTGCAACGAGAACCCTCTCATCCCGCCTTGCATTTTCTAGTATGGTCTGAACCTTGTCAGCATCTGATTGGAAGTATAATTCTCCCATGGTTGAATTGGCTGTCATAACAGCAATATCTGATATTTCCTCTATTTGCATATCTCGAACGATAATATCCATATTCATTTCACTCCTAAGGTTTTTTACCATTCTAATATGAATACATTATTTGCACACCATAAATATGCACAAAAAAACAACCCCATGTCTACATTTCAGCTTATGAATCAAGAAAAGCGATTTGAGGTTGCTTTGATTTTATAAAATTGATCAACTTGTAAAATATCAGTCAAGAACCCACGCTACACCTTATTATAGAAATTTAAGAATCAAAAAATCTATATAGGATATGGCGAGGGCTTAGATCTTTAATTTTGCAAGCGACTGGAATGATTATATACTTATGTTTGTTATAAATAGGGCAAGATCTGAACCCATTCATCATCACTCACCTCTTTTTCATCGCTGTGAGAAAATCTATCAAGGAGCAACTTTGCAAGTTTTTCCTTATCAGACTCTGCTACACTAAAACGCTCGCATAAAAATTCGAAATTCAATATAAACTTCTTGCATGCACTTGTTGTATACGTTTCTAGTGTCTCGCTTTCGTTAAACGATTCCAGAATTCTTGCTGGTATAGGTTTGAAGTTAAAAGTTTGGTTCAAGGTCTCTGATTCCATTTTATGGGCCTCTTCCAAACCAGATAAAACGCCCATGTATTGCAGGAGCATTTCCTTTGATGGCTGGGGCACCTTGAATGTTATATCAGCCAATCCAAGTCCTTTTTTCTGATCTGTAAAGCGTAAAAAGTGTGCATTTTCTCCTAAGACCATATGCTTGATGCGAGTTGCTGTTTTTCATGGATGCTTATGCTTGGGTCTAGTACATATACCTTTTTTCTCGCCTTATCGGACCTTCATTGTCGTTAATAGAACGTTTGGCCATTTCGGAAATCAATAAGTATAGGCGGGACATATATCGGATGTCAAAAGCCAACAATATTAAGTAGGGAACAAAAAGGCCATAATACACAGGGGAAGATGCCCCTAAAAAGTATTCCACCATAGATAGACTAGGCAATGTTTTGTAGGCGTATAAAGTTGCAAGCAGAAGGGCTATGTTAATAAATAACGCCCGGGCCCTACAAGGAGTAAAGTCAAAGGGTTAATAACAAGACCCTTAATACGCTTTTGCCATTTTAAGATAAAGGGAAAACGACTGAGTCGGATCATTTCTCCACTCATTTTATCAAATATTGCAAATTCTGTAATAGCAGCCCTTCGAACAAGATCCTGCGCTTGCCCTTGATCGTTTTTTCTGTCCTCATGTGTGATTTTCTTTAAATCATCACGATGGCGAATTCGAACAAGTTCTAAGTCTTTATCAGCTTCAAGTTTTGCTTCCAAAAAAGATTTACTCGATTTTAAGACCAAAGGATCTTTTGAGTAAATATCCACAAAATTTGATTCCAAAGACTTCCTTTTAAAAGCCCTGTCATAAGGACCAAATCCTTTTGTATATGCTGAATTGATTTATGTATTTTATTCATGTCTTCCCTCCGTGTTTTTTGTCATAATTCATATAATTTTTACCTGTTTGTGAACGTTTCTAAACGCTTGCTTGAAAATTCCAGTTTAAATATGTAAGAATTATGGGTAAAATACTAACACTTCTTTCAGAAACCTGTTTGTTTATTTCGTCATGGGAGGTGTTTACATGCAAGCAGTTGTCCAAATTACAGAAAGACATATTTCTACATATCGGGCCATTCGGATTATATCTATCATAATAGAAAATCTCCTGATTTAATTACAATTCGGGACATTGCAGGCATTCGTAGCCACTCGGAAGTCCTTAAGGTCTTACAGGATTTAAGCGATTTAGGATATTTACTATATGACTCTACGCAAACTGAAACCGTTCATCTGGCCAACTAAGCCGTATATATGCAAATAAAACCACTTTAATCCCGTTTTAAACGCGATTAAAGTGGTTTTTAATACTCGTCATTCCTAGAGCCATATTTTTTAAACATCATACCATCGGGGGTTAAATGCGAACAGTTTGGATGGTCTATGCCCTGCATCTGCTCTTGTTTTTCCTGTCTCTTTTACAAACTTCCCAATCTTCCTACGAAAATTAGCTTTTAAGAGCTCTCGTCCAAGTATCACTTCAAATGCCTTTTGTAATTCTGTCAGTGTGAAGCATTCTGGCATTAGATGAAAAATCAATTCTGAAGTTTCCAGTCTCTTTCTGAGGGATTCAATTCCATACTGGAGAATAACACCGTGATCAAAGGCAAGTCCGTCACTTGAGATAAGTTCACGACTATATTTCACATGTCGTCCTTCCACCTGTCTTGATGTCAGAACCGTTACTTTAAGGCTTGTCCCTTCGTGAAAAAGTGTGATATCGAAATAGCGCTTCTCAACAAAACCATTGTCACCCATATCTCGTTCTTCACGTCTCAAGGTATAGGTCACGTCAAACCAAGCGGCCTCAGAGGCGTCCGACCCTGCCTTTGGAACCACTTCATTAACGTCCACAAGTGACATATATGCCGTACTGATGATTCGTCCTCTTGGGTCTCGATGAACCTCTCCACTTGTGTAGAGCTGTTCTAAATAGGCATTGTCAACACCTGTTTCTTCTTTTAATTCTCTATAGGCAGCAGCTTCTAAAGACTCGTCTATTCTAACAAAACCACCCGGAAGAGCCCATGTGTTTATAAAGGGTGTTCCTTTCGTTTGATAAGCAAAATGCGCAGTTGCTTCTCTGGCAATTTTCTATAATTATCTGCTTCTTCACTGGCAATCGTAAACAAAAGCATATCCACTGTCATTGAGGGTCTGTCAAATGCAGACATGTCATAAGATTTTAGAAAGGCATCTTCTGTCATTCCATTCGCATCTAAGTTTTTATGTGCCATAGTTGTCTCCTCTTGAAGTCAATACAATACTATCTAACCCCATTATATAGTCTTGCCTAAATACTGTAAATTAAAAGACGATAACAACCTTACCCTTTGCACGCCCTTCTCCATAATAGTGAAAGGCTTCAGATGTCTGTGCAAAAGGAAAAACTCTATCAACAATTGGCTCAATTACGCCTTTTTCAAGCAGAGCACTAACCTCTTCTAAGTCAGAAAGTTTATTTACTGAGAGCATCATTTCAAAAGATTTCTTTGTCTTCCTACTTAAGGACTTTCCCTTGAGACCAGCTTCTATTAGCTGTTTGCTCTGCCCACCAATCATAATGTATTTTCCATCTTCCTTGAGTGCTCTTTCATAATGCTTTATAGGATGATAGCCATTGACGCCTAAAATAACATCATAGGCGCTTTCGTTTTCTGTAAAATCCATTTTATGATAGTCGATCACTTCATCCGCTCCACTAGAGTAAGCATTATCAGCATTTCTTCCACTACATATTGCCGTTACATGCGCTCCGTAATGTTTTGCAATTTGAATAGCAAATCCACCAACACCACCAGAAGCCCCATTGATTGCAATTTTCTGTCCTGGCTTAAGCATGGCTTTATCTCTAATGGCTTGAAGGGCTACAATAGCTGGCATAGGCGTTGCAGCAGCGCTCTCATAAGAAATATTGCCCTCGAATGTCGTAACGAGGTCTTCCGAGAGATTAATGTATTCTGACAAGCCACCAAATCCAGCATCAGCAAGAGCCCCAATAACACGGTCTCCGACTTTTATTTTTTCGACTCCAGGTCCCACTTCAACCACTTGACCAGATATATCTGACCCAAGTGTTTCAATTTTAGGATGAAACAAACCTGATGAAAACCTTAAAAAGAAAGGGTCTGACATAAGAAATCTATGATCTGCCGAGTTAATGGCCACAGCCTTTACTTTTATAAGAACTTCCTTTGCCTTGGGTGTGGGCTTTTCTTTTTCGACAATTTTCAAATGGTCTGGTGAACCATACTTTTTGTATACAACTGATTTCATTAAAGCACCTCTTTCTTGTCCCGTTTTCAATATAGAATCGTTTACAGCTTATATTTCCCATCCATTCAAACACGTGTTGTTTTCCATCTGTTTTATTGACTGCTTTTGACTATCACGTACAAAATCAGTGCCTTCCTAATTCAATTTGTCTTTACCCTAATTAAAAAGTTTGCTAGTCATATTTTGCTAGTCATATTTTGTTAGTAATATAATGATACTATCTATTTGTTATTATCATTATAATACTAACAACTCTTCTTGTCAAACATAAACTTTCCCAGTCCATATTTACCACACCAGCACTCAGGTTTTTAAGCATAAAAAAAGTGTTTTGAATGCATGCACTCTGGGCAGATTCAAAACACTTTATCAATATTATAATTTGTACTCTACCTGAAAGGTTCTTTTTTCAGACGTTCTGACGCCCAACAACTCTTCAAACTCAACATCTTCACGAAGTTTTTCAAGAAGTTTCTCTGTTTTGTACTCAACTTCTATGGAGTCATCCTTTATAACAACCGTGTCATAACCACTATCAGCAGCTTCTCTACAAACACCTCTCAAATAAAACTTATTGAAAGTGCTCTCAGAAACTCTTTATAGTTCTTGTCTGAAACACGGCTTAGGACAACTTCCCCACCTTTTGGAACAGCATTGTAAACCCGCATGCACTGCTTTTCTTTCAACTCTCTTGCCAGAGTCATTTCATCGCCTTCTGCCACAGCATTCATAAGTAAATCCGGTAATTCTACCCGACCACTATGATTGAGACAGTCAATACAATCAAGTCTATGTTCTTTAATGTCTTTCTCCACTTCTTCTGCCATGAAATCTCGTCTGATCTTATCTAGTTCTTTCTTGATCAGTGCCATTTTTCTCCCTCCAGAGCAAACTCATCTGAGTTCAATATCCTGTAAAAATAACCAGACCACTTCACATAAATTAATATCCAAAGGGAAATTAATTAAACAGGTTTGACACAATCAGTGATTAAAAATTAACAATCAGTCATTTTCTTGTGGCCACCAACCATCGACCACAGTCCACTCTATTTTTGAATCACTTAAAAACACATATTTTAAGATCATGCCGCCCATGACATGGCCGTCTTCAATGGGAACATAGACATAAGTCTGATCTAAAATTTGAGCATTTTCCAGAACAAAAAAAGGCGTCCCTCCCAGTACACCCTCAAAGGGAATAAGTTCATTTTGCCCTTTCAATGACCCAATAAGAGCCTCTGGAGACTGCGGATAGTCAAGACTTTCCCAAAACCAAAGCTTATCATCCATGATCCCTTGTTGAGATTGGTCTTGCCTTGCCTTCGTTTGATCTATTTGAGCTATTTGATTTTCTAAAGTTTTTAGCTGCATATCCTGCTTTTCGATATATGTGTTGAGTTCCCTTATTCTATTCTCTAAGCGGTCAACCTGAACGCCCTGATAGGTCGTAACACCTACCACTATACACACAAGTGCAATGCCCAAATACTTTATAGTCCTTTTCATATTGACCCCTTCCACTTTGTCTGTCAATTCTTGGTCAGGCGCTTGGAAAATTAACCGATCCACATCCTGATAATACCCAGTATAAAATTTTCATTGCTTTTTTCACATTTCAATCAAATCTAATACGCCTCTTCGTGATGAAACAATATAGTCCGCTTCATCCAAATACGATTTGTTGTAGGCATCCTTTATCAGGCAGCCCAATAATCCAGCCCCACGTCCAGCTTGAATGTCAAAAAGTCTATCACCTACATTCAAGGTTGTTTTCTGACTTAGATCATGTTTGTTCATAAGGTATAAAAAAGCCTCAGGATCAGGCTTTCTCCTAAATCCGTCATCAATCGTTATCGTATCAAGAATATAGGCTTCCATCCCTGTGGCTTTCATTATTTTATACGTTGAGGTATTTCTATGGGTCAGCACAAAGTTGTTTATTCCTTTCTCAACAAGATGCTTCAGCGTCTCAATTGTGTCTGAAAACAATTGATAAGACGCTCCAGGTTCCACTCCCTCTCTCTCAATGAACTGTGCCCTCACCTGACTCATAACAAGAAGATCTGGACCAGCAAATAATTGTATGGCATGTCCCATGGATACCTTTATAGCTTCATAAACATCTTCATATGATGTTTCAATACCATGTGTATTTAAAACATTTTGCAAAAGCCTTGCCATTACAGGATAGCTGTCCACAAGGGTTCCATCTAAATCCCATATTATATTTTTAATGCCCGTCATCATTTAGTCAAACTCCTTAGCTGTACTCAGCGCAAACTCTATCCAATTTTTATTGCCCCCATGAGAAAACACCTCTTCTACCAAATAGCTTGCCAGGTCTTTCAATTGGCTTGGTCCATCTGCAATGATTTTCTCTGCGGCCATATCTGCAAGTATGTAATTATACATATATAGGGGTTCTGATAGCCTCAAGGCCTGTCTAAGTCCAATGGACATTTCTTCATCACTTTCTATAATCCTTTGGTAATGCGCTCTGAAGAGGTCTTCGGGACTTGTATCAGAAAACCAAAGTTCCAGTTCATACAGGGCCTCAATAGCAAATCGGGCATACTGAAGAACACGGATTTCATCAAGGCATTTCCCATGGGTATCACGGAGAATCTGCCCCAGATACCTCTCCATTAAAACCCCTGTCAACTCCTCATAGAAATTTGAATAAATCCTATCCAAACCTTTTGAATTGTCGTAGGCATGTGCTATGCCATGGCCCATTTCATGGAAGAACACATTCATATCAAAGAGCGTGTCCACCCTTTCAATGTTTATATGGATCTCATTCGGTCGCACTTCCGATGCGAACCCTGCCTTATTACATGTATGCCTTTCTATTTTAACATTTCCATAGGCCTCTGGGAAATAGTTCAAAACCCTGTCCATCAGCATGATATGATTCACTTTGGCTCCACATTCAATGGATCTTAATCCTGTGTACCAATTTGTCGAGTTTTTAAATCATATTTTTTTTATAAGCTCTTTGGCCCTCTCGATTTCATGATTGAGCCTATCATTCAAACCTTGTTTCAAAGCATTAATTTCAATGCCCTCAAGACTTAAAATCATACTTGCATAAGACTCATATCCAGCCTTTTTTGCATGTCGATCACGCAGGGCCATCATGAGAAGAAAATCCGTTGTCATCTTGTCAGTATCGATTTCGCTATCAACAATATAGTTTTGTGTGTCAGACAGGTAACTTCGCATGGCAATAATATCTGGATGGTAGTCTACAAGAGCATAATGAATGATTCGTGTCTTGTTTTTTCTTGCTTTCTCTTTTTTCAATATTCATCTGTTTTGGCTAAAATATGTAATTGTCGTTTCAATGGCATCACAGTTTTCTTTCTTCTTGAAGAATCCATTTATGCCAAAGACATAAGTTTTTTCATAATACAGTTCCAGATAGCTATAATCAGAAGCCATGCTTTTCCTCCTTCCAAACTATCTGTTTATATACCCTCCAAGACATTCGGATACCTAAATTTTAGGAAAGTGGACATAAAAAAACACTCGATTCTATTATTCTAGAACCGAGCGCCTAAATATTTTATATTTCAGGTGCTACAAATTTCAGATCTACGCTCTCGCCATATCCTATATAGAATTTATGATCCTTAAATATCTATATAGGGTATAACGAGGCTTCTTCAATGATATTTTGCAAGTTGCTCATTATAAAGTCGTCGATTGCTTAAATTTCTTATTCCTCATCTTCCAGCAGGTACTGGGCCAACTCATGGATTGGAAGACCCTTGTCCATACTCATTTTCCGGAGTTGTTTATAGGCTTCGTCTTCTGAAAGATTATAGCTTGTCATGAAGTGAATCTTTGCTTTTTCAACATACTTTCTATTTTCAAGTGACTTTTCCAGTTTGCTCAGTTCACTCTGAAGGTCGTTTAGCTTGCGTGAACTCTTTAAGGCAAACTCTGACGTTCGATAAACTTCTGCCAAGGAGACCGGACGCCTCAAATAAGCATAGACCTTAAGGCCCTGAAGTCCGTTAAAAAACATGTCATTGGCTTCTTTTACAAGAAAAAGAACCGCCGCATTTGTTACAGTTTCAATCCGCCTGGCCTTTTCAAAACTCGATGATCCCCATGCTTCATAATTGGCTAGGACCAAATCTGGTTTGAACTTGATAATTCTAGGCATGCATTCCATGACACTTTGAGTGGCTTGAACCTGATATCCTTTGTTACGAAACAGATTCTGCAATGTATATAGTGTTTTTCATCTGAATCCACAATGAATATTTTCTTCATGTTCGCCTCCTCACTATAAACTCTAATATACGATTTAGAAAAGGACTTGTCAAACATCTGGAAGGCTGTTTTTGCAATATTTTCACTACTTTAAATTAAAAAACGTTTTCCGAAACATTTTTGCAAAAACACATTGCATAATCATTCATTTCCTGTATAATAAATTTAACTTGAATAAACATGACAAAGACGTCAGATAGAAGCCCCCCGCTTCAACTGACGTCTTTTTTTTGTTTTATATTCAAGGTGAAATATTACCCCAATACCGGTTGGAGGTTGTCCTCATGCAACCTCCTGCTCCCCCCGGATATTTAATGCCTATTCATGCTTGATATATATTTTTGCGCCTTTAGGCGCACTTTTTTTTAGGCACACAAATTATAAGCTGAAAATTTAAGCCATTCACAGGATCTAGATTCACTAAATATTTTGTGCCTTTGTTGCATCATCCGCCATATTTTTCATGACCTTTAGAATGACTGTGTCTGTGATTTGCATGCCTTCTGAAGCGACTTGACCCAAGTTTTGAATGCTTCTTTCAACGCTTTCAGACACAATGCCATTACGCGGGGGAACAACAACACCGTAGCGTGCCATGTTCGACATCTGAACACCTGTGCTTGCGGCTGTTGCAAGCTTTAAAGCACAACTGTCTTTTGCACCATCACATATCAGACCAGATACATTCCCAATCATATTTTGAATTGTGTTTTCAATTTCTTTATATGAACCACTTTCCAACCAAGTGATTGCTGCACCAGACCCAGTTGCCGCCGAAACAGCACATGAGCAAATTGCTGATAGCCGACCAATATAATTCTTCATATAGCAGTTGACCAAATGGCTGATGGCCAATGCTTTGATTAATTTTTCTTCTTCAACGTCATGCATTTGTCCATAAGCGGCAATCGGAAGAATAGCTGTCAATCCATTATTCCCACTTCCATTTGAGCTCATTACAGGTTTTGTGATGCCCGACATGCGTGCATCAGAGGCAGCCGCTGTGAGCATCATGGCTTTGTGAGCCAAGCTTTCATCCATAACACCATCCGCTATTTGTCTTTGAACAGCATAACCAACACCCATACCTAGAGATTTTTCAAGACCACTTTGAGCCACTTTGAGGTTCATATCAATCCCAGCAAGCAAAAATCTTATTTCTTTGCTTGGCATATTTTCCACGTCTTTAATAATATCTACAATCTTCATATTAAAAAAGGCTTGATTTGGATTTTCTGTTTGGTTAGCAATCCTATCTTCAGAAAAATCACTTGTTCATTTTTTTCAAGGAGCACGAAGTGATCATGATGGCCCTTAACAACAGCTCGCGCTGTCATTTGACCTGATTTCACCCTTACATCAACAAAAACTTTTTCACTTGTATCGGCTATGGCAACGCGTACAGCCCCCTGACCCAAGTACATTTTTGCAAGCTCAACCATGTCTTCATCCACAGATGACAGAATTTCAAGACCTAAATCCGGATCGCCACCAGCAGCTCCAAGAGCTGAAGCCATATCAAGACCTACAAGATCAGTCTGTGGTATTCCAACAGATAGCCCATTCTTATAGAAGTTCGGTGAAACCTTGACGTCAATTGTATCAACCTGGTCTACTCCCAGTAAAGCCCTTGCCTTTGCCGCTGTCAGGACAACCGCGACAGGCTCAGTACATCCCATTGCTGGTCTAACTTCACTTTTTAATATGTCAATCATCATTTTTTGTGTTTTATTCATGCCTACCACCCTTTCTTCTTAGCTCTTGCATATAGTATTATGCAAGCCCCATGCCAAGTCTAAAAATGCCTTCGAGAGGGTATTCAATCTCATAATGAGACCATTTCTTTCTGTCTTTTGCCCTGTAACCCCTTTTCATCAGTCCATTATGATAAAAAAAGGCTTCAGTCTCATAATGAGATTATTCTCACTTTGAGACTGAAGCCTTTTATATTATTCATTTAAACTTCATAATTCCAAGCATACTTTCATAGTTTGCCTAAGGTTTATAAGTCTATGCCGTAGGACTTAATTTTTCTATACAGGGTTGCCCGGCTTAAGCCAAGGGCCTCAACCGTCTTGTCAATGCCTTCTTTATCCCTTCCAAAATGACATAAGGCATCATGAATGGCCTTTTTCTCAAGGGCCTTAATTGATGTAATCCTTGTCTTTGAACGGACTTGACTTGAAGTGGTTTCCCTAAATCTTACTGGTAGATCAGCCATAGTTATAACACCTGTTTGATTCATATTCACCGAAAACTCCACTGTATTTTGAAGTTCCCTGACATTGCCTGGCCAGTCATATATTTTAAAGGCCTCAAGAACGTCACGTTCCACACGTATCATGGTTTTTTCAAGCATTTCTCCACTTTTTCTCAGGAATATATCCACAAGAGTCTGAAGATCATCCTTTCTCTCTCTTAATGGCGGAATACGGATGGGTATAACATTCAATCTATAGAAAAGATCTTTTCTAAAAGCCCCTTCATCTACCAGCTTTTCTAAGTCCCTATTGGTCGCTGATATAACCCTCACATTAATAGGAACTGGGCCACTGCTTCCAATACGTTCCACTGTGCCTTCTTGAAGAACCCTAAGAAGCTTGGCTTGTAGGTGAAGAGCCATATCGCCAATTTCATCTAAAAAAATGGTTCCCTTGTCTGCCATTTCAAACTTACCGATCTTTCCGCCTTTAAGGGCGCCTGTAAATGCCCCTTCCTCGTAGCCAAAAAGCTCACTCTCAAGTAAATTATCTGGTATGGCAGCACAGTTTACAGCAATAAAGGGTTCACTCGACCGCTTGCTTTCAAAATGCATTGCTCTTGCAAACAGCTCCTTGCCTGTTCCGCTTTCCCCTTGAATAAGAACAGTTGAAAGACTTCTCGCTGCCCGTCTTGCAAAATCAATGGTCTTCAAAAATCTGAGTTGCTCCCAATGATGTCATCAAATCCTATGACTGAACCATAGCCCACAACATCTTTAAACGTGTGAAGGAGAGTTTGAACATTGGTACACGTCATAACAATTTCGCATATTCGATCCACGCATATTACGGGTTGAGAATGGAAAAGCAGGCGTATGCTTTTACTATTTTTCTGAAGTTGCATCTGACCATTGATCGGTTTTTTGCTCGTAAATAAAGCCTCTACATCCTCTGCTTGCATGTAGTGCTTTAGGTGTTCTGCTGACTTTGAACATTCCAAGTTAAGGAGTCTTCTTGCCGTTGCATTGGCATGGCGGACATGGAAATTTTCATCCAAACTAAAACAGCATTTTCCATAGAATCAAGTAGGATTTCCAACTCTCTTGACTGCATCTCAAGGGTTTGTTTTGAGATTCCTCAACCACCTTAACGGCTATAAGTTCTGCCATCCGTTTTAAAAAAATCAGTAAATTTTCTCGGTTGGAAAGAATGGCTTTTTTCTTCTCAAGGTCAAAGGCGATTAGACCTATAACCCCCACAATTTCTGTGCCCACTTCAATTGGGCAGCAAACTTGGGCAAACTCCCTGCAACTTTCCTTATGGTTGCACATAACACACGCTTCATGTTCACGGGGGTTTTCAATAATAAAGGCCTTTCCCAAGTTAAGGGCATAGGCGAAAACCGAACTCGCATCCACTTTGCAACCAACATCGCCGAGATATTCACCTGTGGCTGCCAAACGATTGAACTCATTATCTATAATTGTTACATCCACATTTATGACACTATTTATTGCCTTAACAATGCCAGCAAGAGTCTCTTTGATTCTGAGCATTTCCTCACAGTATTTTGACACAAGCTTCACTCCAATTATTTAACTTGTTCGAAAACCATTTTAGGTTGACGACACATTGGACATACCCAGTCTTCTGGTAAATCCTCAAATGACGTGCCCGCAGGAATGTCATTCATTTGTCGCCTCTTTCAGGCTTGTAAGTGTATCCACAAATTGTGCATTTATAATGATCCATATTTAATCATCCTTTCAAATCACTTCATGAGCCCCTCCAAAGGACGGCCACGAAGCATCTTCTTTTAATAATAACCATGCACTTCCATAATAGCTCAAAACAATTATTTCGACTAGCTAAATTTTTCGGTTCTCGTGTAAAATAATCCTGAAAGGAGTCCTTATATGTTTTTACTTACATTTGCTTTTTCCATGGTGACGGTTCTATTCATGGTGAGCAAAAAATCAATATTGGTATTTCCCTCTTGACTGGCGGCACGCTCTTAATGCTTCTTAATCAAGTTGGTGCTAAGGTTATTTTAAATACTTATACCTTAACCTTTACCAGCGAACAAACTATTTCGCTCGCCCTTACAATCGGACTTATATCCATCCTAGGCCATCTTTTAGAAGTCTATGGCATTATGCACAAAATGATAGACTCTATGGAGGGCATGTTGCGAAGTGCCAAGGCAACCATCCTTATAGCGCCTGCAGTTATAGGCACGCTTCTTGTTACTGGTGGTGCCCTTATGTCTTGCCCTGTTGTAGGCTCTCTTGGAGATAGACTTGAACTCTCTATGGAAAAAGAGCATCAGCCAATTTGGTTTTCGACATGCGCTTTATTTTATTTTTCCCTTTTCGCCACCACTTATCCTAGCCGCTGAGCTCGGAGACTTTAACATTTGGGATTTTATACGAATTCAATTTCCCATTGCCATTACGATGTATGTCCTGGGGTATCTTTTCTATATTAGGAGTGCTAAAACCCACAGACCCCCTAAAACGGACATGCGCGAATACCTTCAAAACATCAAATCCTTTATACTGTTTTCCATGCCTATTTGGATCAGTTTTGTTGGCGCTCTTATTTTCAAACTTTCCTTTTTATGTATCGCTGGCAGGTGGTATAGTCGTTTGCAGATTGCTTGCTATTAAGAGTTCCGAGACATCAGCCCTAGAAACTGGATTTTTTATTCACATCAAACAGGGCTTTAAGGGTAAGATGGTTCTAGCTATTATTGGTATCATGTTCTTCAAAAATGTTGTGAACAATTTTGATGACCTCTATATCTACATTAAAAGCCTCATTGATCTTGGCATTCCATTAGAGCTTCTCATCGTGGTATCGGCAGCGGTTATTTGCTTTCCTCTGGCATCCACACAACCAGGTATTGCCATTTTGTTCCCAATCATTTTACCAATGGCACCTGATTATCATACGAAACTCTTATATGGAATGTTCATTTATACATCCAGCTTCTTATTTTATTATATTTTCTCCCCTGCATATGTGTCAGGTCCTAACACTTGAATACTTTAATGTTGATATGAAGTCTCTTTATAAACATTATGTACCAATCCTTCCAGTGACATTTCTCGTTATGGTTGGGGTTTACTTTTTAATGCTGTAAATATAAAAGATCTTGAAATCCATAAACGCGGATTTCAAGATCTTTTTTTCTGAGAAACTTATCTATAGGAGCATATGACTTGACTATACAACTTCTTAAGCATCCCTTTCAAGAGATATTGTCTCATAGCGAATGCCTCCAGCACCTTGCTTCATAGTATGTTTTAACTTAAAACTGGAAACTGTATCTTGGAGAACATCTGCCTGGGCTGCCATTTCTTCACTAGCCGCAGCCCCACGTTGAGCCGTTTCAGCATTTAACTGAGTGACATCAGAAACTTGACTGACGCCTTCATTAATCTGATTGATGGCTTCTGCCTGTTCATTAGATGCTAGGGTAATATCCTTCACAATGCTGTTAACCTTTTCCACCCCAGATGTTATTTCTTTCAGGGCTTCCGCTGTCTGATCAGCAATAAGCGCTCCATCTGTCACTTTTTTAATAGAGTCTTCTATCATTTGCGTCGTTTCATTGGCAGCCCCTGCTGATCTAGCCGCCAAATTTCTAACCTCCTCAGCCACAACAGCAAATCCCTTACCATGTTCTCCTGCCCTTGCAGCCTCTACAGCCGCATTTAGGGCAAGTATATTGGTCTGGAAGGCAATCTCGTCAATCACCTTTATAATATTCGAGATTTCACTCGAAGACTTATTAATTTCCGCCATGGCCCCAAGCATATCATTCATCTGACTTTGACCACTTTCAGCTTGGTCACGAACCTTACTTGCAAGGTTCTCAGCCTCTGTTGCCCTTTCAGCATTGAGCTTGGTTTGATCGGAAATTTCATGCATGGATGATGTGATTTCTTCAATGGAACTTGCCTGCTCAGTAGACCCTGCTGATAGAGACTGGGATATGCTTGAACTTCGTTGGACCCTGCAGCAATCTCTTGACTCGACGCACCCATTTCTATAAAAATTTCATTAAGAGCATCTGTAAAGACATTAATGGATTGTTTCATCTGAGCAAAATCACCCAAGTACTCACGACGGATGCTAACATCTAAATTCTTATCTGCCAATGCACTGAGAATCTGTGAAGTTTCATCAATATATGATTTAATTGCATTCACTGTACTCTCAAGACTTGTATAGATTTTTCAAAGTTTTTGGCTATGGTCTGTGTATCTTCATCTTCATCTTCAACTTTTACATTTATACTTAAGTGTCCATTGGCGAGCTGTTCTAAGCTCGCAATTAGTTTTCGAACCTCATTGGATTGATAGTTTGTCTGCTTCTCTTTAATTTTTTGCTTCTTGAGCCTGTTTTCTTGCTGCCGCTTCTTGCTGTCTAGCCGCTTCCTTAATCTGTGTCTGATCCATAGCGATTTCGAACACACCAACAACATCTCCTGCTTTATTTAATAAAGGAACCCCATTGTATTTTATATCCATAGGTTCACCAAGTGGCTTGCCAATGGTTTCGGCTGTTGAAACCTTTCCTGTACGAATGGCATTTGCACAGGCACATTTTTTCTGATGGCAATCGTCTGCCTTAATAAGATCATAGCACTTATGTACACCCAGTTCTTTTCCCTTAGGCAGTGCTGTGATTTCCCTAGCTTTTTTGATTGGCATATTGAACTGTCATTTCCGTATCCATGGCCATGACAACGGCTGGCATTTTTATCTATATGGTTTTCCAAAGTGGATGCCACATTATTAAGGCCTTCAATAAGTTGAAGCCATCCGCCCTTAAAGCTATGCGCATCCGCTTGGGCATCCAGCTTACCATAAACAATTGCATTTTCCATATCCTCAGCAGACTGAATCACTGACTTAATCTTTGCCACTATGGATTCAAATGATCTTGAAACATCTGCCACTTCATCCTTACCTTCCGTGTCCAGTTCAACCTCCATATTTCCATTTGCGATTTTTTTAGCCGCATCATTAAGCTTTTCAATCGGTTTTGAAATCGAGGAAGCCATAAAAATGGCAAGACCAATGCTTATAGTCACAAGAGCAGCTACTCCAATAAGCACATTGCGAAGCATCTCACCTTGGACAGCCCGAACATGATCAATATAAACACCTGTTCCCACAAGCCATCCCCAGCTATCAAACCCAATCACATAAGAAAGCTTTTCACTGTCTTCAGTTTCTCCCGGTTTAGGCCATAGGTATCCCACAGTACCCTGTCCTTCATTCTTCGCCACATTTATCATTTCAGCAAAGAGCTTGGTTCCATTCGAATCCTCAATGCCCACCATATCCGTTCCTTCAAGATTTGGATTGATCGGGTGCATAATGGCTTGTCCTTCATATGAATTCAGGAAGAAATAATCTCCCGACCCAAACCTATACACACGGATTTCTTCCTTGGCTGCTTCCTGAGCAGCTTCTAGGGTTAGTGTCCCGTCATTTGCCAAACCTTCATATTTTTCTAGTACGGTCAAAGGCACTTTAACCAAGTTTTCAAGTTCTGCAATCGTTCTATCCATAATGATATCGTTTATAGTTGGTATGAGCCATATACTCACAAATCCTAAAAACAATATAAATATGACTGCCACAAGCATAATTATTTTAGATTTCAATTTTGAAACGCTTAAAGCCCATATCATTTCCTCCTTTTACCATTTTACCATTTATGGTTACTTGTTACCCCCATTGATTGCCAATATTACATTTCAATTACGACAGACTGTAATATTTATGTATCTTAACCTTTCATTTTTATGTTTACTTTTTTAATATCTATTTTCGTAATTTTTCCGCCATATCATCCATGCTAAAATGCTCCTTATATATGCTATAATGTGTATGTAATCAACGTTTTGAGGAGGCGCCATTGAAAAGACGGATACTTGTGACCATTATGATTTTTATTTTAGTGGTACTGATTTTTGCAGATAGATACATGAAACTTGAATACAATTTCGGTTTTTTCAAGTACTTCACCCAGTCCACTTCCTTGACAAGTGAAGAAAAGGAATGGCTCAGTGACCACGGTCCGCTTATCTACGGGGCTGACAATTCCACCCCGCCCATGCGGTATGTTGACCCACAGACTGGTCAGTATAAAGGGGTCACTATAGATTATTTACAGGCTCTTTCCATAGAGCTTGAAACGGACATTATCTTCAAGCCCATGATTTGGGCAGATGCTCTTGATGCGCTGGCCAGAGGAGAAACTGACCTGTGCGACATGTTTCCTTCAGAAAAACGCTCTGAACTCTATCTTTTTTCTGACCCCATCAACTTTCAAAGAACAGTTATTGTCGTTCCCATAGATGAATACAAGATTGAAAATCTATTTGATTTGGTCGGTCGTCGTGTTGCAGCCCAAACCGGAGACTATGTCAATGAATTTCTTAACAGCAATGTAGATGGAATAAACTTTGTGCATGTCCCTGAATACAGTGACCTTTTCCCAGAATTAGTTAAGGGACAAGTGGATGCCATTGTTGGCGATGAACCTGTATTAAGTTACTACTTAGATGAACTGGATTTGGGTGACCATATAAAATAGTGGAAAAGCCACTATATGAGCTCCACTCAGTACTCAGCGTACCAAAGATGAGAAATACTTCTCAGTATAATCAATAAGGGATTTACTCCCTTGAGAGAAAAACATAATGAATAAGATCCAGCAGAAATGGTTTGGTATTTCTACCCCTATCAGCCGTGAAACAAGCGATGAGAAAATGCTTCTAATCGTATCTTTTTTCATGCTTAACATTATGCTGGCAAGTTACCTCTTTTTCACATGGAACAGTGAACTTAAGGAAGAAGTGGACGCCAGGACGAAAGAACTCATTATAAGTCGAAATGACCTGCAAAGAACATTTGATAGCCTCACCCACCTCATGGTTGTCCTGGATGAAGACTATAATATTATTACGGTTAATAAGGTGTTTTGCGATACTCTCGGTGTAAAAAACATGAAATTCCGGGAAAACCTTAAGGAAATTCAAGGTCTACCTTCCCTGCCTATTATCATGAATGTCATTGCAACACCCTGGAAACTGGGAGCAAATCAGAAGTGGAGCTGGACTATATGAATCAGACCTACTTAATCACAACTTCCCCACTCATCGAAACCTATGAATCTTCCAATCGATTGCTTATGATGATACAGAATGTCACAGAGTTAAGACTGGCTGAACAGCAAGTCTTACAGGCCAGTAAAATGGCTGCTATTGGACAGCTGGCAGCAGGTGTGGCCCACGAAATTAGAAATCCCCTAGGTCTCATAAGAAACTACACATACTTCTTGAAAAAGACCCATGATATAAGTGAAGAAATGAAAGACAAGTCCTTCACACAAATAGAAAACGCCGTTGAACAGGCCAGCCAGATTATTGATAACCTTTTAAACTTTTCGAGGATCACAGATAAGCGAATCACCACTGTGAATGTATTCGCCTACTTAAAGGACATGATCGAACTCAATCACAAAGTTATGGAAAAAGAGATGTGGTTTATCGTATTAATATTGATCCAAATCTCAACTGGACCATAATGGAGGACGCTCTCAAGTCGGTCCTCATAAACTTAATTTCCAATTCGGTCGATGCCATGCCTAACGGTGGACATCTTACACTCACATGCTGGACTGAAAATGATAAACTCGTCATCACCTGTAGTGACACAGGTCAAGGCATGACTCAAACAGACCTGGAAAAGGTCTTCAACCCCTTCTTCACCACAAAGCAAACAGGGGAAGGCACTGGACTCGGACTATATATCACTTATAATCAAATCCAAAAATGAATGGACAAATCACAGTCGAAAGTACCCCAGATGTCGGAACGACATTTAGAATTGAGCTCCCTCGACTTAAGGAGGCATCTGAAAATGGTTATAAAGAAGAACTTATTTAAAATACTTATTGTCGATGACGAGGCGGAACATCGAAACATTCTAGAAATGATTTTAACCAGTAACAACTACAAGACCGACACTGCCAATTCTGCAAAAGAAGCATTAAAAAAAACTCAGCAAGGAAAATTATCATTTGATTCTATCTGATCTTAGAATGCCAGAAATGGACGGCTTAGAACTGCTTGATAAAATCAAAGAAGAGTATCCTGACCAAGATGTGATTATTGTTACAGGCTACGGAACGGTAAAAAAATGCTGTAGAAGCCATGAAACGTGGTGCCTTTTCCTACTTTATTAAGGGGCATGATCCCGATGAGCTTCTTCTTGACATTGAAAAGATCATTCGCCTATCCGACTTAAAGTTCAAAAGTGATGCCTTAAACGATTCTGTTTCAACAGATTTCTTAATGGATTCCAAAAATCCAAAATTGCAGGATGCCATTCGTATCATTGAATCTGCTGCCAACTCAAATGCCAATATTCTCCTTCTTGGTGAGTCTGGTGTTGGTAAAGAGGTTTTTGCCAATTACATTCACAAGCTTAGCGAGCGTAAGGAAAACCCTTTTGTTGCAGTCAATTGTCACGCTTTTTCAGAGTCCCTGCTGGAATCTGAGCTCTTTGGCCATGAAAAAGGGGCATTTACAGGTGCCACCGACAGGCGAATTGGTCGTTTTGAGTCAGCCCATGAAGGCACACTATTTCTCGATGAAATCGGCGACACCTCTTTAAGCACACAGGCCAAGCTGCTACGAAGTCTGGAGTCAAGAAAAGTTGAAAGAATTGGTTCAAATGTTTCCATAGATGTGGACTTCAGACTGGTTTCTGCAACAAATCGGGATTTGAGAGCCATGGTTGCAGAACATACATTTAGGGAGGATTTATTCTATCGACTTAGTACGATTACCGTTGAACTACCACCGCTTAGGGAACGTAAGGAAGACATTCCTGCCCTGGTTGACTTCTTTCTGAGAAAGGCCCAAGTTGACATGAAAAGAGTATTCAAAGTATTGACGATGCTGTTTGGTCCTTTTTAAAGTCTTATGACTATCCCGGAAATATTCGCGAATTGAAAATATTATTGAGCGATTTGTCGTGCTCGCCAGAGATGGGCGCATCAGTCAACAGGACATTCCAAGTGGTTATGTCAAGGAAGCTCAAGCCAGACATGAGAGCTATGAGAAAAATTTTTCTCACACCGTGCCCCTTAGGGAATTTAGAAAAGATGCTGAATCTGCCTATATTCAAAGGGTTCTTGAAGAGAATAATTATAATATGACACAGACATCAAAAGCTCTAGGCATCAGCAGACGACAACTTTTTAACAAAATCACAGAGTATGGTTTGAAGAAAGATGATGCATAGTGAGAAATTTTATTCTCATTTTCTAAAAATTTCTCATAAATTTTTGATGAGTCATTTTTAACGAGGTCATCCCTTGTGGAGACATCATCAATATATTAATTTTATTTTATTTTTACTTTCGTTTTACATGAAAAACATTGCTTCACTTTTTAAATTTAGTCTTTTACCCATACTCTGTAAAATTGGCATCTACTTTGCAATATATATTCCTAGAGATGTATGTATGGTACTATGCTAAATTTCTAACGAAGCCTGTATGAAGCAATGAGGGGGAAAATACATGGCACGACTCGTAGATTTTCTCAACGCTCTGATTTGGAGCGAATGGTTAATCGCCTTATGTCTTGGAGCCGGTTTTGGTTCACCATAAGAACTAAATTTTTGCAAGTCCGTCTTTGGAAGGAAATGATTCATCTCATGTTTCAAGGCAAGGCCTCAGAACAAGGGGTTTCATCCTTCCAAGCACTTGCTATATCCATATCTGGACGTGTCGGCATCGGCAATATCGCCGGCGTGGCCTCAGCCATTGCTATAGGTGGGCCTGGAGCTGTCTTTTGGATGTGGGTTATTGCATTTTAGGCGCCAGCTCTGCCTATGTGGAGTCTGCCCTCGCCCAAATATATAAAGTGGAACAGGATGGACAATACCGTGGTGGGCCAGCTTATTTTATTGAAAAAGGCATGGGAAACAAAACCTTTGCCGTGGTCTTCGCCGTAACAACGGTGGTATCCATGGGTCTTTTCATGCCTGGTATTCAAGCCAATTCCATTGCAGCTGGTCTGAACAATGCCTTTGGGATATTTCCTGTCATCACCGGCGTCGTTCTTGTATCCCTTCTTGCAGCAATCGTTTTTGGTGGTGTCAAGCGAATCGGCCGAGTGGCAGAGTTCATCGTGCCATTTATGGCAGCCACTTATATTTCACAGCTCTTATAATTATTTTATGAACATCTCCCGTCTGCCGGAAGTTCTCCGTTTAATTGTAGAGTCAGCATTTGGTCTTGAACCTGCCTTTAGTGGTATCATTGGCATGGCCATCGCCTGGGGCGTTAAGCGTGGTGTATATTCTAATGAAGCTGGGGCAAGGGACAGGCCCCCATGCCGCTGCTGCAGCCGAGGTCTCCCACCCCGCCAAGCAGGGACTCGTTCAGGCATTTTCCGTCTACATTGATACACTTTTCGTCTGTAGTGCAACTGCATTCATGATTCTCATAACAGACATGTACAACGTGGAAAATCCCATTGGCGGCTATCTTGTTATAAAAATTGGTGATGTGGATATTGGTCCTGCTTACATTCAAGGTGCTGTTGAATCAGCTATGCCTGGATTTGGAGCCGCATTTGTTGGCATTGCATTGGTCTTTTTTGCCTTTACAACCCTCATGGCCTATTATTACATCGCAGAGACAAACATCGCATATCTCAACAGAAGTGGCAAGACGCCATGGTTGCTTACTGCCCTTCGCGTTGTTATGCTGGGAGCAACTTTCCATGGTGCCATTAAGACCGCTGATATTGCATGGGGGATGGGTGATGTTGGTGTCGGCCTCATGGCCTGGCTAAATATCATAGCCATACTTCTGCTTCAAAAGCCTGCCCTTTTAACAACTCAAGGACTATGAAGACCAGCTTAAACAGGGACATGACCCTGAGTTTTCCCCTCGCAAGTTGGGCATTAAACATGCCACGTGGTGGGAAAATGACAATCGGGATAAGCCCTATACTATAGCAAAATAAGATATTTCATTACATTTTATTAATTGAGCGACTTGCAAAATATCATTCAATCCCCCTTGCTATACCATATATAGAGATTTAATAATCAAAAAATCTATATATGGTATAGCAAGGATATAGATCTGTAATTTTGCAAGCGCCTGAAGTAAGTCAATGACAATAACGTCACTTTTTATTTGTAAAACATAGCGTTATAATTAGAGTATAATTATTGCGCTTCACAGAATCATATACTAAGGGGAAAAGTTCATGGAAAAGAGAATTCTTATTATTGCAACTGGTGGCACAATCGCCTGTGCCGATGATGGAAAAGGATTAACACCACAATACAACGTCGAAGAACTGCTGTCCTTGTTCCAAGAGCACGTAAGCTCTGTGACATCGATGGTAAGATGATCATGAACATAGACTCAAGCAATATGACACCCAACTGCTGGGTTAAAATTGCAAAGGCCATTCACGACGCATATGATGATTATGATGGCTTTGTTGTTACCCATGGTACGGACACAATGGCCTACACATCATCTGCACTTACTTATATGCTGGAGGGACTAAATAAACCGGTTATTATAACTGGATCACAATACCCTATTGCGCAAGAGCACACTGACGCCGTTCACAATTTGAATGATGCCATACATTTTGCCGTAGAAGACCTAGCCGGTGTTTTCGTCGTATTTGATGGCAAGCTCATATCCGGTCCAAGAGCTATGAAAGTTAAAACAAGAAGTTATGATGCTTTTGAGAGTGTGAACTTTCCTTATATTGCAGAAATAAAACATGACAGAATTCAGTACAAGCGTTTTGTATTCTCAAGATTCAAACCAAAGGGAACAGAACTGGTCTTCCATCCAGAGGTGGATAGTTCGCTCATCGTTATTAAGCTCTTCCCAGGAATAGATCCTAAAATATTTAACTATATTAAGGAGAACTACCGCGGGGTCATTATTGAGAGTTTTGGCATTGGTGGAGTGCCTTTTGAAAAATGTCGATATCGCCAGTGAAGTCGCTAACATGATTCGCTCAGGCATGTGTGTTATGATGACAACCCAGTGCCTTGAAGAAGGCGTGAATTTTGACATATACGAAGTGGGCAAAAAAATCCCTAAGGATGGCATAATTTATGCCAATGACTTAAACACAGAAGCCTCTGTCGCAAAACTTATGTGCGCTATGGGCCGATGCGAAGCTGTTACAGAATGTAAAAGCGCTCGTTGAAAAAGCAGATTCAGTTCGATATGCATCAAGAAGAATACTTCTAATATACGCACCACAGAATATAACAAAACCCACAAGCGGATTTTCTTTATAGCAATCCACTTGTGGGTTTAATAATTTTATGAAACTTTTTCCCTGTCATTCATAAGCCTAACCCTTTTGATATGTTTGCTTCTAATGATAAAGGCTATGCCACCAAATAGTCTAAAAATGGCTGTCATATATAGGGCGAAAATAATACCCTTCCCCTGCATAAAAGCATGCCCCACCATTGGAGCTATGGCCAGACTCAGGTTAATAAATGTGTTATAAAACCCCATGTAAACTGTTCGCTCTTTAGAAGGTAAAACCTCAAGCAGTCCACTTAAAAGCACTGTTAGGGTGCCTGATGTGAATATGCCCGTGGCCACAGCCACAATTGACATAACAATAAGATTCTTTGAGACAATATATAGAAGCGGTGTTAATGCCATACCCATAGTACAAATTGCTGTAACAGCTGGATTTCCAAGTTTTCGATATAGCCTGGCCAAACCTTATGGCCTATAATCATGGTTAAAAATGAGCCCATATTAATTATGGCCAACCAAATTTCATTGGCGCCCAGTACCTTAATCATATAAATGGAAAAGAGGGGCCACCCCATTTGCCAACCAAAATGAAAAATTAAAGAACAAACCATAAAGAGCTTGAAGTCTTTGTTTGCAGGTATGGATTTTAGTGTGGTCTTCCAATGAATTCCCCTGCTCTGGCTAAGTGTTCTCAATTTGAACTTCTCAAATATTATAATTTCACCCACACCAAAAATAAAACTCAACACAAAGAAAAATCTGATAAATGAATATGCGTTCCGATTCATTTCCTGGCAACTCTGATAAAATATATCCAGTGAGAAGTGTCACAACCATAACAGCATATACGCCATACTGGTTGCCCTTTCCAATAGCAAGGGCCCTGTTGCCTTCACTGAACACATCCCCCACAAAACTTTGAAAACCTGACAAATACACGGCTAGAGGCACACTCATCAGGGCCGACAAAATAACAAATCCCATGGTTGATAAGCTTTTGGCATCATGGGAACGGTTGCGAAAAGAAGTATTATGACACGACTTATGAGTATTGTCATTTGAATGGCTCTTTTTTACAGGCCTGCTGACTCAACCAGACTGTTCCGATAAAAACAGTTAGAAACATCATAAAACCAGGCAATGCATTGAATAAAGAAATATGAAAAGCACTGCCCCCTATCCGCTCAGAAACTTAACAGCATAACGGCTTGTACATCTGTTCCATAACTTTAAAGAGCACACTGTATATAAACAAATATTTTTAAATTGTGTTGAAAAACTCTATCTCTCTCACCCATAGATTCCACACTTTCTATACCTATAATATTTAGGTTCCCTAATCAATATACAACCATTTTGATGAAATGTTCAACTAATATAAAAAAAATGAACTTGTAAACATTTTGAAAACCTTAGGGACGGAACTTGACTTTTTAATTTTCCAGGTGTATCATGAAATCACAAACACATGAGAGGCGTGATGTGATGGCTAGAAAAGCACGTGAGAAGAATACTTTTGGAACTTACCTTATACAACAAAGTGGCGGCGGTTGCCGGAAACTTTTTATGGATTCCAAGGATAGGGAAAAATTTCTATCTATTGTGAAAAAAGCAAAGAAAAAATTTAATTTTCGACTATACGCATACTGTTTGCAAGATGATGATGCCTATCAACTGATTATTCATGACAATGGTAGTGATATTTCAAAAATTTATGAAGAGCATTAATATCTCTTATGGCATGTATGCCGTGTGCGAGGGAAAACTCTTTAAGGACAGATACAAAAGCTCTCTAATCACCGATTTTCCCAGTCTGTTTCACTCTATTCAATGTGTTCAAGTGCCAGACTTTAAATCTCCATCCACCTTTGATGATTTAATCGATATGGATGATTTACTTCACTTGGTTAACGATGACATAGACACTGCAAAACATATCATCAAGAGCTATTTTGATGGAGACACAGAAACGACTCTATGTGATAGCAGCAAAACGTTTTTGCAAAGATGATCCCAATTGTCTAACATGTGAGATTGATGCAAAGAATAAAACTGCTTGAAAATTGCCCAAAAAAAAGGCATGTCACAAGCAGAGATTTTAAGGATAAGAAATTAAGGAACCAACTTATAAGACAATTTAGAAGAGAATCCACACTTTCACTTAAAGCTTTGGGTGCCTTGTTCGGTGGTCTGTCAGAATCATCAGTGTGTAAAATACTTAATCAAGAAGAATAAGCCCCTCTTTGAAGGGGGCCTTTTTTTCAAAACAAATTCAAGTTTCGTCCCTCGTTCTGCGACCCAAAAGATAAAGTTAATTTTCCTACGAAACTTAGACTTGTCAAACCTCAAGTCAAGTTTCTAAAGATCTGGGTCGCATCGGTTTAAGCCTTCAAGATTGGGCATAGGGAAAATACAATTCGTATACAAGCGGAAAAGTCATAGACTTTCATTTTATGAGGTGATAATATGTTTGATTTAAATCTTTCCAGTGAATTTACAAGCAACAACAACAATAAAGTAAACAGTAAAACATTATACGATGTTCTTGTTATAGGCGGTGGACCTGCAGGGTTAAATGCCGCTCTCTACGCCAAGCGAAAAGGCATGGAAACAGCTATAATAGCAGAACGTGTTGGTGGACAAGTCCTTGATACTTCATCTGTAGAAACTATCTTGGCACAGTAGAAGTTAGTGGTCAAGGTCTTATGGAAAAATTCAAAGAACACGTGGACCACTTGAAGATCCCAATTAAACGTGATGCCAAAGTCGAAAAAGTTGAAGATGGACAAATCAAGAAAATACACCTAAGTGGCGGTGAAATTATACGTGCCAAGTCACTTATCGTGGCCACTGGCAGTCGGCCTCGAAGACTTGGTGTTCCTGGAGAAGACGAATTCAGTGGCAAGGGCGTGGCCTACTGCGCAATTTGTGATGGCCCATTCTTTACAGATTTGAAAGTGGCTGTTGCAGGGGGTGGAAACTCTGCCGTTGAAGCCGCCATTGATTTATCAAAAATTGCCAGTGAAGTGGTGCTTGTTCACAGAAGCGACTTCAGGGCGGACCAAATATTAATTGACCGTCTGAACGCCATCGAGAATGTTACAGTCCTACTCCAAACGCAAATTCTAGAAGTTAAGGGACAATCGCTTTTGACCCACCTTCATGTGCTCGACAAGGAAACAAACGCGGAAAGAGACATTGATGTCAATGGTCTTTTTGTAGAAATCGGTTATTTGCCAAATTCAAAGATCTTTGAGGGCTACTTGATATGACACCTTCAGGTGAAATTATAGTAAATGATAGGACTGAGACGAATGTCCCTGGTATATATGCAGCCGGTGATGTTGCCACTGTGCCTTATAAGCAGATCATTATAGCTGCCAGCGAAGGGGCAAAAGCTGCCCTAACTGCAAATGACTATGTTAACAAGCTCAATGTATAAAGGAGGATATATATGGCACTTTTGAATGATGAATTAAGAGAACAATTAAAGGGAATTTTGAACCAAATGAAGGACCAGGTAAATGTTGCCTTATTCACAACAACTGAAACTTGCGAAACATGCGAAGACACCAAGGCCTTTATGGAAGAAGTCTCCAACGTTTCAGACAAGGTTGTACTCAAGCAATATGACATAATAGAAAATAAGGACATGGCAGATAAACTCGGCATCTCACTCACACCATCCATCGTTCTTCTTGACAAAGACCATAAGGACAATGGGATTAGATTTAATGGTATTCCTGCAGGACATGAAATCAACTCATTTATTACTGGATTGATTGAAGTGAGCGGTGCTGGAGAAGAACTTCCGGAAGATTTTAGAGCACGTCTTGACAAAGTGGACAAGCCCGTTCATATAAAGGTCTTTGTAACGCTTGGTTGCCCGCATTGTCCAGGTGCCGTATCCAAAGCTCACAAGTTGGCACTGGAAAATGAAAATATCACAGCTGAAATGATTGAATCCCAAACCTTCTTCAGTGAAGCTGAAAAATACGATGTTAGCGGTGTGCCTAAAATCATTATAAACGAAGACCATGACATCGTTGGTAATCAACCTATTGAAAGTTTCATGGAGGTCATCGAAGCCCTTTAAAGCCATCGGTTAAACCATGACAACACCATACTTGATAGATGTCAATGATAAGATTTTGAAATAAATAAAGCCATGAAGGAAATTGATTTTCCTTCATGGCTTTTGCTTTATAGACTTCTATCAATTAAAACTAAACCACCTAAACACTTGCTCTGGTCTAGCTCTTAGCCCTGGGCAAATCCCTCTACCACTGGAGCCTTTAAAATCTCCTGATCTATGGATTTATTGACTCTTGAAAACAAAACATAAAGTGGTGATAAGGGTTAAAAAATCAGCCACTGGCTGAGATAGAAGTATTCCCCTTACACCAAACACTCTTGGTAAGACTGTAAATTGCAGGGATTAAGAAAATGCCTTGTCGTGCAACAGACAGCAACATAGCCTCCCGTCCCTTTCCAAAGGCTTGGAAAACACCATTCCCTATAACCATATATCCAAAAAAGGGCAACATGATAGACTGATAGCGCAAAGATTTTGCTCCAAAAGCAATCACTTGAGGGTCACTCGAAAAGGCGCCCATGATAGGGGTTGCAAAGACAATGAATATGAGGCTGGCAAATATATTGAATGCACTTGTGACCCGGATGGAAAAAGAAATCGCTGTCTTAACTCTTTCCTGGAGTTTAGCACCATAATTGTAACCAACCACTGGCATGAAGCCTGCAGGTATCCAAATGTCACATAAAAAGACATGGCTAGCACCCTCATACTCACCCCCATTGCTGCCACAGCTTGGTCTCCGTAAACCATTGCAGCTGAGTTGATCAATCCTAGGGATAGACTCACAAGAACTTGTCTTAAAAGTGTCGGAATGCCTATTTTGAAAATTTCTGAGTACATTTCAAGAGTGGGTTCAAACTTAGATAATTTTAAATGAACCTGACACTGCCCCCTAAAGTAGTAGGACAGAAGAAAAACTGTTGAAATCACTTGTCCTGCAATGGTTGCAATGGCAGCCCCTTCAATGCCCATATTCAGTGTAAAAATAAAGATTGGATCAAGAATCATATTGATAATGGCTCCAAGGGACAGGGCCAACATGGAAAATGTTGCTCCCCCTTCAGCTCTAATCATATTATTCATGGTCATATTGATCATTGTAAACACAGAAAATGCCACCATTATTTTCCCGTAAGACAGAGCATATGGCATGATGGTCTTTGTCGCTCCAAACACTTTGAGAACAGGTTCTAGGTTTGGGAGGACTATAATTGTAAAACCAGGGCAACAAGGATTGTTGTTATAAAGCAGTACTGGCTGCTGACTCAGCCTTGTCATGATCTTTAGATCCTAGAAGTCGAGATATATAGGAATTGGCACCCACTCCAAACATCTGTCCCACTGAGCCTATGAGCATAATCAATGGAAAAGCAACAGACACGGCTCCAATAGCGCTGGTGTCATTCATCATTCCAATGAAAAGCGTGTCCACAATATTGTATATGGCTGTAATAAGCATGCCAATAATCCCAGGCACTGAAAGCTTTAGAAGGACTTTTTTTAATATTTCTCTTCTCCCATAAATTTTTGATCTTTTATCCATTCATTTCATCCTTTTTCTTTTAGCAAGACACTTGGATAGTAGATCCTAATGACTTGCTGACCCATGTTCACCCCAGTATAATATCTAAATAATTCCCAATAAACTTGATATTTTCTTCCCTTTGACCTGTATGATGTCTTTGAAGCATCCAGAATGATCCAATAAGAACATTCGCCAGTCTTTCAGAATCGTCAATTTTACTTTTCAAGTTGTCATGGGCATTGATCATTTCAATAACCATGTCCTTGATTCGGCTCATATAATGATCCAGTTTTTCTTCTGTTTCATTGGCCACATTCTTTTTCTTTTTCTCTTCTAAAACAACCCTTCCCCCAAGACCTTTTCTGTTTTCAACTTCAATATACATGGTCTCAAAGAATTTTTTCATTCGCAGGTTTAAGCTTATCTCTTCACAAAGAATTTCATTTAGAAGGCTCATGGTCTTATCCCATGAGTCTATGAGAACGGCCTGGTATAGGTTCTCCTTGCTGGAAAATAGTTGTATACTGTACCGCTAGCCACACCGACAGTTTTAGCTAAGAGACGTATATTTACAGCATCATACCCCTTTTCAATAAAGAGTTCTTCAGCGGTTGTAATCAGTTTTGACTCAATATCATTAATAATTTTTGGCATTTCAACCTCCTTTATGAACAATGTTCATTATACAAAACCATTATATGAACGCTGTTCATATAAATCAAGCTTTGTTACAGTCTTTTTAAATTATTTTAACCTGCTGATAAAAATGCACCGAAAACTT
>LQAG01000020.1_pt1 | contig 104566 bp, 138 predicted proteins | sample 1535801 | NCBI WGS metagenome assembly LQAG01 (sample SAMN04331584, study PRJNA305678) | bioreactor metagenome | isolation source: bioreactor_3 inoculated with Wadden Sea sediment 1st replicate of a... | place: Germany:Bremen
CAGGTTCTGTGGCCCGGCCTTTCTGGCCGAAGCGTTGGTGATGTCCGCCTCCTGATTGAGTATGTCGATGACTTCCGACAGGGTTTGATACTTTTTCTCCCGCTACTTCACCGGCGGCCAGCTTCATGGTTTCGACCGGGGTCAGCTTTTCACTGCGCGGCAAACGGGTCAGGACGACTGCGGCACTGGCGGCATAGTTGAGGTTCGGATCCTGGTGGAGGTCCAGGCCGGTCAGGGTGGTTTTGGTTTCACTGCCGATGGCATAGCTGGTCAGCTCTTCCTGCATCAGGTAATTGGTGTTGTGCGAGAAATAGCAGATGCGGCAGCGGTCGATGATCGGCGCTTCTTCCTTTTCCGACAGGAAGCGGTTAAATTCAGCGTTGTTGCTGGTGGCGATGATCAGGGTATCGATCGGCCACTTGTAGCCATCAATTTCGATCAGGCGGTTTTGAATGACGCCCAGGTAAACCTGAACCAGATCCTTTTTGTTCTTGTAGATTTCATCGGAAAAGTGAATGCCGCCGCCGGCCACCCGGGCCAGCGCCCCGCGCCGCAGGTCAAAGCGGTACGGATTATTGGTGTCGCTGATGTGTAGCAGCCGCTGGATCGATTCTTCGCCCAGCAGATCAACGGCGCTGGAGGTGATTTTGTCCTTGGCGGCATATTTTCCTGTGATCGTACCAAGGGATTCAATCAAGGGGACCGGAATGATTTCGATATACTTGAGGAACTCGGCTAACTTGTCGTCGGTGAAACGGCGCAGATCGTTCACCATGTAACTGCTGCAGGCTCCGAGCGGGCGATAGTTGTGGTAGAATTCCTCAATCTGCTTGTCGTCGAAACCGAAGGTTTCGCCAGCAACTCTTTGCTCTGGTTTAGGGTGTCTCCCAGGTTCATCGCCAGAATCATAGGATCTTCGTAGGTCTGGGATTCGATGGTTGAAATCTTGCCGTAACTGCCGAGTTGATCCATGTTGGTAAAACGAAAGGTAAAGCGGCGATTTTCCGGCAGGGTCAGGAAATCGCGATACTTTGCACACAGATATTCGACAAAAAAGGTTTTACCGTTTCCCGGTTCACCAACCAGAACGTAGGCCATTTCTTGGGAAGATCCACCTTCGGCCGCATCTTTGACAAAAGAGACGAAACTGTTAATTTCGTCATACATGCCGATGGCATGCTTGGACCCCGTGCGGAAAATTTCGAAGTCGTATGTTGAACGGCCGTTGACCACAACTTTGCTGATCGGTTCGGCCAGAATCATGCGTGCTACGCTCTGAAATGCATTTTCAAAGCGGCGTTTCCCCTGTTTGACTGCCTGAAGATGAGACTTCAGAGACAGATCATCTTTACGCATCCTTGTTTGTGCCATATTCACGCCTCCCTGGCGACAGGTTGAAAGTTGACGCTCCCTGTTGGCGTTCCAAGGCGACCGGCGCGACTGAGAGCGTGTCTGTGTGACAGAAGAAAGTAAGAACTGTAGCAATGATGGGGCATCTGTTTTGGGTCTATCCACAATCAACTCCTTCAGCCTCTGGTTGGAGTAAATTGGAAAACCTGATTTATTGTAATTATATCTCATAGATAGCTTTTTTTAGCCGCTCGGGCCGATAAAATTTTATAAGCTGCTGTTGTTAAAGGGTTTATTTTTTTCAATGGCAGGATGAAGCTTAGCTGGACAACGCCTCTGTCGTAAATATGAAGTGAAGTAGAGACGGTCTTAACTATGCATGTTCCAGGCAGCCCAGTAACAGGGATCTCGCAAGCGCTGTTTTTACGGTCAGGCTATGCGTGTGACGGTTAACCTGACACTGCCGTGATTATTGCCGTACAGGCTCCAGACGTCATTGGGAAAACAGTAGAGGTAGCCTCCGGCTGTAACCTTCAGCGGGGAGCTTTGGTGATCGGGTAGGCAGACATACTGATGTGGGACCGGGCTGCCGTCATTTTTGACGATTTTGTTTGAACCTGAGTCATTGGCAATCGCGCCGACCAGGCAAAACCAGTTGAAGTCTTCGACCCGCTTGGTTGCAATGAAGTCCGTTGATTCGTTGGAACTGAGTTTTTATAGAGCTTCTCGAATTGCCCGAGGAAACTTGACGTTCCTCTTAGAATATCTGCACTGGTTAATTGGCCGTCCTGGGTCCCGTTCCAATCACAGCGATCCTTGCTGTCAAGCCATTGGCCGTCAGCGCTGAAGGTGTAGGCGTGACCCTGCTCAAGGTAGAGACCGGTTGAGTTCCAGCGTGTATCGGCAAAGATATCGACGCTATGGCGTTGTCCGATTTTAAGAATGGTGGTGGGATGATAGGGGGGATAGTTGATGGGGGAGGCCTCCTGACGCTTCAGGGCGCCGGGATGCAAAAAGCGTTTATTTTTTTCCACCATGGCGGGGATATTTCTCGGTCTTGAACGTAATTTGGAAAAATACCTTTGAACGAATCGTGCATCATGCCGAGGGGGTTGACAGGAAAGGAGAGGGCCGTGCCGTTACGGAATTTAAGCTCTCCCGCCGCGCTTTCAGTGATCATCCAGAGCAGGGCTCCATTGGCGAGGTCGGTGTCGGCGTAGCCGCCGCCAACATCAGCATGGACTCCGGGAAACCATATCTCTACCGCATCGGAGTGACTGTCGATATTCTTCCAGCGGGTCACACTGAAACTGGAGCGGGTTTCATCAATGGCCATGGCGTGGCGGGCTGTTTCGACATGCTGACCGAGTTCGGTATTGTGAAACTGCCACTTCTGCTTGTTGTCAAAAATATTGAAAATTTCAAGATCATCAGGGATGCCGAGGGCACCGACGGTATCCCAGACGCCGATGAAGCGGATCGGGACCGCGTCACCTTGATGGAAAAAGTCCCATCCCTGGCTGATCCAGGCAGAAACTGATTTTTTCTTACGGTAAACGTGCTTGTAGAGGGTGTGTACGCGATCCCAGCTTTCCTCGTGTGAGAGATTGCTCAAATCGGGAAGTCCATAAGCCAGGAACCCAGCCAGACTCCTGACTGTAAAGGCCCCACGGCTGAATCCGTAGAGGTAGATCTGATCACCCTCGGCATAGTTGTCGGCAAGCCAGTGATAGGCACTGCAGATATGTTCGCTGATGCCTGCACCGAATGCGCCTCCGAGCAGGGCTCTTAATCTTCCGTCTTCATTACCAAGACCGGGGTGATAGTACTTGAGCTGTTTAACTTCGTGCCGTTCATCATGATCGGCAACGGCGTTGTAGAGTTTGTAAACGTTGGTTGGTGCCGGAACACCATTGTCTTCCTGTGCTGGATTGTTCCAGGTACCATCGCAACAGATGATCAATCTTTTCATGGTTCCCCTCCATGTTTGTAATGACAGACGATTGCGTCTGAAACCCTGCAAACCTGGAACTTTATCAGAAGCTGATTTCCTGTCTATCAGAAAGTATGAAAAAGCATAAAGAAGATGTACTTTTCTTTTTTACTTGTTGGCGTTGGTGATATACTCACAATTTAGTGCTAAATTCAGAAAGTAAAGCAAAAATGAATACTCGGTTTTATGGTGTTTTATACAGTCTGGCGGCGTTTACCGCGTGGGGGTTCCTGCCGGCTTACTGGAAACAGCTGCAAGCTGTTGAGCCGATTGAAATCCTCTGCCACAGAGCGGTCTGGTCCTGTGTCTTTCTCTGTCTGATTGTCAGCTGCCAGAAGCGCTGGCCGGAGGTCATGACAACGATCAGGGATGTCACGCAGATAAAGTGGCTTACGATCAGTGGTCTGTTGATCGGCTTCAACTGGTTCGTCTACATCTGGGCGGTGAATGCCGGTCATGTTGTTGAAACCAGTCTCGGTTATTACATCACTCCAATGGTCAATGTTCTGCTAGGCTTTCTCTTGCTGGGGGAACGTTTCAGCCGACCGCAGTTGGTCTCTTTTGTCTGTGTTCTGACCGGCATCGGTTATTCGCTTGCCGGTTATGGTGATTTCCCGCTTTCGGTTTGACCCTGGCGTTGAGTTTCGCCTTTTACGGCTACGCCAGGAAAAGGATCATGATCAAACCTATTCCTGGATTGCTGATCGAAACCTGTGTGCTGGTTGTTCCTGCTCTAGGCTATATCGGTTGGAGAGCTTTCTCTGCAAGGTCTCTGTTTCTGCAGCAGACCGATACGACACTGTGGTTGATCGGTTCCGGATTGGCAACCAGTTTGCCGCTGCTCTGGTTTGCGGCGCTACGTCGCGGTTGAAGTTGTCAACGATAGGAATTGTCCAGTATCTTGCACCAACGATCGCCTTTTTCTTGGGGTGTTTGTCTATCGTGAAGCGTTCAGCCTTGATCATCTGGTCACCTTCGGTTTGATCTGGCTGGGTGTCGGCATCTACTGTCTTGGTGCTTTGCGCCAGATCGGGGCAATCAGGATGACAGGCTCCTATAAACAGACTTGACATCACAGGTTGTCATGAATAACGAAATACTGAAGATCAAACCGGGTGGGTTGCGGGAAATGCTGACGATTTCACTGCCGATGGTTGTTTCTCATGGTTGCGAGACAGCCATGACCTTTACCGATCGGTTGTTCCTGTCGACCCTGGGGCCTGTGCCGATGAATGCGGCCATGGTGGGAGGGTTGACCAGTTTTATGCTGATGACCTTTTTATCGGTCTGATCGGCTATGCCACCGCCCTGGTTGCTCAGTATCTCGGTGGTGGGCAGCTCAATCGATGCAGCCTGGTACTGACCCAGTCGGTACTCTTGGCATTGGGGGCTTATCCGCTGGTTCTGCTGTTGCGGCCTCTGGCGCATTTTCTTTTTGAAGTGACCGGCAGCCCCGCAGATCAATTACCTCACCAGATTCTCTATTTTGATATCCTGATTTATGGTGCCATTCTGGTGTTGCTGAAAATGCGTTCAGCAGTTTCTTCTCAGGTATCGGCCGGACCCGGGTGGTCATGCTGGCGGCACTGGTCACCATGAGTGTCAACGTTGTGGTTAATTATATCCTGATCTTCGGTCACTTCGGTTTCCCTGTCCTTGGTCTTCGCGGAGCGGCTTACGGAACTCTGATCGGCAGTCTCTGCGGCCTTCTGGTGTTGATCTCCCGTTATCTGCGCAGTAGGAATCGCAGAGATTTAAGATTTCGGAATCACTGCGCTTTGATCCCGGAGTGATGGCCAAACTGCTGCGCTTCGGCTATCCCGCCGGAATCGAAATGTTTCTCAACCTGTTGGCCTTTACTCTGATGATTCTGTTGTTTCATTCCCACAGCCTGGTGACCGCGACGGCAGTTACCATTGTTTTTAACTGGGACATGGTTTCTTTTGTACCGCTGCTCGGAATTCAGATCGGGGTGGTCAGCCTGGTCGGGCGTACATGGGGGCCGGGACAGCCGGAAACGGCAGTTAAGGTGGCTCATTCGGGATTGAAAATGGCCTGGTGTTACTCCTCTGCCATTCTGGTTTTGTTCGTTTCCGTTCCCCAGTTTCTGGTTGGGGTATTTCAACCTCAGGGGCAGGACAGCATTTATCTTCAGGCTTTTCCACTGGCGGTCGAAATGCTGCGGTTGGCCTCTCTTTATGTCCTGGCCGATGCGACCATTGTCGTTTTCAGTGGGACCTTGAGAGGGGCCGGAGACACCTTCTGGACCATGTGCCTTTCGGTTACCATACATTGGGCTCTGGTCGGATTATTATTTGTCCTTCTACGCTGGTTTGAGTTGTCGCCGCAACGGGCCTGGTTGTCTATGAATCTGTTTTTCATCTGTGCCGGTGCCGTGTTTTACCTGCGTTATCGCAGCGGTCACTGGAAACAGTTGAACGTGATCGACTCTCAGTAAGGTTGTCTTTTGTGGCGGACAGTTTAATCGGCCTGCATTGCTGTCGGTGGCGGGGGTCGGCTCTGTTGCGACCGTCGGCTTTAGTCGGCCAGAGGGTCTTCCCCTTCCTGCCAGCTGGTCAGGTATTTCTCCAGAAGATGGAAGTCCTCTCCTTTATGTTCTGTCAGGGTGACGTACATATGTTCCCTTGGAACGCCGAATCTGATGTGGAGAAGGTCCATGAAGCCGAGACAGAGATCTCGCCGCTGAGTCATGGTCCGACCTTCACGAATATCAGCGTTGACAACCGCCACTCCTTTTTCCGGCTCTCTGACCCGGCCTACAGAAAGGTTGAACGTGTCAAACTCACGGATGGATATACTGATGTGATCGGTGCCGGTGTCCATAATTCGGGAAAACAGTAACCGAACCTCTTCAGCAAAGGTTATTTTTTCTGGATCGGTGAGATGACGATTAATTTCAAATTGTAGATGCGGCATGGTTCCTCCCGTTAAGAAAATGGGCGTTTCTCTCCTGTTTTGTTCAGTATAGCAGCCCCCTTTCCCTTCTGTATAAAGACAATATAAATTTGATCTCCGGTGCAATAAAAATATATACACCCTGTTATTTGTGTTTTTTATTTAAAACAGGGGATAGCCTGGTTTTGAGGGTGTGGTGGTTCGCTTTCAGAGAGCTGGCTGTATGTTTGAAATATACAAATAGTGAAAATTGAATGAAATGTCTCATGTTTTTTTGATTTAAAAGTCCTGTAAAAACAACATCTTTGAGTTATTCTTGTGATTTTTTATGAATTTGGCATAAACACTGCTTTATAGATGAATCAAAGATTAAATAAACGCTCAAATTCATCAATATGGAGGTCACAATGAAAAACAAATTTCGCAATGTCCTGATCGCCTGATCTTAAGTGCAACTCCCGCTTTTGCTGCTGAAGGTGGTGCCGGTGAAGGAAGTTTGCTGCTGTCCCTTTTTATCGGTTTTTTCGCCTTGATTATTGTTTTTCAACTGGTTCCGGCAACACTGATGTTGATAGGAATGATTCGTGGCTTGTTTGGTCGTGATCAGAAAAAGGCTGAAACCCATAGTTGAGCACAAAAAAGGGAAGGATGGGGATTATGAAAGGCCTGCTGATAGCAAATAAAATCATGATGCCAGGAAACGGTTGGCAGAGATGTTTGGTCCTGATGAATATCATGTCACCCAGGCAGATAGTGTTGCTAATGCATTGGAAGGGATCGTTAACAAAGAAGTCCAGGTTGTTGTTATTGACGGCGACTATAACCAGCAGAACGTGGCCAAGCTGATTCCATTGATGAAGAAATGTAATCGTAACATCTCGATTGTTCTGGTTTCAGATGAAATGCCGATTGAGCTGGTAAGGCGGATTCGCAAAGAAGGCATCTTTTATCATGCTTTGAGAACTGCCGGAGAAGACAACAGCGAAGAAATTACCAGGCAATTTGTTACGCATTCAAGAAATATGAAGAAAATACGCATATTAAAAGGAGACCACTATGTTTTCGATTAAATCCGTACTGTCGACTATCGCCCTGACGATGATACTTGTCAGCCCTGCTTTTGCCGTCGATACCGCAGCGACATACAATAGCGGTATCCTGGTTTTGCTTTTTGTTGGTTTCTGTGCTCTGTTGATTGTGGCTCAGCTGGTTCCTGCGCTGTTGATGTTGTTTGGTATGACGAAAGCTGTTGGACAGGGGTTGGCAGAGAAAAAAACTCAAACCGCTGGTTCGAAATAACTATCGGATGACCTGCTGAAACTTAAAAGAGGCGATCTGTAAAGATCGCCTCTTAGTTGTTTTGGCCATGCGTTCATCCGTGGTCGACAGGATTATGTCTGGCGCCATGGCGCCAGACAATCACCCCACCGGCCTCAGAAAACTGCGTTGACAGAAGGCCTAAGCTGATTTGTCAAGCTTGATTCCATCGAGGTATCGCTCGGCGTCAAGAGCAGCCATGCAGCCGGTACCGGCTGAAGTAATCCCTTGACGATAGATATGATCCTGAACGTCCCCGGCTGCGAAAACACCGGCAATGTTGGTTTGAGTCGCGAAGCCGTTTGAGCCACCCCGGGTTTTGATATAGCCATCCTCCATCTCGATTTGGCCGGTAAAAATTTCGGTGTTGGGATTGTGGCCGATAGCGATGAAGACTCCCTGGACTTCAATTTCTTTGGTTGACCCATCGCGCACGTCCTTAATACGGACACCTGTGACTCCCTGCTCATTGCCCAGAACTTCGTCAAGGACATGGAACCATTCAATATCGACGTTGCCGTCTTCGGCTTTGGTCTGCAGTTTGTCGGACAGAATTTTTTCGGCACGGAACTGATCTCGCCGATGGATCACGGTAACATGGCTGGCGAGGTTCGAAAGATAGAGGGCTTCTTCAACGGCCGTATTGCCACCGCCGACAACAGCAACCGGAAGATTGCGATAGAAGAAACCATCACAGGTGGCGCAGGCTGAAACGCCCTTTCCTTTGAACGCTTCTTCCGATTTCATCCCCAGGTAACGGGCCGATGCCCCGGTTGCGATGATTAATGCGTCACAGGTGTATGTGGCGCTGTCACCGGTGAGAACAAAAGGGCGTTGGTTGAGATCCGTTGCTGTAATTGTATCGTAGACAATTTCGGTATTAAATCGTTCCGCATGTTTCTGCATTCGCTCCATCAGCTCTGGTCCCTGAACACCGTCAGGGTCTCCCGGCCAGTTGTCAACTTCAGTGGTTGTGGTCATTTGGCCGCCGGGAAGAGAGCCGGCAATCAGTACCGGATTAAGGTTGGCGCGTGCTGCATAAACGGCTGCCGTATAACCGGCAGGGCCGGAACCTAAGATGATAAGTGGATGATGTACGCTGGTAGACATGAAAAAAAACTCCTGTTAATTTAATTGGTCTCGTCTGATGACGAATCACTTGTGGTTATAAAGATCAATGGTTGCATGATATTGAATATTTCTTCCTATACGCTTTACCCTGCAAGGCAGCATTCGGAGGGTTGTTTTTTATTACCGGCCTCCTGACTCTGCAACAATTGAATGATCCCTTTGATCAGTTCCGGGCGACAAATATAGTAGCAGCGCTGTGAACCTTCTTGGGTGAAGTCGACAATCTCAGCATTGCGAAGGATGGTCAGATGCTGGGATATATTAGCCTGTGATGCAGGTAGAATTTCATGGATATCGGTCACACATTTTGTCCCTTGCTGTAGCTCTGTAACAATCTGCAGCCGGGTCGGGTGAGCCAGTGCTTTGAGAATGGCGACCTGAAATTTTTCGTTTTTTGTTGCCATGAATCACTCCTTAATAATATTCGAATATCCTTATATCAGGTGTGATAAAAATTGTCAACGCCAGGGCGAAGGGAAGAACCCTGGTCCCAATCTGCTGAAATGTTCCTCCTCTCTTGTGAAGGCTTTTTTCTCCTGAGCTCTGTGCTATCTATATTGTCTTGCTGTGTGGAGATATATCCATGACATTTCACTCGTGGTGCGTCTATCTGATTTTGGTACTGGCGGCCTGCTCGACTCCTGGGCCGGCGGTCATTTTTATTATGACCAATGCGGCCATACATGGCTGGAAAAAAGCGGTGTTTTCAGCGCTTGGGAATATTTGCGGTCTGTTGATCATGGGAGGCGCTGCTGTTGCTGGTTTGGGAGCTCTGCTCGAGACATCCGAGTTTTTTTTCAATCTGATCAAATATGCTGGTGCCGCCTATCTGATTTATCTGGGACTGCGCATGTTTTTACGGCACGGACCTGATTTCAATGATACTCAGGGGCATATTCAAACTGCAGATAAATCAGCCGTCAGAATTTATTTTCAGGCTTTCGCCATTGCCCTGAGCAATCCGAAGGCGATTATTTTTTTAACGGCACTGTTTCCCCAGTTTCTGGTTGTCGAAAAACCATTGATGGGGCAGTTTATTCTTCTGATCGCGGTTCTGATGCTGTTCTCCTTTGTCTTCTTGATGGGCTATGCATTGTTGGCCTGCCGGGCAAAGTTATGGATGACGAACCCGCAACGCATGAAACTGCTTAATCGGGTCAGTGGCTCGGTCTTTGTCGGTTTTGGTGCTTTTTTAACAACGACTCACAGATAATAGGATAGCGACGTGACAATTCAGTTGAAACGACCAACAAGCCCGGAGCTTGATGAAATTTTGGGATTGACCATTCCGGTACTCGATGACGGGTTTGTCAGGGTTGTTGATTATATGGGAAATGACAGCTCTGTTGTTCAGGCTGCTCGGGTTTCTTACGGTGATGGGACCAAAAAAGTGTCTGAGGATCGGGCTTTGATCCGTTATCTGTTGCGTAATCAGCATACGACCCCCTTTGAGATGTGTACTCTGAAGTTGCATGTTAGGGTGCCGATGGACGCCTGGCGTCAATGGATCCGGCATCGTACCGCCAGCGTTAACGAGTACAGCACGCGTTATTCAATCGCTATTGATCGAGCCCAGCGGACCGGTGCTGATCAGTGGCGTGCCCAGGCAGCTGACAACAAACAGGGGAGTGGCGATTTTCTGGATACAGCAACCGGTCAGGAATTGACCGTTGCTGAAGAGCAACTGCATGAACTGGGAAAAAAGGTTTATAACCAACGCCTTGAAAATGGAGTTGCTCGGGAACAGGCCCGTAAAGATCTTCCATTGAGCACCTATACCGAAGCTTTTTGGCAGATGGACCTGCATAACCTGCTGCATTTCCTCGCTCTGCGCATGGACCCCCACGCACAGCTTGAAATCCGTCGTTACGCTGAAGCGATCGGTGAGCAGATTGTCAGTCGTTGGGTGCCGACAACCTGGGAAGCATTTAAAGATTATCGCTTCAACCAGATGAATCTGTCTCAACAGGATCAAGAGCTGCTGTCACTGCTGGTTGCCGGTCGTCAGGAAGCTGCTATCGGTTGGTGTCAAGAGCGGAGTTGGGTGAAGGAGAAAGAGGGTCGAACCGTTCTTTCACGTGAAGCAAAAGAGTTTGCCGATAAGTTGACTGTGCTGGGGATGGAAACACCCTGGTAGTGGGGGGGGATCGGCTGAGAAAGCGTCGTCATGCCATATTCTTGAAGAAGGGCCCCCGGGTATTTGCCCGGGGGCTTTTTTAAAAAATATTTACAGCCTCAATGAATTTGGATGATGTCCTTCAAATTCAGGTTGGACCGTATGGCATACAGTACAGTCATTGCCGATGGGACGGTCGTTACCCTGGTACTGCAACGGCTGGATACTGTCGCGGTTGGCTCCCAGCTTATTGAGGGTGGCCGGGTAAACCGCGTGGGTGCTGCCATGGCAGGCTTCGCACATCATGGCTCCCATCATGTCGTGGCGGTTGCGATAGAGCTCGTCGCCATTCGCTGTCCAGGTGTTGAAAGCATCGGTTGTCATCCCCATCTGGAAGTCCTCATGGCAGTTCAGGCAGTCGGGTTCGTTCAACCAGGGCGTCCGTGGTTTGATCTCTTCGAGTGTGGCCACGTTGCGTGGTTTGAGACCGGCCATGAGGCGAGCGGCCCCTTTTTTGCCCGCTTCAGCTTCTTTTTTCAAGAGTGAGAGGCTGTGGTCTTCCATTGTGCCGTGGCAGTTGGTGCAGTCCATAAATTGGGAGTGGTGACTGCGGAAACACTGGCTTGGTCCGTCAGGGCGCGCCGGGTGGCAGGCGACACAGGCCTGCATCCCCTCACGATCAGTCAGATAATTGGCATGCCAACCGTGAATGGCGGCAGGAAAGTTGAGCAACTCAGGATTCCCTTCAGTGCCGAGGATCGGGTCGGCGTGACAGGACTGACACAACATGGGTTCACCGTTTTGCGCTTTTTCGACCAGATTGGTGCCACTGTTCTTGTCGTGCATGGCCAGAACATCAAGACTTGTGTCATCCGAAAAGCCCGCCAGACCGGCAACGCGCCAACCGCCGCCATGACAGTTTTTACAACCCATCTCGGTTGATGTCGGGGCGACTGTCTTTGTTGTCGCCAGAATTTCACCGGTCTCCAGGTCCTTTGCGGTAATGGTGAAAATCGGGTAGGGGTTGACTCCTCCATCCTCAGGGTAGGGAACAACCGGAACAAAGGGAGCTACAAATGCACGATGATCTTCTTCCAACTTCATGACACCATCCACTTTCAGGCCGGCGACGCCAACCCCCTCAGGCAGGTCAACGCCAAGGAGCTTGTCGGCAAATTCCCAGAAACGGACCTGTTTCTGGGGATATTTGAACGCATCATCGACCTGGTAACTGATTTCAACACCTTCGGTGATAATTTCCGGTGAATCGCCCCTTTTTACCAATTGCGCGAAGATGTCATTCGCCGGTGGCAGGAGGATCCAATAGGGGTCGCTGTCGGAAATACAGTGCATCCCCAGGTTATTCCAGGACAGCAGGACATAGTCATCGGTTTCTTTATCAAAGGCCGGGATTGTAACCGGTAACTCTTTTGCTTCGACAATCGGATTGCCCATATTCATGTCATTGATCTGAGCCAGCTTGACGGGCTTGTTCTCCGCCGGTTGAGCCTGGTGTGAGCTGGCCAGTGCAGAACCGGTCGACAGGGCGACCAGTGCAACCGCTGTCAGCGCCCCTGCGATGCGGCTCCAGTATGTATGTTTTGTTCTCATTATCGGTATCCTCCAGTCATTTCATCAGTGTGAAGAAGGGCTGTGCGCAGATTCCTTCCGGGCGGCATGTGGTGCATCACGCAGGTCCGGACCATGGACAATATAGTTAGCCAGAGCCCACCGTTCTTCACGGTTGCCGAGGAAATGCGGCATGTAATTGTTGAGCTTGCCCAGGCCGTTCAGTTTGGCGTCCATTCCGAATACGCTGTCGTACTTGGCGACCAGAGGTTTGATGTCATTGAGAGGACCGGCCACGGAGTGACAGGCGCTGCACTGGTATACAAACAGGTCATGCCCGACCTCAAGCAGGTTGTCGTCTGTCACCTTTTTATGCTTTATCCATTTGACCGACGCCAGAAAACCGGCCTCCTGGATTTTGGGCACATCATCGACATAGATCTGATTGGAATACATATGGTCGTAGATAACGTAGGGGCGACGGCCCCCTTCACGAGTAAACTCGAACGCCCCGAAGTAGAGCAGAGCGATAAAACAACAGCAAAGGAGAAACCTTTTTGAAAGCTTTGCGGCAGCCGCAGAGCCATGATCATTGACGCAATGAAAAGAACAGGCATCAACCAGCCCATGGCTGAAAGATAGGTTCCCATCTCCGGTGATTTCTCAAAGATGATTGTTTTCTGGGCTTCAGGTAAGGCTGCCAGATACCACCATCCACCGGCCAGCATCAGGACAAAGGGGACGGCAACCCAACCCGCACAGGTGATCATGATTTTGTGCCGCAGTTTATCGTTTTTGAGAAATGCCGCAGTTACGAATCCGAAGACACCGCAAAGAACCAGCGATAGCCCGGTCCGGAAGACAAGTGACGGCCAGAAGGTCGGGTTGAAGAAACCATCCCAGAAATTACGCGTTTCAATCCATGTGCCGGGGGTCAGCATGAAGTCGATGATGCCATTGATCAGGAACAGCGACATCCAGGCGCAGACAAAGTAGAGCCAGCCTATGATCATGTGGTTTTTGCGGTCCATCTTGTCAAAGGTATAAAAGTAGATGAACAGGGCGACGATCTCTCCGACAAAGAAAACCCACTCTGCCGCCCAACCGAAAACAAAGATATGGATCAAGGCCGAAGTTGCGGCCGGGTTGAGCAGGGCGATGGTCCACCAGATTCCGACGCCGGTCAAACCACCGAAAACCATCGTCAGAAGGAGGAAGAATTTACTGTGCTTTTTAACGTAATCAAGCAGTCCTGCGTCCTCGTCCCTGTAGGCTTTTTTTTCTAATAGAACCAGGAATAATCCGCCGCCAACGGCGAAATGTGAAACCAGAACGTGAACGACTGCGACTAATGCAATCAGAAAACCGCCACCGAATGTTGTAAGGTCCCAGACCGGATAGTTCATTTTGTCACCTCCTTGCGGCAGCCAAAGGCAAGTTTAAGCATGTATCCGATCATGGCCAGGCCGATGGCGAAAATCACCAGGAAGAGTGCCAGCGATGAATATTCTGAATTAACAGTAAGATCAGACAGTTGGAAGTAAGGTTTCAGATAGGCGACCCGAACCAGGTCGCGCATGAAGATCATGTCGATCAACAACACCAGAGTGCAGACACACGCGCTGATCAGTTTTTTGGTGTAGCCGAAATAGAGAGCAGCTGCCGCCAGAATGATCCCGAGGGTCAGCATGAAGGTCCCGTAGGCACTGCCGCCCATGAACAGCATCATGATGTTTTTGGGCAGCGCCAGCAGAAACCAGAAGCCGAGTGCGATTTCAATGGCGGTGGCAATGGTAAAGTAGTTCATCCCTTGATGGAGCAAGGTTTCTTTTTTGACTCTGCTCTTGGCGAAGTTGAAGTGGCCGATCAGGGCCAGATAAAGGCCGGCGATGGCGACGGCACCGACCACAAAGTGAAAATAACGTGGTATGACAGACGGATCGGTCAGGTTGAGCAGGGTTCCCCCGGATTGTTGAAGAAAGCCGACCATTTATCGGGCTGTAGCATCAGGGTCATATTATTGGTGAACAGAAAACCGACAAACAGGAGAATCCCGACCGAAATTTCAATCATGAATATACGCAGACCAGACAGTACATCAAACTTGAAATCATAAATGTAGGCACTGTAGTAGGCCAGGATCAGCAGAACCACAATGGAAAGCCACCAGACTGCCATCATGATTGAGCTACTGTAGATGAATTGGCCATAAAGGACCTGGACAAACAGTAGTGGGGCGACTCCCATGTTGACCGCGAAGGCAATGGTGTAGGGCCACTTGTAACTGAACTCTTTGCTGAGTAAGGTGTTTTGTTCACCACCACGCAGGGTGCTGATCAAGGCAATGATGCCACCCCGAGCATGGCGTTCATGACCAGCAGGTGAAGCAGGAACGTCAGCATCAGCAGGACGTAGAACCAACCCCAGGGAACGGGAATGGCATCCGGTGTGGGAATCAGAGTGGCAGGATTCATCGAGTCTCCTCCTTAATGGATAAAAGCTTGCCATAAAAATTGCGATCAGAAGCCTGACCGGCAAATAAATCCACGATAATTTATCATAGAATATTTAGCGATAACAAGGAGTGTACAAAGAAATAATATGTGGTTATTGATTCCGTTCGTCACTATCTGTTAGCCTGTTTTAAATATCTTTAAAGGAGCTATTTCATGAAGATTACCTCGTTAAATCAGCTACCGTCTGAGCCGATGCAGATGGATGGCGTTGTTGGTGTGACCAGGCAGGTTCCGGTCGGTAAAGCGGACGGTGCCCCCAATTTTTCTTTCCGGGTTTTCACTGTGGCGCCGGGAGGCAACACGCCTTATCACGTCCATGAATCAGAACATCTGAACTATGTGATTCAGGGAGAAGGTGTGCTGGTTGATGAAAATGGCCGACAACATCCGGTCAAAGCAGGGGATTTTGGTTTGTCGAGCCGAACGAGAAGCATCAGTATCGGAATACCTCCAAGACGGAAGAGCTGAAGTTTATCTGCGCCGTGCCGACCCAGTACGAATAGGGATGGAAACCTGTTTGAAATAGAAAGGGGGGATTAACAGACAGCCGCCTTTTTTTGTCTTACCAGTGTTCGGCAATATACTCTGTCGCTTCCTGCGCATTCAGATTTCTTGTTTCCGCGCCTGTCCGCAGGTAACGGTTCCAGGCCGAGGGTCGTTCCATCGTCAGCAACCGCGATCAGCAGTGATCCTCCGTCGGCATTCATGAAGGCGGTAATGATTTTGAGAATGGCCTCTTCAAGGTTTCTGTTGACGGTATTTTTCTGGTAATCCCAGCGGAAGCTCGATTTGAATTCCAGCCAGCGGCTTTCCCCTTTGGCGATGATTGATCTGATATCGCGGCTGATTTCGGCACTCAAACTTTTAACCAGATCCCTGCTGTTGTAGACGCTTCTGAGAATCAGATAGAAAATGATGCCGACCACCGCACCGATAAAACCGAAAAATAAAATCCTTTCAAAACGTCTGCCTAATAATGTTTGAAGAAATTGATGTAAAGTATAATCAAAGGCCGAGGAATAATTTCGTTTGTTTCAATTGTCAGTCCCCGCATCTGCTCGTGGTAATTGATGAAATCGTGGGCTGGGATGAGGGCGATTGCGCTGAGAGTAAACCGGCAAAGATAAAGATGAGAAGAAGTGGCCTGATGCGCATTCCCAAACTCCTGATTCGAGTCATTTTGTTTAAATGACGACAAGGCTACGTGTTGCCTGCGTCAATTGCTTAATTGAATACCGTGGGGATCATAGATTATTGCACAAGTGAGATTCAGCCCTGTGTCGTCGGAAGAACCACTGGCATTATGATACAATATTACGCTTGAAAATGTGGACCTGATATGGATTTTGTTGCTCGCAGTCGTCTTGATAATAGCGACCATGAAACAGGGAGTTCTCACTTGATAAATATCCGCTTTAGACCGAAAGAGTTGTTGGGGCAGACCGTACTATTCCTGATCTTCATACTAATTGCCCTTCCCTCTCCCGGGAATGCTGCAGAATTTTCTGACGATATCCAGATTGGACTACTGCTCGATACCGACAACGATCTGACCGATCGTTTTGTGGCAACTCTGAGTGAAGAAGTTGATCGTCTGCTCGGCAAGCAGTATCCGGTTTCGATTCCCGAAAGCAAACGCCTGATTGCCGACTGGTCCAGGGACAGCGTTCTGGAGCGTTATGCAGCGCTGGTCAAGAATCCGGACGTCGATATCATTGTTGCCGCAGGACCGCTTTGTTCGGCCGTTCTGGTGCAGCAGGACAACTTTCCCAAGCCGCTGATACTGCTTGGCATTCTCGATTATGAGTTGCAGCAGATACCGTTGACGGAGGACATGCGATCAGGGCTTCATAATCTCTCTTACATCCTTGAAACGCGTGATTTAGAAGCTGATCTGGACGGTTTTTATGCGGTCTATCCATACCGCAAACTGGCTTTTCTTGCAGATGAGAAGCTGCTTGATCTGCTGCCTGCAATCAGGGAATGGTTAGGCAATTACGTTGCTGGGAAAGGCAGCAGTCTGGAGATCATCTCCTATCGGGGGGATCTCGAAGAGATGGTGGAAGAACTGGATGCTGCTGCAGGAATTGATGCTGTATTTGTGGGTGGATTATTTTCTCTCAAGGCTGGCGAAAGCAGTGGCTGATCGACAGCATCAACCGGCTCAGGTTGCCCAGCTATGCCTTCTGGGGGTCGAAGATGTTAGAAGCGGTGTCCTGGTCGGCTCTTCGCCCGAGACCAACTGGCAGAAAATTGCGCGGCGGATCGCCCTGAACGTCGAACAGATCCTCAATGGCCGCAACCCGGCCGAATTGAAGACGTTGCTCGAATATTCAAACCGTTTGACCCTCAATATGAAGACCGCAAAGCAGATCGATTTTTCACCGAGCTGGAAAACTCTGGCTCAGGCCGACCTGATCGCCGTCGGTGATTATGTTGCTGAGCGCCAGGTCGATTTTCGCACGGTGGTCGAGGACGCGCTGCGGGCTAATCTGAGTCTCGACATCGAGCGTAAGACCCTGGCTGCGGCAGTCGAGGATGTTTTTACCGCGCGGGCGCAGTTGTTGCCGTCCTTAAGTGCCGGGGTCGGTTCGACCCTGATTGATGAAGAGCATGCCGGTGCGGCTCAGGCCGAGCAGACGACAGAGGCCTCCCTGTCCTTGTCGCAGCTGCTTTATTCCGACAGCGCCTGGGCCAATTTGACGGCGCGCAAGCATCTTGCCGAATCGGCGCGTGAAGGCTATCGACAGGTGGTTCTCGACACGATCCTGAAGGCTGGTCAGAATTATCTCAATGTCCTTAAGGCCAAATCGGTTGTGCGCACCAGGCGCAATAATCTTGAGTTGGTCCGTAAAAACTATGAAGTCGCCGAATATCGGCGCAAGGTCGGTTACGCCGGAGCCGCTGATGTTTATCGTCTCGACAGTGAACTGGCGACGGCCGCCAGTCACCTGATCGCAGCTCAGAGCAGTTTGCAGCAGAGCAGAATCGAATTGAACGATTTCCTGCTGCGGCCGCTGGACGAAGAGTTTTCCCTGCAGGAGGACAAGCTTGAAGACGATTTGTTGAGGCGTTATGGCTCCAATGAAATTCATGATGCCGTCAACAACCCGAAAGACCTGGAGCGCCTGACGCGTTTTCTGGTGTTGGAAGCTCAGAAGGGAGTTCCCGAACTCAAGCAATTGCGCCAATCTCTGGCGGCTCAGGAGCGTCTGCTCGAGAGCAGCCGGCGCAAACGTTGGATGCCGACACTGAACCTGAACGCAGGCGTCAAAGAGAATCTTGACCGCGGCGGTGAAGGGGCCGATCAGCCATGGCCGGACGACACCAGTTGGAATGTCAATCTCAATGTTAACTGGGAACTTTATTCCGGCGGCGGAATTGGTTCTGAAGCCAGAAAGTCCAGGATCGAGCGGGATCGCCTGCGCAAGCAGTTGCAGCAGGGCGGTCGCAGTGTGGAAAAACGCCTGCGCAATGCATTGCTTGATCTTTACGTTCAGGAAGCCGATCTGGAACTGGCTGAAAAGCCGCGGTCGCGGCTCAGAAAACTATGGTCTGGTTCAGGATTCCTACCAGCAGGGGCCTCAACCATTACCGATCTGCTGGATGCGCAGAATTCGGCGCTGGCAGCTGAACAGGCTGCGGAGACGTCGGTCTATGATTTCTATCTCGCCCTCCTTGAGGTTGAGCACAGTATGGGGAATTTTTCCCTGACCAGCTCGGTTGAGCAGCAGGACGCCTTCTACCAGCGCCTGAAGCAGTACATGTCATTGAAAGATTAACCCGATTGAGGTCACAATGAATACATCACGCATATTTGATTTTTCTGTTGTTGCTCTGATGACTTTCAGCCTGCTGGCCTGCTCTGCTGAGCAGCCGCCTCAGCAGAGCAGGCTACGCTCAGTGCGCTATCTGGCGGTCAAAAGTGAGAAGGTGGTCAGTCAGCGCAGCTTTTCCGGTGTGTCCGTTGCGGCCACCGAGACCAAGCTCAGCTTCCGGGTCGGCGGCCAGCTGGAAAGCCTGAAAGTCAAAGTCGGTCAGCAGGTCGGCAAGGGGGAGATCATTGCCAGTTTGGATGACCGCGACCTACAGCTGAACTTTGAAGAGACCAGGGCTGCAGTCGTCAACGCTCGTGTTCAGGCCGATACGGCCAGGTCGAATCTGGTGCGAATCCGTAACCTGTACGAAAACGACAATGTCGCTCTCAGTGAGTACGAGCAGGCCAAGAACAGTTTTGCTGCGGCCAGGGCCGATCTGGAGGCGCGGGAGAAGCAGCTCGATCTGCAACAGAGTCAGTTGCGCTACACGATGATCAAGTCACCGATGGTCGGGGTTGTGACCCAGGTTCCGGTAACCAAAATGAAAATGTCACTGCCGGTGAAGTGGTCGCGGTGCTGTCGTCCAATGAGAATATCGAAATTGAGATTGGTATTCCGGAGAGTTATATCGGTGCCGTTGCCACCGGCATGGCCGTCAACCTGAAGTTTTCCTCTCTGCCGGACAAGCTCTACAGCGGCGTCGTGACGGAGATATCCTACACTGCGGCTGAGTATTCCACCTATCCGGTCACGATCAAACTGGATCGTCCCGATACAAACCTGCGCCCGGGAATGCCAGCGAGGCGACCTTTGCCTTTTCAGGCAGTGATGTGAAAGCGATCAGGGTTCCAGCCAGCGCTGTCGGTGAGGATCAGCGGGGTAACTTTGTCTTTGTGATCACGTCGACGGAAGAGGAGGGAGTCGGAACCATCGAGCGGCGTGCCGTTGTCGTCAGTACTCTGACCGACAAAGGTTTTATCATCCTCGACGGATTACAGGACGGGGATACTGTGGTGACTGCCGGTGTCAGCAAGATCAACTCCGGTACGAAGGTCCGTTTCTCACCGGATCGGAAGTAACGCTTATGAATCTGACGCAACTGGCAATAAGAAACAAGAGCCTGTTCTTTTCTCTGTTGGCGGTCTGTCTGTTTTTAGGCACCGGCATCTTTCAGGACATGTCGCGCGACGACATGCCACCCTTTCTCATTCGTGCAGTCAACATTGTCTCACCTTTCCCCGGTGCCGGGCCTGAACGGGTCGAACTGCTGGTCAGTGATGCGATTGAAAAGGTCGTGCAGGAAATCCCTGAAGTCGATTATATCACCAGCGAATCGCGCACCGGCCTATCGATCGTCACCGTCAGCCTCAAGGAGAATGTCTTCGACCTGCAACCGGTCTTTGACCGCATCAGGCGCAAGGTTGAAAGCGTTCAGGCTGATCTGCGGCCGGAGTCGAGTCGACAGTCAATGACGAGTTGGGCGATGTCTTTGGCATCCTGATCGGCTTGACGGCGGAAGGTTACACTTACGCCGAGATGAAGGAGATCGCCGATGAAGCGAGGAACCGCTTCATCAAGATCCCCGATGCCGCCAAGGTCGAAATTGTCGGTGACCAGCCGGAGCGGGTCTTTCTTGAGTTTGATCAGGCCCGACTGGCGGAAATGGGTCTGTCGAAGACCGCCATTGAAAGTCTGCTGGCCAACACTAATATCCTTTATTCCGGCGGTAGTATCCGCATTGCCGACGAGCGTATCATCCTGGAACCGAGCGGTAACTTCGAGTCGGTTGATGAACTGGAAGCGATGTTCATCACCAACAACAACGGCAAGCCGATCCGCCTGGGGGATGTTGCCGATGTGCGGCGCGGCTATCTCGACCCGCCGGAAAGTTTGGTCCGGGTCAACGGTGAAGAGGCTCTGGTGATCGGCGTCAACCTGAAAAAGGGGGGCAATATTGTCCAGCTCGGCCATCAGGTTGATGACCTGTTGGATGAGTTTAAGATCGATTATCCCATCGGGATCGATTTTCAGCGGGTCTCGTCGCAGGACCGGGTCGTCGATCTGTCGGTCAGTGATTTCGTTTCCAACCTGATCCAGGCTGTGGTGATCGTTCTGGCGACCATGCTGGTCTTTCTCGGTCTGCGCACTGGTCTGGTGGTTGCCAGTTTGATCCCATCGTCGATCGTTCTGACCATCCTGCTGATGAGCTTGCTTGATGTCGGGCTTAACCAGGTTTCGCTGGCCGCTCTGGTGATTGCTCTGGGGATGCTGGTCGATAATGCCATCGTCATGTCGGAATCGATGATGGTCAAGATGGAGCTGGGGCAGTCGGCCACCGAGGCGGCCGTTTCCTCCTGCCGTGAGCTTTCTGTTCCGTTGCTGGTTTCTTCGTTGACGACCGCAGCCGCTTTTATGGCCTTTTATCTGGCGGCATCGGTTATGGGTGAAATCATGGGCCAGCTGTTTCTGGTGGTCGCCAGCGCCTGCTGTCATCCTGGGTGATGTCCTTGACCGTGATCCCGCTGTTGGGAATCCAGTTTATCCGTATTGCCAGCAAGGAGCGGGATGACGGCAAGCCGGGGTTGATCGATCGGAGTAAGGATATTTATCGCAAGCTGCTTGTCTTCTGCTTGCGCAAACCGGCTCTGTTGATCTCCAGCGCCCTGCTGCTGTTTGGGCTGTCACTCTGGGGCGTCGGGCTATTGCCCTTCATCTTCATGCCCGACAGCGACAAAACGGTGATATCTGCCAATCTGGAAATGCCGATCGGAACGGCGATCGAGAAAACCGATCAGGTTGTACGCGAGATCGAAGAGTTTATCCGTGCGGAACTTAAGCGTGATGGAGATGAAGGCGAAGGCGTGGTCAGCTGGTCCTCCTATGTCGGTGAGGGGGCTCCCAAGTACGATCTGGGTTACAGCTCGCCGGAGGCGAACTCCTACTCGGCTCATATTTTGCTGAACACCACATCCGATACCTTCAATCAGGTCGTTATCGACCGCCTTGACGCTTTTTGCATCGCGAACTTTCCCGACCTGAAAGCGTTGTCGAACCGGCTCTCGACAGGAGGGGAGCGGCCGATCCGATTTCGGTCCGCTTAACCGGCAGTGACCCTGAAACGCTGGATAATATTATGGTGTCGGTGAAGGGCCAATTACGGACGCTCACGGGAACTAAGAATGTTGCCGACGACTGGGTATGCGGGTTAAAAACTGGTGGTCAGGATCGATCCGCAAAGAGCGCAACTGGCCGGGGTTACCAATCAGGATGTGGCCCTGTCGCTGCAGACCATGCTCACTGGTGCCGCCGTTGGCGATTATCGCGAGGGCGATCAGGTCATCCCGATCACTATGGTTAACGCCAAGCGCAAGGCATTAAGTATTGAGCAGCTCGAAAGCCTGCCGGTCAACAGCCAGGGCGGAACTCTGAATGTACCGCTCAAACAGGTGGCCAATATCGACCTGGTCTGGCAACCGGCCAGAATTCTGCGCCGCGATCTGTCGCGCACCGTAACCGTCACCGCCGGACTGCTGTCGGGTTACACCGCCAGGGATATTACCTCGGAGTTGATCCCCTGGCTTGAGCAGCAGGCGGGCAGCTGGCCTCGTGGTTACAGTTTTACTCTGGGCGGTGAGTCGGAGGACAGCGGTAAAGCCATGGGAGCGGTGGTCGATAAATTGCCGATCTCCCTCTTTATCATCGTACTGCTGCTGATCGGTCAGTTCAATTCGCTCAGGAAGGCCTCCATTGTCCTGTTGACGATTCCGCTGGGGCTGATCGGCGTGGTCGGTGGGTTGCTGCTGGCCAATTCTTTCTTCGGTTTCATGGGCTTTCTCGGATTGATCTCGTTGGCCGGAATTGTCATCAATAACGCCATTGTCCTTCTTGATCGTATCCAGATCGAAATCGACGACTACGGTAGAGCGCCGGCTGATGCCATAGTTGAAGCTGGTGTCCAGCGTTCCGACCGATCATCCTGACCACGGCGACCACGTCACTGGGGCTGATTCCCTTATGGATGTTCGGCGGTCTGATGTGGGAGCGATGGCCATCGGGATCATTTTCGGTCTCCTGTTTGCGACCCTGCTGACCCTGCTGTTTGTGCCGACCCTGTACCGGATCTTTTTTCGGGTGAAGCTGTAAGTTGGGCAGCTTAGCGTTGCCTGAAGCGTAGCAGAGAATCGATGTCCGATCGACCGGAAGAGCAGCAACCGTCTAGCTGCTGCTCCGATCGGAATGGCATGTCATGGCTGCCGGCAGAACAGTGTGAAAAATTGGACGGTTCTACAGTTGCTGTCACCCGGGAGGGTCAGTCGTTTTTATTTGCATCGCCCAGAAACGGCTTCAATAAGTCAAGCGGCATCGGGAAAAGAATGGTGGAGTTTTTTCCGTCGCTATTTCAGTCATTGTCTGTAAAAACGTAGTTGAAGAGCTCCCGGCTGAGACGAAATCTGTTGTGCTGCGTCAGCGAGTGTCGCAGAGGCTTCGAATTCTCCCGTGGCATGAATCACTTTTGCCCGCCGTTCACGTTCTGCTTCGGCCTGTCTGGCCATGGCCCTTTGCATTTCAGTCGGGAGGTCAACATGCTTGATTTCAACATTTGAAATTTTACACCCCAGGGATCGGTTTGACGATCGAGAATCTCCTGCAGGTTGTGATTGATCTTGTCGCGTTGAGCAAGCAGGTCATCCAGCTCAACCTGACCTAAAACACTGCGCAGGGAGGTCTGGGCCAACTGGCTGGTGGCATAGAGGTAGTTATCCACTTCGATCAGTGCTTTGTCCGGGTGGACAACGCGGAAGTAGAGGACAGCATTGACCTTGATCGATACATTATCGCGGGTAATGATATCCTGAGGTGGGACATCCATGGCGACGGTGCGCATATTGACTTTTTTCATCTGGTCGATGATCGGAATGATGAATTTCAGTCCGGGGCCCTTGACCCCGGAAAAACGTCCGAGACGAAAGACGACACCGCGTTCATATTCAAGCAGCACGCGGATCGCTGACGAAATGATAACGATGATGAAAGCAAGGGCGATCAGCCAGAAAAATTAAAACCCAGTCCGAACATGATGTACTTCCTTTCGTATGGCAGAATTTGGGATTCAAGCATCGGAGTGACGACAACCGGGAGTTCTGATTAACCTTGATCCCCCGATCGTTGTACTGACGCTTCCTCCACGACTTCCAGCTTTAACCATCGAGCAACTTCACGACTTTGACAGTGCTTCCGGCTTTGATCGGTCTGTCCGAATGCGCCAGCCAGTATTCGCCGTGGACAAAACTCTTCCCGTTTGATCAATATCTTCAATGGCCTCACCCACTTCACCGATCATGCCTTCCTGGCCTGAGCTGACAGGGCGGCGCTGGGTCCTGATAACCATGGACGTTGCCAGCAGGATGAATCCGGAACTGACTGCCACTGTTGCAGCAATGACGGCGCGCGAAATCTGAAGATAGGGGCACTGCTGTCGATCAGCATCAGAGAGCCGAAGGCCATGGCGACGATACCGCCCACGGTCAGCATTCCAAAGGAAACCACCTTGACTTCAAGGATGAAGAGAACAACAGCGAGCAGAATCAGCAAAACGCCGACATAATTTATCGGCAGGGAAGAAAAAGCGAACAGCGCCAGAAGAATGGCAATGGCACCGATAGCTCCGGGCAGGACCACTCCCGGTTGGGAAATCTCAAAGAAGATGCCGATAATACCGAGCATCATCAACAGGTAGGCGATGTTGGGGTTACTGAGAGCGTTGAGAATCTTCTGGCGCCAATGCATCTCAACCGGTTTGAGAATTGAGCCTGCTGTTGTCAGAATCAACGGCTGGCCGTCACGAATATACTTGTACCCGTCAAGTTGCTGTAACAATTCGTTTACATTGTCGGAAACCAGATCGATAACCCCCTCGCGGAGTGCTTCTTCAGCCGATATGGAAACACTTTCACGCACGCTTTGTTCTGCCCAGTCGGCGTTGCGTCCCCGCTTTTGAGCGAGACTGCGAGCATAAGCCGCCGCGTCATTCTCCACCTTTTTCATCATCGTGTTATCAGGCTGAGAGCCGGGACCAATAGCAACCGGGTGAGCGGCACCGATATTGGTTCCGGGAGCCATGGCGGCAAAGTCGGCCGCCAGAGTGATTAACGCCCCGGCCGAAGCGGCCCGCGCTCCCTGAGGAGAAACGTAGACGATCACTGGTGCTGTCGAATTCAGAATCGACTGGATAATGTCGCGCATGGCTGAGTCCAGCCCGCCGGGGGTGTCGAGTTGAATAAGTACAGCGGCTTCCCCGGAGTTGTTGGCCTCAGCGATCTGATCGCCGATAAATGAGGCGGTAACCGGATTGATTGAGGAGGCAATATCGAGCTGGCGGATGGCTGTTTCGGAACAGACTCCGAAGCTGATCAGTGCTGCCAGGGGCAACAGGAAGAGAATATGCAGAAGACGATATCTCATTATACTTATAAGCTTAACGTTGATCGGGACGCTGTCAATATCCATAATAGCAGAGAGGCCGCATTAAAAAGAAGGTGGAAGAGTAAGATTTTCTTGCCTTTGGGGCGTGAAATCAATATACTGCCGAATTCGTTAAAATTAATCAAATTCTGATGGGTTAACTGGTAAGGAATCCAGATGAAAGGTACACATGGGTGCCGGAAATCTCCGGGCACCCTCTTTGCGTTTGTTATATTAATTTGAACCCTGAAAGGGGATGACATGAGTCTTAAAGAACAGTTGACACAGGACATGAAGGAAGCGATGAAAGCCAAGCAGGCTGATCGACTCAGTACCATTCGCCAACTTCGCAGTGCGATCAAGAATAAAGAAATCGAACAACAGAAAGAGCTGGACGACGAAGCCGTTCTCGGTGTCATAAATACACTGGTCAAGCAGCGTCGTGAAGCGGCTCAGATGTATGCCGATAATGATCGTCCCGAACTCGCCGCCAAGGAAGAAGCTGAACTTGAGGTTTGCAGCAGTATCTCCCGGCACAACTGGGTGAGGATGAAATTCGTGAAATTGTCAGCCAGGTGATTGCCGAAGTCGGAGCGACCTCGGCCAGGGATATGGGAAAGGTCATGCCTCAGGTCATGGCCAGAACCAAAGGAGCGGCAGAAGGTAAAATCGTCAATCAGATCGTGCGTGAGCAACTTTCCTGATTCTGTGATCAGGTGCGGAGACGCCATTGGGACTGATTGATATATTGATACTGATTGTTCTTGGATGCTTTCTGCTGAAGGGGGTTCTGCGGGGCCTGTTGAAGGAAGTCTGCTCGCTGCTCGGACTGGTGTTGGGCGGTCTCTTCGCCTTCACCTTTCATCTGCCCTTGGCCCAGTTGCTTCAGGATTCATTCGATCTGCCCGCTCAGCTTTGTGTCTGGGGCTCTTTTCTGATGATTTTCTGGCGGTGGTTTTCTGCTTTGCGGCGATCGGCTTTCTTTTGAACCGGTTTGTGAAAATCGTCTTTCTGGCGGTTTTAACCGGTTGGCGGGAGCTGTTTTCGGGGTCGTCCAAGGAGTGGTTATTCTGTCGATTATCATCATGGGGTTAAGCTCTTCGATGGCACCCCAGGCGGCAAGAACAAGGATGGAACAATCTCAACTGGCCCCCCCTTTTGTGACTTTGGGGGAAGCGATTTTTAGCGGCAGTCGGAATTTGATCAGACGTTGAGTGCAGCAATGATATGTAATGAGTCGGCTTTACAGCGACTGGAATATCCTCGTTTGAGAACGCTTCTGGCTGGACAGACCCAGTCCGAGCCGGGACACCTGGCTGCTCAGCAGTTAATGCCTCTGGTCGATCTGGATGCAATTTCCGTGGCTCTGAGCGAAGTTGACGAGGCGGTTGCTTTTCTTAATGATGGACAAGCTCCTTCGCTTGGTGGCTGTTGCGATCTGGCTTCCGTTGTGGCCCAGGCTCAGGCTGAGGGCAGTCTGATTGCAGCGGAACAGCTACTTCGTGTTGCGACGGCATTGCAGGTTATGGACGAGTGTCGACGTTGGTTTCGCAGTCAGTCGAGAGAAAACTCTCTGGCCGATGTTGCCGCCGGGATTGTTGCTCTGACGGAATTGCAGCGCCGTTTACAGGAGTCGATCGGCTCTCGAGGCGAGCTGCTTGACAGCGCTTCATTTGCCCTAGGCGATCTACGGTACCAGATTCGTCAGATGCGTAGTCGGATCAAGCAGCAACTCGATCAGTTGTTAACCAGCGACCGGTATTCATCCTGTTTTCAGGAGCGCCTGATTACGCAGCGCAATGGGCGGTATGTCGTGCCTTTGAAAAGCGACTGTCGAGGTCAGATTAAGGGTTTTGTTCAGGATGAGTCGGCCAGCGGCCAGACCCTGTATCTGGAGCCTGCGCGGGTTCTTGATGAGAACAACAAGCTGCAGCAGTTGTTGCGCGAAGAGCAGCGCGAAGAGCGGCGAATTCTCCTTCAATTGGCCAACCTTGTCAGGCGTGACGGACCCGTATTGTCGACCAATCAGAATTTGCTGGCCCGTATTGATCTGCGTTTTGCTGCAGCACGTTTATCGCGTGCCTATGATGGATGTCGGCCGCAGTTGGTTGATGAACCGATGATCGAGTTGAGACAGGCCCGGCACCCTCTGCTCCTGGAAAAGAGGGCCGCTTCGATGCTCAGGCGGCAGTTGCCGTCGATCTGCTGTTGCCGCGTGATCGACGGGCGCTGGTTGTCAGTGGCCCCAACACCGGAGGGAAGTCGGTTGCTTTAAAAACATCCGGTTTGCTGTTGTTGATGCTGCGCTCGGGATTGCATGTGCCCTGCCATCCTGACAGTAAAGTTTACCTGTTTCGCCACCTGTATGTTGATATCGGTGACGAACAGAGCATTGCTGAGAGTTTATCGACATTCTCCGGCCACCTGCTGAATATCCGCAGGATTCTCGATCAGGCGGATGATGAGACGCTGGTCCTTTTGGATGAGGCGGGCAGCGGAACTGATCCGGCCGAAGGGGCAGCTCTGATCCAGGCCGTTCTTGATCAGCTTTGTCAGCTTGGTGCACGTACCATGGCGACAACGCACCTGGGACAGCTCAAACATTTTGCCCATGGCCACCCTGATATTGAGAATGCAGCGGTTGAGTTCGACCCTGAAACGCTGGTGCCGACTTACCGCTTGCGTTACGGCATTCCCGGTGCCAGTAGCGCTCTGACCACGGCCCGGAGGCTCGGTTTGGCGGAGAGTATCCTGCAGAATGCGATTCAGTATCTGGGGCGGGAGGAACATGACCACAGCGCCCTGCTGGCTCAGTTGAACAGTCAGCAGCAGGAGTTGGATCGTCAGTTGGCGCTGGTTGAAAAAGCTCGCATTGAAGCCGACTCTGCTCAACAGTTGCGGCATCAGCAGTTGCAGCGGTTGAAAGAGAAAAAGCGGGATATCCTGAGTCGGGCGACCCGCCAGGCCGAAGAGCTGATCAGTGCCACCGAAGCGCAGATGAAGAAGATGCGCAAGAAGCGCCCCGGGCCTGTTTCGCCGCAGGAGGCTGTTGCCGAAAAAAATGCAATGCAGGATGCGCGTGAACGGTTGAAACCATTTAAGCCGAAGACCAAACGCAGCTCAAAAGTTCCGCTGGAGCTCAACGCCGGTGAGCTGGTTCGTATTGCCGCGCTCGGCGTTGAAGCCCGGGTTGTTCGCGTCAACGGCAAGTCGGCAGAGCTGTTGGTGAGTGGAAAGCGGATGAAGCAGCCTTTAACCGCGTTGGAGCAATTTCAGCCACGCCGTTTTGCAGCCGAGCGGAAACAGGGGGGCAGGTGTCTCGCACGCTCAGTGAGCGGCAGGTCAGTCCTCGTCTGAACTGATCGGACGACGGGTAGAAGACGCGCTTGCACTGCTTGGCCCGTTTATCGATGATGCCCTGTTGGGCAACCTGACCCGTATTGAAATTATTCATGGAGCCGGGGAAGGTGTCCTGCGCCGCGCGGTCCGTGAATATCTTTCCGAGCAAAAAGGCGTAACAGCATTTTATGCTGCGCCGGTGGATCAGGGGGGGGAGAATATCACCATTGCCGAGTTGGGGAACTGATGGCACTTATTCCTGATGAAACGATTGAGCAGATTCTTGATCGGGTCGATATTGTCGAACTTGCTTCGCGCTATATGACCTTGAAGCGGACCGGCGTCAATAATATGGGCTGCTGCCCCTTTCATAACGAAAAAACGCCTTCGTTTAATGTCAACAGTTCGCGTCAGCGTTATCACTGCTTTGGCTGCAGTGCTGATGGCCATGCGATTTCATTGCTGATGCATTTTGAAGGCCTGGGATTTCGGGATGCCTGTAAAAACTGGCGGCAGAGGTTGGTGTCACGATTGAGGAGCGCCCGGTCTCTCCCGAAGAAGATCAGCGCCGCAGGCCCGTGAGCGGCTTTTTCGGGTCAATGAGGTCGCGGCGGAGTATTTTCATAAGCTGTTGATGGAACATCCGGCCGGAGAGGTTGCGCGCACTTACCTGGCTCGGCGTGGTATCGGCGCAAAGCGGCGGAAGAGTATCAGATCGGTTATTCGCTCAATAGTTGGGAGGGGCTGAAGGAGCATCTCGAAGCTGAAGGGTGTCTGGCAGAGGATGCCCGTTCGCTGGGTTTGATTCGACCAGGCAAGCAGAACAGAGGGGATTACGATCTGTTCCGCGGTCGACTGATCTTTCCGATTTATGATGTGTCGGGTCGGGTCGTGGCCTTTGCCGGGCGCGTGCTTGACGACAGTAAACCCAAATATATCAATTCTCCAGAATCGCCTGTTTATCACAAGGGGCGGGTTCTGTTTGGGCTATACCAGGCACGCCAGGAGATGCGCAAAAGTCATGAGGTCATACTGGTCGAAGGATATTTTGATCAGCTGGCTCTTTATCGGGCTGGGTATCCCCAGGTTGTGGCGACCTGCGGAACGGCGTTGACCGTCGACCATGCGTGTTTGCTCAAACGCTATATCAAGCGGGTGGTGTTACTGTTCGACCAGGACGAAGCGGGAAGACAGGCGACTTTCAAGGCCATGAAGGTTCTGCAGGAAGAGGCTGTCCCGGCGGTTGTCATAACGCTGCCGGGCGGAGAAGATCCCGATTCTTTCATCCGGCAGTTCGGTGCCGCTGCTTTTGGCGAACGCTTGGCTGAAGCGCGTCCGGTGATGGATGTGTTTATGGAAGACTGCCTGGACGGCGCTACGACAGTGGAGGAAAAAGCCTCGGCGGCTGAAAAGGTGCTGGAGCAGATCCATGCACTGAGCAGTACGTTGGAAAAGGACCTGTATATTAAAGAATTGGCCCAGTACAGCGGTATTGAACTCGATGTTCTCAAGAGCATGAAGCCTAAGCCTAAAGAGAAGAAAATGGTGTCTTCCTCTCCCGCAGGGGCGCAATACCGGTCTGAGCCGGTTGAACCATTTCCATATGACGATCAGGTCCTGCCGCCGTTTGATGATTATATGCCGATCGATATGCCGGGAGAGAGGGCCGACGTTGCCGGAGCACCGGAGTCGGGACGCGCGGGCACGGTTCAGAGCGGCTGGAGTCGTCACGAGGAGACTTTATTGTGTCTGCTCAGCTGTAGTCAGACTGCGCGGGATAAATTCGTTGAAGCAGGGGGCCCGCGCTCTTGGCGCATCCTGACGCTGTTGCTTTTGCGCAGATGCTGATTGAGAATCTGACGACTTCTGATGCTGACGTGGCTGCCCTGGACGTTGATATCGAGCCGGAGAAAAAGGTTATGGTTGCGATTACAGCAAGTGAATAAATACGAGTACAGTGAAAATGTAGAACAGATGGTCGACGATTGCCTGTGGCAGGAGAAAAAGCAGGCCTTGATGACACGTATTGAAGAGCTGCGCAGGACATTGATTCCGGCGGCTGAACAGAAGAACGATGTCACACTGGCCAAAGAATTGACCTATGAATTGGTTGACCTGCAGGTGAAAGTCAGAGCTCGACGGTGAGGGGCAAACCGGAACTTCCCAGGAGATGATCGAGGGAAACCTGGCATTATACGAAAAAAAATATCGAAGTAGTTTAAAAAACTGAACAAGCGGTTACACTTAGTAAAAATATAAGTCTGCATATATATTCAAAGGCAGAGGAGAACAAGACCTGATGGCAAAGAAGACAAATCCTGAAGAGGTGCAACAGCTCATTGAATTAGGCAAGGAAAAGGGTTTCCTGACCTATGACGAGGTTAATGACATATTACCGGCCAATATGGTTTCATCGGAACAGCTGGAAGATGTTATGAGCATGTTTGGTGATATGGATATCGAAATTGTTGATTCTGACAGCAAGGCGTCCAACCCCAAAGATGACGATTCCTCAGATGATGACGATGGGGAAGTTGAACTTGAAGCTGGAACTCTGGGACGAACCAGCGATCCGGTTCGCATGTATCTGCGCGAAATGGGACAGGTGGCACTTCTGACCCGCGAGGGCGAGGTGGAAATCGCCAAACGGATCGAAGAGGGGGAGGCGTTGGTGACCAAGGTTGTCATGCGTACCCCGATTGCCGCTCATGAAGTGTTGCAACTGCTCCAACGTCTGGAAAAAGGGCAGATTGGTGTATCGGACATCACGCGTGACTACGATGACGAGGAAGGTGGCGAAGCCGAGGGCAAGCAACGTGAACGGCTTATGGAGCTTTTGGAAAAACTGGTTCCTCTGGATGAGGAAATCAGTGGGATTGTGGACGCGCTTCAGGGGGAAGTGACCCAGAAAAAACGCGCGGCCCTGGAGAAAGAGGAATCTGTCGCACGCGACAAGATGATTGAACTGTTGCGTGAAGTCCGGCTTAAGGATTTTCAGGTGGCCAAAGTGGTCGACCGACTTAAAGAGATGGGCAAGCAGGTCAAGAAAGGGCAGGCCGAAATTGCTGATTGCGAAAAAAAGGTCAGCCGGCCCTATAGTGAAATCAGTGAATATCTGACCCGTATGCGTCAGAGTGACGATGACGCTCACGCCGTTGCTGGAGAGTTGGCCGTGTCCGGCGATGTGTTGCTGTCGGTTGAAAAGCGCCTTCAGGCCGCTGAGCGTAAATTCAAACGTGTCAAGGAAGAATCAGGTTTTGAACCGGCGGACCTGCTTGAATACCTCAAGGAAGTCTACAAAGGGGAATGGATTGCGAAAAAGGCCAAAGCTGAGCTGATCGAAGCCAACCTGCGTCTGGTTGTTTCGATTGCCAAGAAATATACCAATCGCGGACTGCAATTCCTCGACCTGATCCAGGAGGGGAATATCGGCTGATGAAGGCGGTTGACAAGTTCGAATACCGGCGCGGTTACAAGTTTTCGACCTATGCAACCTGGTGGATTCGCCAGGCGATTACTCGTGCCATTGCCGATCAGGCTCGGACCATTCGAATTCCGGTTCACATGATCGAAACGATCAACAAGCTGATTCGGACCACCCGCCAGCTGGTTCAGGAATGCGGGCGTGAGCCGACTCCCGAAGAAATCGCCGAGCGCATGGACTTGCCCCTCGACAAGGTTCGGCGGGTGTTGAAAATCGCCAAGGAGCCGATCAGTCTGGAGACGCCGATCGGTGAGGAGGAAGATTCGTCGCTGGGAGATTTTATCGAGGACAAGGGGGTTGTCTCGCCGCTTGAAGCTGTCATCAAGGGGAACCTGTCTGATCAGCCTCCAGGGTTTTAAGCTCCTTGACTCCACGCGAAGAGAAGGTCTTAAGGATGCGTTTCGGGATCGGTGAAAAATCGGATCATACTCTCGAAGAAGTTGGGCAGGATTTCAACGTTACCCGGGAGCGGATTCGTCAGATCGAGGCGAAGGCCCTGAGAAAACTGCGTCATCCCAGCCGGGCGAAACGGCTTAAAGGGTTTGCCGCAACTGAATAAGTGACGAAAAGCCGATTGTTGTCATTTTGTGAAAAGTTTCTTGACAGCAGTCGGTCGTTTTTCATATTGTCTTTGTTTCGTGAAGGCTATAGCTCAGTTGGTTAGAGCCGCCGGCTCATAACCGGCTGGTCCGAGGTTCGAGTCCTCGTGGGCCCACCATCTTCACGAAATTATGCTGTAAGAAATGCTGAGGAATTGGATTGAACTGCATCAACATATCGACATGGTTAACGCCTCCGGGGATTGATGAATGGAGCGGCGTAGAGATTGCGGAACAATTCGCCAAGGGGGGAATCCAGATAAATAGAGAGTGCACCGAAAATCGGTGCACTCTTTCTTTTTGTGGAGAGTGACACATGGCTAAGCAGAAAACAGCCTGTTTGAGCGACGTTATCGGTGCCCTTAATCATCTTTATCCGCCTTATCTCGCTGAAGATTGGGATAATGTCGGTCTGCAGGTCGGCGATCCGCAGGTTGAGGTCAGCAGAATTCTTGTCTGCCTTGACGTTGAAGATCCCGCCATCGAAGAAGCACAACGCCGCAACGCTCAAATGATTATTTCTCACCATCCGCTTATTTTCAGAGCCCTGAAACGCCTGACTCCGACCGATTCCACGGGACGTATTCTGTTCCGGGCCATCAAAACAACATTGCCATTGCCAGTGCCCATACCAATCTGGATCGAGCTGAAGATGGCTTGAATGACTGGCTCGCAGCGCGTCTTCAATTACGCGACCTGCAGCCGCTTGAACGACCGCTGCGCGACCAGTTTCATAAGCTGGTTGTTTATGTTCCTGAGGGCCACGAGGCTGATGTTATGGAGGCCCTGTTTGCAGCAGGTGCTGGTCAGGTTGGGGATTACGATCGCTGTTCCTTTCGCACTGCCGGCACGGGCACTTTCCGTGGAGACGATAGATCGCAGCCATTCATCGGGACTGCTGGTGAATTTGAAGAAACAGACGAAATACGACTTGAAACGATCGTACCGACCCGTGGTATCAGCAAAGCGGTCAATCGCATGTTGAAAGCTCATCCTTACGAAGAAGTTGCGTACGATTTGATCCCGCTGAGCAATAGCTTTTCCAAAACCGGGCTCGGCCGGATCGGGAGACTGGACAGCCCTTGTTCGCTGCGTGATTTCGCCGGACAGGTCAAGGAACGGCTGGGAGCGGAGACATTACGCCTGGTGGGGAACGCAGACGATATGATGACCAGAGTTGCCGTGTGTGGTGGCAGTGGCATGTCTACTTACAGTGATGCTGTTCGCCTGGGGGCGGATTGCCTGGTGACCGGTGACATCAAATTTCACGAGGCACAACGCGCTCGTGACGAAGGTGTTGCGTTGATCGATGCCGGACATTTTGCCACGGAACAGCTCATGGTGACAGAGCTGGCACGGAGGTTGAGAGCTGTTTTGACGGAACGTCATTATTTAATAGATATTTTTGAGTTGGAAACCGAAAAGGATCCGTTCGTTACCTTCACTTAAGGGTAGCGTTGCGCACTAGAACATGGAGGCTATAACGTGCAAAACAAATTAAACCTGCTGCGAGATTTGCAGGAAATCGACCAGGAAATCAGTTCCATTGAAGCAACCCGACAAGGGTATCGTGATGAGTTGAGCTCTTTTGATGAAGAGGCAAACCGAGTTGAGTCGATGCTGGATCAGTTGGGCGATGAAATTGCTCTGCTCAAACAAGCGGAAGCTCAGCTGCAACAGGATCTGCTCAAGGAGCGTGATAATGTGGTCAGAGTAGAGGCCCGCCTGCCGGAAATTCAGACCCAGAAAGAATATGTCGCGGTTCTGAAGGAAATTGATGTGGCTAAGAAGTCGAACAAGGACCTCGAAGAACAGGTTCAGGCAAAACAGCAGGAAATCGCGACTCTGGACAGTGATCGTCAGGAAAAAGAGACTGAACTTGCATCGATCAAAGAAAATTCAAGTGCGCGCGGTGAAGAGCTGACGATTCTGCTGAATGAGTCGGAGGAAATTCTGTTGAAGCGAACTGAGGCACGGGAAAAAGTGGCTGCTGAACTGCCTTCCTCGCTGTTGCGTAAATACCAGACCCTGTTTAAACGTCGGGCCGGTCTGGCCCTGGCCTGTGCTCGCAACGGTGCTTGTCTGGGGTGTAATATGCAACTTCCTCCGCAGCAGTTTAATAAGTTGCTTAAAATTACAGAACTGCAAACCTGTCCGCATTGCAACCGCATTCTGTATGTCGACCAGGAAGTTTAGCAACAGCTTGTCACGGTTTAAAAATTTGGTTGAAGAAGGACAGATGATCGCCGCTCAGATTCAGATGGTTACGGCCGGTTTACCTGTCGTCGTCTGAAGAATTCGGGGGGGAGGAAAGTCCGGGCTCCGCAGGGCAGGATGGTTCTTAACGGGAACCGGGGGTGACCCCAGGGGATAGTGCCACAGAGAGGAGACCGCTTCACCTGTTAGTGCCGTTTACGGCGGTATGGTGAAGTAAGGGTGAAAGGTGAGGTAAGAGCTCACCAGTTTCGGCGGTGACGTCGAAAGCTCGGTAAACCCCATCCGGAGCAAGACCGAATAGGGAAACGTTTGAGGACGGCCCGTCCGAAGTTTCCGGGTCAGGTTGCTTGAGACCGTTGGCAACGACGGTCCTAGATGAATGATCATCACCCTGTTTACGGGTAACTGGAGCAGGGAACAGAACCCGGCTTATGGCCTTCTTCAACCAAAACTATGGCGGCAGTGTGAAATGATCATGCTGCCGCTTTTTATTGGATTGTCCTTTATGACGGAGAACAGAACCGGCCTCTGGACCGATATCGCTTCCAGATTGATGAGCGAATACCGCCATTTGTCCCGGAAGGAGCGGTTGTGGATCGATGATCAGCTCGACCGGATTGAACTTATCCAGGCCGAGCTGGATCGACTATTCAGTCTTGTCGAAGGAGAACGGCACTGTCGCTATTGCCGGGGGGATTGCTGCACCAACGGGCATAATCACATGACCCTGGTTAATCTTTTGAGTTTTGCCCGCCACGGAACCCCTCTTCCAGCCGCGGATTTTTCCTGTGCCTGTCCATTTCTCGACCCTCAGGGGTGTAAACTTCCGGTTTCTGGTCGACCGTATAACTGCATCACTTTTATTTGTGATAGAATAGAGGACGCTCTGGCCCCGGATCAGCAGCAACAGTTTTATGCCTTGGATCAACAATTACGCGAATTATATTTAAGCGTTTGCCGGCGATATCGCGGGGCAGCCATGACCGGGTTAATGATTCAGGAGCAGCGTCGACCTGGCCAGTCGTTTCTTGAAGTAGATGAAAATCATCTGTAGTCAGGCAGGAGGGTTTCTTATGACGATAAGCTTTGACCGAAAAAATGGTGAAATTGATAATTTAATTGATCAACTGATGGCAAAAACGGGAGTTTATCACCCCGAAATGATTCGTGAAATGATCATCGGAGCGTTGAAGTCGGGGCAGGAGAACAATTATCTGGCCGATCAGAAACTGATGCGCACAACAATGAAAGAGATGCGTTACACTAATAAGATCTTTGCTCCTTATCGGGATCGTAAAAAGTAACGGTCTTCGGCAGCGCCCGGACTCCGCGGGAGGCCCCAATCTATAAAAAATGTGTCGATTTCTGTCGTATGCTGGCCGATAAAAATTACATGGTGATTACTGGTGGCGGTCCGGGAATTATGCAGGCTGGAAATGAAGGTGCCGGCGTTGAAAACTCCTTCGCCGTTAATATCCGCCTGCCGTTTGAGCAGGGAACCAACGAGATCATGCACCTTGATGAAAAGTCGATCACCTATCAATACTTTTTCAATCGCAAGGTCGCATTCCTGAAAGAGGCGCATGCCATTGCACTGTTCCCCGGCGGCTTTGGCACTCTCGATGAAGCGATGGAGGTCATGACTCTGATCCAAACCGGAAAAAATCCACCGGTTCCATTGATCATGATTGATGACGAGGGTGGATATTGGGATGATTGGCTCGACTTTATCCGCGACAGCTTACTCAAGCGTGATTTGATCTCCGGTGAGGATTTCGGTCTTTTTACCATCACTCGAGATCCGCTTGAGGCTGTGCAGGTGATCGACGATTTTTATCGCAACTATCACTCCATGCGCTTTGTCGGTGATAAACTGGTGATTCGGCTGAATAAAGCTCTTGATTCTGATCATTTGCAGATACTCAACAGTGAATTTGGTGAAATTCTTGCTCCCGGGGGAAGAATGAGTCTTAATTCGCCGTTGCCTGAGGAAAACGACCAGCCGGATCTGAAGCACCTGCCGCGTCTTGTCCTGGAGTTTAACCGGCGCAGCTACGGTTCCTAAGCTCTCTGATCCGCCGAATCAATTCGTTCTAGGATTTCATGTCATCTGAATCTTCTTTGCCGATCAGTCCCGTATGCGTAAGTCTGAATCGTTCAGACTTACGCAGCATGATGCGTCTTGTTCATCTCCTTTTTCGCCTGAGTCAATCCAGAGGGTATCGTGAGCTGGTTTATCCACAGTTAGCAGACGTTGCCCGCTTTGACCCGGGGCATGCTTCATTGATGATGGGGTATGACTTTCATTTGAGTGAAACCGGGCCCAAGCTGATTGAAGTCAATACCAATGCCGGTGGGGCTTACCTGGCCTGGCTCAGTGAGCAACAGGTCGATAAACTGACTCCTCTGATTTTACCGCCACATTTTGATCAGCGGCTGCTGGATAGTTTTCTTCGGGAATGGCGAGATTTTTCCAACACGGAACGCTCTTTAGAGCGGGTTGTGATCATGGATGATGATCCTGTTAACCAACCGTTGTATTCAGAAATGAAAGCCTGCCGTGATTGGCTCTGTAACAAGGGGATCGATGCCAGGATTGCCGCCCCTGAGCAGCTTGAGCACTGCGCTGATGGTGTTTATCTGCAGGGTGAGAAGATCGATCTGATCTACAATCGCCACTGTGATTTCTTTCTTGAAGAGGAGTCGATGGCTGAGCTTCGCTTATCCTATCTGGCTGCCAAGGTCTGCCTGTCTCCCAATCCTTTCGCCTATGGTCTGCTGGCCGATAAGAGACGCATGATCCTCTGGTCCAATCCTGAGACGATGAGTCGGCTGGACCTTACTGAGAAGGAGCGCGCGCTGCTGAAAAGGTAGTTCCTCGCAGTCGTTTATTAAGTGATTGTTGCGAGGAGGATCTTTGGCCTGAACGGAAAACGTTGATATTCAAGCCTGTCACCCGTTTTGGCAGCCGCGGGGTTTTGCTCGGTAAAGGGATTACCCGCAAGCGCTTTGCTGAACTCGACCCCGATACCACTCTGGTTCAGGAACTGGTTTCGCCCTCACTGGTCAGTGACGAAGATGGCCGCGACTTCAAGGTCGACCTGCGCTTGTATGTTTATCGTGATCGATTGCTTGGGATTACATCCCGAATTTATCAGGGGCAGGTGACTAACCTGCGGACTGAAGGGGGAGGTTTTGCTCCTGTCAGAGTTGTCTGATTGGTTTATCCCCCCGCTTTTTTAACTTTCCAGCCCTTTTCCTGCAGCAGGGGAAGCAAGAGGTCGCGCTGGTCGCCCTGAATTTCGATGACGCCGTTTTTGACTGTTCCACCGGTGCCGCATTTCTGCTTCAGTGTTTTCGCCAGAGCTTTCAATTCATCGCCACTCAGCGGAACACCGGTGATCAGTGTTACCCCCTTGCCTTTACGCCCCTTGGTCTGTCGTTCTATACGGACAATCCCGTCGCCGGCTGGTCTTGGTTTCTGTCTCTCGCACTGACACTTGGACAGAGCTCTGCCGCATTTTGAGCAGGCCGGACCCATCTCATCCGAATAAACCAATCTGGTATTTGAATTTTTCATGTTTGTCGCCACTATAGTTTTGCTCTGAATTGACACTCGACGCAGATCTGCTTGATTTCGTACAGGCCCGATTCTTTATTGAGTACAGTCGCTGTTGCCATATGATCGTGGCAGGTCAGCTTGTAGCATTCACTGCAGACAAGACCTTCTCCAACAGTCGAACAATAGTTACAGATGTGACACATCCAGGGAGATTTTTCTTCTGACATAGCCAACCCTTGAAACTGGTATTAGAGAAGGGAAATATATCAGGCTTGCGGAGCAAAAGGAATGGAATAGTGTGACAGGAAAAAGGCCGGCTCCACCTTGTGTGAACGGTGGAACCGGGATTAAAATCAGGAATCAGGCTTTACGCTCTTCTCACCAAAGCATTGAGCATCAGGTTATTGAAAAGCCTGTGTCCCGATAACAGAGATATCGTTCTGATTGTTGTATTTTCTTAATTAAGTCTCTGGGCCGATCGTTTTTCTCTCCCTTTAAAAGATTAAAATAGTCCATGCCGTAATTTGTCTTTCGTATCCGAGATGTGGTGAGGATAATGGTTCAGGCAGCTGGCCGCCATCGGGAGAACCCTGATATGGGGGCAGGGACTCCCCGAATGTTGATCTGTGCAGAAAATGGGCTAGAGTGAGGTCAACCCTTCACGTATTGCATATTTGGTCAGCTCCGCGATGCTGTGGAGACCGAGCTTGCGCATAATCTGGGCGCGATGGGCTTCGATGGTCTTCACACTCAGAAAGAGCTGCTCTGCAATCGCCTTGGTTGAATTGCCCTCTGCCATCAACTGGAGGACTTCACGTTCGCGCGGCGATAAGGTGTCGCTTTTAGGGGTTGATGTCCGCTGGGCCCGGCAGCGGTAATCTTGGACCAGCAGGCTGGCAACTTCAGGGCTGAGATAGGTTTTCCCCTGGCAGACCAGTTGTATCGCCTGGACTAATTCATCATAAACGCAGTCTTTGAGCAGATAGGCATTTGCTCCAGCCTGAAGCATTTCTGCTACGAAATGGTGATCTGAATGCATCGAAAGGGCGATGATCCGGGTAGCAGGGTTCTGTTTGATGATTTTACGTGTGGCGTCAATGCCGTTGAGATTGGGCATGGTGATGTCCATGATCAGAACATCGGGTTCAACTCCTGATTTTTAAGGATAACTTCGCGGCCGTCACTGGCTTCGCCAACGACTTCGATTCCTTGCTCGCGATCAAGCAGATTGCGGATCCCTTCGCGAATAATTCGGTGATCGTCGGCCAGTACAACTTTAATGCTCATCGGTTTCCTCGTCGGCTGTCCAGGTTGTCGGAATCTGCAAATGTGCCTGTGTCCCTTGACCTGTGCGGGATGAAATAGCGAAACAACCACCCAGGTAGGTCAACCGCTCTTGAATGTTCAACAGCCCAAAACCATGGCGTCTGGGCGATGATGTTCCGCTCTGGTTCGGCAGGCCGATCCCGTTATCGCTGATGGTCAGCGAAAGGATACCTTCATTCTCTTTGAGTTCTATTTTGACATAATCGGCGTTGGCGTGTTTGACGATATTCACCAGCAGTTCACGTACCGTTTTGAACAGTAAAATTTTTGCTGTGTCGGGAAGTCGTATCTCCTGACCGTTGCCGATGACCTCGGTCCGGATTTCATTGTCTCCTAATATTCTTTCCGCCAGCCATTTGATGGCGGCAATGAATGTCAGGTTGTAGAGTGCTGGAGGGCTCATTTCAGTGGTCAGAGAGCGGGTGACTTGAATCGCCTCATTGAGAAATTGCTTGATTCCACCAAGGTTGGCCAGACAGCTGTCCGCTGTTGCTGCCTGCTCCATGGCTGACAAACGAATCTTGGTCAGGGCCAGGTTTTGACCAAGGTTATCGTGTAATAGTTCGGCCAGACGGCGGCGTTCTTCCTCTTCAGCCAGGGTCAGTTCCATCGACAGAGAGCGTAGTTGATTGTTTTTTTCAGAAATTTCCCGGGTTTTCTTTTCAACCTGGTGGCGGGAAAAGAGCGAAAAACCGAGCAACAGCAAGGTTATGCCGCCCAAGGTCGAGGCCAGATGAAGCAACCATGTTGGCAGTTGTCCCCCGAGGCTGCGGCTGAACCACTTGTTCCAGCTCTGATAGTAGAGGGATGCACGATTTGATTTCAGTTCGCGGATATGAGCGTCGATAACATTCAGATATGGGGCGTATTGACCCTTCGGTGCACCGAAAAAAATGGTGATGGGGTTAAGCAGGATCGGTGTTTTAATAATGTCGTTACGCATTTCGGGCATATTATTATAGAAACGGCCGAGAACTATTGCATCAACCTCGTCATTATAGAGATCGTTGAGCGCAGCTGTTGCATCTGAAAAACCGAAGAACTCAACATTGACATTGAACTGGTTCGCCAGCTTTTTCAGGCCGCTCTCGCCTTCTGAAAAATACACGAATTTTCAACTGAGACTTTTTTCCCCTCCAGGTCAAGGACTGTTTGAATGGCATTCTTGTCCTTTGTGTAGACTTGTCCCCAATCAAGGTAAACCGGTGATTGAGACAGGGTAATATGATTGTTGGAATTCAGAAGAGCGTACGCTCCAGGGAGTATATCGATTTCATGCTGGAGCAGCAACTCAACCGAATCGCACCAATTGATCGGGATATACTCAATCTCCCAGCCTTCCTGAGCAGCAATATGATCCAAGAGATCGGGCACGAAGCCTTTTGCCTTCTGTTCATTTCTGTCGAACCAGATCGCCGGGGGATCCTGTGAAGCTCCAACCCGTACTTTTGTCCGGCATGAAGTTCCGGTGGAGCTCCAGCTCCTGAAACAACGAGTATAAGCAGCAGGCAGAACAGTTTTGCTCCCGCGGTTATGCCATTTCTGTTGATCAACGCTTTTCCCTTTAGCGCAAAGAATCATTGCAGTCTGTCAGAATGATCCGGCAGGTCTCGGCTGTCTATAGGGAATTCCTATTTAAGTGACTACGGGTGGAATGAAAGGTTCGCCGGGGCAGATCTGGCGCCGATAAGTTTGCGCAGATCTGATATGACAACAGAACAATGCCGGAACTAGTTTAATTTGATTTTTGACAGAGCTCCCGCTATCCGAAGATGGTAACTGCCGTTATTCCGAGGTTTTTTAACCAAGCTGAGCATATCTTTTAACAGTGGGTCGAACGATTCCTGTGGAGTGATATTGAGGTTAAGATTCAGGCTGCTGCTGGCGGGATTGTGGCCCAGGCGAAGAGTTCCGTTTCCATTGAGCAGCAGATCGGAACCTGCGGACTTTAGCGTGCCGAGAGTGATGAGCGGTCCGGTTATCCGAGCTCTGCACTGTAACTGACCAATTGACAGAACGTCATTGCTGCTGCCGAAATTTTGTAGTCCTGACAGGTTCAGATCGCTCATGTCTATTTGTAGCTGACTGCGATTGTTTCCTTGAAGAGGTAACACCCCTGAAAAATTGGCACTGTCAATCCGGCCACTGAGGTTCAGCGGGTATTGAGGTTCAAGGGATTCATTGAAGATGAGGCCGTTAAAAGCGACACTGACTTGGCCGTTGCGCATAGCGGAGCCCTTAATCTGTCCCTGATAGCCCTCAAGAGTAAAGTGAAGGCCTGGATTGTCGCTGACAAGCGAGGACCACAAGGGCTGTATTCTGAGCTCTTTTAACCGGATCGGCCGCTGAGGGATTTCGGGATGGCTGATTGTTATGTTTTCAGCCGTAATCACCAGGGGGAAGCTTATGCCAGGTGATTCAAGGTGAAGCTTAAGACCATGCTTTTGGGCTAAACCCTCAATCTGCCGGGTCAGTGGTTCAAGTGGTAAAAATAGAAGCAATCCCAGGACAAAACAGAGAGAAAAGCTGACCAGACACAAGAACAGCGGATGACGAAGAAATTGACCTGTTTTCTGCAACATTAACGCAGTTCCTTGAAATGGCTAAGAGTCATGACGATATCCAGCTGTTCGGGTGTATCGAAACGGGGTCTGATCCGCAACTGGGAAACCGTTAGCTTTTGCTGGGTATTTTCAAATTGGTAGAGAAGCTCAACAATTTGCTGGAGCTGCAGTTTTTCCAGTTTGATCTCAACACCTTCCTCAACAATATCTCCACGAACCCTGTCCGGTTGCGGTCGCACATAAAGGAGTTGACTGCGGGCGCCGACGCGTTGAGCTGCATTTTCAACCTTGGCGATCAGGTTGCCGTCGCTGGCGGATGTCGTGTGCGGGGCGATATTTCCCAATTCGGCCTCAAGCAGACGATACCCGACCAGGGCTGCGTGAAACTGCGACAGTTCCTTTCGGGCAATCACGGTCTTTTTTTCGATCCTGCTGAGCGCTTGCTGGTAGCTGCTGTAGATCCAATATCCGCACAGGAGTGTGAGCAGTGTCCCCGCCGCTATCAGGGGCTTTAGATGTCTTTCCCGATCAAAGCCACCCATTTACCTGTCTCCCAATTCAATTTGCAGTCGAAAGTCGACCTGGTTTCCATCCAGGGCCTGTTTACTATCAATGATCCGCACCGATTTGAATTGTGGTTCTCCCTGTAAACCACTGAGCAGTTTACTGACCGTGTCAAAGTTTGCCGTGGTCCCGATCAACCTTATAGCCTTGTCGCTGTGGAGGTATTCCTTGATATCAACGGAAAGCTCCGGGGTGATAATATTGGAAAGACTCAGGAGCAGTCGCAGTGCGCTCTGTGATCCGGTGTCGAATTGAGAGATTTTTTTATTCAAATCCTTGATTTTTGACTCCAGTTGTAATGGCGCTGGAACCATCAGTCTTTCGCCCGGAAATTCCTGCTGGTAGCTCTGCTCTATCTGCTGTTTCAGCCGCTTGAGCTGTGACAATTTCTGGGAATACTGTGTGTATCCGGTCGCCCCAATCGTACCCAGAGTCATCAGGACCAGAGTTGCGGCAATCCACATACGACGTTTTAATACCTGCCAGTCATTTTAAGTTTTGAAGTTACCTGAACGCAGGTTCAGTCCGTCTTTCCCCTGCTTGACCGCTGCCAGAGCCAGACAGACTGTGCCGGTCAGATCCTCTGTGATCACTCCTGCCGCGCTTTTCAGTTGCACCGGATTGATGGTGAAACCGGCTTCGCTTAAGCTTTGTGCCAGAGGAGAATCACTTTTCAGACCGAGAAGGCACAGGTTGAGGAGGGTTGGTTGGGTCCCTCGGGCTAATAGCATGGCTTGCTGAAGAATCTCTTTGTGGTCTTGCGTACTTGTTTTGGGAAGGATTCTCAAGTCCACAACCTGATTGTTGTGACAGCGGGCAAGAGTGATTTCCTGTGCGTCAGCGCAGAGCAGTAAACCGTCTTCAGACCAATCCAATCCCGCAGCATAGCAGAAGGGGGTAACCCGATATAATCCAGAGGGCTGCTGTCATCGTCAAACAGTCCAATAAGCTCTTCCAGTTTGTTGTTGTCAACAGCGACTGAGAGAACCCGGTTAGGCTCAAGCAGCTGTTGGTAAAACTTTTATCCTCTGCGGAACAGGGGATTTGCCGGGACATCTCAGGTGGTGCCGTGACCGCAATTTTGTGTATGTCGCTGAAGGGGAAATCGAGCCACCGCAACATGGCCGATTGTGCCGGAAGGGCCGATGCCAACCGGTCGACCATCTGCAACGGACCGATCTCTTCGATCAGTGCCTCTGCCAGGGATTTGCCGGGCTTCTGCTCAAAACGTCCAACCTGCTGCAGTGTTGTCTTCTGCCGGTCTCTCGAGGCAACCGCGTATAGCCATTGGTCCTGGTTTCGTTGTAAAGCGATATATCTACGACGCATTGGTTAATTTACCTTCTGCCACAGGAGATTGTCCTTAGGCTTGTTGACGACCGCTTGCATTCTTCGGGTACCGTCGTTGACCCGTCCTGTACTGTTGATTAGATAGTAGGAGCTTGTGACCCCTAAATCAAGATTACGGTTTAAGGCCGTAAAACTATCAAGCCCGATCGCATCACGCAGGTCATTCAGATCGGTAAAAGGTCCTTTGGCCCGGCTCAATAGCAGGTTTTCAATCGCCGGACCGGCATCAATATCCCAGCTGCGCAACAGTTCTGGGGCGGCGGTATTGACATTCAGCTTGTTTGAACCAAAGCTGCTGACAAAGGGGCGCAAGCGGGCAACCGTCTCGCTGCTGAAGCCGCGGATCAGATAGAGTTCCTCAAGGCTCTGCAGTGGCCCATCGGTCGCCTCATAGGGTGGGTTCTCTGCCAGATAGTCGCTGTCCTCGGCACCACCCGGACCGGGATCATGGTCTTCATCAATCCAGTCGATTAATGCATCGGCCAGAGCTTCCGGGGTCTCGATCGACAGCTCTGAGCAGAGCCTGATAAAGCGTTCACGATAGAGGATATTGGGATTTCCCGCTGAATCAACCAGTTTATTGAGCCACAGGCGGCCGTCAAGATCTTCGATTGTGACACTGATCTGCCCATCCGCCAACGGATAGTCCTGTATGCCGAGCGACCAGAGCTCGGTCTGACTGTGGGCATCGTAGTTGTTTTTGTCCTCCTGCAGGATCATCCGGCCTGCTCTTATGCCTCCGATGGCGAGATACTCAGCCTTGGTGCTGTCGCGAAAGGTTTCCGTCAAGCGCAGATCAACCAGTGTCGAAAAAGCGAATTCACTGAGCAGCGCACTGAGCAGTGCGATGACAACCAGGACAAGCAGCAGAACCATCCCCTTCTCATCACGGACTGTCATTATTGCCTCCCGGTTGTGAAAGTGTAAAGACACTCTGTAGTGGAGGCCTGTCCGGCATATCACTCAGTTCGATGGCAACTTTAACCAGAACCGGTCTGCCATCGCTGGAGCTGTCCCAATCATCGCGCCAGGTTGAGCCGTCAAAGAAACTGAACGTCAGTTTAGCTATCCTTTGAGCGAGGCGTTCCTCCGGCGATCGGTTTTTGTCATTCAAGCCTTTTTCGGATCTCCAGAGCGTCATTCTCTCATCCTGATCGGGGCCCAAGCGATAGCTGAGCCAACGCATGCCGGGTTGAGTCCTAGCGCTTGAACTCGTCAGAAACTCAATCCAGGGCTCATTCTGAGCGTTACTTCCGCCAGTTATAACCGACTTTCCGGGGGGCGTGTCAAGCGACAGGCCAAGCAGTTCCCGATCCAGCCGTGTGCTTAACACGCGAGCCAGATGCAATGCGGATGCCTGCTTTTCAACCTGCTCCTTGGCAGCGCTTCCGGTCGTAAAAACACCATAAATCGATACCAGAATCAGGCTGGCCAGGGCAATCGCTACCAGAACTTCCAGAAGAGTGAAACCTCTGGCGTCGTTCATTGCGATGTCTCCAGCATGAATGATGTTAAGGTGACCAGTTCATTCTTTTTTCTTCGCCCAAAGAACGCTCAGATCGATCTGCTCTATCCCGGATATCGGGGTCGGTGTGTATACGACACGCCAGCGGAAATCCTGATTCGGTTCTTGAAACACTCCCTGGTGCTGGTCCAGCCCCTGATTGATGGAGTTTTCAATTTTCTGCCATTTTTTGTTTGGCTAAAAATGTCGCCCGGGTCATTTGTTGCAGTTTCTCATTGATCAGAATGTTCCGCTGTGTCAGTCCGAGGACGGCAATCAGGGCGATGCTGACGATTGTTAAGGCCACCATGACTTCAAGTAGAGTGAACCCTTGATTTTGACTGAGTTTCTCTTGCCCTGTCATCTGAAGTCCCGAAAGCCGTCGTAAAATTCGGTCAAGCCGGTCAGTGGAACCAGTCGCAACGTCAGCTTCCGGTCTCCTTCATCTCGCAGGTGGATGATTGTTTCCTCCAGCCAGCCGTCAGGGAACATCGCAGTCGTGACCTCTCCCGTTCTGCGCTCCCCTCGTTGAGGTTGGTAAATAGTTTCAAAACTTACTGTTTCCGGCAGTCGGAAGAGACGCCCCGGGCCTGTGTTTTCCAACAGCTCACCGTTGTCCGCGATCTCAATCGTGCGGTATGTTTTCTGACTGATATCAAAAATCAATCGTTGCTCCCGTCCAGTCATGATGGCCTCGTTATAGAGGTATTTAACTGTTCCGGAAATGCGCCTTGCCGCGGCCTTCATACGATTTGTTTCAAACCCGCTGATAAGGGGCAGGCTGAGATTGGCCAGTAAGCCCAATAATAGAACCACCAGGGTGAGCTCAATCAGAGTGAAGCCGCGTTGATTGCACAGTCGGATGTTCAGTTGCTTGCGCATGAGCAATTCCCGCTGAATTAATGCAAGCTCTGACTGGCTTGGAATATTGGTAACAGGATGGCCAGCACGATAAAGCCGACGGCTCCCCCATGATCAGAATCATGATCGGTTCAAGCAGGGCGAGCATTCTGTTGATGGAAAGTTCAATCTGTTGATCGCAATTATTGGCGACTCGCCGAAGCATCTGTTCAAGTTCGCCACTGTCTTCACCTACCGAGACCATCTGGGTCAACATGACCGGGAATAACTTCGCTTTTTGTAAAGGGGCCGTTAATGTCGATCCTTCACGAATTTGATGACTTGCATCGTCAATGTGTTGTTCGAGCACCTTGTTGTTTAATAGTTTTCCCGTTATTTCGAGTGCCTGCAACAGCGGCAATCCACTGCCGAGCAAGGTCGAGAGAGTTCGGCTGAAGCGGCTCGTCGCAATCAGCAGGTTGAGCCGGCCGATCACCGATAATCTGAGTTTCCAGCGATCAACCGCAAATCTTCCTTTGTCACGACCTGACCAGCGTTTGAACAACAGCAGGGCGACGACCAGGACAATGGTCAATAACCAACCGTAGTTTTGCAGTAAATTGCTGGCTGCAATAAGAATGCGGGTTGGCAACGGGAGGACTTGCTCCAGTTCAAGCAGCATTCGGGTGATTCTCGGCAGGACAAAACCGACCAGGAAAAGAAGTACTCCGGTGCCGGCGACGGCCATCAAGAGAGGGTAAGCCATGGCGGCGTTAATCCGGCTGCGCAGTCTGGTTTGCTCTTCAAGCAGATCCGCCAGATTGGCCAGTGCCAGGTCGAGGGTCCCGCTGCTTTCGCCGACTTCGGTCATACTCAGGTAGATCGCAGGGAAGATTTTCCGTTCGGCAGACAACGCCGAGTGTAGAGCTTCACCCTGAATGACTGCCTCACGCGTTCTTTCCAGGACGCTCACCAGCTGCTGGTTCTCTGTCTGCTCAGCAACTGAGGCGAGTGCCAGATCAAGTGATAAACCGGCGCTGAGAAGGGTCGAGAGTTGGCGTGTGGCAACCGCAAGCTCTTCTGTCGGGACCTGCCTCATCCGGAGTTGTTGCCATAGATTCCTGCCACTGTGGTTTTGGTGCTGACGACTTCTGAGGCGAATATCCCTTTTTCGCGCAGACTGGCCAATACACTGCGCTGGCTGCTTCCCTCACAACTGCCACTGACCTTACGCCCTTCGCTGTCGTAGCCTTTGTATTCAAAATCGCCATCGATCAGTCAGACCTCATTTGCCAATCTGGGTAACACGCAGGATCTCTTCGAGGGATGTCTCGCCGGTCATGGCTTTTTCAGCCCGTTCTGACGGAGACTGAGCATTCCTGCTTTTTGAGCCGCTTTATGGATGGTGCTGGCATCTGCACCGCCCATAAGGAGTTCACGGATTTCATCCGTCATCAACAGAAGTTCATATATTCCCGTTCGGCCCCGATAGCCAATCTGCTGACATGAGTCGCAGCCGTTACTGCGGAAAAACTGCCGGGTCGAACTCTGTGGCAATAGTTCTTCAAACTGTTTCGTGATCTCTTCACTTGGGGTGTAGCTCGTACGACAGTCGAGACAGAGTTTGCGTACCAGTCTTTGAGCCAGAATTCCGTTAATTGCCGACGAAACCAGAAAAGGCTCAACTTTCATGTCGAGCAATCGTGTCAGTGCTCCGGCTGCATCATTGGTATGGAGGGTTGAAAAACCATATGTCCGGTCAGTGCCGATTGTACTGCGATCTCTGCGGTCTCAGTATCACGGATTTCACCGACCATAATAATGTCAGGGTCCTGTCTCAGGATCGAACGCAAACCGGCAGCAAAGGTCAGATCAATTTTTGGATTAACCTGAATCTGGCCGACCCCGGCGAGTTGATATTCTATCGGATCTTCGACCGTGATGATGTTTTTGCTGCGATCATTCAAATGGCTTAGAGCCGCATAGAGAGAGGTCGTCTTCCTGAACCGGTAGGGCCGGTGACAAGGAAGATACCGTGCGGCTGAGCAATCAGTTTCTCGACCTGATGGCGCAGCTGCGGATCAAGCCCGAGCTGCTCCAGTTCGATGACACTGGCGCTGGTTTCCAGCAAGCGAAGAACCAGGCGTTCACCAAAGGCCGTTGGTAGGGACGATACGCGGATGTCGATATCCCTTCCGGCAATCCGCACCCTGAAGCGACCATCTTGCGGCAGGCGCTTTTCAGCGATGTTGAGACCGGCCATGATCTTCAGTCGAGAAATGATCGTAGCGCAAGCCTTTGGTGGTGGCCTCAGTACCTCGTAGAGCACTCCATCAATCCGGTAGCGGATGATCAATTCGGTTTCAAACGGCTCAAGGTGAATATCGCTGGCCCGTTCTTTACAGGCCCTCGCCAACAGACCATTGACAAACCGGATGATTGGAGCTTCATCATTGCTGTCGAGCAGATCGGTCGGCCCGAGGGTCGCGGCTAAGTCTTCCTCGCTGCTGTCAAGTTCTGCCGGAAGGTTCGTATTGCCGCCGGCATGCTCAGCATAGGCCTGGTTGATTGCTCGTAGAATTTCATCTTCAGAGGTCAGACAAATAGAGACCCTCAGGCCGGTCATTGCTGATAAATCGTTGACTGGTTGACTGTTTGTCGGGTCAACCATCGCCAGGTGAAGCTTGTCCGCTGAACTTTTAAAGGGGAAAATCTGTTGTGCGCGTACATATTCAAGTGGCAGTTGATCGAGAAGATCACTGACCCCTCTGCCGGTTGGTACGGTCGGTAGATATTCCATATCGTATTGTTTAGCGAGGGCTTGGGACAGTTCGGCAGAACTGAGTCCGTAGTGAGCTTTCAAAATCTGCCCGAGGCGCTGCGATTGCTTCTGCTGTTGTTGGTCCTTGAGCGCTTTTTCTACGATATCAGCTGTAACAAGACCTTCACTTTTCAGGACCTCACCGAGTTTTGGCCAGTTATTCATGCCTGACAGGGTCCTTTCTCGATCCGCTCCCGAGGATGTCGATCATGAAAGGATTCATATCGATTTCTTCCTGCATTTCCTGTGTTTGCATCGCTTGACTTGTTGCCTGTGAGCGGCGGGTAATCGCTTCCATCTCTTGGGCGTTATGAATTATTTTGGGGGTAATAAAAACCAGTAAGTTTTGTTTTTTGCCTGGTCACTCCATTTGAGCGAAACAGACGGCCGAGAATTGGTATATCCCCCAGTAAGGGAACCTTGAAATCATTTTTCTTGATGTTTGTCCCGATCAATCCGCCCAGTGTGACGGTTTTACCATCTTCTGCCAGAACCGTATTGCTGAGTTGGCGTTTGGTCAGGGTCGGACCAACTTCGTTGACGTTGCAACCGTATTGGATGATATGTCGGTGATTTCCTGGAAGATGTCCAGTTGAACCTGATCCCCCTCCGTAATTTGAGGTGTGAAACGGAGAGTCAGAGCAACGTCTTGTCGCTCAATTGACACACTTTGCGAGTTTGGGTTGCTGGTATCTGTGAGGCGGTTGGTTATGATCGGAACATTTGAGCCGATAATGATCTGGGCCTCTTTGTTATCTGAGGTCAGTAGTCTCGGCGCAGACAAGATATTAACATCGTCACTGGTTTGCGACAGCTGAATCAGGGCGGAAAGAGCGGGAACGGTCAACTCAGATCCATCCGGTGCAATGGTTGTAATCGGGTTGAACAGCCCCCAATCATCAGTCCTTTAACCGTTTTGCAAGCAGGTTTGGGACGCCGCTGTCTCCAGCACTGGAAAAATCGCTCAAACCGACTGAACCCGAGTTGAGATTGCTGGTTCCCAGAATGACGCTTTGTCCATCAATACTGGCTGCCCCTTGAAGCGATACACCCAGTTCACGCGTGGCATTCATTGAAAGTTCAAGGATTAAAGCCTCAACATAAACTTGCAAGCGTTGAATATCGAGTTTTGCAATCACCTGCTTGAGTTGTGCGTATTCTTTGGGACTGGCGCTGATAAGGAGTGAGTTCGTTGACGGAACGGCAGAAATTGCAAGCGGGGACGTCTGGTTTTTAGCTTTTTGGGCGGCCACTTGCTTGGAATTGGCCATAATTTCGTTAAGGCTTTTTGCCAAGTCTTCCGCATCGGCATGCTTCAGGTAGTAAACATTGATATCGGAGCGGTCCTGAATGCTGGGAATATCTATCGCCTTGATCAGGTTTCGCAGGAGATCGATTTCGTCAACTGAAGCGATTGCCAGCAGGGAGTTGGTGCGCTGATAAGCGATGACCTGGCCTTTCTGTGCCGAGACTGTGTTTTTTGCCTTGCGGGTGTTCGGTTTGTCGTTGAAGAGCGTATTGGCCAGATCGGCAACTGTCTCTGCATCGGCCTGACGCAGGTGGAAAACTTCCAGATCATCAAGGCCCGTCGGAATATCAAGGTCTTTGATGATTTCGATCAGACGATTGATGTTGGCTGCACTATCGGTCAGAATCAGAGTATTGGTTGGCTCGTAAACGCTTAAGTTGCTGGTTTTGGGAATTAATGGAACCAGCGCAGCGGTGGCAAGGGTCTGCGCATCTGCATGCTTGAGGCGCACCAGCTGCGTGACATAGTTATCGCCCTGGGCACGGCTGGAGGTTGATAAGTTACTCTGTGTGGCCTCCTTGATAGGGACGATCTTGTTAACTTTATTGCTTTGTACGAGCGTGTACCCTTTAACGTTGAGAACAGAAAGAAACAGTTGATAGGCTTCTTCCTTGCTCATTGATTCAGGTGAGGTGATCGTTACCTTGCCACGAATCTGTTCATCATAGATGAAATTACGACCGGTCAACTCCGAGATTGTTTTAATCAGATCGGTGAGGTCGATATCCTTGTAGTCCAGGGCAATTTTGTCGTTTTCCGGCTCCGGTTTTGCCAGGCAGGTTGTCTGCATGCCGAATACAAAGAGCAATAGAAGAATAATGAGCAATATCCGTGTTTTGTGGCAGTCATGCATTTTCATCTGATCTCATAAGCAAAGGTCATCGCTTTGCCCCTCCGTTCAAGGTCAATACTGATTTGTTTTGACTGGCGTAGTTGAGCAAAAATTTGTAACGCTTTTTCCGGCGAATTCAACTCAAGGCCATTGATTTTGCGGAGGATATCTCCTCTTTTCAGGCCGATTTGAGCAATGAGAGATCCCGATTTGAGTCTTCTGATCTGAAACCGGTTGTTTGGCCCCTTTCTATGTAGGGTGATGCTTGTACTTGTTTGAGCAACTCGCCGATATTCGCTCTGGCATTTTCAGCAACGAGTGCCGGGATCTGCCAGCGATTGTCGCCAAGAGAATCAATGTTTTGGTCAACCTTTTTAGCTCCGGACGCCTTGCTGCGTGATGGGGGAGTCTCTTTCTGCCCTTCTGCAATCAGTTCGAGCACCAGAACGCTGCCATCAGGATAGCGTAGCTCAACGCGATTTCGTTCGATGGCAGATAATGTTGCACCATCCTGCAACTCTTCATTTAGCTGGTAAGTTTTTGTTTCTGTTGAGTGTTTTAATGTCGCCAAGGGGGAATCGCCACCACTCAGGGTGCCGACAAGTTGCCACTTTGTTGTCGATCTGGTTGTCGTTTGAGAAATTGAAGGGGCGTTTTCCGTTCTGTTTCTCATGGAGGAATTGAAAATGTTGTGATTGATAATCGTCTGATAATTGGCTAACGAATCTCGCTGGAGAGACTTTTGTGGCTTTGTTAGCGGCGCGGAAAAGTTGGTTGGGGGGCTCATACAGGGAGCCGATGACTGTTGAGGTCAAATTTCCCAACGCCAATCCGACCAGTCCGCTCAGAAACAGAAAGATCCATACAAAGTGTCGTTTGAATAAATTTATCAACATTGCCAGTTACAAGAAAGTCAAGGGTTGTTTTTATTTCTTCAGCATGTTCGAAAGTGGAATAATTCCTCGGAAAATGCAGAATTATTTCTAACTTTTAAAAGCTGAAAAAAGCAAGAAAAATGAATTCTTTATGACGCGTTGTGAGTAGAAGTGAGCTTGTGTTTTATCACTATGTTTCGGCTGTGAATTTAATTCTTTTAGTTGAAAAATAGAGTGATTTTTTATGTTGAGCATTTGCCAATGAAAATCGTTCGGAACGGTTTTTTGAAAGCCCCGATCCGCAAGGCGAACCGGGGCTTTGGCAAGATAGGGTTGAAAGTTTTATGGACGAGTCGTTCCTGAAGCCAACCAGGCATCTGCTTCCGGATAGGTTACAGCATCGATGGTTATAGAGCCATCAAGCACACCATTGTCGAGCCAATCGAGAGAATCAAAAATCAAACGCTTGGCATAGAAGCGGTTGTGAGCATAGGCTCCCGGCTCATGATGCAGGTAGTTGTAGTTGTGAGCTGCACCGAAGATTCCTTCGTCTATCCAGCCACCAGGGCCGATGGATGCGCTGGTGTCAAATATGGGTAGCCGCCAGTCCAGGTTATCCCTTTGGCTTCGATAGCTGCCAATAGAATGGCGAGTGCTTCGTGGTAGCCTTCTGCTTCTTCTTCCAGGAAGGCGGCAGCGGCGGCAGCGGTCTGTAGACCGTTGTCTGTTGTTGTGTCTTCTGTCACCAGTCCGGGACCATGAGCACCCGTATGACATGCAACACAAGAAGTTGCGTTCAATGCAGTGATGACACCTACGTCATTTTTCTCAACAACTGCAAATTTATGGGTCTCGTCAGTTTCCATGTGACAGGCGACACAAGGGCCGGCTCCGGTCTCCGGGCTGTCGTCATTCAGGCCGATACCGTCATGAGCAAAGAAAGGTACGGGAGAGTAGTCCTGACCTGAATACTCATAACCTATTTTACTGTCTGCAGCATAGAGTGTGGCTGATGCAACCAGGTAGTGAGCTTCCGTAACATTCTTTGTACCCGGACCAAATCCTGCGTTCAGGGCGCTCATATCTGTTGCAGGGTCTCCTGCTAGCGCATAGCCTTCAACGTTTCCGCGGGCTCCGTGGCAGTTGATACAGAGATTCGAATTGCCAACGTCCGGCATGGTGACAGCAACGCCGCCGACAGAGTAGGGCCTTGTTGTTGCCCCTGGGTTACGTAACTCACCGCTGTTATTACTATGACAACCCCAGCAATAGAGCAGTTCGTTCTGAGGCGAGCCACCAACGGCTGTCCAACTGTCGAGGTGTGAAAAATCATTGTTCGCGGCATCGTAGTTAGCCGGGTCGTTCAGGTAGTTCATGGCGCCGGTTGTAGTATGACACTCTTGACAATTACCGCGACTATCGGTGTCATCCCAATTATAATGAGTCCACGCGGCTGAAATAGCATCAGTCGTTCCTGCCTCTTTTATGGCGGTTAATTGTTCGGCAGTCCGGTTTTTATCCATGTCGTCATATGCTTCAGCTGTTTCGAGTTTGACGTCGCCGATGAATCCGCCATGTGGAGATTTTGACCATTGATCGTTAATTGTGTTCGAGAAGCTGCTTGAATCATCGTCAGCCCGGATTTCCATGACAGAGTGAACATCGTGGCAATCTCGGCAGGCACGCTCATTGGTCGGGTCGATGACATAGCCCTCGATAATGTCCGGTGTCGCCGGGTCGTCATAGTGGGTATCGGAAATAACGCGATAATAAACTGTTTCATGATACAGCCACTCCGGGTTGTCTGCAGGATCTTCACGATCACTCATGTGGCAGGTTGCACATGTGGCATATTCAGCAGAAGCAATAACGTTACCGCGAGATTCGACTGCATCCATCAACAGTCCACCGGCGTTGTGCGGATCGTGACAGGTTTTGCATTGCACCGGTTCGTCACTTGAAACGGGTAGAACCGTTGCTTCCAATTGAGTCCGGGTCGAAACGTTTTTATACAGGCGACCCCCTTCATCAGTGTGACACTTGGAACAGATTGCTTCGTTGCGAACTGAAGCCGTGTAGTGACGGGATTCAAGAAATTTTGAGGCGATGAAATCGGCTTCAGGGTGATAAGTGTGATGGATGTCGTTATCATGACAGGTCGCACATTCGGATATTCCCGGTTTTGCAATGGGGATCGGGCCGACGCCAAAGTGCTCACCACCACCACCGTGACAGTTTTCACAACCAACAGCTGCGAGCCCTTCGGCGGGGACATTTGCCGGATCGATCAAAGACTCAAGCTCGGGACCGTCACCATAAGGGTCATGGCACTTCAAGCAGTCACCCGATGCTGCGGTTATATGAGTGCTGTGGACGACATGTTTTCCGGCGAGGAAACCTTCAACAAGCTCGCTGCTCCATGAAATGGAGTCATGACAATCGATACAGGCAGCTGCCCCGACGATTTCATTCCCCGCAGGATCTTCTGCAGTTGTATCAGATTGGTGACATCGCTTCCTCCACTGCCACCATTGCTACCGCAGCCCCAGAGAGCGACGCAGGCCAAAATTGTAACCAATAAGACCAACCATTGTTTACGCATCGATATACCTCCTAGTGTGTTTAAGATCAATCTTTCGATCAGTGACATTTACGGCAGGTTCTGCCGTTGGTTGCATCACTGATATTCCCTTTGATATCGTCCCAGTCTTTCGGGTGCGGGTTGAAGCCGATCGCTCCGCCTCTGGCACTGTGGCAGCGCAGGCAGACGTCGCCTTCGGGATGACAACTCTGACACGTTGCCAGTGACCGCCTTGCTTCGCGGGCATGGCCGATAGACCAAGTGTGAAAATTGACACTGGCACCAGAGTGGCAGGTGTCGCAGGCCAGTGTGTTGTTGATACCGGCATGAATGGTATCTATATCCGTATTTTCCAGTCCCAGGTCAAAGGTCCGTCGGTGTGACGGGCTGCCGATGTCATCGTTCTTGAACTTCCAGGTGTCGTGGCAGTCACTGCAGAAGCGGGCTTCATGACAGCTGTTGCAACGTTGTTGATCCGCTCGTGCAGCAAGGGGTGGCTGACGGTAAAATCGCTGCGGTGGACATTGAGCATACTGTTACTGAAGCTGCCCTGCTCATGACTGAATCCCGCTTTGTGGCAGTCGAGACAATAATTCTGTTCATGGCAGCTGCTGCAGTTGGCGGAGACCCCTTTGGCCTGAGAACCGTGATTCAGTGACCAGGCCGGGCCGTGGGTGAGTGTCTCGGGGAAGGTGACCTCCTCGATCATTTCTGCGTCATGACATTCGACGCAGGTTGAGGTTGCTGGGACAATCGAGATGGCACCGTCAATATGGCAGGCACCGCAACCGGCATCGTCAACATATTCCTCGATATGGGCGCTGTGATCAAAATCTGCAGCCCAGAGCGGGGCAACCGTAGACGCCAGCAGCACAACAACTGATAAAAATACTGTGCGAATCATTTGGATGCTCCTTGCTAGAAAAGAACGTTCAGGCGAACTGTGCCACGGTTGTAGTAATCCCAGAGGTCGCTCTCGATATACTCATATTTCGCCTTGAGATTCATCTTTTTGTTCAGGTCATATTTGGCGTCGACCCAGATCCGTGTGCTGGTTGTTTCATTCTGCTCATTGTCGTCCGTGTTGAAATAGGCAATGTCGCGCTCCAGAACGTCGACATGAACGCCGAGGCCAGCTCTGAGCTTTGCCATAAACTGGTAGTCCGCATAGGCTTTGACACCGTAAAGGTCCTGCCCGTCACTGTCATCACGGATTGTGCCGACGATATATCCGGAATATTTGCCGGTGCGCAATTTTTCGATTCCAATTTCAAAAACGTTGGCGTCGGAATACTCTTGATAAATCTCTCGGGTATAACGACCGAAAACTGGATATCGCGCGACTTTTCCAGGTCAGCTCTGCCATGACTTCTTCGTATTCTTCAACGGCAAAGACAGAATAGATGGATGTGGAGGAAAAAACGGGCAAGGAATAGAGATACTCGGTACGCAGGGTGAGTGGTTTGTTGAAGCGATACTTACCACCGAGTAAAACGTAGCTGAGCCGCTCGGAGAGGACATCATATTGAAGCTCGTTGTAGAGCCAGAGATTTTTGTTCAGATCGTAATCGGCATTGAAGCCAACGAGATCTTTAGCCAGCAGGCCGTCGTCCCATTTCTGCAGGTACGAAATCTCTGTGAGGAGGTCTCCATCCAGAAATTTACCCGACAGTTCGATGCCACCGATTAAATCTTCGATGTCATAGTCTTCGTAGTAGGTGACATCTCCACCACCATAAATTCGAGCGGAGTAATTGTTGTTAATAGCATAGTTGAGTGAGAGGCCATCCATCATTGAGGCTCCGGCAGTCGTGGAGATGAATTGACGCCCCAGGCGGAAACCTAACCCTTTGAAGACTTCTTTGTTTTCGAGGTAGGCGTAATAGAGGCGGCTTTTGATGTCAACTTCATCGTTGAAATCATCAGCCAGACGACCATAAAATTTGAAATTGTAACCTTCGGCCCCAATATCCTTGATGCGTAATTGCAGATACTGGTATGCCGGGAGAGCGGTGTCTCCCTCGGAATCATCAAACCATTCCATCACTGTGCTCGATCTGCCGGAAATCGAGGCTGCATCAGAATACGCAACCTCCAAAACCAGCGGAACCAGCAATATGCCCAGAAAAATTCCTAGCCAGATTCTCATGCTACCTCCTGTGTGAAGACGAAATTGTACAGAAACCCCTTTTGCTCTGGTGCTTGTTTAACCGACTGTTTATTGAGTCTGAAGGAGACTGGATAAAGGCAAAGCGACAGTTGTTATTCCTTGACCTGTGGCAGATGGCGTGAGGCATAACGTCGCTTTACTTGAGACTCCTATTAAAACAGTCAAGAATCTATTGCATGATACCGTTGATGAAGATTTAATGCCAATAAAATTAATATTTTTTTAAAAACATCCTAATGGAAGAGGACAGTAATGTGGCAGTGCGCTAAAGATCAGTGAAACTGTAACAAACTATTGATGATTGTCCAGCTTTATAGATGTAAAAACAACATAATTTTAAGCAGTTAACCTGAGTGAAACACTCAGGTATGGCGGCCTCCATGGACATGTCATAAGCAGATTCCGTGTTATCTATGACGGCAGGTGAAGATACATAATTACCTCCACGGAGAAGTAAAATATGCAGTGGCGTTGGTCTTCCTCCCTGATCTAAATAAGGTTCAGTATGTTTTTGTGCATATGCACGATTCTTCTTGACATTGGAAGGGTGTGGTCCTAATCTTGTTTTGTGCATATGCACAAGTGATGTGTTGCAGCAATGATTTTATCTGCATCAATTTTACTGTTTTCTACAAAATTTATCAGATAAGGAGAGAGATTTATGCCAGGAAGAGATGGAACAGGGCCTCTGGGACAAGGATCAATGACAGGACGTGGTGCCGGGATGGGGAATCGTCGCCAAAGTGTGGGTGGCGGTCGTCAGCAAGGATTTGGACGTAGCCAGGGATTGGGCTGGCGCAAGAAGTGCGGCACCGGGATGGGACGTGTCGGCAATGGCGTTTTCGGAATGGGACCTGCTGTCTGTGTAACGTCCCAGTCGGGGAGCGAGCGTCATGGCGGGACCGATGTCTCTGCAAAAGGTGTGCAGAGAGGCAATGGTGGCCGTTACCGTATGGTCGACAACGTGAATTAGCATGGGGCTGGCAAGATCATCCTATGGGGTGATGGCGTCTGCATCGCTTCCGTTGCGGAAGCGTGAACAGAGAAAAATAACTGAATATGGAAAATCCCTAAGGAGGGAACAATGATTATCGCCGTTACAGCTAAAGAAGGTTCTTTACAGTCAGAAGTCGACCCACGTTTCGGTCGCGCCGCATATTTTTGATTGCCAACAGTCAGACCGGCGAAGTTTTCGCCCATGACAACCGTGAAGGCGTGGAGGCTTCTAATGGTGCAGGAACTGGTGCTGCGCAGTTGATGGTTGAAAACAAGGTCGACATTCTGTTTACCGGTTCTGTTGGCCCTAAAGCCGGTGATGTTCTGGAAAAAGCCGGGATCAAGGTCAAGGAAAAAAACGACCGGAACCGTTGAGATGGTTCTTGATCAGTTTGCCAGCGATATTGAGGCTCAGATTGAGGTCGGTGGCCAGGCGGAGACGATCGCTCCACCGCAGAACGATGCTGTTCGTCTTGCTATCCCTGCAGATTCCGGTGCCGGTCTTCAAGCTCCGAGGTCTGGACACTTCGGAAAATGTGCTTACTATATTCTGGTTGATATCAAGGACAATGAAATTCAGGATGTTCTGCCGCTGCAGAACGGTGGCCACGTGACCGGTGGGTGCTTTGCTCCGGTTATGCTGCTTCAGGGGAATCATGTCAGTAAGCTGATTGTCGGCGGAATCGGCGGTCGTCCACTTGAGGGGTTCAGGCAGGTGGGGATCGATGTTCTCTATGGCGCTGGGCAGACCGTTGAGGAGTCTGTCAATCTGTATTTAAGTCACCAGATTGAACCGATCTCCAACGATCAGGTCTGTGGTGGTGGCGCATAGTGGTTATCTCGGTTGTCAGTGGTAGGGTGGGGCGGGCAAGACCACCCTTGCGACCTCTATAGCACAGGTGCTGGAAGCTGAGTTTTACGATCTGGATGTCGATGCCCCAACGCGGAATACTTTCTCAAGCCTGAGTTCAACTCTGAAAAAACGGTCACTCAGCCCATACCTGTTTTCGATGAGATCCGTTGTGATGGTTGTGGCCGCTGTACTCGCGAGTGCCGTTTTAACGCCTTAATCAGGATTGTCGATCGTATCTATCTGACCGAGACCCTCTGCCACGGGTGCGGTCTGTGCGAAAGATCTGTCCTCAGCAGGCGATCAGTTATCATGGCGCTGGCGTGGGGAAAGTCCGATCAGGTTTCTCAAAACGTTTGAATAACAGTGTTCATATCGGCGATCTGAATATCGGTTCGACCAGAGCAACCTACCTGATCAATGAGATGGTCAGGGGATCAACAGGAGCAGGCCGGTCGTTATCGATGGTCCACCGGGGAATTCCTGTGCCGCAGTGGCCGCAATCAAGCCGGCGGATCTGGTTGTCCTGGTGGTGGAGCCGACACCGTTCGGCTTTCACGATATGCAGCAGACTGAGCAGATTCTAATTGAGATGGATAAGGATTATCTCATTATTGCGAATAAAGCGCTGAGTGACGAAAGTGTTGATGCCTTTTCAGCACCAGGGAGAGACAATGTTCGCTGGTTATCCCGCTTGATGATCGTTACCTTAAAGCCAACCTCGCCGGAGAAATCCTCAGTCGCAGCTTCAACAAAATTTACACCGGCCTTAAACAGGTTATTGGACAGGAGATAGCGTCCTCATGACACGACAGATAGCGATTCTCAGCGGTAAAGGCGGCGCAGGTAAAACATCAATCACTGCCGCTATCATCAAGCTGCTCGATCAGGTCATTGCCGTTGATGCGGATGTCAATGCATCTAATCTGCCTCTGCTTTTGCCGCATTCAATTGAATCGAGAGAAATATACTATGGCATGGACGTCGCGCGGATCGATCAGCAGACCTGCAACGGTTGTATTATCTGTTCGGACACGTGCCGGTTTGATGCGGTTAGCCGAGATGCTGCAGGGCGGGTGTGGATCGGTTCCGATTGCGAAGGTTGTGCGTCCTGTTTGTTTTCCTGTCCCGTTAACGCGATCAAAATGGTCGAACACGAAGGTGGCGAATGGTTTCGCAGTAGCATTGAAAATGGCTACCTGATTCACGCCGACCTGATACCCGGGGAAGACAACAGCGGAAAATTGATCACAAAGGTCAGAAACGCAGCGGCAAGCGTTGCAGGAGAACAGGGGATTCCTTACATTGTCATTGATGGTCCGCCGGGGACCAGCTGTCAGGCGATCTCATCGATCACCGGGACCGATCTGGTTCTGGCCGTCGTTGAAGAGAGCCTGTCCGGCTTGTCTGATTATCGTCGCCTGGCGGAATTGGTCGGTAAATTTTCGATTCCTCATTTTGTATTGATCAACAAGGCCGGTTTCAGTGCTGAGATCGAACATCGGATTCGTGCCGCGGCACAAGAATTCAGCGGCACGGTCATTGGTCGGATTCCGTTTGACAGAAAAATACCAAAAGCGCTCCAGGACTTGCATTCTCTGGCCGAAATGGAAGAGTATAGAACAGATATGGGAGCAGTTACTGAACGGCTCATAAAAAACGTTGGATAAAAAAAACATAACCATGCGGCCCTTGACAGGGTCGCGAACTGCCACAAGGAGCGGAAGAAGACCAATGTCAATGAAGGCTGTAGAGATCACTGATGGAATCTATTGTTTGCCGGTTAACCTGGAAAGCTACCAGTTGTTTGAGGGAATGTGGCCGATGCCGAACGGGATATCGATCAATTCCTACGTCGTTCAGGGTGAAAAAACTGCACTGATCGACCTGATTGAAGATGTCCGTGACAAACCGGCTGAATTTGAAGAGGAGTTGGATCGATCCACTCGAAGCCAAAGATATTGATTATCTGGTGATCAATCACATGGAGCCCGACCACATCAGTTGGTTGCCCAAGTTTCACCAGAAAAACCCGAACATGGAAATTTATCTGACGGCCAAAGCTTCAGCATTGCTGAAGTCCTATTGCGGTATCGATACCAATATTCATATTGTCAAGGATGGTGATACCCTTGATCTGGGTGGCGGCAAAGTTCTGACCTTTTACGAAACCCCGAATATTCATTGGCCGGAAACAATGATGACCTATGAACAGGGCAGCGGTGTTCTGTTTTCCTGCGATGCATTCGGATCCTACGGCACATTGAACGGGGTCTATTTTGATGATCAGCTCTCGACTGAACAGCACGCCTTTTTCAAGAACGAAGCACTGCGCTATTATTCTAATATCGTCTCCAGCTTTTCGATTTTTGTCGACAAGGGGATCCGCCGCCTCAGCGATCTGGATGTCAAAATCATTGCCCCGTCGCACGGAATCATCTGGCGTGAAAATCCTCAGGCGATCATCGATTCCTACACGCGCTTTGCTTCCTATCAGGGGGGAGCCGCTGAACCGGAGATCACAGTGATCTGGTCAAGTATGTACGGAAATACTGAAAAGCTGGTTAATAACATTGTCCAGGGAGTGCGTAAAGAAGGTCTGCCGGTCCATGTTCACCGTGTTCCTGATGCTCATGTCGGTGAAATTCTTGCGTCAGCCTGGAAATCATCCGGTCTGATTCTCGGGATGCCGACCTACGAATATGAGATGTTTCCCCGATGGCCTGGGTTCTGGACATGTTCCGGCGTAAGAAAGTCTGGCACAAGAAGGTTCTGCGCTTCGGTTCCGCCGGTTGGTCCGGCGGTGCTCAGCGCGAACTGGACCATCTGACCGAAAAGATGAAGTGGGAATTCATTGATCCGATCGAATGGAAAGGTGCTCCAACCCAGGTAGAGATGGACCTGGCCCTGCAACAGAGTCAGAATCTGGCCAAAATGGTCAAAGAGTACTGCGCGAAATAAAACAGTGCAGACAGATAAAGCAATAAGGCCTGGCCGGGAAGATCCCGGTCAGGCTTTGTTGTTTCACCTGTTCCGCTTTCTTTCTCAGGAAATGTAAGCGGTTGTGTGTTGCCCTTATCTGGTCTTTTTCCTCTGCTGGCCGGAAATGACCACTGTTGTATGACTTGATAGACTACACTATTAATATTATATTGATATTTAGATAGTTGTATGGATTGTTGTGGTCGCGGTTGAGAATCTGCGGGATACTGTTACCATGAACCTTAACCGGTCTTTCATGATTCATCGCCGGCAGATTTCATATAATCACGTTCGCTCTCAAGGAGGAAAGAATGTCAGAAGACCTGATTTTGACCCGAAAAGAGAATGGCATCGGATTTATTACTTTAAACCGGCCGGAACAGATGAACACCTTTACTCCCGACTTTGCCGAACAATTGGATGCTGCCCTATGGGCCATGGAAAATGACGACGACGTTCGGGTGGTGGTCATTGATGCCAACGGCAAGAACTTTTGCACCGGGATTTCCCTCGACCAGTTCAAGGGGAAAAACTATGGGGAATACCGTGAGTTTCTCTATGGGATCGATGCCTTTTATCATACTCTGGCAAAGATGACGAAGACAACCATTGCCGCGGCCCATGGCTACACTGTCGCAAACGGAGCTGGACTGGCCTTTGGTGCAGATATAACGATTGCAGCAGAATCGGCAACGTTCGGCACAACAGCCATCAATGTCGGGCTCATTTGTCTTGGTCCCGCAGCCCCCATGGCGCAGATTATCGGTCGGAAAAACTGGTCGAAATGGTTCTCGGTGGCGATGTCTTCAGTGCGGCCGAAGCCGAGCAGCTAGGTCTGGTGAATCAGGTTGTGGCCGATGACGAGTTAAAGGATGCTGCGTTGAAAATGGCGCAAAAACTGGCAGCTAAAAGTCCGATAGCCCTGCGCATTGGGAAGGAGGGGCTGAATCGCCTGTACGACGACTCTTACGACCGCAAACTCAATATCATGGATGATCTGTTTGCGGCTATCTGTGCGGGCGATGAAGCAGAAGAAGGGATTGCGGCTTTTTTGGAGAAACGCAAACCGGGTTGGCAATAAGTACACAACAGGATCGCCTCTCGCCAAAGCAACGGGAAGAGGCGATCCTGTTTAATTTTTTGAAGTTTTTATCCTTCGATATTAACTGTTTACAGCTTTCATCTGTTCTTCAACAACCGTCAACTTGTGATGCAGGTTGACGACATTACCAATGACCAGAATTGCCGGGCGTTGAGCATCGACAGCAGCCTCAGGAAGGTTTTGAGATCGGTGATACGGACCTCCTGATCTGAACGGGATGCGTTGGACACAATGGCAACAGGCACTGTTTCGTCGACTCCCGACTCGAGCGCCAGCTGTGAAATCTGATCGGCGAAGCTTAATCCCATCAGGATAATGGTTGTGTGGTTCGGAATCTTGAGGAGCGGCAGCCAATCCGTGTTGATCTTGCAACCCGCCAGGTGGGCTGAGACAATCGACATATTGGTTGCGTACCCTCTGGCCGTTGGTGGGATTCCGGCACAGGCCGGTCCGGCCAGAGCAGAACTGATTCCACTAATCATCTCGACACTGACGCCCCGATCAATTAAATATTCAGCTTCTTCAGCACCGCGGCCGAAAATATAGGGGTCGCCGCATTTTGAGTCGCGCGATTTTAAGTCCACGCTGAGCTTGCTCGTAGAGCATCTCGTTGATCTGCTCCTGCCGGGCGCTATGACAGCCCTTCTTTTTGCCGACAAAGACCTTTTCAGCCCCTTCAGGAATCATATCGAGAATATCCTGAGTCAGCAGGTGATCATACAGAACCACATCGATCTGCTGTAGGGTCTTGTAAGCTTTAAGGGTCATCAGATCGGCATCGCCAGGGCCACAGCCGATCAGGTAGACAGTTGAAAACAGGCTGAGGCACTGTTTTTCAGTCCGCTTTATGTCCCTGATTCCGCGCTCCCGCTCCTCTTTTTTGGTGGCGATCAGGTCGGCTATTTGTCCTGGGATGAAGTCCGCTATTTTATCCCTGACAAGTCGACTGACAGTCGGACTTGCGCCATCTGATGAGACGGCAATCTTGAGATCGCCAATATTCAGAATGGCAGGGAAGTAGATATTTCCCAGTTTAGGCTGGGAAACGCAGTTAAACAGAAAATTGCGCCTGGCCTTTTCCTTCACAACCATGCAGGCAACCTCAGGGTTTCCGGTTGCGTCCACAATGACGTCGGCCAGTTTCAGGTCGTCGGGACCGATCTCTTTTGTGTCATGCGAAAACCGGACCGGCCCAGTTCAGGACAGATGGTTTCGGCAATGATCGAAAAGCAGATGCCGTTTTTTTCGAGTGCCTGTGCTTTCTGCAAGGCAATTTTTCCGCCGCCGATCAGCAGAATTTCAGGATCGGTCAGCAGGGCAGGTAGCGTCCCCATAGCAAAAATCTCCCATAAAGGTGAAAAGAACAAACAGATGTTCTGTTTGCTCCGGCTCGTAAATTATTTTGGGGGAATGTGTATTACATCAGCCTGGGGAGCTGAAATGGAAAAATACGGAATCGAATAATACGTGGTAAGTGGGGTCCGGGCAAGGTTTTTTTATGATGGTCCGGTTAGACTTTTAACTGTTTGCATCGGTTCTAAAAAAAACTTGTGATTTCAGGATGTTCAAAATTACATAGGAAACCGGGAAAAGATCGAAGAAAAAATAACTTGCATAACTTTCCCATTGGCTTTAAATTTTGTGCGCGCTTCTGGCATCCATTTGACATTTATCAATGGCGCAACATATATAGGGCACAGGAGAGAAGGAAGGCGGTGAAAGTCCGTCACGGTCCCGCCACTGTAACCGGAATTGAGTGATTTCCGGAAGTCAGACACTTCCTCCCGATAAGCCCGGATTGCCTGGATCTCGTGGATAGGATCATCGGGCAGTGTAAAAAAATAACGGATTAAAAGCGGAATCCCCGAAACCTCACTATATGTAGGTTTTGGGATTTTTTTTTGAGGTCAAGCGTTTGCAAAAACAGATTTATCTGGTTCGGCATGGCGAAGTTGAGTCACCTGCAGGAGTCTTTCTGGGGAAGACCGATGCGGGGTTGAGTGCTGAAGGGAGAGGACACGGGGATGGCTGGCAGAGAGATTCAAGTCTCTGCCGGTTGATCGATGCTTTTGCAGTCCTCTCCTGCGCGCTCAACAGACAGCTTCCTATATAGCCGAGCAAAAAGGTCTTAATATTGAGACCCATGATGCTTTGCGGGAAATCCATTTCGGGCGTTGGGAAGGGCGCCGTTTCGATGATATTAAAGCCAGCGAGCCGAATGAAGTGCAGGATTGGTGTGAGAACCCTCTTGATTTTACCTTTCCAGAAGGAGACTCGGTTGAGTCGTTTATTGACCGGGTCGAGCGGTACTTCCATTGGTTACGGCAGCAGGATGGCGAAAACCTGCTCATAGTGACCCATGGAGGAGTGATCCGTGCATTACTTGCCTGTATTCTCAAGTTGAAGAGGGCCGACCAGTTCAAGTTTGAAGTGCTTCGCGGCTCTTTGAGTATTATCAAGCTGTTTGGAGATGAACCTATTTTGACGAGGCTGAATGATCATGGCGGATGAACAGAAGGGACGGATCGTTTATGTCAGTGGCGGCTGTCGCAGCGGTAAGAGTGCTTATGCGCAAGAACTGGCTGAATCACTGCCCGGCCACAAAGCCTATGTGGCAACCTGTCCGGTCATCGATTCTGAAATGGACGAGCGCATTGTTCGTCATCAAAAGGATCGTGAAGGGCGCAATTGGCAAACGATTGAGGCCCCTGTCGACCTTGCCGGTGCCCTTAAGGACGCTGGTGATTATGACGTTCTGCTGGTCGATTGCCTGACTCTCTGGATTAACAATCTGCTCTATGAAGCAGAGCAGAGAGAAGAAGACCTTGATGAAGATGGTGTCCGCTCTAAATGCCTTGATTTGGTTTCTGCCTGTTGCAGGCCGCACCAGACGATTATCTTTGTGTCTAACGAATTAGGGATGGGGTTGGTTCCGGCAGACAGCGTTTCGAGACGCTATCGGGACCTGGTTGGGCGATGTAACCAAATGATTGCCGAGGCCGCGGATGACGCTGTTTTTATGGTTTCCGGGCTGCCGTTGACATTAAAAAACGGAGCCGGCAGAAAGAAGAGAGCCTAGTCGAAAATGGATTTGTTAAAACAGACCGTTGCTTCCATCGAGGGGCGGAGTCAAGATGTCTATAGCCAGGCGGAAGAGAAGCTTGAAGGCTTGTCTTACTCACAGCAGTCACTTGGACGTTTGCTCGAGCTGGCAAAAGAACTGTCTTCAATGCAGAGGACGTTAACTCCTTGCGTCGATCGTAAAAAGATTGTCGTTATGGCGGGTGATCACGGAATCGCCAGACATGGAGTGAGCCGCTACCCCAAGATGTGACCGCCCAGATGGTTCGCGCCATAGCGAGCGGAGTCAGTGGCAGTGCCGTCCTTGCCCGTCAGGCAGGAGCCGAGATCCACGCCGTCGACCTGGGAGTCGATGCCGACCTGAGTGATTTTGTCTTGAGGACGATGCATCATCGTAAAATTGCCTGGGGGACAAACGATATTCTCTGTGGTCCGGCAATGACACCTGAACAAGCGATTTCAGGTTTGGAAGCCGGAATTGCTGTGGCTATTGAATTTGCTGATGAGACAGATCTGTACGCGCCTGGCGATAAAGGGATCGGCAATACAACTCCGAGTAGCGCGGTGGTTGCAAGCCTCTGCGAAGTTCCGGTTGCCGGTGTCACCGGACGCGGGACCGGCCTCGATGATGAGCAGCTGCGGCATAAATCTCTGTGCTGGAGCGGGCACTGGATCTGAACAGGCCCGACAGCAGTGATCCCATTGATGTTTTGAGCAAGGTCGGTGGCTATGATATTGCCGGTATCGCCGGTTTGATCTTGGGAGCCGCCGCCAAAAGAAAGCGATTATTGTCGATGGCTTTATCTCAACAGCGGGCGCACTGATCGCTTCCCGCCTGGCACCCCTTTGTTGCGATTATATGATTGCCGCCCATATGAGTGTCGAACAGGGGCACCGCATTGCCCTGGCCGACCTGGGTAAGAAGCCGTTGCTTGACTTGAACTTTCGTCTGGGAGAGGGAACCGGAGCTGCCATGGCGATGAATCTGGTTCAATCCGCTGCATCACTGATAGCCGAGGCACCGCCGGTTGAGACAGTCTATCTGCCGAACGTCGCCTGAACAAAGGGATTTATAATGAACTTACTCGATAAAACAATTGCATCGATTTCTGGACAAAACATCGATATTCGTAATCAGGCTAAGGAGCGGCTGGATCAATTGATCATGCCGCACTGGGCGCTGGGCAAATTAATGGATCTCGCTCTCGATCTGGCAGGGATGACAGAGACGGTCAAACCCGAGGTCAAGCGTAAGAGGATTGTCACCATGGCTGGTGATCACGGCATTACGGTTGCCGGTGTCAGCCAGTTCCCGACCGATGTCACTGTGAGTATGATCGCCGGATTCTTGAATGGTGTCGCTGGGGTCAACGTTCTTGCCCGTCAGGCCGGTACCGACGTCAATGTTGTCGATATGGGTGTCGCTGGTGACCTGTCAGGGTTCCCGCAAGGCGCAATTATCGATCGCAAAGTTGCACCAGGGACAAATAACTTTGCCGAGGGCCCGGCCATGAGCGAGAGCAGGCAATTCAGGCGCTTGAAATGGTATTCTGTCGCTCTGGAGTTCGCGGAATCAACCGATGTGTTCGGGACCGGTGATATGGGAATCGGCAATACCTCACCGAGCAGCGCCATTGTTGCGACTCTATGCGATCTTCCTGTTGCTGACGTGACCGGTCGGGGGACAGGGCTTGACGACGAGCAACTGCAAAACAAGATTGCCGTTCTGGAACAGGGGATCGCTATCAATAAACCCGATAGCAACGATCCCATTGATGTGCTGAGCAAAGTCGGTGGTTATGAAATTGCCGGAATCGCCGGTCTGATCCTTGGCGCCGCTTCGCTGAAGAAACCGGTTGTCGTTGATGGCTTCATCTCGACCGCTGGAGCTTTGCTGGCGGGGCGGATTGCTCCCAAGAGCCGTGACTACATGATTGCCTCTCACCGCAGTGTCGAAATCGGTCAGGTTGCTGCCCTGGCTGATCTGGGTAAAGAAGCTTTGCTTGATCTCGGTTTCCGCCTGGGCGAAGGAACCGGTGCGGCCGTGGCGATGAATCTGGTTGAAGGTGCTGTCGCGATTCTGACCGAGATGGCGACCTTTGCCGAAGCTGGAGTTTCTGAAGCTCTTTAGGATTGCAAAGCATGACTGCATTTTTTCTGCCATCAGATTTCTCACGATCATCCCGGTTCCGCTGAGCTGGTGTGGTGACGAGCAGAGCTTTAACAGAAGTCCCGATTGGTATCCGTTGACCGGTTTGGCGATCGGTCTGATTATGGCCGCTTGCGACCTGCTGTTCCGCTGGTTGCTGCCGCTGCCCGTTGCCGGTGTTCTGGTGGTGGTGGGGTTGATCGCCATCTCCGGAGCTTTGCATATGGACGGTCTGGCCGATACGGCTGACGCATTCTTCAGCAGCCGTGGTCGGGAGCGGATGCTTGAGATCATGAAGGACAGCAGCGCCGGTCCCATGGGCGTGACCGCAATCGTCGTCGTCCTTTTGCTCAAAACGGCTCTGATTCTGTCCCTTCCTCCGGCGTGGCGAACAGAAACGATCATTCTCATGCCTTTGGCTGGTCGTTGCGTGATGCCGATGATCAGCAGTTGGATCCCTATGCTCGCAGTACCGAAGGAACCGGTGCTTTATCCAGTATGGTTCCGGGGGCAGACGCTTTGCCCTGAATCTGGGTGGAATGGCTCTGTTTTCGATTGCTCTGCTCGGTTGGGGATCGGGGCTGCTTGTTGTGGCCGTTTTTCTTTATTGTCATGGCTGATGGGACGCTACAGTCGGCGTAAAATTGGCGGTTTTACCGGGGATACCCTGGGCGCGACCTGTGAACTGATCGAAATGGTGCCGGCCCTCTGCGTTATTGTCCTCGCCCATCAGGGAGTGATCTGATGTCTTCAATCTATAAACATGGTGGAAATTTGCGTCAGATCGCAGAAACGAGTGGCTTGCCCCGTTCCGAGCTGGTCGATTTTTCCGCCAATATCAATCCCCTGGGCTTCCCGGAGTGGTTGCGGCCGCTGATCAGCTCGCAACTGAGCGAACTGATGCACTACCCTGATCCCGAGGCGGTGGAGCTGACCGAGGCGATTGCCGCGGCCAATGAAACGCCATCTGCTCAGGTTCTGGTTGCCAATGGTGCCAGTGAACTGCTGCATCTGCTGCCGCAGGTGATCGCGCCTGAAAGGGTTGTACTGCCCGTTCCCTGCTATGTTGATTATGCTGCCAGTGTTCGTAAGGCCGGTCTGGCGGTTGAACTCTTTCCGCTGTCTGCAGAGGATGGTTTTCACCTCTGTTGTCAGCGTTTGTCGAAAGTCCTGGCCCCTGGCGATCTGGTCATCATCGGTCAACCGAACAATCCGACAGGACTCCTGACCTCCAAACAGGAACTGATCGGCCTGGCTCAACAGAACCCGCAGGTTCAGTTTGTCATTGATGAATCTTTTATCGATTTTGCCGGAGCGGAACATAGTTTGCGCCGGCAGCGGCCTGGCAATGTCACTATCGTTCAGTCTCTGACAAAGTCATGGGCGATCCCGGGCTTGCGGCTGGGCTATATGCTGGCCGGGGAAAACTGGTCACTGCTGTGCGTCAGAGAATCCCGGAATGGTCGGTCAACAGTCTGGCTCAGGCTGTTGGCACCAGAGCCATGAGCGACAATGAGTTCATGACCCAATCACGTTCTTTTGTGACTGAACAGCGGGACAAGTTGATTCAGAATCTGTCGCGCCTGTCCGGGTTGACCCTGTATCACAGCGATACCAACTTTGTTCTCGCCAGGGTCGAAGGGCCTGACCTGAACGGCTCGCAACTGGTCGAAAAGATGACGCTCACGGTGTGATTCTGCGTGATTGCAGCAATTTCGCCAATCTGGGATCGGCTTATGTCCGTATCGCCGTCCGTGGAGACAAGGAACAGAACCGTTTGTTCCATGCATTACACCAGGTCATCGGGGGGAAACAGAGCAGCGTTAAAGGCTCTAAGAAGACTCCGGCGCTCATGTTTCAGGGAACCGGATCTAACGCCGGTAAAAGTGTTCTGACCGCAGCTCTGTGCCGGATTCTGAATCAGGATGGATTGAGCGTGGCCCCTTTCAAGGCCCAGAACATGTCGCTCAATTCCTGTGTCACCTTCCAGGGTGGCGAGATGGGGCGGGCTCAGGTTTTGCAGGCTCAGGCCAGCCGTCTCGATCCCGATGTGCGCATGAATCCGGTTCTGCTGAAGCCGAGCAGTGAGACCGGTTCGCAGGTGATTCTGTGCGGTAAGGTTCTTGAGACCATGGATTTTCGCGACTATGCCGGACGCCGTGAAGCGCTGTTCGGCAGGGTTCAGGAGTGTTACGACAGCCTCGCTTCGGAGCATCAGGTCATGGTGCTTGAGGGCGCGGGCAGCCCGGCCGAGATCAATCTGAAAAAGCGCGATATCGTCAACATGAACATGGCCCGTTACGCCAACGCCGGGGTCATGCTGGTGGGTGATATCGACCGCGGTGGCGTCTTCGCTTCCTTTGTCGGCAGCATGGAGCTACTCAATGAGTGGGAGCGAGGGCTGGTTAAGGGCTTTGTCATTAACCGCTTCCGGGGTGATGCAAGCCTGCTTGAAGATGCTCTCGATAAGACGACTCTGCACACCGGGAAACCCTTTTTCGGGACGGTTCCCTACCTGCGTGAGCTCGGCCTGCCGGAAGAGGACTCCGTCGATTTCAAGGATGGTCTGCTGGAGACGGTCAAGGGGGCTGGAAACGTGCTCGACATCGCCCTGATCGATCTGCTCCATGTTTCGAACTTCACCGACCTGGATGCTTTGCGCATTGAGCCGGATGCTCATGTCCGCAAAGTGACCAAGGTGGCCGATCTGGCATTCCTGACGCCATAATTTACCTGGCAGCAAGAATGTGATTCATGATCTGGCTTACCTGCGCCAGACCGGTTTTGATCTGGCCATTCAACAACTGGCTCAAAGCGGGCAAACCGAGATCGTCGGCATCTGTGGCGGTTACCAGCTGATCGGTGGGGCGATCAACGATCCCCATGGCATAGAGTCAAGCGGCTGCGAGTGTCACGGGCTGGGTTTGTTGCCGATGGAAACGGTGCTGCAACCGGGGAAGACAACAACCCATTGTAAAGCGCTGCACCTGATTTCCGGGGAAGCTCTGTACGGTTACGAAATTCACCATGGCACCAGCCATGGCGATGCGCTGCAAGCTCTGGTCAGGCGTGAAGATGGTGAATTGATCGGCAGCTATCTGGCGGGCAAGGACTGGATCTGGGGCACCTACCTGCATGGTGTCTTTGACGCGGATGGTTTCCGGCGCTGGTTCCTCAACCGTCTGCGGGTTCGCAAGGGCTGGGATGAGAGCCGCGTCCAATCCTGCTATGACCTGGAACCGGCTCTTGATCGTCTGGCTGATCATGTCCGCGCATCGATGGATATGGATCGCATCTATCAGGTTCTGGGGCTGTGATCCCGATCTGGCTCCATGTTGTTCTGGCCGTGCTGTTGGACCTCGCCTTGGGGGACCCGCGCTGGCTTCCCCACCCGGTGGTTGCTATCGGTAAGCTGGCGCAAGGGGTTGAAGCGCCATTGCGCCAACGCTTTAGTGACCGTAACGCTGGTGTGCTGGCCGTTATCGTCGTGATCTCAATAACAGTCCTGGTGGTCACAACATGCTGGTGGGGGGCGAGCCTGATTCACCCGCTGCTGGGGGATCTGGTCAGTATTGCGTTGATCTACACCGCATTGGCCATGCAAAGCCTTCGAGGACATGCCATGGCGGTGTTTCGTCCTCTGATTGCGGGTGATCTGGTTAGCGCACGTACTCAGGTTCAGATGCTGGTCGGGCGTGACACCGATCATCTGGATGAAGCTGAAATCACCCGGGCAACAGTTGAGAGTGTGGCGGAGAATACCGTCGATGGCGTTACGTCTCCTTTGATTTTCGCCTTATTGGCCGGGGCACCGGGGGTGTTCTTTTACAAGGCGGTCAATACACTCGATTCGACCTTTGGTTATAAGAATGAACGCTATTTTCATTTCGGCTGGGCGTCGGCAAAGTTTGATGACCTGGTGAATTTCCTGCCGGCCCGCGTCAGTGCATTAATTGTCCCTTTCTCTGCTGCACTGACGGGGCTGGAAGGTAAAAAAGCCTGGCAGATTTTCATGCGTGATCGCCACAACCACCCCAGCCCGAATGGTGGACAGATTGAGTCGCCATGGCCGGAGCGATGAATCTCCGTCTGGGAGGAGAAAACAGCTATTTTGGTGAGAAGTCGTTTCGGCCTTATATGGGGGATGCCGGGCAGCCGTTGAAGGCTGAACATATCTTGCAGGTGGTGCGCTTGATGATGGTCACGTCACTGCTGGTGCTAGTCGTTGGTTTGTTGGTGCGTTGGTGTTTATTGGGGTTGTGGTGGTAGGGCGTTCAGGCATTCCCCATGATCGGGTCGCAATATCCCGTCCTTGAGGCGTCTGTCGCCGTCCCGCGACAGACGCCCAGACCGTGGGCAATGTCGGAACAAACGTAAATTGGGGATTTTAAGCTGAGACATTCTAGGGCTGTGTGACTCCACGTTGAAAGTTGTTTTGGGTATCCTGGAGCCTCATTGGCTAACGGATTTAAGTTTTTGAAGGAAAGAAAATGGCAAAAACATCCTCATATTTACCGGTAACGGTAAGGGGAAATCGACGGCCGCTTTCGGTATGGCCATGCGTGCTGCCGGGCATAGTCAATCTATTCTGGTACTGCAGTTTATGAAGTCGGATGATTCAACCGGCGAACTGGCGGGTTGCCGTGCTTTAGGGATCGAGGTAAAGCAGGTTGGCCTTGGTTTTGTTCCTCCCAAAGACAACCCCGCTTATCCAGACCACCAAAGGGCTGCTGAGGCTGGATTTGAACAAGCTGTCAGAGTGATGCAGAGTGGAGAGTACGATCTGCTGGTGCTGGATGAAATCTGCGGCGCTGTTGCTCGTGGATTTTGGATGAAGCAACCGTTGTTAACGCAATTCGCGAGTCCTCTGCTGATATTAATATTGTCCTGACCGGGCGCAATGCGACGACCGCTATGATTGAACTGGCCGATACCGTCACTGAGATGCTTCCCCATAAGCATGCTCTTGAAGCCGGCATTCCAGCCGAAAAGGAGTCGAGTACTGATGCCTCTTGCGACGCAAACAAGGCCGCGATTGATGATCGCTGGTGCTCAGAGCGGGGTCGGAAAATCGACCATCAGCCTGGGGCTGGTTGCAGCGCTCAGAAAGCGTGGTCTCAAGGTCCAGACGTTCAAGGTCGGCCCCGATTACCTTGATCCCGGCCACCTGGCTCAGGTCTCGGGGCGCCTGTTATAACCTTGATGGCTGGATGTGTGACCGCGCCTATGTTGAACAACTCTTTCTGGAGCGCAGTGCCGATGCCGATATCTGTCTGATCGAAGGGGTCATGGGACTGTTTGACGGCAGTAGCAGTGAATCTTTAAGTGGCAGCAGCGCTGAAATATCCGCCTGGCTTCAGTGTCCTGTGGCTCTGGTGGTCAACACCCACGGTATGGCCCGCAGTGTTGCCGCTCTGGTGAAGGGGTACAACGAGCTTGAAGATGAGGTCTGTCTGGCCGGTGTGATTGCCAACCGCTGCGGGTCAGCCAGTCATGCAGGCCTGTTGGATAGCGCCTTGCGCAGTGCCGCTCAACCTCCCTTGTTCGGTGCGGTCAAGCGTGACAGTTTGCCGCTGCTGTCGAGCCGCCACCTGGGGTTGATCTCGGCAGTGGAACAGGGACTGGAAGCCGACAGGGTCGAAGCCTTGGGGCAGGCAATTGAGGAGCAGCTCGATCTCGACCTGTTGCTTGAACAGGCCGCTCAGGCAGCGCCGCTCTCGGCATCGGCTGCCAAACCTGAACAGGAAACCCGAGGTGCTGTCGTCAGGCTGGCTGTTGCCAGGGATGAGGCTTTTCAGTTCTATTATCCCGATTTTTTCGATTGCCTGGAGGCGCTGAACTGTGAGCCGGTCTTTTTTTCACCTTTGCGGGATAGTGTTGTGCCGGAAAATGTCGACGGCCTCTATCTGGGTGGAGGTTATCCCGAGGTGCAGGCCGAACGGCTGGCGAACAATGGTGCGATGCTGGACAGTATCCGCTCCTTCTGCGCCGGCGGTAAACCTGTCTACGCTGAGTGCGGGGGGTTAATCTATCTGACCCAAGGGGTGGAACAGGATGGCCGGCGATATGCTTTTGTCGGTGAATTGCCGGTCTGGGCGCGGATGCTGGAAAACGCAAGGCTTTGGGGTATGTCGAAGCCTGTCTGACACAGGATTCTCTGTTTGGAAAGCAGGGGGAACTGCTTCGCGGTCACGAATTTCATTACTCTGAGCTGATCGAATCGCCGGTAGGGATCGATGGCTGGCGGTCGGTCTATCAGTTGAAGCGGAAACGGAGCGGCAAGCTGCGTGAGGAAGGTTACCAGCGTGGCCATGTGCTGGCCAGCTACGCCCATCTCCACCTGGCGTCAAAGCCGGCGGCATTGAGGTGGTTTGTGGATAAAATGAGGAATTAGAGGTTTGATCATCGCTCAATCTCCCTGACCGGGATTTTTGATTCCCGCTCCTCGGTCCCCTGAATTCAGGCATAAAAGAGCAGGTGCCCGACAGGGAGGATGAGGCTGCAAGCGATCCCTCAAAGTTATCGTAATTTATCAAGAACCCTGAATAAAGGATTTAACGTGGACAATACAAACAGACCATTGATTTACGCTCTGTTGGACAACCCTGTCAGCGGGCAGGAGATCGAAGATCGCTCCTTTGCTCAAATTGACGCTGAAGCGCAGGCGCATAATCACTCCCCCGATCAGTGGCAGGTTGTGCGCAGGTTGATTCACACCACCGCTGATTTCGCCATGAGCGATCTGACTCGCTTTTCTGCTGATGCCATTGAATCGGCCCGGGCGGGTTTAGAGGCGGGCGGAACAATTTATGCGGACAGCAACATGATCCGCTCCGGCCTGTCGATCCCGCGTTTGAAAAGGATGAACAGCCGTTACGAACGTGAATCGATCCTGTGCCACGTGGCCGATGACGATATCGCTGCCGAAGCGCGTAAAACCGGTCTTCCACGCTCGTACTTCGCCATGCGTAAAGCGGGCAGAAAGCTGAATGGCGGGATTGTTCTGATCGGTAACGCCCCGGTCGCTCTGCTGGAACTTAATCGCATGGCGCGCGAAGAGAATATCCGTCCGGCTCTGGTTATCGGAATGCCGGTCGGTTTTGTTCATGTTCTGGAAAGTAAGGAAGAGCTTGTGGCTTCGGACCTTCCTTATGTTGTGCTGGATGGCCGACGCGGAGGCAGCCCATTGGCTGTTGCCGCTCTGCATGCCATCTGTATGTTGGAAGACTGATTGTCAGCATGACTTTCTTTGTGCCGGGGCCCAGCACTAAGATATTTCATGGTTGGATAATCAGTGCCATTTATATTGTTTTTGGAGATCTTTAAATAATGATGAAAATAAAGAAGAAATTGATGCTGGCCTTGCTGATAACAGGAGTATGCACCATGATGATGACCGCCTGCAGTACCCCAAAAGCGGTAAAGAACGCCGAGAAGCCAGCACTGGTGCTGGTGGCTTTCGGCACATCCGTAGATTCCGCCCGTCAGGTCTTTGATTACATCGATCAGCAGGCCAGGAGCGTTATGCCGGGTACGACCTGCGCTGGGCTTTTACTTCACAGTTTATTATCGACAAGCTGAAGAAGCAGGGGTTGTCACTCAGAATGTTGAAGACGTTGTTGCCGACTTGCGTAAAGAAGGCAAGACCAATGTTGTTTTCCAGAGTCTGCATGTTGTTCCCGGCGAGGAATATAAAAGTGTCACTGAAGTTGATATGAGTGGACTCAATGTCGCTTTTGGTGATGCTCTGATGACCAGTGATGAAGATATTGCCGCAGTGGTCAAGGCGCTTGGAAGGCAGATCGATCCCAAACAACCGACCGTTGTTGTTGCTCATGGCAACGATAAACATCTGCCCTTTAATGACCAGCTGGTTGCTCTGTCGGCAGTGATTGAGAAACAGTACCCGAATCTGGTTGTTGCCAGTGTCGAAGGCCTGCCCGGCATCGAACCGTTACAGCGGATCAAAAAATTGAGCGCCACAGAGGGTTCGGTTAAATTCATTCCGCTGATGATCGTTGCCGGTGACCACATCATGAATGATGTCATGGGTGAAGAGGAAGACAGCTGGAAGCAGATTATTCAGGCTCGGAAAACTGAAGGGACAAAGTCTCTGGGTTGGAATGACGAGATCCTTGATATTTACTTCAGCCACATGGATAAAGCGATTCAATCGCTCTAGAAAGAACGCGGTTAACTGATTTTATGCGTTTGCTACTCATTGTATTGCTCCTCGCTCTTTGCGGGCAGGAATCGTCAATTGCCTCCGTCTCCCCGGTTGGGGGGGCGGAGGTTAAGGCGTCAGCGGTCGTTCAGACTGGCACAGAACAGACCGAACTGGTCGTCACACAACCTGTTGCAGCAAAACGTTACAAACCGGAAGGAAAAACCGCTAAGACCTTCGCGGCAGAGCGCAAAAAAACACGCAGCTCATCAGCCTATCAGAGTTGGAAGCGGCGGTTGTCGTTCTGGCCCCGTAAAGGTTTTTGCTGCTGGAGTTGTCACTGTTTATCACGTTGGGTGTCTTTATCGGTCAGATTCTCGAAGTCTCAGGCAGTATGAGATTTTTATCTGTTTTGACCCTGCCGCTAACGGCTCTGGGAAAAATCCGCCGTGAAGCGGGGCCGGCGTTTCTGATGGCTTTTCAATCGGGCGCAGTTGCCAACAGTATGTTGGTGGCTCAACGCGATTCCGGATCACTGAATAACCGCGAACTGTACACCTCGATCTATGTCGTCTCCGCCTTGTCGCTCTTTGCCCATCTGCCGACCTTTGTCGTGCCGATCGGGGTTGCCTTTGGCTGGGAAGCAACCATCGCTCTGTTTTCAGTACGCTTCTCAGCCATCGCCATCCAGGTCGTCGTCACTCTGGTCCTGTCGCGCCTGTTTGTCGAGCGTTTGTTTCCTTCATTCGCAACCACACTGAAGCTGCAAGCGGAAACAGAAGTGCGCCAGCCGCGCCAGCGTCAAGGGGGGTTCTGGACCACAGTCTGGAAGCGTTCTCACAAAACGCTCAGGCGCCTGTTGATCTATCTGATCCCGACCTTTATCTGTATGGCAACACTGGAGTATCTCGGAATTTTCAAATGGCTGTCGACAACCATGCCGTCACTTTTTTCATTTTCATTTCTGCCGGTCGAATCGGTTGCCATCATCCCGGCTCAGGCCTTGAGCCTGTACAACGGGGCGATTGCTGCAGCCAACTTTATCGATGCCGGACAGATCAGCGTTCATCAGGCGGTCATCATTATCCTGTTTGGTTCGATGGTGACCGCTCCAGTACGGACGTTACGCCACGCCTTACCGACCTACATTGCTATTCTTGGAGCACGACCGGGGATGTTTATGGCGATCTCGGCTCAGGTGATCCGTATGTCTTTTCTTTTACTCTGTACCATCGCTCTTATGTATTACTGGCGCTAGGAAACAATTATGTCGTATGAAAATGCACAGCCCGGTCACTTTTACGCTGTCGGGGTCGGTCCCGGTGACCCTGAACTGGTCACGTTGAAAACTGCTCATCTGGTCAAAACCGCAGATGTCGTTTTTGCCCCGCAGTCGAAAGCATCAAAAAACAGTATCGCTCTGCAGGCTGTTGCTCCCTTGCTGGATGGGCAGGAGATTGTCATCACCCAGTATCCCATGGTCCGCGATAATCGTGCCACCCGTGAGCATTGGCAGAGGATTGCTGCTGATGTAGTCAAGCGCTGCAAAGCTGGTCAGTCCGTGGTTCAGGTCACATTGGGTGACCCGATGATCTTCGCCACCAGCTCATATCTGATGGATGCTCTGGCTGAAAACCTGCCACAGGAAAACATCCATGCGACGCCTGGAATCAGTGCCTTCCAGATGGTCGCCAGTTGTTTCAATCGGCCCTTGACCCTGCAGGAGGATCGCCTCTTGATCATGTCTGCAACCGATCTGGTCGCCGTTGAGCGCGCCCTAGGCGAGTGTGAGACCCTGGTCCTGTTTAAGGCGGCGGGAGACCTGCCCGCTCTGCTTGGATTGCTGAAAAAGCATAACCTGCTTCACTGCGCCAAACTGGTGAGCGCCGGTGGCCAGGGAGAACATGAAGTTCGGGGTGGCCGATCTGAGTCGGTGGGAACAGACCAGGCTCGGCTACATGACAACCATGATTATCCATATCGGCGAGAAAAGCTGGCAGGAAGAGGACGCTGTCAGTTGAAATGGGGTTGACCACGGGGACCTGCGCCGCTCTGGCGACCAAGCCGCTGTTCTGCTGCTGGTGAAAGGGGTCCGTTCCGAGAGTGTTTCTGTCGTGTTGCCTGACGGTAAAGAGATTGAATATCCGCTTCAACAGCTCTCCCTCGACGGTCAGGTAGCCACAGCGACAGTGATCAAGGATGCGGGAGACGATCCTGATGTCACCCATGGGACGGAACTGACGGCATCTGTAAGCCTGAACGATCTGCATGAGGTGCGTTTTTTGCCGGTCATGGGGTCGGTACGGTCACCCGCGCCGGTCTGTCGATTCCCCCGGCGAGCCGGCGATTAACCCTGGTCCGCGCAAGATGATTCGAGCGGCCGTTGAAGAGGTCACAGCTTTTGGTGTCGATGTGACCATTTCGGTTCCGAAGGGGTCGAACTGGCGCAGAAGACCTTCAATCCCAGATTGGGGGATCGAAGGGGGGATCTCCATTCTTGGAACAACCGGACGAGTGCGCCCCTTCAGTGCCGATGCCTTGCGGGAATCACTGAAATGTGCGCTCGATGTCTTTCTGGCTGCTGGTTTGAGCGACATTGTCCTGGCTCCAGGGAATATGGGCAATGGTGCTGCTCTGGATTATTTCAGGGTGAAACCGGAACAGATTGTTGATGTCAGCAACGAGTGGGGCTACATGCTCCAACTGGCAGAACACAGCGACTTGGAGCGGATGCTGATCGTTGGCCATCCGGGCAAGTTGGGTAAATTGGCCATGGGGCAGTGGCAGACCCACTCCTCATATTCAACCAGCGCCGTCCCATATATTACTGAACTGGGGAGCGACCTGCTACCGCAGAGGGAGGAGGAAGCCAACACGGTTGAGGATCTGTTCATGACCATGTTGAGTCCTCCTCAGCGTGATCTGCTGGGGCATCGGTTGGCCCAAGCGATATCGTTAAGAATAGCAGAAACCTATTCAGGGCTGCCGACACCTGTGGTCGTGCTGATCAATCTCAAGCGAGAAATTCTTGGTTTCTCTGGTGATATCGAGGCCTGGAGGATTTAAGCATGAAAAGCATGAGAACGATTAAAATTATCGGTTGCGGCCCAGGTCATCCAGAGTATCTGACGGGGGAGGCGAGCAAAGCGGTAAGGAACGCCGATCTGCTTGTCGGAGCAGGTCATTTGTTGGATCTGTTTCCCAGGCACAGATGTTGTCGACTTCAGGTCAGCGACACGATGGCCGGTATCCTGGATCAGGTTGAAGCCTGGATATGGAAAAGGTCTGTGTGCTGGTGTCCGGTGATCCCGGACTGTTCAGCCTGGCCCGATTGTTTATCAATCGTTTTGGCCGTGAGCGCTGTCAGGTCATTCCTGGAATCAGTTCCATACAACTTGCTTGTGCCCGCCTTGCCATCAGCTGGAATGATCTGAAAATAATCAGCGGCCATGGGCGCACTCCTGATGCCGACCTGGAAAGCCTGCGCCGGTCTGACAAGACCGCCATGCTGGCAGGGGATGATGCCGCTATTCACTGGTTGGCCGACCAGTGGCGGCAACTGGGCGATGATTTTCTGGTGGCGAGTTGCGAAGATTTGTCTCTGGCAACAGAGCAGGTGCGTTATTTCGATCGGGTTGAAGACTTGTTGGCAGCCAAGCTGCCTTCGAGGACCATTCTGTTTTATGTCGTAAAGAGATTCTGCTATGACCGCCGGAATTTTCTACGCCCTTGGTCTCGGCCCCGGCGAGCCGGAGTTATTGACCCTGAAAGCTGTACGCTTGCTGCGCGAAAGCCCGTGCATCTATGTCCCTTTTTCGCGTCTGTCGACTCAGACTTGGGGTGCTGACGCTGTTGAGCTCTATGCTCGAAAAGACGCCGAAGTCAGTGATGTCTCTTTTTCCCTGGGACAGGACAGTGCTGCCCGGCAGCGACACTGGCGCAACACGGCAGGAGCGATTATCGACCAATTACAGCAGGGCAGGGATGTTGTTTTTGTGACTCTGGGAGATCCGCTGCTTTACTCCACGGCGATCTATCTGATTCGCGCACTGCGCGATCAGTGGCCGGACATCACTATCGAGATCGTCCCCGGAGTCAGTGCCTACAGTCACTGTGCCGCGCTGACCGGATTCCCCCTGGGCGAAGGGATCCAACCGGTCACAATACTGCCGACCGTTACCGCTATGGCGGATCTGCAGTCTGCTATTGAGCGGGGCGGGACACTGGTCTTGATGAAGATCGGCCGTTATTTACCTGAAATCATCGATCTGCTGGACGATAACGACTTGCTTGGTCAATCTGTCTTTGTCGCCCGGGCCGGACTGCCGGACCAGCGTGTCGAGACCGATTTGCGCAGGTTGCGCGGAGCCGCTTCCGCAACCGGTAACCTGGCGATTATTCTTATACATACGGAGAAGAATTAACATGAAAGTCTATTTTGTCGGAGCCGGTCCCGGAGATCCTGAACTGCTGACAATTAAAGGGCAGCGCTTGCTCAGTCAAAGCCCGATCTGCATTTATGCCGGTTCACTGGTGGCACCCGAAGTGGTGGCGGTCGCTCCTGAAGGGGCTGAGCTTCATGATTCGGCCGGAATGACACTGGAAGAGATGGAAGTGGTCTTCCAGAAAGCCAAAGATCAGGACGTCGATCTGGTTCGTTTGCATACCGGCGATCCATCGATTTACGGTGCCATCCGAGAGCAGATGAACAGCCTTGATCGCATGGGCATCGAATATGAAGTGGTTCCCGGTATCAGTTCTTTTCAGGCCGCTGCCGCAACCTTGAAAACTGAACTGACCGCACCGGAGGTTTCCCAGACGATTATTCTCAGTCGTACCTCGGCCGGACACCGATGCGGAAAGGAAGAGCTTGAACATCTGGCGCAGACACGTTCCACTCTCTGCCTTTTCTGTCTGTTCATAAAATGGCGGCGGTCGCTGACGAACTGGCTCAATGGTATGGAGCTGATTGTCCTATCGCCGTTGTCTTCCACGCGTCCTGGCCCGATGAGCAGGTGATTCGTGGCACGCTGACCGATATCGCCCAAAAGGTGGAAGAAGCCGGGATTAAAAAGACCGCGATGATCGTTGTCGGTCGGGCTCTGTCGCGTGATATCCCGGTGTCCAAGCTTTATCATCAATCATTCACTCATGGTTATCGTCAGGGGACTGGGGAATGAAGCTCGCGGCGATTACATTTTCGCCCCAGGGTGTGAATGTCTGCCGGCAGTTGCAGCGCCAGATGAGCGACTTACATCTGTATGTCCATGATGCCATCGATTTGCCTGAAGGGGCGACCCCTTTTTCCCGGGTGATGCAACTGACTCCTGAAATTTTCGCTCAGTATCATGGGCTGATCTACGTTGCTCCCTGTGGTGTGGTTGTACGCTCCCTGGCGTCCTCGGTCGAAAGTAAATTATCTGATCCGGCCGTTGTCATGGTCGATGTCGGTGGCCGTCATGTCGTCAGTCTGCTCAGCGGGCACGAAGGTGGGGCCAATGATCTGGCGATTCGGGTCGCCAATATCATTGACGCCGAACCGGTCATTTCAACCACAACTGAGGCGGTCAAGGATCTGATCGTCGGCATCGGTTGTCGTAAAGGCAGGGGAAAGATGAAATTATCCAGGCAGTTAAGACTGTTTTGGCTCAGGCTGACTTGCCGCTTGAACAGGTACGATATCTGGCCTCGGCTGATGTGAAAGCACATGAAACAGGTCTTCTGCAGGCTGCTGAAGAGCTGGGCATTCCACTGCGTATTATCAGCAGCGAGTCGATCTGTCAGTGTCGGACTGAGTTCAGTTGTTCGGAATTTGTACAGGAGCAGGTTAAATTACCCGCAGTTGCCGAACCGGCAGCACTATTAGCAGGAAGGAGGACGTCATTAATTATTCAAAGACAGGCTCTGAGCGGGATCACCGTTGCAGTCGCCAAGGAAAACTGTTTGTCGTTGGTTTAGGGCCGGGGAACCCTCTGGATCGTACCAAGCGCGCTGAGCAAGCCATCATGGCCAGTTCGGTTGTTGTCGGCTACGGACCATACGTCGAATCGATTGCTGATCTCTGTGAAGGCAGGGAAACCATGACGTCCGGCATGATGAAGGAATCCGAGCGCTGTGGCACGGCCTTGAGCAGAGCCGTTGAGGGACAGGTCGTTTCTCTGGTTTCATCAGGCGATTCAGGCGTCTATGGCATGGCCGGTCTGGCCATGGAGATGGCCGAAGCGGAAGCTCTGGATATTGATATCGAGGTGATTCCAGGGGTCAGTGCGGCCAACGCGGCGGCTTCGCAATTGGGGGCACCGTTGATGCTCGATTCGGCGACCATCAGTTTAAGCGATCTGCTGGTTCCCTGGGAGCAGATTGTCACCAGACTGAAGGCGGTCGCTGCGGCTGATATGGTTGTTTCTCTCTACAATCCGCGCAGTAAAAAGCGGGTGAAGCATCTGGTCGAAGCTGCTGAGATTTTCCGCCAGCAGCGTCCGGGAACCACACCGGTTGGTATTGTGACCGCCGCCTGCGACCCCGATCAGGAATCATTTACAGCGATCTGGACCACTTTCTCGATGAAGAGATCGGCATGCGTTCTCTGGTGATCATCGGCAACACCAGTACGCGAATCATCGATGGGCGCATGGTGACACCACGGGGTTACTACAAGTGATTCTGTTACTGGGCGGGACCAGTGAAACAGCGGAGCTGGCAGAGGCTTTAGCCGAGGCTTGTGGGTTGAAAGTGCTGGTATCGACGGCAACCGATGCCGAATTGGCCGTTGGGCGGCATGAGTTGATCAGTCGCCGCTGTGGTCGTCTCAACGAAGGTGAAATGTGTGCCTTGGTCAAAGAACTTGGAGTGCGGGCTATTGTCGACGGGGCCCATCCCTTTGCCATTGATCTGCACCTGACCGCAGATCGGGTCGCACTGAAAACGGCCGTTCCGTTGCTTCGCTTTCAGCGCAGCAAATCTGACCTGTCCAGTGATAATATCCATTATGTTGATACTCACGACGCAGCTGCCGCATTGGCCGCTTCGTTGTCGTTACCGATCCTGCTGACAACCGGTTCGCGTAATCTGGCGCCCTATGTCAAAGCAACAGAACAGGCAGATGTCCCCTTGTTTGCCAGGGTTCTCCCGCATCCCGATTCTGTGGCCGCCTGTGATGAAGCCGCTCTGTCCGAGGAGAACCGGATATTTGCCCGCGGCCCGTTCACGACCGAGGCAACGAGCCGTCTTCTTCAAGGTTTGAATATCGGCGTCCTGATCACCAAGGAGAGCGGTCAGCAGGGCGGTTTTCCTGAAAAATCGAGGCTGCCCGGATGGAAGGCTGTCAGGTTATCGTCATCCGTCGGCCCGACATTCAATATCAGGCCGCAACTCTGTTTAGCGATGTGGTTGCTCTGGTTGAAAGCGCCAGGCAGATGCTGGCGTAGTTCCATCCGGAAACGGCCCTTTTCCACAATCTCTGCGTCAATCTACGGCCTTGCTTGTGCGACGTACAATGTACGCCTCCGCGCAACACCTTGACTTCCTTGACCTTGCGAAAAAAGCTCGTTTCCAATCTGGAAACTTACCAGTGATCATCCAGAGTTTCTGGATGATCACTGGCCTGGAATATCAATTTTCAGACCCTACAGATATTGACTCACCTTGAGCAGATACTCATCAAGATCGGCATCGACAAAGTAGCGGTTAGGCGCCGGTTCGAGCATCACTTCACCCTGGTTGATGATGACGGTTGGCGCTGTTGTTACGTAGGGGAGATGTGAGGCTGGGGCGACCTGCAGCGACGATCCCAACACCAACAGCATGTCACAATCGGCGATCATCTGTTCGGCTGGTGTGAACTGGTCGACCATCTCGCCGAAAAATACAATATCGGGTTTCAGCACTCCCTGACATTTTGAACAACGACAGACCGGCGGGGTTGTGCTGTCACGCATCGCCTCTTGCCACCAACTGTAATCCAGACCCTGATACTCTGTTCGACAGGATGTGCAGGTTGCGCTGTTGTAGGAACCATGCAGTTCAATAATGTTTTGATTGCCGGCCAGGTGATGAAGCAGGTCAATATTCTGGGTGACAATGCCGGCAAGGGTGCCGGAATCTTCCAGAGAGACCAGAAACTGATGGGAGAAGGTCGGCTCGATTTGTGCCGCTGCGTTGACAAAATCGCTGGAAAATTCATAGAAATACTCTGGTTTACGATCGAACCAGGAAATCTCGAAAACCTTTTCAGGATCGTAACGGCGGGTGACATAAAGTCCCTGTGGACCACGGAAATCGGGAATGCCCGCCGCGGTAGAAATGCCTGCGCCTGAAAGCACAGCCAGAGAGTGACTCTTTTTGATCATTTCGGCACATTGTTGTGCCGTCAATGGTTGCTGTCCATCCATCGCTTTGCTCCTGTTAACCGCTCTGTTATGGAATGAAATTCTAACCTGTTTATCCCCTTTAGGTTGATCGTAGCGGAGAAGTTATGAAAAAGGGCTAAAGCGAAATGAAATTTCTTCCTTTCGTTCAGCCCATTATTCAATTCTATGTTTGGGGAAATCTGTGAATTATTTCAGATCATCCAATGTCAGTATCGATTCTACATCGCGGCGATCAGATTTATTGATGATCACCGCTGATCCGACCAGCTCTGCTCCCGATTGTTCCATCAATTCTTCAATCGCTTTATAGGTTGAACCCTTGGCAAGGAAGTCATCGATAAACAGGATCTTGTCCTCTGCCCCATGACTTCTTTCGAGACATAGAGCGTGGTCGATTCCTGTTTGGTGAAAGAATAGCTGGCCGCGGCATAGTATTCGGTCATGGTGATGGGGCGCTTCTTTTTGGCGTAGATGAAGGGGATGCCCATTTTCATGGCAACCGCCATGGCCAGCATGATGCCGCTGGTCTCTGCAGTCAGGATCTTATTGGCACCGCGGCCGGCGAAGCGCTCAGCCAGGTCGGCGGCCATGATTTCAAACAGCTCCGGATCAACCATATGGTTGAGAAAACTGTCGACCTTGATCACTTCACCGTCGATGGAGCCTTCTCTGCGGATACGGTCCAGCAATATTTCAGCAGCAGTCATTATTTGCGGTCCTCGCGATCATAGGGCAGGCCAAGGCTTTCCGGTTGCTGGCCACTGCCTTTTTGCAGGCGCAGGGTCGAAATAACCAATACCAGAATGGTGAAGAAGTACGGCAGCATCTGCAGGATATGGGCACTGATGGTTGTGCCCATCGCCTGAAAGCGCAGCTGCATGGCGGTGATGCCACCAAACAGGTAAGCGCCGAACAGGGCGCGCGGGCTCGACCAACCGGCAAAGATAACCAGCGCAACGGCGATCCAACCACGTCCGGCCGACATGTTTTCAATCCACATGGGGGTGATGGCAAGGCTTAAGTACGCTCCGCCGATACCGACAAAGCCTGAACCGACGGTGACGGCAAGGAAGCGGTACTTGTTAACCGACAGACCGCAGGTGTCTGCCGCTGCCGGGTTTTCCCCCATGGTCCTCATCCCCAGTCCCCAGCGGGTGCGGTAGAAGAAGGCCCAGACCAGATAGACCAGCAGGAAGCTGAAGTAGATCAGGATATCCTGATTGAAAACGCTTTACCGACGATTGGAAGCTGACTCAAGCCGGGAATGGCGATACGGGTAAAACCGTCAATCGTCTGTCCGACCATTGAGCGTCCGAACAGGGCGGTAATCCCGACTCCGAACATGGTGAGAGCCAGGCCGCTGACGATCTGGTTGCCGCGCAGTTGAACTGTTATCAGAGCGTGGATGCAACCAGCCAGGAAACTGGCGGCAAATGCCGCCGTGACACCAATCAGCAGAGAGCCGCTGAGGTAGGTTCCGGCAAAACCGGCCAGGGCACCGATCAGCATCAAGCCTTCGATGCCGAGATTGATAATACCGGAGCGCTCGTTGAGGATGGCCCCAATGGTCGCAAAAAGAATCGGGGTGCCGGCCCGAACGGTTGCATCAAGGAATATTTCAAGCATTGCTGATTCTCCTGACCAGCTTGAGCCGGTAGATCATGAAAAAGTCGGACGCCAGCAGGAAGAAGAGGATCAGGCCCTGGAAGGCAGAAACAAAGGCGACGGGAAGTTGCCACATCAGCTGCAGACTTTCACCACCGACCAGTAACACGCCAAGCAGGAAAGAGACGATAACGACACCGATAGCGCTGCGCTTGGCCAGCCAGGCGATAATAATGGCGGTATAACCGTAACCGGGGAAATGCCATGTTGCAGACGGTGCTGCAGCCCGGCTACTTCACTGAACCCGGCGATGCCGGCGATAGCGCCACTTAAAAACAGCACAAAAAAGATCGCCATGCCGGTCTGCATACCGGCGTACTGAGCTGCTTTGGGGTTGCTGCCGATAACCTTGATTTCATAACCCCAGACGGTGCGCTCCATGAACAGATAAAGGATCAGGGCACAGGCCAGAGCAAGGAAAAAACCGCTGTGGAGGCGGGTATTAAAGTACTCGGAAAAGCGGGCCGCATCTGTAAACTGGGCGGTCAGGGGGAAATTAAAGCCTTTGGGATCTTTCCACGGGCCGTAGACCAGGTAATCGACCCAGAGGATGGCAATATAGTTCATCAACAGGGTCACGATAATTTCATTGACCTTCCAGCGCGCGCGCAGGAACCGGCAACGCGGCCCAGCAACCACCCAGCATGAAGGCGGCGAGAAACATGGCCGACAACATCAGCCAATGGTTCTGGATCCCGGAAAAAAGGGCGACCCATGAAGCGCCCATAGCGCCCATGTAGATCTGTCCTTCAGCACCGATATTCCAGATCTGCATGCGAAACGCAAGGCTGACACCCAGTCCGGTGAAGATCAGAGGGTGGTTTTAACCAGGGTTTCCGACAATCCGTAAACAGAACCGAGAGATTCGATAATGATCTCGCGATAGGCTTCCATCGGGCTGACCCCACTGGCCAGCAGCAGAAATCCGGCAATGAACAAAGCGGTGGCGACCGAAACGATCGGCGCGGCAAAACGGAACAGCGGGGATGAAATCTCACGCCTCTCTATGACAAATTTCATGCGCTTTCCTCTTTTACTTCACCACTCATCATCAGACCGATCTCTTCGCGTGTCGTATTCCGTGGATCGACGTAGCCGATCAGGCGGCCACGGAACATAACCGCTATGCGATCACTGAGCTTCAACAGTTCATCCAGATCTTCTGCGATCAGGATGGTACTCATGCCTCGGTCTGCACCATCGGCGATAACTTTATGGACGTATTCTGCGCTGCCGATGTCAAGGCCGCGGGTCGGATAGAGGGCAACCAGTACAGTGGGCTCTTCCGACAGCTCCCGGGCAATGATGACTTTTTGAATATTGCCACCTGACAGGTAACGTACGGGGTCCCATCGGGACCGGTCTTAATGGCGACTGCTTGATCTTTTCTTCAGCGTTGCGGCGGATCGCTTTTTGTCCTGAAAAATACCGTGGCGGAAAGAACCGCTCTTGAAGCTTTTCATGATCAGATTTTCATCGACACTCATGTCCGGGGCAATACCGATGGTTTTGCGATCTTCAGGGATGTGAGCGATGCCGGCAATGTACGAATAGCGCGCATTGCTGTTGGTGATATCTTCCTCTTTCGCAAAGATTTTACCCTGACTGGCATTCTTCAGCCCGGTCAGAACCTCCGCGAGAGCTTTCTGGCCGTTGCCTGCGACACCGGCGATACCGAGGATTTCACCTTTCTTGAGCTGGAGATCAAATTCATCAAGGTCGGACAGTCCACGGTCGTTTCGTACCGACAACCCTTTGATTTCAAGGACAACTTCGTCTGATCTGAGCAGGTTTTTCTGCCAGTGCGGAATTTTGTCGCGACCGATCATCAGTGCTGCGAGCTTGTGCTCATCAAAATCACCCCGTTCGAGGGTTTCGACACTGCGGCCTTTTTTAAGGATTGTCACGCGGTCGGAAATCTCCATGACCTCACGCATCTTGTGGGATATGAAAATGATACTTTTGCCCTGCCCCTTAAGCCGCCTCAGGACAGCAAAAAGACGATCAGCTTCCTGTGGGGTTAATACCGCCGTCGGTTCGTCCAGAATCAGCAGGCGGCAATCACGCATCAGCAACTTGATCAGTTCGATCCACTGTTGCGCCCCGATCGACAACTTCCAGACCGGGGTTTCAAGGTCCAGATCAAGATTAAACTCATCGATCAGGGCTTTGATTCTGGCTTTGTACGTTTTACGACTGAACAGGTTGGGAACTTTGTCGAGAGCGAGCAGAATGTTCTCAAACACCGAGTGTGCCGGTACCAGCATGAAATGCTGATGGACCATGCCGATCCCCTGAGCCAGGGAATCGCGCGGACTGGTGAAGTGGACCTTCTGGCCGCCAATGCTGATCTGGCCGCGATCGGGATGGTAAAGCCCGGTGAGGACATTCATCAGGGTGCTTTTGCCGGCTCCGTTTTCACCCAGAAGGGTATGAATCTCCCCAGGGCTGATTGCAAAGGAGACATCGTCCAAGGCAACGACACCAGGAAATGTCTTACGGATATTCTGAATCTCTAATAAATCTGGCATATGAAATGGAAAAGGCACGCCTGTTGAGGGCGTGCCTTTGGGTCTCTCTAAGGATTATTTGGGGATGGTACCCTGAACACCTTCAACGAAGTAGTTCATACCGAGCAATTCGCTATCGGTAGGAGTCTGGCCGGCAGCAACGACAATTTTGCCGTCCTGGCCTTTGATCGGACCGGCGAACGGATGGAAAGATCCGGCCTTGATTGCAGCAGTTTTTTCAGCCACGATCGCTTTGACGTCGGCAGGAACTTTGTCGCTGAGCTCCGCCAGTTCAACCAGGTTTTCCTTCATGCCGTACCAGATCTGCTGAGATTTCCAGGTGCCTTCGCTGACCTGCTTGGCAATGGTGGTGTAGAGAGTTCCCCAGTGCCAGACCGGAGCGGTGAGGAAGGCATTGGGGGCAAATTCACGCATGTCGGAGTTGTAACCGATTACATAGGCGCCACGGGCTTCAGCAGCCTGCAGGGTCGCTGGTGCGTCCTGGTGCATGGTCAGACGTCGGCACCAACATCGAGGAGGCTGTCAGCAGCATCGCGCTCGACGCCTGGATCGAACCAGGTCTGGGTCCAGACAACCTTCACTTCAGCTGCAGGATTGACACTGCGCACACCGAGGGTAAAGGCGTTAATACCGCGAATAACTTCCGGAATCGGAAAGGCACCAACATAACCGATGACGTTTTTCTTGGTCATCTTACCGGCAACGATACCGGCAAGATAGCGTGGCTCGTACATCCGACCGAAATAGGTGCCGACGTTCTCAGCGGTTTTGAAGCCGGAACAGTGCATGAACACCACGTCTTTGTTGCGTTTGGCAACATCAATGGTCGCATCCATATAACCGAAACTGGTTGTAAATATCAGGTTGTGCCCCTTGCGAACCAGACCGTTGATCACGCGTGCGGATTCTGCCCCTTCCGGGACCGACTCGATGTAAGTTGACGGCTTGACAAAGTCAAGCTCTTCCATCTCAAGACGACCCTCGTTGTGAGAGTATGTCCAACCAGCATCACCTACCGGGCCAACATAGACAAAGCCGGCCTTGATCTCTTTTGCAGCCATAGCCGATCCGGAAATACAGGTGAATAGTACAACCAGCAGGAGCAGAAGCGTTTTTTTCATCAGGGGCACCTTTCTGTGTAAAGAAATAGAAAAACATTTTTTAGACCAGACAACGTTATGCTGTCAAGCCATAGTGAATTTAAGTTTTATCATGACGAAAGTTGACGGTCCGGTCGTTGCGTCATGAGCGTTTTCAACTCAATTGGCTTGCAGCTTGCTGTCGATGTTGTTGTAGAGCCAGCTTTTATCCCACCATTCAATCGGCTGAACAGGGACGCCGGAAACAAACATACCCAGGTGCAAATGATCACCTCCAGCCATACCTGTGGCGCCACTGCGACCGATCACCTGTCCTTTTGTGACGATGTCGCCCTGCTGAACGCTGAGCTGGCTCATGTGAGCATAGAGGCTCTGTAATCCAAGACCATGATCGATAACGATGCACTGTCCGTAAATGCCGAGATATTCTGACCAGATCACTTTGCCATTGTTTTCGGCAATAATTTCATCCTGCGCTACGGACGCCAGATCTTGCCCCAGGTGAACTTTATTATCGACGGGTTTCCCCTTATAGTAATAGGTCCGGTGATCGGCAAATTGAGCCAGCGTCGCGGTTTTGGCTGGCGCTGGAAAGGCCCTTCCCAGAGAGGTGTTGGAGCTGTCTTCTGACCGAGTTCAGCGATCAATGCCCGGTTCTGCTTGCGAATCTCACCATTGACAGCGAGAAAAATATCGATAGGTTCACCTGGCTCGCTGACAATCGACTCGAATTCCGGGACTTTCTGAGCCAGAAAAGAGTCGCTGATTTTGATCTGGCGACGCCGGAACGTTTTATCCTTGGCCCGGTAGTATATCCCTGCCTGGCGTTCGTTCCCAGCCAGATCCCGGGCGACGACGCGGGGAACAAATGTTTTTGCGTTGTGTCGTAGGGGTAGGCGAACAGGCAGGCATAAAAGCCTGAATCCTGCATATAAGCCGGAAAAAATAGTCGCCAAACTGAACCCCGACATTGTCAACGTCTTCATTGACGTTGAATGTGACCAGTCCGCTGCCTCCCTTGGTAAAATTGTGAGCTGTACTTAAAATCGAAATGACAGGTGGACTGGTGTCGTAAACCAGGTCGTAGGTTTGCAGGCTGCTGTTGCCCTTGCCGAGGTGGTAGATCGAATGATCGGTTGCAGCAATTTCAATCTGGATGGCACCTTGTTTGAGCTTGAGGGCATTAAGGTCCAGTTCAACATCTGCAACACTGGTTTTAGCGGGAAATTCGCGAGTGACCAATGGGATCCGATCGTTTCCCTGAACGACCGTGATCTGTACCGTTTTAAGGCCCATCCCCTCATCATTCAGGGCGAGCAAAACTCGTGATTTCTTTGAGATCGGTCCACTGGCAGGAGAGAGGGTCAGCTGGGGGGCTTCTGTGTCACGGAAATAAAAAAATCCGGCAGAAACAAGCCCGACGATGATGAGCAGTAAAAAGAGCTTCTTTATCGATTTCAATGCCTTACCTTTTCTGTTCTTCGTATATGGATTTTTGTGGGTCGTAGTTTGAGGTGACGTGTTTACAACAACTCAGGGCAACCGTTTTTGGTTGCCCTGAGTTGTGTTCTGCTGATTGTCGATTGTTACCTGTTATTTGTCAAGAAAATCAGGCATGAATTGCTTCTTTGTTGACAGCCAGGGCCGCCTCCCTGAAAACCTCAGACAGTGTCGGATGCGCATGGCAGGTAACGGCAAGATCATGGACGCTGCCGTCAAAAGAAATGACTGTTGTCGCTTCAGCGATTAATTCAGATGCATGCGGCCCGACAATATGAACACCGAGGATGCGTCCGGAATCCGGTTTTGCCAGGACCTTGACAAAGCCTTCACTCATCCCCATTGGCCAGGGCTCGCCCACTCGCAGCAAAGAAAAACTTGCCTGATTTATACTCAATTCCATCCTCTTTGAGCTCTTCCTCACTGCACCCGACGGTCGCTACTTCAGGCCAGGTGTAAGTGACAGCAGGGATGCAGTTATAATTGACCGCTGCTGGTCGGCCCGCCAGTCTTTCGGCAAAACGACCCCTTCCTCACTGGCTTTGTGAGCCAGCATCATGCCGGGAACCAGGTCGCCGATGGCGTAAATGTCCTTCGCCGATGTCTGGTAGTTCTCATCAATGTCGAGCTGCCCCTGCGGATTGGTCTGAAGGCCGATATTTTCAAGTCCCAGACCGATGGTCTGTGCACGCCGACCGGTAGAACCAGGACCTTGTCGCAGACGACCTGCTGTTCGCCCTTGACTGTCGTCAGGGTGGCATGGATGCCATCTCCTTTTTTTCTATTTTGTCGAGGCGGGTTTTGGTCAGGATGTCAAGGCCCTGTTTTTTAGACTGCGCTGCAGGGTTTGAGCGATCTGCGGATCGGTCTGGGGAATAATTTGAGGAAGCATTTCGACCACTGTCACTGTTGAGCCGAGGCGACTCCAGACAGAACCCATTTCGAGTCCGATAACGCCACCACCCACAACCAGGAGGCGCTGAGGAACTTCGGTCAGGCTGAGCGCTTCACGGGCGCTGATGACGTTTTCTCCATCAAATTTCAGATGCGGCAGTTCAATGGCTTCACTGCCCGTTGCCAACAGGACCGCTTTCGCTGTCAGTTCCTGAGTTGCGGCATCGGAGGTGACCTTAATTTTTCTAGGGGACTCGTCCGACTGAAGTTCCGCGGCTCCTGTAAATGAGTCAATCTTGTTCTTTTTGAACAGCCCGGTGATGCCGCCGGTCAGTTTGTCGATGATGTTTTGTTTACGCTTCATCATCTGGCTGAGATTGAGTTTGGCTCCTTCTATTTCAATACCGTGCTCGCTCAGTTCATGGTCAATACGGGCATAGTGTTCACTTGATTCAAGCAGGGCTTTGCTGGGAATGCAGCCTTCATTGAGGCAGACTCCACCCAGGGTGGCGCGTTTTCCACAACGGCGACAGTGAATCCGAGCTGTGCTGCACGAATGGCTGCGACATAGCCGCCGGGGCCAGCTCCAATGACGATCAGGTCGTATATTTTATCAGACATAAAAGCTCCATCTAGGAAAGCGGAATGCAAAATCCGGAATGCTGGATTTTGATCTTCTAAATCCTGTCTCCTGTCCTTGTCTTATCAGACTTTTAATAGCAGTGTTTCGGGGTTGTCAATGTAGCTTTTGATCTGCTTGAGAAACCCGACTGCTTCTTTTCCGTCAATGATCCTGTGATCGTAGCTCAAAGCGACATTCATAATCGGGCGGATAACGATTTCACCGTCACGGACAACGGCACGCTGCTCGATGGCGTGCATGCCGAGAATGCCGCTCTGAGGGGGGTTGAGTAGGGGGGTCGATAATACGGAGCCATAGATTCCTCCGTTGCTGACCGTAAATGTGCCGCCTTCAAGGTCTTCGAGGGTTATTTTCCCGCTATTGGCTTTTTCGGCAAAAACGCGAATGGTCTTTTCAATTTCGTCGAAACTGAGCTTGTCAGCGCTGCGGATGACCGGGACTACCAGCCCACGCTTACCGCCGACAGCTACGCCGATATCGACATAGTTGTGATAGATGATATCGTCACCTTCTATTCTGGCGTTGACTTCGCGGTATTCAAGCAGAGCTTCGGCACAGGCTTGACAAAGAAGGACATGAAGCCGAGGCCGATGCCATGCTTTTCCTGGAAGGTCTCCTTGTAGGCTTTACGTAATTCGATAACCCGGCTCATGTCGATCTCATTGAAGGTGGTCAACATGGCTGTTTCATGGCGCGCTTCATCAGGTGGGCGGCAATTTTTTTACGGATCTGCGTCATCGGAACCCGTGTTGTGCGCTCACCGCTATCGCTTGCCGGTTTTTCTGAGGCGTTGGCTCCCCGGCAGGTTCCGGTGCTGGAGTTTTTTCCTCAGTTGACACCGTCTTTTGCGGAGCGCCGGCGGGAATGTCATCAACCAGAATGCGTCCATTGCGACCGCTGCCTGAGAGGGTGTCCACATCAACCCCGCGTTCGGCGGCTATTTTGGGGACAGCAGGGTTTTTCGGTGCTTCATTGGCGGACCGAGTCGATTTTGCTTCTGGCGCGGTCGCTGTTGCTGCTGTCCCGGAACCACTTTCAATCGTGCCGATAACGGCACCAATCTTGACCGTTTCTCCCTGCTGAGCAGTGATTCTGAGCACCCCGGATGCTTCGGCATTCAGCTCGACATTGACCTTCTCCGTCTCCAACTCCATGATGAGCTCATCTTTATTGACGTAGGCTCCATCCTTTTTGAACCACTCACCAATCTCCGCTTCGACGATCGATTCACCGACCTGAGGAACAATGATATCGACGCTGTCCCCGGAGTCGCCGCCGTCTCTTCTTCCGGCGGTGCGGAATCTTCGGAGGATTCAGGCTTGTCAGCCGTTGTTGCGGCTGGTGGTGGAGTCTCTTCAGCACTTTCATCGATGGTTCCAATGACCGCTCCGATTTTAACCGTTTCTCCCTGCTGAGCAGTGATTTTGAGTACGCCTGCTGCTTCGGCATTCAACTCGACATTGACCTTTTCCGTTTCCAGTTCCATGAGCAGTTCGTCTTTTGCGACGTAGTCCCCATCCTTTTTGAACCACTCACCAATTTCCGCTTCAACGATCGATTCGCCGACCTGAGGAACAATAATATCCATAACAATACTTTCCTTTACTTTGGAGCTGCAAAAGCTCTTTCGAGAATGTCCTGTTGTTCTTTTTGTGGATGCGGTGTGAGCCGACAGCCGTGCTGGCCGAGCGCTTACGACCGACATAGTGTGGCTCTATACCGATCAATTCGCGCAGACGTGAGCGCAGATAGTCCCAACCCCCGCCATTGGCATTTTCTTCCTGAACCCAGAAGTATTCTGTCTTTTTTCCATAGGGTTTAAGAGTCGACCTGATCAGCTCTTCGTTGAGCGGATAGAGCTGTTCTATGCGGACAAGCGCAACATCATCGTGGCCACCATCCTGACGTTGTTGCAGGAGGTCATAATATATTTTCCCACAGCAGAGCAGAACCCGGCGACAGCTTTTTGCTTCAAGGGTATCCGGCAGAACTTCCTGGAAGTGGCCACTGGCCAGTTCATCCAGTCGTGATACGCAGACAGGATGACGCAGCAGGGCCTTGGGGGTGAAGACAATCAACGGGCGTCTGTGCTTGGTTTTGACCTGCCGTCTCAGGGCGTGAAAGAACTGGGCCGGTGTGCTCGGATTGATAACCTGCATATTGTTATCGGCACAGAGTTGGAGGTAGCGTTCGATCCGTGCGCTCGAATGCTCCGGCCCCTGGCCTTCATAGCCGTGGGGCAGAAACATGGTGATGCCGGTAGGCCTGTCCCACTTGGTCTGACTGCTGGCGATGAATTGATCGATAATAACCTGGGCCCCGTTGGCAAAGTCGCCGAACTGGGCCTCCCAGATGGTCAGGTCATCCGGTGTCTCCACGGAATAACCATAATCAAATCCGAGCACAGCAGCTTCAGACAGCATGCTGTTGAAAACATCAAAGCGGCAACCCGCTTTTTGAGCGACCATCGATAAGGGGGTGTATTCCTCACCTGTTTTACTATCGTAGAGGGTTGCATGACGGTGGTTGAATGTTCCGCGACGAGAGTCCTGCCCCGACAGTCGAATGGACGTCCCTTCATTGACCATACTGGCAAAAGCCAGGGCTTCGCCGGTACCCCAGTCTATATTGTCGCCTTCTGTTGCGCTCTTGTGACGCTTTTTCAGCAGGCTGGCGATCTTGCGGTGCGGGGTAAATGTCGCCGGGGTAGTCGTCAGCTCTGAACTGAGTTTGGTGAGAATCCTCTCGTCAACACCGGTCTCAACCGGATCGAAACTGAAATCGCGTGTGATATGCGACCACTGCTTGAGAAAAATTCGTGCATCGGGCAGATTTCGCGTCCGAGGGCTTCTTCCAGGCCCTGGTCGATTTCATCGGCCATTTTCTGCAGCTCCTCTTCCTTGAACCCTTCCAGCAACAGCTGGGTTTGTAGATTTCAGCCGTCAGGGGATGGTTACGAATTTTTTCGTACATTAATGGTTGAGTAAAAAGGGTTCATCGCCTTCGTTATGGCCATGACGGCGGTAACAGATCACTTCAATGACGACATCCTTACGGAATTTCTGACGGAATTCGATTGCCATAGTGGCGGCCTGAATCAATGCTTCCGGGTCATCGCCGTGAACATGGTAGATGGGAGCATTAAGCATTTTGGCAACATCGGTTGCATAGGCTGTTGATCGGGCATCTTCCGGAGTTGTCGTAAAGCCGATCTGGTTATTGATGACCAGGTGCAGGGTCCCGCCCGTTTTATAGCCCGCCAGTTGCGACAGGTTCAAGGTCTCGGTGACCATGCCCTGACCGGCAAAGGCTGCGTCGCCGTGAATCAGCAGTGGCATGATCAGCTGTTCTCCGTCGCCTTCCAGACGATCCTGTCGAGCGCGAGCCTTGCCCTCGACAACGGGTTGACCGCTTCCAGATGACTCGGATTCGAGGCCAGAGAAATGCGCACCATCCCTTCAGGCATGTGACGGTATGTGGTGTAGCCTTTATGGTATTTAACATCCCCTTCACCGATAATTTTGTAACGTTCATTATCGGTGAACTCTGTAAAAATATTTTCCAGAGGTTTTTCGAAGATGTTTGCTAAAACGTTCAGGCGACCGCGGTGGGCCATGCCGATGACGATCTGCTGCATCGACATCTGGGCCGCTTTTTCGACCAGGTGGTCGAGCAGCGGAATGACCGATTCGGCACCTTCCAGTGAAAAGCGTTTCTGGCCGACAAATTTACGATGAAGAAATGTTTCGAATTTCGTTGCCTTAAGCAACATCCGCATCGTCTGCAGCTTTTTCTCGCGACTGATGTCAGTGCGATTGCGGGATTCTTCAGCTTTCTGCTGGATCCATTGACGTTCGTCAGGGATCGGAATATGCATGAATTCTATACCGAGAGAGCGGCAGTAGGTTTGCTGCAGGACATCGACAATGTCTTTTAGCTTTGCCTCTGAAAGGATGAAACTGTCGGTGGCAAAGGTGCGCTGCAAGTCTGTACTGTCAAGCCCGAATTGGGCAATATCCAGCAGGGGGTGGTCCAGTTCACAAGGCGTGAGCGGGTCAACGCAGGCATAGATGTGACCGACGTCGCGATAACGGCGTATCATCGACTGGACTCCAGCTGGTTTATGGTCCGGCGAACCCATGTCGCGGTTTTCGACACCGAGATCGAACCCTTTAAAAAAAGCCTGCCACTCCTGCGGTACCTGTTGAGGATCTTCTTTGAAGAGTCGGTACTGGTTTTCTATCCATTGGGGGCTGACGTTATCAATCGTACCCATGTTTTGGCTCCCATTAAATCAGTTAGTTTCTATCTGAAAAGTACTTTTTTCTACAAGCTCTGAGGCGATCTGCATACCTGGTTTGTGCAACGCACAAAGGTTTTGCTTCTGCCAAAATACTTGATCTTTACTGTCTATGTGAAAAACTGTTCTCCAGATCAGAAGTCGATACCATCTCCAGCCCGATTCCTCAGTTGGAGACCAGTTATTGAATTACAAACTTTTTCAGTATAAAACAGTCCCCGCTGCTCCGCAATAAGACCTGTGAAATAAAGGGGATAGCAATTGTTTTTGTCTGTTAATTAATGCTAGTCAATAAATAGTGTTGATTCTTTGATCGATATTGATTACACTTACTCAGTCCTATGGAAAGAAAGGAGCTGCTTTATGGCCATGGAAGTTTCTGGTTCAACAAATTTTGCTGCTCAGGAAATGGCAACTAATAAAGCTCAGTCCGGCTTTGACGTGTTGACCAAGACCCAGGAAAAAACCGAGCAGATGCGTATCAACGAACAGCAACGGCTCGAAATTGCCGAGCAGACTGGAAAAGGTCTTAACCTTGACGTTAAGGCTTGATTTATGGGCGGATAGCTGATTCCAGCTGTCCGCTCAGCTTAAGCCCTGTTGTATCGGTAGGTCTTCTTTTACAATCCTTCCATTTTTTTATATCTCAGCGCGAGGGGCAGCTCGCATGGCCGACCGCGCTCGTCGAGATGAACAAAGCTGACGGACGTGCTGAAGACCTCCCTCTCTCCGCCCTGATCAGGCCCTTCGGAAAAACCTGGACTGTGTAAGTCACTGATGAGTGTCCCCGTTTGACCTCCCTGATATGAAAATGCAGAATCGAGCCGTTATCGACGGGATGCTTGAACCTGCAAGCATCCATGCCGACCGTGACCAGGGTGCTGTTTGGATATTCTCGTGTTGCAGCCATCCAGGCATTTTCGTCGACCCATTTGAGCATAACGCCGCCAAAAAGGTAGCCGTGATGATTCAGGTGCTCGGGTCGGACCAGTGTGAAGGTGTCCATCAGTCTTCTCTCCGACTGGCGTTATACTGCTCTTCTGCGTGATAAGACGACCTGACCAGAGGCCCGGATTCAACATGATCAAATCCCAGGGCATGCCCCGTTTGGCATAGTTGGAGAATTCTTCCGGAGTGACATAACGCTGGACGGGGAAGTGAGCGCGGGTTGGAGCCAGGTACTGCCCCAATGTCAGCAGTTGACACTTGTGATGGCGCAGATCCCTCATAACCTGGATGACTTCCTCCTCTTCTTCTCCCATGCCGAGCATCAAACCTGATTTTCGCACGACATGCGGAGCACGTTTTTCTACCTCGGACAATAGTGCGAGGGTCCGTCCGTAGACGGCTTCCGGCCGTACTGCGGGATAGAGGCGTGGAACCGTCTCAACATTATGACCAAGAATATCGGGGTTTCAGCGAGAATGACAGCAAGAGCATCCCAATCGCCCTGAAGATCTGGAATCAGCAATTCGACTCGACAATCTTCAGCTCTGCTGCGGATTTCTCTGATCAGTTGGGCGAAATGGCCGGCGCTCCATCATCAAGATCGTCACGGGTAACCGATGTTATGACTGCATGCTTCAGCCCCAATTCCGCAATTGCCATGGCTACTTTGGCGGGCTCTTGCGGGTCTGGTGGAGGAAGCTGACCGCTGCCGACATTGCAGAAGCGGCAGTGGCGACTGCAGGTATGTCCGAGGATCATAAATGTCGCAGTTCCTTTGCTCCAGCATTCCCCTGATTTGGGCAGGCAGCACTGCGGCAGACGGAATTCAGACCATTGAGACGATGGTAGCGTTCAATGCGGGTGTAGTTTTCGCCGGCTGGAAACTTGACTTTCAACCAGTCCGGTTTACGTAGATGCTGTTTCATAAGTCTAAACCTTCAACTGCGTTGGCAAGGGCGCAGCTTTAAGCTGAAAACAGGGGAAGAACAAACAAGGGCCCGGTCACGCTTGGTAACCGGGCCCTGGTTATTCTTGAACAGGCGATCAGGCCGGTTCGAAGTTCGATTTATCAACACCACAGAGAGGACAGACCCAGTCTTCGGGGATGTCTTCAAAGGCTGTTCCCGGCTCGATGCCGCTATCGGGATCACCCAGCTCAGGTCATAGATATAATCGCATACGACGCAACGATACTTCTGCATTGTGAACCTCCTTCAGGTCATTCAGGTTTAGCCCGGGACATTAGCAGATCGGATAAATTATTACAATAGAGGTAATAGTTGTTTTTCGATCTGTTCCGGGTCAGTCGATTAATTCCATCAAAGCGGTTACGGTCTTCTCGATTCCTTCGGCTGCTTCACTGATACTGCCGGCCAGCATATAGGCCGGCGAGGTGATGATTTTATTTTTTTTATCGACAACAAATTCATTAACCGGGCAGCTAACGTGGGTTGCTCCCATGGAGGACACTGCTCCCGCCGTTTCCTCGTCAGTGCCGATGGTTAACTGGTGGTCCAGTTTGTCCGAACCGAGAACCTTTGCAACCAGGGCCGGCGCGATACAGACGGCTGCCAGCGGTTTTTGCGCCGCAACAACTTCACGGATCAGACGGGCAGTGTCGTTATTGACATCACAGTCCGGACCCTTGAACGCAAAATCACACAGGTTCTTGGCGGCACCAAAGCCTCCAGGGAGAAAGAGGGCATCGATATCGTCTGCTTTAACTTTGGCAATATCGGTGATATCGCCGCGGGCGATTCTGGCGGACTCCTCGAGAACGTTTCGAATACTCCCCTCGACAGGCTCTCCGGTCAGATGATTGACGACGGCCTGTTCTATATCCGGAGCCATAATCAGCACCTCTGCTCCAGCCCTGTCAAGGGCAAGCAGAGTGATGACTGCTTCATGAATTTCACTGCCATCATAAACGCCACAACCTGAAAGTACGACACCTATTTTGCCATGAGGACCTCCTGCTGCCTGAGTTTATCTACTGAAAAAGAGGATATTCTATCGATTCATATGCAAAGCATAACAAATTGCTGTGAGCTGGACCCGCTGCAAAGTTAAAAAATCAATTTTTCGAAGTATAGAGAACTGCAATCCCTCGCGCAACCTGATCACCGAGGGCTTTCAGGCTGTGGGGTTCATTTGAATCCCAGTAGACCGAATCTCCCGCTTCAAGGAGATAGGTTTCGCTCCCATGCTGTAATTGGACTTGACCTTCAATGATGTAGAAGAACTCTTCACCCGTGTGTCGGACAGGAAGCGGTTGCTCGGTCTGGTGCGGATCGAACTCAACCAGAAAAGGCTCCATGTGTTTGTGCTTTTTTCCATACGCAAGCGAATGATAAAAATAGGGTTGCGGTGGCCCGCCGTGAGCAGGGCGGCGCTGCATCCGGTTGGAGTCACCGGCTCTGACGACAAGGCACTTTTGAGTGTTGTCTTCTTCTTCGAAAAAGGTCTGCAACGAAACGTTGAGCGCCTTGGCGATTCTCAAGAGTGTAGCCAGAGGGGGAATGACCTGGTCATTTTCAATCTGAGACAGTAACGGCTTGGAGAGATCCGTGGCCTGAGACAGGTCCTGCAGTGTCAGCCGCTGCTGTTGTCTCAGGTTACGAATTGTCGGGCCGATCTGCAGCTCTTTGACTTCTGCTCTGTAGTCGTCCATTGTTGTCCTCTGGATCGGAAATGTTCGTTAGTGCCTGCTTCTCTGGTATTTTTTAACGTTCATTTCAATTCCCGTCAAGCACTGATCCGCTTTTGCTGAGATCTGGTGTTTCCGGTGTGCGTATTTCCTGTCCTCAAGAGGGTCCAAGGCCACATTGCAGTTGGTTGTACCTGTCTACTATGGTAGAAGGGTGAGGCACAGGTTCTGATCATGAAAAAGGTAGGATCGAGATGAGTGATAATTATGCTTTTAAAGCCGTCCTGTTTGATCTGGACGGAACTTTGCTGCGGGCGCAGATGACGACCTTTATCCCGCGTTATGTTCACGCCCTGGCCGATTACTGTGCTGATCGGGTAAAACCGAAAAAATTTGAAAAGGCGCTTCTGACAGCGATTCGCAAACTGATTTATGAAGAGGGCGACGGCAGACTGACCAATGAAGAGCGGGTCTATCAGTCCATGGAGCGCGAAGTCGGCCTGCCAGCAGAGCTGATCAATGATAGCCTGAGTCACTTTGAACGGAATGGGTTAGACAGTTTGCAGGGGCTGATTCATCCCGTTCCGTTGGCACAGAAGATCATCGCCGAATGTGCCGCTAAGAACGTCCCGTTGGTTCTGGCCACTAATCCTGTTTTCCCCCGGTTTATGATTCAGGCGAGGATGCGTTGGGCTGGATTGGATGAGGCGTCCTTTGCCCATATAACAAGCTATGAAAATAGTCACCATTGCAAACCCCATCCCGGTTATTTCAGTGACCTGGTCAGCCTTCTTGACGTCGAGCCGGAGCGATGCCTGATGGTCGGCAACGATATTAATCATGATCTGGCTGCCGTCGGGATCGGTATGAAGCCTATCTTGTTGATACCTGGCTGGTGGAGCGGGGCGAGCCGGAATGGCCCTGTCCATACCGTGGAGACCATAGTGCCTTGCAGCTGTTTCTCGAGCAGCACTTAGAGTGACCCTGCACGGGGACTCCTGTTCTGTGTCGGCTCAAAAAAAATTTGAGGAAGGTGAAAATAAACGTGACTAAAGTGAAGCAAGAACAGCTCTACCACGGTCGGATCCTTGATCTGGCCCGTGAAACCCACCGCATGCCGGATGGCCGGGAAGCGGAGTTCGAAATCGTGCAACATCCAGGCGGTGCCGCCGCCCTGCCGGTTCTCGATGATGGCAGACTGGTGTTGATTCGCCAGTTCCGTCCTGCTGCTCAGGACTACGTGTATGAGATTCCCGCCGGGCGGCTCGAAGCAGGAGAAGAACCGGCCGAGTGTGTGACTCGCGAACTGGTTGAAGAGATCGGCTATCGGGCTCAAACGGTTGAGCCTCTGGGGTACGTTTACAGCAGTGTCGGTTTTGTACCGAAAGGATTCATCTTTTTGTTGCCTCGGCGTTACAACCGGCTGAAACAGCTCTCGAAATCGACGAATTTATCGAGCCTCTCATGGTCTCTCTCGATGAGGCATTGAGTTTGATTACGGCAGGACAGATCACCGATGCCAAGACGCAGATTGCATTGCTGCGTTACGGATTAACTGTGGGGGAACGGAATGAAAATGAATAAAGAACAAACGTTCCATCGCCGGTTGATCTGCCTTTCAACCGCGCCAGCCTGGATGGTTGCTTTGAACTGGGGAGCCCGACCTCAGATCCCGGTGGCGACGGTTTCTGGCTGCTCCTGCGTGGCATGTCTCTTTTGCTGATGGAGGGAGACGATGGCTTTCAGCTGCCTCAGGGATGCTGCCCCGTTTTAACCGGCGAAACTGCACCCCTCTATATCGGCCAATGGAAGCAGCGTCCCTGCCGCATGCTCGCTGTCCCGAAGGAAGCTGATCTAGCGCCGCAATTGCAGGAAAAACGCTTGCGCGAGGATGACCCTGCAGTGCCTTCAGAACTGCTGTCGCTGGGCGGTGTCGGGCATATGATCCAGCACTGGGAAAACGTCAGTCTGTACTGCGGTAACTGTGGGGCAACAATGATTCGGATCTCAGGTGGTTGGGGCAAGGAGTGCCCCGATTGTGGTGCACAACACTTTCCCCGCATTCATCCCTGTGTCATCGGCCTGATCGTCAGGGGAGACGAAGTGCTGTTGGCTCGACGCCCTGGAGCGCCTGACGGCCGTTACGGGCTGGTTGCCGGTTTTGTCGATTTCAACGAGTGTCTTGAAGAGGCGATGGCGCGTGAAACCCTGGAAGAAACCGGTCTGGAAATCACCAATATCCGCTATGTCGGGAGTCAATCCTGGCCTTTCCCAAGCCAGCTGATGTGCGGTTTTGTCGCTGATTATGCCGGAGGGAAAGTCGAACTGCGTGACGGAGAGCTGGATGATGCCCGATGGTTCCGGCTTGATCAACTGCCCAATATCCCACCCCGGCGCAGTATTGCCCGCTATCTGATCGATCATGCGGCGGAGTATTTAACCGCCTGACGGTTTCTTTGGGCAGTCTATGGTCGTGTTTCTAAAAAGCCGGTGCTTTGCAGCCGGCTTTTTGGGGGGGCAGCTCCTGGATAGAGTCGATCTGCAAAGTCTGGACACATCCCGTGACTGAATCTGGTGCCGGTATATCCTGGACTATTACGGGTTGTCCTTCGCCAGCCGGGGACTTTAGCATGATGCTTGTGTCAGGTGAACGCCTTTAATCAAATCATTGAAGACTGTTGTTCTTGCTGGGTTGCTCAGGCTTCAGGGCCGCCCGCTTGTCCGTTTCTCTGCCCTGTGAGCGCAGGGTTTCCCTCGCTGTTTCGAGGTCAGCATATTCCGCGCGTCATAAGCCAGTACTCCGCTCCTGTAACCGGTTCATGGAAACTGTCGACGACCTGGTAACCGAAGCGTTTATAAAAAGACATGTTGCGCGGGGTAAAGGTTTCCAGATAGGTTGGGATACCTGCTGAGTCTGTTTTTTTAAGAATGGCGGTGACCAGGTTAGCCCCGAGACCCTGCCCCTGATATTCAGGCAGAATGCCGATTATCGACAGATACCAGTAGCGCCTGCTGATCAGAAATGTTGATTTGTCGGTCATGAAACCGACAATGGCGTGATAGGTTTCCAGGCTTTCTCCCCATCTGCCGGCGGAGGAATTTTCCTTTTCATGGTGTTGTTTATGGCTTTGTCCGGGGGAGAGGGGTTTGCTCCAGATTGATATCCCATAAGGATGATGCTCGGGAATAAACAGCTCACCATAGCGTTCTCCTTCGCCGATGGAATAATCCATGTAGCGAAGCATTCCTTCCTGCCCTAGGCATATGGTTACCGATTCTTCCATTGCTTTATAGAACGGATCATGTTTGAGGGCGTCGTAAAGGGCTTTGGCGTATTGTGGGTATTTAAGTTCGTAGTTCATGGGCAGTATTGTCAACTTTCTGAACAAAAATAAGTGCTGTCGATCTGATGGACGGGATAAGGATAATAATCGTTCTTGACCGGTATGTGGCCGGTCAGAAACTCAACATCTTCGAAAGTCTGACTTATTTTGACCTTTGTCAGGTCTGAGCAGTCAAC